>Ga0181533_1002574_pt1 | contig 20984 bp, 21 predicted proteins | sample PEATcosm2014_Bin_45_FD_119772 | JGI IMG/M metagenome (GOLD analysis project Ga0181533, IMG submission 119772) | Peatland microbial communities from MTU Mesocosm Facility, Houghton, MI, USA - PEATcosm2014_Bin11_60_metaG | ecosystem: Environmental > Terrestrial > Soil > Wetlands > Peat | place...
AGCTTGGCCCACTGTAAATCCGTCAAATCGCTGGGGTACATGACCACAAACTAACCGCCAAACCCCTGCTCGCATAGTCTTTCGTCGGCTCCTGAACCTAGTTTTTAAACAGGTTCTTAGGAGAAACCCAAGGGATGTCGCCATTCCAATACTCAGCGTTGGACGAGGCGGGCGTTCCGCCGCCCAGCCATTCGCCAACCTCCGACAAGGGCCAAGTTTCCCAATTACTAGGCTTTCCATCCGTCATGCCGCCAACGCCTCATTCAATTCGTGGAGCACGGTGTCCGTGCTTTCGCCAAAGAGCTGATACATTTTTCCGAGGCCGCCTTTGGCGTCGAAGGGGGCCATGTCGAGGTCGTCGCGTTCGATATGAATTGAAGTGGCGATGTGGTCGCGGATCATGCGGAGCCATTCCATCTGTTCATCGTTGAATTTCTGCCCCGCGCCGCTGTGGCGTTTCATAATCCAGGTCTGGAAGTTGCGCTTCACTGTCTCGGCATAGGGTGCGATTTTCTGGTCGAGGCCGCAAACGCGGCGGAAGAGGGCCACTAGGGCCGTCAGCTCGTTCGCGGGGTTGGCGCCCTTGTATTCATCGAGTAGCGCGTAGGCGCGCCAGACGCGGACGGGGGCGAGTTTCGGCCTATCGGTCTTGAGCGCGTCGAGCACGCTTTTAATCATTGCGTATGTGATTTCGCTGCGACGCGCGGGCTGGCTGAAAAAGATGGTCAGCGCCTCGATCTTGTCGCGGTACTCCTCAAGATACGCCGCGAAGTCCTTGGTAAGGTTTTGGACGTTTGACTTCGCGTCGCCGTCCCACCCCGCCTGCAAGACCTTATCAAGATTGTCGTGGTCGATGGTCTGTTCTTTTTCGCGCCTGATGTTGTCGATCAGGGCGATGAGCGGGCCGGTGAAGACGTTGGCGGCCTGACCCACGAGCTTATCTCGCGCGATTTGGCGCTGTTCATCGGTCGGCTCCTGGCCTTTGGCTGCTTTTGTTGCGGCCTCTTCTATTCGGTCCGGGTCGATGGCGTTCAGAAGGTCGCCTACGATGTCGGTGAGGTGTTTGCCGCCCGCGATGTCGCTGATACGTGCGCGGTCGTTATCGTCCAATTCCCTGTCCAGCCGCGCGAGTTTGCCGGCAAGAGAACTCACTGTATCTTCATCCCGCACACCCATCATGACGCCGGTGGCGAGGTCTTTGAGCGGGACGCTGGGCTTTGTAATAAGCGGCTGGCTCGCCGTCTTGAGCGACTTGGTGACGCCCACTGCGTCTACGATAACGTAGTGCGTCTTGGCGATGGCAGAAGGCGTGACCTTTTTGAGGTCATCGGCCTCGATGATCCGCGTGCCGCGCCCCTTCATTTGCTCGAAGTAATTGCGGCTCTTCACGTCGCGCATGAAGAGCAGGCATTCGAGTGGCCTCACGTCTGTACCGGTGGCGATCATGTCTACAGTGACAGCGATGCGCGGATCGTAGTTGTTGCGAAACTGCGCGAGGACAGATTTTGGGTCGTCGGCTTGATAGGTAATCTTCTTGCAAAAGTCGTTGCTCTCGCCGAATTCCTCGCGGGCAATCTGGATGATGTCGTCGGCATGGCTGTCGGTTTTGGCGAAGATTAGTGTTTTGGGAACTTCGGCGCGGCCCGGAAATATCTCTGGCAGTTTGTCGCGGAAGGTTCGGATGACGGTGCGAATCTGGTCGGGGTTGACGACATCGCGGTCGAGCTGGTTTGCGCTGTATTGCTCGTCCTCGTCCTGGCGCTCCCAACGCTTTTTGCGCGTCAGGCGCTCGCGCTTTTCGACCTGCTGTTCCGCCTTAATCTGGCCGCCGTGCCTCGTCACTTGCGTGTCAATGACAAAGACCTCATTGCCGACATTCACGCTATCCGCGACGGCCTTGTCGTGGCTATATTCGCTGACGACGTTTTTCTTGAAGAATCCGTAGGTGCGCGCGTCTGGCGTTGCGGTGAGGCCGATCAGATAGGCGTCGAAGTATTCAATTACCTGCCGCCAGATGTTGTAAATCGAGCGGTGGCATTCGTCGATGATGATGAAGTCAAAGAACTCGGGTGGAATTTTCGGGTTGTAGACGACAGGCAAGGGCTGCTTCGGGCGCACGAGCCGCTCGGCGGGGTTTTCCTCCTCCGCACTTTCGTCAAGCGGTTCGTCCTTGAGGATCGAATACATCCGCTGGATCGTACTGATGCAAACCTGGCTGCTCGACGCGATGAAGGGGGACTTGAGCAACTGGACGTTATAAAACTCGGTGAATTTCCTGTTGTCGTCATTGGGCAAGTAGGACATGAATTCCTGCTCGGCTTGCTGGCCGAGATTTCTCGTGTCCACAAGAAAGAGAATGCGCTTGGCGTCGGAGTATTTGAGAAGCCGATACACGGAGGTAATGGCCGTGTAGGTCTTGCCCGAACCCGTTGCCATCTGCACTAAGGCGCGCGGGCGGTCGGCCTTGAAGGATTCTTCCAAATTCTCGATGGCCGTGATCTGGCAGGCGCGAAACCCTGCGGGGTTCAGCGGCGGAATGTCATGCAAACGCGTACGGAGCGATTTCGGCTTGGAGAGCCATTCGGCCATCGTCTCCGGGCGGTGGAAGGTGAACACCTCACGGGAGCGCGGTTTGGGATCGCGTGCGTCCGTGAAGCGCGTGATGACACCTGTGCTCTCGTAGACGAAGGGTAACGGTTCCTTGTTATTGACCCATTTGAGGGCGGCGGCGGCGTAGCCCTCCGCCTGTTCCTCCACGGTCGTGATCTTGTGCCCCCACTCCTCCAGTTTTGCTTCTATGACGCCGACGGCGCGGTGATCCACGAAGAGAACATAGTCGGCAGGGCCGATGTCGGTCGGGTATTCGCGGACGGCGATGCCCCGCCCGGCGTTGAAGTTGATCTTGTCTTTGTCCTGCACCCGCCACCCCGATTCGGACAGTTTCGCGTCGATCTGGTCGCGGGCGATCTGCTCGGGGTTCTGGTTCTTGGTCGTGGGCGCCATTATCGGGGATCGATCCATTCCTGTGCGGGTTACGTGTGCCTTCAAGTATATGCACGGATAAGCAACTGATTCCAGAGAGGAATGCCGTGCAACGGACCTGGGTCTGTTGACACCATGTACGGCACACCCTGCCGCCTCCATTGGCGCAATTCAGAGATCTAGGCGCTTGACGGGAGTCGGCTGACTGGCCATCAGATTCCCGAACAGCAATTGTGGGATTTTCAGCCGCCAAGATCGGGACGCAGTGTGCCGCGAGTGTGTCTAATGAACGGTGTCCTAATACTGACCCATCGGATGGCAGCTAGTCCAAAAGACATAGCACGGCGACCACAGTCCTTCCGTTTTCGGAACAAGGCTGTGTGAACGGTTGAGGGAGATTCGCGTGAGAGTTGCGCAAGCACAAGCCGCCTCCGGCCTAGGGACGGCTCACTCCTCCGCTTTCGCCGCCAGAGCAACCACCTCGTCCTCTTCAATCTCAGTAGTGCAGAACGGGATCTCGGCCGAATCCTGCACGACATAATTGCCCTTGCGGCTCGCGTAGATGCTAGCTGGCTCCGAGAGCGAGAGCTTGATGTCGGAATACGCCGGACCGTCGTGCAGCAACCTAAGTGCCTCGGCTACCACAAGCGTCGCCGCTGTGACTCCTACGAAGGGGACGGCCACCGACTTCCCGGCGAGTTCCGCGTATGCAAGATTCTCTCGCGCGATCCGCTCGAGCTCCTGCGCTTGCCGCTCCTGCTCCTCCGGGCTCGGATCGGGCCAGAGTTCCTCCGCCGGCCTGGGATTAGGCAAGCTGTGAAAGCGGATCGTGTCGAAATTGTGCCGCGTGCCGCCGAGCCCGCTCTCCATCACACGGGCGAAATCGGCTCCTGGGAGCAGACGCCGCGCAGGATTTGAGTCGAAGCCGCAAAATGCGAGGCAGGGCTCATCCGACCTGCAGCGGGAGTCGCTGCCGAACGGCCGCTCAATCAGTCGCGTCTCAAACCCGCGCGCCTCCAGCCAGTTGCTGCAGACCCTCGTTTTGAACTTCCTCTCGTCTTCCTGAGTGAAGAGCAAGCCGGTCTCGGAGTTCTCGGACTCGACCCTATCGAAGTCGTTCAGATAGAGCTCGACCCTCTCAGGCTCCGGATAAGGCAAGGCCGCAAGGCACCAGAGATACGCGTTCCCGAGGTGTCCGAGACCGAGAAGCCAGAGCTCGCGCGGCAGAACCTCAACCTGGGGTCCCTGCGCCTCTGGGTGATTTGGAGGCAGTTCCGGGCGCCAGAGGGACAGACTAACGGTTCTCCGCGTAGCGGCAATATTCAACTCCGCAAAGGAGAGAAATATTTCGGACAGGGCGAGAGAGCCAGCCAGCAGGCCAGCCAGAGTACAGAACGGGCGCTCGGCAAGCCGCGGAGTGCTCGCGGAGGGCCCAACCTGGGCGATCCAGCCATCGTAGGTCACGCGGAGCGCGCCAGGCTGCGACGGGACGTTGCCGAACAACAGGACTTTCCCCGAAGCTACCGGGATCTTCGAGAATCGGAGGTTTTGCGGACCAACCAGGTCGGCCAAGGAGGCGATGAAGGGCCCGTCGGCCAAGGGCCGCAATGTGATGCGGGTACTGGAAAAGGACGGATCGAGGACGACCGCCACCGCTCCGGGAAAGCACCGGACTGCGATGCCGGCGGCCGTCAGCACGGCAACCTGTAGTGTGCGTGACTCGGCAATATCCGGACCGCATCGAAGCGTCACGGCAAAGTCACCGCGTCGCGCCTGGGCCTCGTCTGCAGTCGCCTGACCGGCGTCAACCAACAGCTTCGATATGCGGGATAGCTTCATCATTCACCTTCACCAGAGGGCAAGTCGTACCGGACGCGCTCCATCGCCAGTGCCGTGAGTTCGCCATTGAAAGTTGCCCAAATACTCGTAGACGCCGGTGTCGTCGAGCGTCCGCCAGGGAGTATGGGCGTAGTGTGGCAGGATCAGAGCGATGTGACCTTTGAGAGGAATCATCGGATTGTGCTCGTCGGTCGGGCTTTGGCGGATATAGCTGCCGGGATGCGTGTGGACGTCGGCAAGCACACGCAGTCTGCGGCGCTCGCAGAGCTCCCACAGCGCGGCGTGGCCGTTTGCATGAAAGGCGATGGCGCCGTTTTTGCAGGCGTCCGGATCGAGATCGTCATAGCAGACGAAAGAGGTCACCCGGCCATCATCTCTGTTCTGTGGCGTCAACAGGAATGCTCCGCTCTCGTTGCGGCGATGTCCCCGGCGGCGGAGCTCAAGGACCAGGCGCCTCCAGAGCCAGATCGTCATAGTGATCGCTATTTGTCCAGGTCTAGATGCCAAGGTAGTCTCCGGAGTTCAAAAGGGAGTGGACCTCTTCGAGGTAATCGACGATCTTGTGTTTGTTGTCCCAAATCAAGCTCGGCTGTTCGGTGGCCCAATTCGGATGCCCCTTCGCCGCGACGCGGTCATACGGGTGGTAGAAGGCTCGGCCTCCCTCCCAATCGGTGCGGAAGACTTTGGCGCAGCGGCTATCCTTCTTTCCCTTGGGACGTTTCTCCGCAACAAGGGCCGCTCCGGTGTTCAGGTCCCAAAAGGTCCCCGTCGGGGATGCGGCCCTGTATCCCTCAAGATCGAGGCGCAGAAAAAAGCGGTCTGGTGCTCCCGCGCGGGCGGCGGACCAGACCCAGAGGATCCTAACAGGCCACTCCGGCTGCTCTGGGAGAACCTCCGTGCCGGCGAGCCCCCAGTATTCTTTCAGGGCACCGGCACGGAATTCCGCAGAGTCAAGGTCGGCTGTAAACAGTCGCTGATCAGGCTTATCCATGTCTACCCCTGGGGCGTGATTTCCTTCACCAGCTTGAAGCAGATGGAGCACACCGGCGCCTCAACGAGCTCGCCAAGGTGCTCGCTCGGCCGAGGCTGCATGGTCGTGTCGCAGATGCGGAGGACGTAGTCGGCCCCCGCCGCAGGGTCGAGGTCAAACTTCTTCCGGGCCCACTGCGTGACCACGGCGATGGTTGTGGCCGGAGAGAAGCGACGGCGTTTAGTGCGGCCGTTGAAATGGACCTCCACGGCCACCCGCTTGCACTTATGCACATGTACGTGGCGGTGGCGGTGCAGCTCCAGGGCCTCGATTGTCAGGGCGACATCGACGGGATGATGCGCATCTTCGCCATCCTCGATCTCACCCGGCTCGACCAGCGCCTCTTTGCATTCGCCGACAAAGACCAGCAACTCCTCCCGGTCTTCGGTTATGACTTCCGCCCGCACAAGGACGTCCCGGAGGACCTCGTGCGGGCCCGCCACAGCGACCTTGGGCTTGGCGCCCTGGCTGTGGATGAACATTTCAATTGCTTCACCGGCCATTGCCTTCTCCTATGGGCGCCCCTCGTCAGCCACTTGCATCCGGCGGCGGGAAGTGCCATGATTGGTGTCTGCATGGGCAACATACTTCTGTATCGACGCTACCTGAAAGCTCTGCTATTCAAGGAAGAATCGCCGGATTCGTTGTCCATACAGACAACAGTTTATCAGAATCCCAACCCTTGTCAATAGGAGGTGCAATGGCCCAGCCCGCATTTGGGTTGCTGCTGCAACGTCTACGCGAGGAACGTCGTTTGTCCCTACGCGAATTGGGGCAGCTCGCCGAAATCGACCACGCATATATCTACCGGTTAGAAAACGGAGAGAAGGAGTCACCCTCAGAGGAAGCACTGACAAAACTCATCCGAGCTTTGAAAGCACCGAAGCGAGAGGCGGACATGCTTCGTTACCTTGCCACGCATCCCCAGGTGGATCGGGGACTCGTAGAACACGCTCTCACCGACACGACCGTAACGATCGAAGAATTCAGTGCTGCTGCGGGTATGACTTTCCGCGGTACGGGCAGGCCGGATCCTGCAAAGCTCGTTGAGCGGATCCGAAGAATACTGAAGGAAGAGAATGGGAATGGATGAGTTCCAAGCTGTTCTGAAGGCGCGAGAGCTAGTGCGGAAGGTGAAGCCCACCTCTATCCCTGTGCCGGTCGAACTGTACGCCCAAGAGTTCGGAGCGGTCATCCGGCCCCAGGACGACATGGAAGCGGATGAGGCAGGCTATTGTTTCGAGAGCAATTGCAAGCGCTTCATCTGCACCAACGCCAAGGAGCGGCCGGAGCGCCAACGGTTCACCGTCTGCCACGAAGTGGCCCACCTCCGGCTGGGACTGCCTTCGCAGCACGGGAGTGGGCCGTGGTGGAGCTACGCAAAGCGGCCGCTGGCCGAGATTCTCTGTGACGTGTTTGCCGCGGAGCTGCTACTCCCGTACGACCTGTTCCATCCGGAGGCGGAGAAGGCAAGCATCGGCATGTCCTCGATCGACGATCTGGCGGAGCGCTTTCAAGCATCTGTGACGGCCACCGGCTCGCGGTATGCGGCTGTCGTCAGCTCTCCGGTGGCATTCGTGCTTTCCGAACAGGGCAAGGTGCGGTACGCGTCAAGGTCAAAGCTGCTCAAGGATGCGCCGACATGGATTCCGCCTCGCCTGGACATCCCGGAGGGTTCTCTCTCGAAGAAGGTGCGCGCAGGTCTTTCCGCCGAGGCTCACGACACGGTCGACGCCGACCTTTGGTTCAGTGAGTGGGAGCGAGGTGGAACGCTGGTGGAGGAAGTGCGGCACTTACCTCAATGGGATCAGACATTGTCGCTGCTCTGGTTTGAAGACGGCGAGGTGCCGGCCCGGAAGTTCCGCGACGAGCGTGGAGCGGTTTTCGAGGAAGAGGAGAACGAAGATGATGCGTTGTTGAAAGAACTCGACGGCAACTTGCGCTGGCCAGGGAAACACCGCCGCCGTTAGCAGAGCGAATCAGCGCCCGCATGAACCGATTCGAACGCTTTGAGGAAGACCATTTCGAATGGACGCAGATCCGTTATTCAGCCGATGACACCGGAGCAGCAACACAGGCAAGCTGAGCTCTCGGCAGGTCTCTGCGCAGCTGAACGAGAGGCGGTCGTTCAGATCCTGTCCCAGGACCGTACGCCAACAGGTTTGCTGTACGTTCTGAACAATGCCGTCGGCTTCGCTGAGACCATGGCAGGCAAACTTCGACATCCGCGCACCCCAAAGGTCGATTGCAAAGAAGGTTGTAATTATTGCTGTTACCAAACAGTCCCGGTAACAGCACCGGAAGCCTTCTCCATTGCGGAATTCATTGAGTCGCCGGAATCTTCGTCTCCAGCGGAGGCACGGATGGCAAAGCTGACTGCCGTGAATCAAGCGACACAGAGCCTGACCCCGAGGGAGCGCACGAAAAAACACATACCTTGCGCGTTCCTTGAGGATGGAAGGTGTTCCATCTATGCAGTCCGGCCACTGGCGTGTTCCGAATTCACGTCGATGGATCTGAATGACTGCAAGCGCGCCTACCGGGTTGGTTTCAAGCCGAAAGGAATCATTCATGAAAAGGCGAGAATGGTTGCGTTCTACGCAGTCCGGCAAGGTCTACTGGAAGGTTTGCGCGAATCCCTTCCAACGTCCCACCCAGATCACTATGAACTCACGGCAGCCGTGATTGCAGCGTCGGCCCCGAATGCAGTGGAAGAGTGGCTGGCAGGAAACAATATCTTCGAGGGGACCGGGCTGGTTGTCGATAATGCCGGCGCTTCAGCCGACGGGCCTTGATCAATCTAGCCATTCCTCAGCCGGCTGCCTAAAGAAGCCTTGGCGAAGAAGCAGGCTGAGCGCATCCACGAGCTGGCCCGCAGATTTCTCCTGATGGTGAGGACCGCGCACAACGTGACAGCTAAAGAAATTACTCAATCAACTGATAAAGCCTCGGGAGTAAACTTTCTGTAGAGGCCCTCGATGGCAAGCCAGACGCTCAAGCGGTGCCCTAAATCCACGTGTATAGCGAATGTCAGCTTCCAGCAGATGCTGTTCACGGGACCTGGGACCCACTGTCCGCACTGCGGGTCGAAACTGGAATTGGTCGCTCCGCCCCGCAGCAGATCCGCCAACAAGGGCGGAAGCAAGAGCGGAGGGAAATCCGTCGGCGGCAAGACCGTCTCGCGGGCGTCCAGCAGTCCCACCTTGGGCAATAAGAAGAAACGGCGGAAAGTCGCCCACAAGAAGATGCAATTCAAGACGTGGGATTTATTCCTCAAACCCGAGCCGCGGAAGAGCGCGCCGCGCAAGGACGTAGGCAGGAAGCGCGGTTCGAAATAGCAAGGCGGAGGTGCGATCCATGGATGAACGGCTTACCGGCAAGGGAGTGCTGAGTAGCGGCGACAAGCAGTGGAATGTGGAATACGACTTCGTGATCACCACCTCGGTTGTACGCAAGCCTGGCTTCCCGGCAGTGCAAGGCCGCAGCTCATCGATCGGCTCTGTATCGGCAACCGATGGCGCGTCTCTTGCCGAAGGCTACTACCAGCTCAGGACGGACGACGAGCACATCCGGGTAAAGAACAACGGCCTCGGGCAATGGACTATCCTAGCGCCGCTATAACTTTCATGGATCTATGCCTCTCGGCCCGATCCTCATCTTCGACAAATCGTTTCTGCAGTCGTTGAACGTCGATGAGGCGGTGTGGCTCGACAACTTCTTTTTGACCGTGATCACGCCGCTCTTCTTCGTCGAGACGCTCGCCGATCTTGAGAAGGAAGTCCACCGCGGCCGAACGTCGGAGCAGGTGGTCGGAAGCCTCGCTTATAAGACCCCCGATCTGCAGTCGTACATGACCGCGCATCACGGCACGCTCCTCTGGGCCGACCTCCACGGCCAGAAGGTTCCCATGGACGGCCGCATCCCCCGCGCAGGCGGCAGGTACGTCACGTTGGATGGCAAACAAGGCGTCATATACGAACGCACGCCGGAGGAAGAAGCGTTCGCGCGATGGCAGCGCCACGAGTTCCTCGACCTCGAACGCCAGATGGCGAAGGTGTGGCGCCGCAACGTCACAAATATAGACCACGCCAACAACTATGCCCTATTCAGCGGGTTTTACGGAAGCTTCAAGAAGCCGAAAACGCTGGCGGACGCGAAGCATATCGCCGATACGCTCATCTCGCTGCTCGACGAGGAGAAGGCGCTCCTATTCGGCCTTTCGATGCTGGGCGTGCCAGCAGAGGAGCACGGTGAAATCGTCCAGCGGTGGGCCGCCGCTGGGAAACCGCCCCTCAGCGAGTACGCGCCGTACTTCATGCACATGTTCTCCGTCGATTTCTTCTTCCATCTCGCCATTGCCGCGGATCTCATCTCGCGCGTACGGCCTGAGGGAAAGGCGGACAACAAGGTAGACATCGCGTACCTCTACTACCTGCCGTTCTGCATGGTCTTTGTCTCGAGCGACAACCTGCACAAACGCGTGGTGCCGCTATTCCTCCGACCCGACCAGTCGTTCGTCGAAGGGCCGGACCTGAAGGCCGACCTGAAGAGGATCGATGACTATTACACGCAGCTTCCCCAGGAGCTCACGGCGCAGGGCGTGTGCAAGTTCGCTACGTCGCCGCCAGACGGCATTTGCCCAAAGGTCAAAGAGCTCTGGGATAAGCATCTCGCCAGGCCGCGGGATTATGAGGAAGATGCAGGGGACGAAGAAGAAGCGGAAGTGGAAGTGGAAGGCGAACCCGAACAGGCTCCCCCGAAAGACGACAAGGCGCTCATCGACATGATCAACCGTGCGCATACCGAATCCACGCCCTTAGATCTCGATACGGAGAACCTCCCGGACATCGACGATATCCAGTTTGCGCACGTCAGCCGGTTGGTCGTTCCGAAAAAGGGCAAATGGATACGCATCAATCCGACGGAGGTAGACGACGGTCAGAGCAAATCGTCGTAGGCGCCGATGGCCATCAGGCGTTTCACTTCGGCTTTGAACTCAGGCGGATGTTCGTGGTTGAAATCGGCATCGAAGCCCCGCGCGTGCATATTTGCGTGGATCATCTCGTGGAGGAGCGCGACCTTCAGCGTGTTCTCGAACTCCGTCACGCGCTCGGCAAGCCATATCTTCTTTGCGGCCGGTTCATAACATCCGGCGCCATGGAATTTAGGGTTGTTCGTAACCTCTATCGAGACCGTAGGTTTTGTGCCAAGAAAATACTTGTCCTGATACTCGTTCGCCAGCTTCGATATTTCGTCCACCGACAGCGGGCCTTTAATCAGATTCCATTGGTCGTCAATGAAGTATTGCGTCATAGGCTCACTCCCTTGCTCCGGCATTTTTCTGTGCCGTCCCTGCGAATAGGGTAAACCTCTACTTGGCTCCATGCCTGAACTGTCGCCGAAAACCAAGCAGTATCACAAGAAGCGCCTGCGCAGCCTGATGGTGCAGCAGTCGATGATCAGCACCCTCGGCATGCAGTAGCATCTTGCGAAAGATGTCTTACGGCTTGATCGCTACTACATTGCCTCGTCCGCGCGATCCAAACCGAGCGCACCAAGCGCGCCCACACGTGGACGCTCAACATTGCGCTCGCCTCGTTCCAGTATGCGATGGCAGAGATCGCCCGAGTCGGCTGGGAGATCGCCAATGATCAGTTGGCTTCCGGCCGCGATCGCGCAGCCGCACTCAAGAAAGCGCGCGAGGCCCACAACAACATGTTCCAGATGCTCTTCGACGCCGGTGCCTTCGAACGCAGAATAGGTGTTGGGAAACGGGTAAGTGACATGTTTTCCGGTAGGCTGATCCGGCATCAGACAGGCCGGGCCGTCTGATTGCGAGCATGGCGGAGCACCACGTCTGAGGGTGTGCGAGAGGTGTGCCTGAAAGATAGAGTCCCCACTCTGGCGGAAAGCAGTCGGGAAAGTTGCCGAACAGGACTCAAATGCGGTGTCGATGCTCCGATGCTACTTTCGGTCGGGTGAGATGTTTCCTGAAAATACGGCGGCCCGCCTCGTGGTCTAAGCGCGCACCAAGCCCGGGAAATTTCAGTTCCTGGCCGGTGGCAGACAAACACAGCGAGCACAGAATCCGCAAGACCTTGGCTTGACCTTCGGAATACTGCGCCAATCTTTGACCCGACCGGTCAACGTTTAGATATAGCAGCTGGGGACCGGTGCACGGTGGCAGATCGGATGGACGTTTGATGGTTTGGTTTGATTGTCCTGGACTATGGTATCTGCACCGCTGAGGTTGCAGTTACTATACCGTTTTGGGAAAAAATAGAGTATTCAAAAAACACAGTAAGGTAGGCGCGTTGCGGAAACCGCCGGTGCTGCGGGGCACTCCAGAGCTGCGCAGGAGAATCGATTTCAGGCCTCATTATGTGAGCCTTCCCAATATTTGGGGCTTTCTCTAAATACAATCGAGTGTGCAAGCTAGCTTAATAAGTGTGTGAGTTATGCGCCCAGTCCTTGCCTGGTGGTGGATGTGGTAAAGACGGCTGGGTGCCCCCGGGCGCAGGCTTCACTCGCTTGATTCCTTCGCGCCGCATCGTGGCCCAATCCGAATATCCGAGTATTAGAGATGAAAGATACAAAACATCGTATCCCTCAATAACTATGGTCAGCGCTGAAGTCCCGGCGTTGCGCTCAATTATCTATAACTGCTGGCAGAAATGAACGGCCAGCCCAACCACTCTAATGGAGAAACTTAATGGAAATGAAAGAAAGAATTGATTCAAATCTGACCGTAACGATTTCGGCAATTGGGCCGAACCTGCCGGAAGCTGCGGCCAACTGCCTCGCAGACCAAGCTTACTTCTGTGATGGCGTAAAGCGCTTCGAGATTATCGCAGCGCGTCGCATTTCAACTTCGTATAACGTCCCGATTGGAAGCCTTGAAGGAGAGAACTGGGAGGTGTGGGAATTCGAAGTCTTCCCGCACACGAAGTAAACGAAGAACTGCTGTAATGAACTTCCCGCCTGCGGCGCGTTCAGTTGATAACTGAAGCCTGTAGGTAACGGCGAAGAAGGCAGATTATGGCCTTGCCCAGAGGGAAATGAGCGCACATGAGAGGAAGTGCGGGTCCTCTCTGTGTTCAAATCTTGACAGGCAAGGCCCTGATTCCGTCCACAACAACTCCCGTCGCTAGGCAATCGTCTTCATTGTAGTCGAGGATCCGTTGCTTGATCGCAAGATCGCCCGTCTCGATCCAGCGGTTGTACCACTCGATTGACGCAGCTCCCGATGGGGTCGTATCCCGCCATTGGAACCCAAGGTATTTCGCTATGGTCTTGATGGATTGGTCGTAACGCGGCCACTCTGTTGCTTTCCTGATGATGTCGAAGTAGAGATCGATCATCGCGGGGGTAGCAAAAAGCGCTTCAACTTCGCCTACCGAGCATACGGCAGGGTATTTCGCTGCGAGCTTCTTGTACTCAGTCCTCTCGTACTTCGAGTAGTAGTAAATCGTTGAGTCCTGGACTCGCGCCGTCAGATACTCCCATGCGCCCCGGAATGCTGCCTCCTCGTGGATGGGTTCAATTCCGGTTGCAAAATGGGGTATGAAAGTTGCTGTGTCTGGGCGCTGATACTCACGCTCCACGAATCCGTGCAAGTACACGACACCGCGCATCGGATCAGCCTCAATGTCAAAAAAGACCTCTTTCTGATTGATCGGAAACTCGACCCTTTCCTTGAGGTAGGCCGTCGCACCCGGCGTGCTGAGCAATTGGGCCCGAGATTGGAATTTGCGCAGGCTGTCTGTTCCGATTCCGGGAAAGACGGTCTTCTTTCCATGTACGAAGGTGTCGGGATTACTGTCGGCGAATGCCTGAATGGTTGGAATGACGCCGCCGATCTTATCTCGGCTGGCCCGGCCTAATTCTGCAATCAGCGTTAGGTCGCCTGCTTTTTCAAGCACGTCTTTGCAGGTTGACTGCCAGTGGCACAAACCACACGCCGAACTCAACGCGGGCCTGGACTTCTTTGTCTGCGCAAGGATCGTTCGAATTTCAGATAAGGCCTCAAGATAGCTGTCCCACCAAGTTGCTGTATTGCGAATTCCTTGCGGTTCCATGAGGGGGTACGCGACACGCCTGCCATCACGGTCAATGATGTAGGCGGAGCGACCGGGAGCTGCAGAACCGAGTTGTTCAAGAATGAAGACATAGTGCGCCAGCTGGAATGCATAGTGCTTCTTGAACCTACCTTCACTTTCATCTCCCTCAAAGCCAGAGCCGGACTTGATGTCGCCCGGCATGTACCCCATACCGGTCCATTCCAAGAGATCAGGTTCCCCGACCAGATCACCCGCTGTCAGTCGCCCGCCATATATGAGTGGCTCGCAACGAGCCATCGCTCGGAGAGTTTCTCGTTCGCGATCGGCTAGGCCGATCAATTTCATATTTGCGGTAATCGCAAGTCCCTCAGCAATTGCGTCCTCGTGTGCGAGACCTTGTTCCCAGAGGAGCTCTACAAAAGGCGAGGTTTCATCTCGTTCGGTTGCGTCACCAAATGCATCCATGGATACTCTGTGCGGACAGTGGACGAAATCGTATAGCTGCGTGGCGGAAATCATCGTCTGAATCCCTCTGCTAGCGTGATTCTTGCATGCGCGGAATCGTGCGCCGGCGAGCGTGTCGAGTTCCTGGGCGCTTGACCTAGTTCAGCCTGGCGTCCAACAGCTTCGAGCGGTCCGAAACGTGAATGAATGGCTGTTGGGCCCTTTGCCCCGTTCTCGGCACCAATAGCAATTTGATCCCAGCCTTTTTGCAGAGATGCATTAGGCCCCTAGTACTGGTGGCGCCAATGCTGTTTGCGATCGAAGCCAAAGAGAGGTATTTCGTCTTGAACGCCTCGACGGACTCGTTTCTAATCCTCAGACCTGTCGGCGACGTGCAACCTTCGAGTAGGCCTTTCTGCACCAGGCCGGGAACCGTACTTGCATCGCAAAGCAGATGCTTCTCAACAATGTAAGAAGGCATTGTATCGCCGGCGGCGCGGCTCCGAGCAACGAAGGCAAAGCGTCGGTATTCGGCCTGATCCATCAGCAAGCCAGCAATCGTTCCGTCAGTGTTGCCGACGATTGCGAGACTTCCGGCCAGCAGCGCGCGCACCACATCCACTTTTGCTTCCGGCGAATCATGATGCCCACCCATGACGGTCTTCACGGTAATGTACTCACTTGCGTTGCCGCTGGCCGGCCCCGCGGGCGGCGCCAGCGCCAACAGCCTCTTCGTGAACAAGTCGATATCGAGCTCATGATAACCACCTTTGGTTGGCAAGAAATGGTTGAACTCGAAGATGCCGCTGTTCTTCAAGGCCCGCAGCACTCCAACAGAAAGCCCGATTCGCTTCGCGGCATCTCTCTCCATATAAATTCTTCCCGGGCAATTGCGCGGGATTTTGTTGCTGCTTAAGTCGACAAGAATTCGTTCCGACTTGCCGCATTGAACCCGCCTTGACGGGATCTTTTGATCCTTGAGGAGCCGGGACGCAGTCAGAACGTGTATCCCGGCCTGTGCAGCGAACTCTGATTTCGTAATGAATCGGCTCGTGACCTTTCCGCGTGCTTGTTTTAGAAGCTTAGGGTCCACATAGCCACGGTCCCAATGATTCTCTGCGAACTCCAGAAACGCGACTCTGAGAAAGTCTGTTTGCTGGCTTGGGTTGATGGCGCGGCTTTTGAACAGAGCGCCATAAATCGGCTCAAATTGCTTTCGGACTCCCCCTTTTCCATTCGGCTGGAGTCTCTTCCCAATATCCAGCAGCAGGACAATGAAGTTCTTTGGCCAGTCCAGCAAGACGCGTGCGGCAGCCGAGATAAGCTGCCGTTCATCCTCGAGGCTCGTGCTTCCATCGGCGATCAGGCGGTGTCTGCCCAGTGCCCGAACAACGAGCAGCATCGAACGCAGGTCCATTGCTATGAGTTGGTCTCGCGGGAGAGACAGAGGATTCTCATCATTTGCTGGGAGCCCGAGAACCTTTTGCCGAATGATGTCGAGAAGGGCCGCCTCCGCCTTCGGAAGTGGAGGCAGCACGCACTCCATTAGATTCCCGCCACAGCCGCATTCGAGAAGCCCACGCCTGAACAGGCGCAGCCGTTTTCCGCACTTGGGGCAGCATAACGCCGTTATGCACTCGTGAACTGGACAACCGACCATGAGTGTCAGGTGCCAATGCGCCTCGATGAATCCTATGTCGGCAATACACCGTGGGCATAGTCCGGGATTCACGATATTCAAGTCGGTCGGAACGAGGCTATGTCCGAGCAAGCGAGCCCAGCGAGGCTGATTTTTGGGTGGAGAGAACCCGATGCCGCCGAGTTCAGGCGCAGGACGGTTGATGATTGCTGCTAGCTTTTCCAATTTGAAGCCGGTTGTTCGAATCTCGTTCTGCTTCAGGCCGGCAAGGCTGTAGACGCTCCATGGCGAGGCGTAACCATTCTCTTCGGCCAGCCGAAGAACGTACCCAACCAGGCTCTCGGTCGGATTTGGCGGAGAGTGCCGAACCAAGAGTGATGTGCTCATGAGCGCACCAGCAGCGAATCAATCGATTTGCGCCCCTGTCCTTTGCCTGTGGATGACGAATACGTTGGCGCCATCTCGGTGACTGCACCGATTTTGCTCACTCGATTTAACAAATCGACGGTTTCCACCAGTCGGAAGCTCCGTTCAAACGGGTTCGGCAGCGCTGAGATATACTCACTCGACCAGACCGATTGCGCATGTGCCGTAGCGAGATCATCGAGGCGAATGACCTTTCTGCCTTCAATAGCCGCATTCCGCAGGGTTTGTTTCAGAAGATTGGCCAAATAGCCAATAAGTCCGCCGGTCGAGCAGTAGAACCGAAAGGCCATTTGATCCGAGTGAAAAACAGGAATCTCGAACTGCTTGGCAATTTCCTTATGAAACGCCTTCAAGATGCAAATAAACTGGGCGCGCTGGCCTACATCAGTCCACGAGAATCGCGGCAATTGAATTGGAGCGAGAAACCGCCGCGCCAATTGCTCGTTCTCGTCAATGACATTTCGACATGAGCGTAGCCCTGCCACGACGAGCGTTGTACGCGTGTCATCAATCAGGACCTTGAGCCAGTCTGCGACGTTATGCATGATTTGCCGCTTGCCTCGATCATAGAAATGCTGGAATTCGTCGATCATGACCATCCGAGTTCTCGAGTTCTTCATTAACACCCGGAGCCGCCTGGACTTCTCATTTTCCGTTCCCCGCTCGGGATCGGGTGCATTGAGGGCCTCAAGCAGCTTTCCCGCCAGACTCTTTACAGTCGGACCGCTCGGCACCGTTGCGCGCAGAACAGGAACCTCCATTCCTTCGTCCCGGCGAATTGGCTCGAGCTTCGGTTCGAAGCTCTCCAAAAGACTGGTTTTGCCAGTGCCGGATTCTCCAACGATCGCGAGACCTTGTGCTCCTTGGCCAGCTGAAAAACGGAAGCACTGCTCGATCTGCCGCTGAGCATCCGCAAAAGCCGTATGGGGGATCACAATTCGTTCGATGATCGTCGGAGCCTTATTCATCTTCGTATCCTTTCTTGTATACGGCCGTGAAATTCAGCCCAGCGTCTTCGGTTCCTTCTACTGGCTGATACGTGAAGCCTCCTACCGGAGTGGATTCAAGGGCGCCACTCTCTGTCGTCAAGCTTCTCGTTAACGGATGAAATACTGCTTCGGGCAGGGCCAATGTCACCGCGCGGGCGCCTGTTTGGGTAGAAGCTTTCTCAGAAGCTTCTTTAAAGCGTGCAACGCGCATCCTGGTCCTGCGCCGTTTCAGGTGAAGATCCTCTTCAATCCTGCGCTGGATTTCTTCCTGCGCCCTCAGCCAGCCGTACGGGTTCTGGTTGAACGGATCCCGTTCTTTTTGCCACTTCTTGAATATCGAGTGCTGCCATAAGCTGATGCCATTCGCGTACTCAATGTCGCGAGCCGGGACACGATAAATGCTGTTCGTCTTCGGCCACACGACGTATATTGAGCCGATGTCGTTTTCATCGACGCGAATCTCCACCTCCAGGTTCGAGCCACCCTTGATCCGCAAGTTGTTCGCTTCCGGTGAACTGTAGAACAAGCCCTCGAATTCAATACCCTTGTGGGTCAGCACGCGCCGGTATACGCGGCCCATGACGGCATCAAGCTGCGTAGACCCATCTGGTAGGCGTATATCCTCCGGCCTGATGCTGGATGTCCACATCCTGGCTGGCGTCGTCTCGAGCGCCCTGTGAGTTTCCTGATGGTATACATCCGCGATCCATTTCCGGATAATCCACTTCAATGTTGAGAACTTTACGACCGCATGCTTGGATGGGTCGTAGTCGTCCTTTTCGAAGATGTTGCTGAACGCGGTGCCGGGGATTCCATGGGCAACGCCTCTGTTGAAGGTCCCGAAGAAGCGTTCAATCCTCCCCTTGAACCAGGGTTCACGACGAGGCGCGGCGCACCATTCAATCCCTAACGAGAGGCAAACCTGCTCCAGGCTCTTGCTGTAGAACTCTTGCCCCCCGTCAACCACGAGTTGGCGCATTACGCCGTGCGCGGCCCATTCATTGACGATTTCGGGATACTCGTCCCTGAGATTGACTTTCGGCAGAAAACAGTCTTTCAAGCAGGCGGCAACAGACTGGTAGCTCGGTGGGTTGAATCCTACGTATATGCCCAGAATGCATCGGGTATAGCAGTCAATGCAGGCTGTGACATACGGCCTGCCCAAGGGAAGGGAAGTCTTGTCATCGACCACGAAGAGATCGAGGTGAGTGTGGTCAATCTCCGCCCGCTCCAGCGGCGCAGAAACGACACGATGACCCTTTACGGAGCGGAACCTTTTAAGAGCGGCGTCGTGGCCGTAACGGGCCGAGTACTTTTCAAACTCGGGAATGTCCGCGATCAGGCTGGTAATGAGTCGCCGTGTCGGCATCGGCAGTTTATCGGAGTCCGGACGGAGTTCATTCTCTTTCATGACCCTCAGCAATGCTTCCTCGAATGTCTCCTGGATGGTGCTGCGTTCCCGTTTGAGATACTTGGCCAAGATAGCCTCCTGGCAGATACTCGTGACCGTTGTGGCGTAACGGCTTGTTCTGTTACCCCTGTTGAAGGCGTTGTCGATCAGTGCACGGGCGTCGCCTTTCGAATATTGGAAACGAGTTTTCCAGCGGTATACGCTAACCCATCCAGGAGGTTTCGTTGGCTGCTTCACCCTTTTCCAGACATCAATGATGGCCGGCTCCATTTGCTGCTGAGAATTGGGAACGTCTAGCACTGCAAGGACGTAGCTGCGCCGCAGCTTTGCAGTTTCCAAATCTTCCGTTGACAGACCGAAGTTAGTTGGACCAAATCTTCTCGCAGGGACGCTGCCGGGAAAAGTCAGTTGCTGCTCAGCTACCATCCGAAGCAGTTCTTTGTGTTCTTTCGTAACCAGTAGGCCCGTCCTTAATTCCTCCAACTGCCAACAGGTGTCGGTGATCTTGCGGTGAAGTCGATGCTCCTTCCCGTCTATCTCGACAATCGCGTTTTGCTCCAAGCAGGAGGTTCCCATATTAGAAGTCCTCCTTCCTGGCAACGAAACGGGTGGTGGGCGAGATCGGCAAGTTCAAATCAATGGTCAGTACGCCCCTGAGAACAAGGCGGCAGAGGATCTCGCGGCCTCGCGGACCGTATTCCCCACGGCAGGCATCCGACCAGAGCAGTGAGCGGCGCCGAGCGAGAGCTCGCCTGATGAGCTCTTGCTCGCATTCGGTGACTACGCGCCGGCCGAAGCCGAGAAGGAAGCACGCATTAGCTTGCCGCGGCTGTGAGGCGAGGTCTTTGGCCAGCACAACCCGGTAGGTGTAGCCCCATGATGGAAGTCCCTGGATAAGCAGAGTGGTTCTCGCAACAACGTCCGGCTCTTGCGCTTGAGATTCAGGCTTGACCTCCCACAGTTCTTTTCGACCTTTCTTCTCAACAAGGATGTCTGGATAATGACTCCTCATCTGCCCGTCGAGAACGTACTTGACCTCGCATGGCTGCTCATGAAAGCTCGTCACATCCGGATCGCAGTCGAGGAGACGGAAGGCATTGAGCTCGTTTTCGGACTCCCACTGAACCATCCGCCTCATCTTCCAGGACGGATACTTTCCCGTAGGACGGGCCCGCGACCGCGATACCACTTTGCGGGAGCGCAGTTGCCCTGGTTCGGGAAACACAACGATTCTGATTGTCGTATGCCAATTGGCCCGCTGAACGTTGGCGGAATAGGCATAGAGGTCATCCGCTCTGACGCCCTCGCAAATCCAACCACTCGCCATAACTGCCTTTCTTTCATAATGCTGTCGACGCGTTGGCGATCGATGCCTAATCTCATTCAAGTACGGCTATGCCGTGCCCAGTGCGTGTGCGGGAAGCGCAATAATCCTTGTGGTCATCGCCAGATTCGTTGACGGCGCTTGTTCTACCCGTATTCTGTTCGGCGTCCCCTTGGCACAAGTGTCATTTTCCAGGTGGCTTTCTGCTCCTCAGTTCTCACGTTGATTTGAAGTACGATGGAATAGAAAGAAACCCATTCAATCCTATGGCTCTATTATAGAGCGAAGGAGATATAATGTCAACCCCTGTCCCTAATCCCGACTTATCAATCAACTGGAAGGCTGTTGGGCGAAGGATTCGCGAGCTTCGCGGTTTTGACACCAATCAGGCTGAGATGGCCTGCGCTGTTGGGGTTGCCCAGAGCCATTTGTCCGCGATCGAGAGGGGCAAGAAAGAGCCAGGAGCTGCTGTGCTCTATCGAATCGCCAAGCGGTACGGCAAATCGATCGAATGGCTTCTGACGGGGGTCGAAAGCCAATCGCAATAAAGGGATCTTGGCACCCAAGGGGTGTGCCTCGCCTCTCCATCGGCCTGTATTTTCATAGCCTTCCATCTAGCACGAGTCGGGCGATCCAGCCGGCTCTTAACCGTTAAGATATCGAGACTTCTATTCGATTTCTCGGCCGGATGGAGTTTTGGCGAGGCACAGGGCTTGACGGGATTGGGTATAGATAGTTCTGCCGGGGGCACGGCAAGAGAGCTTGCGTTTCACTGCCGAGAAGACGCTCTCGATCAGGGAGCGCTTCGCCTACTGTTCGGTGGGGAAGTGTTCTCGAATC
>Ga0181533_1002578_pt1 | contig 20962 bp, 14 predicted proteins | sample PEATcosm2014_Bin_45_FD_119772 | JGI IMG/M metagenome (GOLD analysis project Ga0181533, IMG submission 119772) | Peatland microbial communities from MTU Mesocosm Facility, Houghton, MI, USA - PEATcosm2014_Bin11_60_metaG | ecosystem: Environmental > Terrestrial > Soil > Wetlands > Peat | place...
AATCCTGAATGAATCCGGGCTCAATCTAATAACGGCAAAAGACGTTTCAGACGCCGCCCAAAAAATTGCAGCGATTGCGAAGGGATAGGAGGATATCATGAGCATTTGGGTGGATCGGAATACAAGGCTTCTGGTTCAGGGTATTACCGGCCGCGAAGGCCAGTTCCATACGCTTAATTGCAAGAGCTACGGAACCAACGTCGTCGCCGGGGTAACCCCGGGCAAAGGCGGCCAGAACGTTGAAGGAATCCCCGTTTTCAATACGGTGGCAAAAGCCGTAAAGGAAACGGGCGCCAACGCCGCGATGGTTTTTGTGCCGCCGGCTTTTTGCGCTGACGCCATAATGGAATCGATCGACGCCGGCTTGCCGCTGCTGGTGGCAATCACCGAAGGCATCCCGGTCATGGATATGCTGAAAGTCAAGAACTACCTGAAGACGAGCAACAGCCGGCTGATCGGCCCCAACTGCCCCGGCATCATTACTCCGGGCCAGTGCAAAATCGGCATTCAACCGGGCCACATCCACTCGGTCGGCAATGTTGGGATCGTATCCCGCTCGGGGACCCTCACCTATGAAGCGGTGCACCAGATTCAACAATTTGGAATGGGCCAGAGCACCGTTATCGGCATTGGCGGAGACCCGGTAAACGGCACCAACTTCATCGACTGTCTTTCGGCCTTCCAGTCTGACCCGGAAACCCGCGCCATCATAATGGTGGGCGAGATTGGGGGATCGGCCGAGGAAGAGGCCTCTGAATTCATCAGGAAAAACGTGACCAAGCCGGTAATCGGCTTCATCGCAGGGCTGACCGCTCCTCCGGGGCGGCGTATGGGCCATGCGGGCGCGATCATCAGCGGATCGAGCGGGACGGCGCAGGGCAAGATCAAGGCCATGCGCGAAGCCGGAATAACAGTGGTGGAAAACCTGGGAGAAATGGGTGCGATCGCTAAAGATGCTTTCGCATCGGCTCTTTCCAGTGTGAAGAAGAGATGAACAGGAGGCGCCGACTGTAAGCGCCCTTCAGCAATGAGTGCGAGCACCTCACGGGGAAGCGGACCGTTCCGCTTCCCCGGTTTCATTACAGATTCAGTTTACCGTTTCTATTGCCACCTTCGGATGCTGTTTTGCAAAGCCAAATCGCTCTGTGGTATAATTGAATTTGGCGATTTTGATATTGACGAATTTGGGAATTTGGTTTCTCACCACTCCTTCCGGCTAAGGCCGGATTGCTGTTTACGCGAAGGGTGGGGTGATGATTGACGAGCAAACTCTGCAAGAGATTGTCAAACGCATCGTGGCGGCCACAGAGACCTGCCGAGTGATCTTGTTTGGCTCTTACGGGCGCGACGAGGCCGATGAAGATTCCGACCTTGATATTATGGTCATCCAGCCGCGAGAAACCAACCGCGGGGAAGAAATGGTCCGCCTGCGCCAACTGATCGGCGCCGTGGGGGCCGGCGTGGATGTGCTGGTATATTCGGAAGCAGAATATGAGCGGCGCAGCCGCGTGGCCGGAACGTTGCTCTACTGGGCGCGCAAGGAAGGACGGACGATATATGAAGCCCCACATTGAGGAAGCGCAGCGTTCGCTCCGTATCGCCACCCGGGACCTTAAAGCCTTATGGAGATCAACGTCATTTCAAAGCATGAGGCTGCGAATATCGTGACGCTTACCTATTCCTGGGCCGAGAAGCTGGTGCAAACAGCGGCCGAAGGACCGGCTGAAGCAGTGGACCATTGATCGCCGCATCATCTCTTCGCGTCGCGTGAAAAAACTCTTATCACCAGCAACGGCGCACTCTGACCCCATTTTGTGATAGAAAACCCTTTATCTGTTCAATGGTATAGGTCCCGTAGTGAACCATCGAGGCGATCAGCGCCGCGTCGGCGCAGCCCTGATTGAGCACGTCCAGCAGGTGTCGAGGTTCTCCGGCGCCCCCGGATGCGATCACAGGAATGCGAACATTGGTGGAAATCAGCCGGGTCAGTTCAAGTTCATAGCCGGTCTGAGTGCCGTCCGCGTCTATCGAATTCAGGCAAATCTCGCCTGCGCCGAGCCTTTCAGCCTCCCTGGCCCACCACAGCGCATCTATTCCCATAGAGGTCCGGCCGCCGTTTATGACGATTTCGTAACCGGAGGGAGTCTGCTCTGAGATATCGACCTTCTTTACGTCCATTCCCAGGACAATACACTGATTGCCGAAGGCTTCCGCCCCCTGCCGGATTATGTCCGGATTGAGCACCGCGGCGGAGTTTACGCTGACTTTTTCTGCCCCGGCCAGCAGTACGCCGCGCATGTCCTCGAGAGTGCGAATCCCGCCCCCGACCGAAAACGGAATAAAAATGGTCTCCGCCACCCGCCTTACTACATCCAGCATAATAGGGCGCCTCTCGCTCGATGCCGTGATGTCATAGAACACTATCTCATCGGCGCCCTGTTCGTAATAGTAACGGCCCATCTGCACCGGATCGCCTATATCGATATTGTCCCTGAATTTGATCCCCTTGGTAGTCCTGCCGTCCCGAACGTCGAGGCAAGGTATAATGCGTTTGCTGAGCATGGAAGCCCCCGTTTTATGAAACGCCGTCCCAGCGGCAGAAATTGTCAAGGAGCCGCAACCCCGGCTTGCCGCTTTTTTCGGGATGAAACTGAACGGCGACAAGATTTCGCAAGGCCACGGCAGATGTGAAAGTCATCCCATATTCGGTCATCCCCGCAGATAGGTCCTCGTTTGCAGGTTGCGGATAGTAGCTGTGAACGAAATAAAACTCGCTTTCCGCAGGAATATCGCGAAAAACGGCGTGATCTTTCTCAAATCTAACCGAATTCCAGCCCATATGCGGAATCTTCAGAAAATCCCCTGCTTCAGACGATATATTTTCGGGGAACTTTCGTACTTCACCCGGAAGAATTCCAAGGCAAGTGGTTTGGTTTTCCTGGCTGACATCAAAAAGTACCTGAAGCCCAACGCAAATGCCCAGGATGGGCACTCCAGCGCCGAAGAGTTCCCAAAGCAGCTTATCAAGCCCAAGCTCCCTCAAGCTTTCCATGGATTTCCCGGCGGCCCCGACTCCGGGGAAGACCACCTTATCCGCCTTACGGATTTCATCATGGGAGTTGGTGATCCGGCATTGAAATCCAAGATGGTCCAGTGCCCGCTTCACGCTGGTCAGGTTCCCCGCTTTGTAGTCGAGTATGGCAATCACGCCTCGGCGCTCCTTTAGCAGATGTTATAGTTTAGAAAGAATATCCCAAATTTGTGCGGTGGGTCAAGGTCGGGTTGCCTGAGCTGAGTGAGAAGCATATAATTATGCCCTTGATATTTACAACAAGTCTCGTTGCACCATGGCTCATTTCAAGGATATGAAGGGCCTTTATCTCTTTGACCATGCCTGTAATTACCTGAGTGGAACTTTCGAGGAAATGTGAAGCTCTGCGTCCGGACATGCCCATAATCGTGCAGAGAAGTGATTCGTTTCCATCAGGAGAATAGTGGAAAAGATAATCAAAGGAACGGATATCGAGCTTCAGGTTGAGAAGCTCGCATTTGGGGGCAAAGCAGTAGCCAAAGTGGGCGGGTTTGTGGTTTTCATTGACCGGGCCGTTCCCGGGCAGACGGTGAAAGCCCTCATAACAAGGAAGAAGCGAAATTACGCCGAGGCGAGGGTAATCGAGACGCTGACCCAATCGCCCGGCTATAGGGTGCCTGTTTGCCCGCATTTCGGGATTTGCGGAGGGTGCCACTGGCAGGATATCTCATATGAGGTTCAGCTTTTCTGGAAAAGAGCCCACGTTGTAGAGTGCCTCCAGCATATTGCCGGGGCAGGCGAAACCGAAGTTGGGCCGATCATTGCCTCCCCTGAAAAGCTGCACTATAGAAATAAAATGGAATTTACCTTTTCGGAGAGGCGTTGGCTTCTTGCCGAAGAACTTGACCGGGAATTCGGACGGGAGTCCCTTTTCGCACTCGGCCTCCACATAAGGGGGCTTTTCGACAAGGTATTAAATATTGATACCTGTTTTCTCCAGTCACTTGAGGCCGCCGCCATCCTGCGGGAAGTCCGCCAATGGGCGGTGAAAAGCGGCCTTGCGGCCTACAGCATTCGCACTCACCAGGGCTTTTGGCGTTTTCTGGTCATAAGGGAGGCAAAGAGTACCGGCCAGATTCTAATCCATCTCATCACTTCCGGAAACCCACGGGCAGACAGCAGTGTGGACAGGCTTTCAGATCATCTCCGGTCGAGATTCCCACGAGTTACGACCCTGATCCATTCCATAAATGATAAAAATTCTCAGGTTGCCATTGGAGATTCGAGCCGCACACTGTTCGGTCCGGGGTTCATCGAAGAAAGGCTTGGAGAGCTTCCTTTCCAGGTATCCGCTCACTCCTTTTTTCAGACCAATACCCTGGGGGCGCAGAAGCTCTACGAAACGATCAGCCGGCTTGCCGGCTTCGAGGGAACCGAAAAGGTCTGGGATCTCTATTGCGGAACGGGAAGCATCGGGCTATATATCGCTTCGCGTGTAAGAAGCGTTGTTGGAATCGAACTGGTCGAGGATGCCGTACATGATGCGCGCGAGAATTGCCGGATCAATGCAATCGGCAACTGTTGCTTTTTGGCGGGCGATTTGAAGGACATGATAGGCAAGGCTTCGCAGATGGGACATCCGGACGTTGTGATAGTGGATCCTCCCAGGGCGGGGATGCATCCGAAAGTGACCCAAACCCTGCTTGAGGTCCTGCCGGGGCGAATTATTGCCGTCTCATGCAACCCGGCAAGTCTGGCCAGGGATGCGGCCCTTCTTCTGGGGGCATACAACATAAAAGAGGTACAGCCAATCGATCTTTTTCCACATACGCCGCATCTGGAATGCATTGTAAGGTTCGATAGAAAACTGAGATTCTCCAAATGAATCTTTTTCTTAAGAAACCGATGCGGCGCAGATACATACTGTGGGGTCTTTCCCTGTTCGTCCTCTTTTCCGTTCTTTTTGCCGCAAGCTTCTCATATTATCTTTACAACGAAATTAAGAACCGCTTTTCTTCGAGACGGTGGAGCGTGCCGGCGCGGGTTTTTTCCTCAAATGTGCCCGTCTATCGCGGCCAGGCGCTTTCGATTGGCCAGCTCAGGCATATGCTTGAGGAGCGCCGCTATAAAGAGGCCTCAAAAGAACCGGTGCTCGCCGGCGAGTTTAGATCTTCGGGCAACTCTCTGGTTGCGCACCTGAGGGATTTCCAGTTCCCTGGCGTCTTTCTGCCGTCACAGCTCGTTGAATTCGATTTTGAGCAAAACAGGATCGCTGCCATACAAAGTCCGAAAGAAGAGATTTCGTTCCTTGAACTCGAGCCGATGGAAATAGCTCGCCTCTATGGGCCCGAAGGCGAAAGCAGGATGCTCATCGATATCCGGCAGGTCCCGCAGCATTTGATAGATGCTGTGGTGGCGATCGAGGACCACCGCTTTTACGAACACGGCGGGATTGACCTTTTCGGAATACTTCGGGCGATGCTTGCCGATTTCAGAGCGGGCCGAGTCGTTCAGGGCGGCTCCACGATTACCCAGCAGCTCGTGAAAAACTACTTTTTAGAATCCGAACGCAATTTCCGTAGAAAATTCGTGGAATTCTCCATGTCTCTTATCCTGGAAGCCCTTTACAAAAAAGATGACATAATGGAGATGTATCTGAATGAAATCTACATGGGACAAGTAGGCAGTGTTGCTATCCACGGAATTGGCGAAGCCTCCGCATATTACTTCGGGCGCAACGTCGAGGACCTGACCCTTTCGGAGGCCGCCACTCTTGCAGGGATGATAAGAGGGCCCAACAGTTATTCACCGCTTGTGAACCGTCGGGCCGCCCTGGAGCGCAGAAACCTGGTTTTGAAGCAGATGCTCGCGCTTCGCAAAATTTCGCTCTCCGAATATGACTCAGCGCTTCTGGAAGTCTTAAGGATGGCGCCCGCATCCACTTCCGCCCGCATAGCCCCGTATTTTGTGGACTATGTGCGCATGCAGGCCCAGGAGCTTTACGCTCCGGAGACGCTCGCCTCGCAAGGACTGGCTATCTATACGACCCTTCAGCCTGAAATGGCCGCTGCCGCCGAAACGGCGATCCGTGATGGCCTTGCTGAAATTGAGAATGTGAGCGGCGAAGGATCAGACCCGGATCAATCCAAACCCTCTCGGCGGCTCCAGGCGGTTTTGATCGCCGTGCAGTCCAAAACGGGGGAACTCTATGCTTTGGTTGGGGGAAGAGACTATGCTGAGAGCAGCTTCAACAGGGCTCTTAAGGGACGCTACCAACCCGGGTCCGCTATCGAACCGTTCATTTATCTTGCTGCGCTCGATCGCTTTAAACTCAGCGACTGGCTCTTCGATCTGCCTGTGGCCTACGAACTTAATGGCGTCTCGTGGACCCCAAGAAACTACGACGGCAGGTATCGGGGGAAAGTCGCTTTCCGCGACGCCCTCGAGCAGTCGCTCACTGCCGCAACGGTAAACCTTGCCGTCGAGACCGGCCTGAATGAAATAATCGGGACACTCAAGAGTTTCGGTATCGAATCGCCGCCCGGAGATCTGGCGTCGCTTGCGTTGGGTTCCTTCCTGCTGACCCCCATGGAACTCGCCAGGGCATATGCGGTTCTGGGCAATGACGGGCAAAAGCCTTTTCTGCTCAGCCTCAAGGAGATCGTGGCAGAGAATGGAGACGTTCTTGAGCGGAGGCATATCGACTTTTCTTCCGTGACCTCTCCTGCAAAAGCCTTTCTCATAACAAGCCTTCTTGAGGGGGTGGTGGAAAGAGGGACGGCCAAGGGGCTGAAACGACTGGGGGTTGACTTCAGGTGTGCAGGTGAGACTGGCACGACAAGCGAGTTCCGGGACTCCTGGTTCGTCGGATATACGACGGATCTGCTGGCCCTGGTCTGGGTAGGATATGACGACAACAGCCCCACTGGTTTTACCGGGGCGCAGGGCGCGGCGATTATCTGGACGCGGTTTATGAACCTGATGCGGCCGTGGATTCAACCTCAAGAGTTCGATGTGCCGCCCGGAATCGTTGAGGAAATGATTTGCCCGGATTCCGGTCAACTGGCGACTGCCCACTGTAAAGAACGCAAGCTGGAGGATTTTTTATCCGAAAGCAGGCCGAATGGTTATTGCACTATTCATAACAGATAATAAAATAGTGAAGATGGACTCAGGGCAATATATTGCTGAAAAAGCGAACTTAGTCTATGCGTGGTTACAGAAAAACTTCAAAAACTGAGGCGCCGCCCGCAGCTCAACGGCGGGGCCGGAGGCGATACTGGCAGGGAATGCTGATTATCCTGTTCACGGCCATCGCCTTTTGCGGGTGCGAGCGAAAAGAAGTCCTTATACCCCCCGAATACTCTTCCCCTCCAGGCTCGCTCTCTTACACAGCGCCGCAGCCCGTTGCGCCTCTCGTTCAGCAGGTCCCGCCCGCAGCGCAAGCTCCTGAGGTTATGAGTCAACAGACGCCCTCCTCACCTCCGCCTGCTCCGCCTCCGGCGCCAAAGAAGTCAGGGGCTCAACCGGCGCCAACGGCCGCAAATAAACAGTATCCGGAGAAATTGAAAAAACAGGAAGCGTCAAAATCGCCTCAACGCCAGGCTTCGATGCAACAAGTCAGTCAAGCCAGGGGGCAATTGGAGAGGGGAAAACCGGACGCCGCAATCCGGACACTCGAGAAGGCCGTCAGGATAGACGCCCGCAACGGTGAAGCTTTCATTGTGCTTGCCAGGGCATGGAAACAAAAGGGAGAAAAACTCAAAGCCCTGGAATTCGCAAAGAAGGCCGAACTCCTCTTTCAGAAACAACCTGCGAAACTGAAGGAAGTCTTCTTGCTCGAATCGGATCTCTATCGCGAACTGGGGGACACCTCAAGTGCGGCCCAATCGAGCCGGAAGGCGTCAGCAGTCCACCGCAGTAACTAATGTCCCTCCGGGACGCCCTGAACAATGAAAAGATACAAGGGTGGGCTAAGCGGAGCGCAGCCCACCAAAACTTTTCGGGACAGATTAGGAGTCATAGGGTATTTTTCAATCCTTTAAATCCTGTTAATCCTGTCAAGGTGGTTTTACCTCTGCGTCTGCGGTAAATGAGCATGGAGCTGATTGGTATGGAGGATACTGACAAGGCACAACAAAGGGCCGGGCGAATAAAGGGCTACAGGGTATTTCTGCTCGTCGTGCTCGCTGTCTCTTTATACCTGGGATATCTAATTCTCTTGCCATTCATAGATACACTCATCCTGGCGATTATCCTGGCCACATTTTTCAGTCCCCTGCAGATTTACCTCGATCGGCGCCTCAATGGGCGCAAAAACCTGGCGGCCCTGATAATCGCTCTAATAATAACTTTCGTGATAGCAATCCCCGTTTTTGTTTTCACTTCCACCCTGGTGGCGCAGGGACTTGATACGGCAAACAGGACCAACGACTGGGTCCGGGCCGGCAAATTACAGCAACTTGTCCAGGACCCCCGGATCAGCGAGTATCTGGCCAAACTGCAGGAGCGGTTTCCTTTTCTTGAGGTAAGCAAGGCGGATATCGCCAACGATCTGCTCTATCTGAGCAGGGACTTGGGGCAGTTTCTGCTGGGGAAAGTCGCTTCGATACTGGGTAATATGGCGAGTTTGGTTGTGCACTTTTTCGTGATGATTTTCATCGCCTTCTACCTGGTGCGGGACGGCAGGGAAATGGTGAGCGGCATCCGGGCTTACTTACCTCTCAGGGCCGAGCAGGAAGACCGGATTATCAACGGCATCAGGGTGGTTGCCAAATCTGTACTCCTGGGCACATTTCTTACTGCGATCTGCCAGGGACTGGTGGGAGGAATCGCCTTTGAGATCCTGCATTTCCCGGGACTTTTCTGGGGAACCATGACTGGTTTTGCCTCCCTGATTCCGCTTGTAGGTACTTATCTCATCTGGGTCCCCATCGCGCTCTATCTCGTTTTGCTGGGCCAGGTCAAATCAGCCTTTTTTCTAGCGGTCTGGTCGATATCGCTGAGTGGAATCATCGAAAATTTGGTCCGTCCCTTTCTTATGAAGGGTAAATCCAAGATGCCCCCCTTCTATATCTTACTGGCCATACTCGGCGGAGTTCAGTATTTTGGGTTGAAAGGCATCCTGTATGGACCGCTCATCCTCAGTTTCGCCATGATAATGCTGTTCATATACGGCGTGGAATACAGAGACGACCTGATCGAATACAAACATCTCGGGGAAAACGGGTCAGTTGAAGAGGGCGAGTAGGGCGACTGGAAGCTCTCCTATCTATGGCCGTCCTTTTGCACCGAGAATTTTCCCGCGTGCGATATTTTGGCGACTGCCTTTTAACGACAAGAAACTCCAAATATCGGTTCCTTCCCCAGTAAATCGCGATCCGCCGCCGTTTTTCGCGTGGAATGCCCGGATGTCTTCGGATGGCATGGAAGTTGATTAGACTTGATCGGGCCGGCATTTCTATTGAAGAACAGTTTTGTTGTGAAAGTACTGCTGAGCCTGCCCATGAAATATAGCAGGGTGATGAAAAAGGGTTCTCTGGTGGGAGAAATGCCTGAAAATTGCTAATGATTTCGAGATTCCGGCGGAAGCCGGAATCCAGGCTTTTTACCAACTAATTGATTTTAAAGCAAAAGACACTGGCCCCCGGTTTTCGCGACTGTGTCGCAATTCAGTAAAGCCCGGGCAAATCCCACGGGACCGGGTTTTGCTTCCCCCTTTTGTAAAGGGGGATAGAGGGGGATTTTAAGTGCTTATGTAGTATCGGAGAATCACAATCCCACCTGCCCCCATTTGGGAAAGGGGGGAAATACGAAAAATATTACGTTTGCGGCACAGCCTCTTTCGCCGGGGTGACGTCTATAGGGTTTTTCACCCTGATGTGGGAATTGCAATCCTTTTTCATCACCCTGATAGGAACGGCTTATGGCCAAAAAATTGACGAGTGCGGCAAGCAAATCACCACTATTCATTACATTTGAGAAGCGAGATTGACATGCCAATCCTGGCAAATTCCCGGCAACCGGAGATTCCAGTAGTCTGGAGCGGACCAGTCTTCAACTCGAGCGGGATCGCCCTCGAATCGCGAAAATTCGTCATGAACATGGCTCAGGATATCCCGGTTTATTTAAGGCCCGCAGGAAATTACGATGAGGGGTTCGTGTCCGGCATGGACCGCTACGAACTCAAGGCGCTTGCTTCCAGGGTCAAGCTGCCGGATTCACCCTATATTTCGGTCCTCAACATGCCGGCATATGCCTTCGAAAAAGACCCCAGAGCAGTCTATAATGTTGGAAGGACGATTTTCGAAACCGACCGGCTGAGCCCCGAATGGGTTTCCCGGTGCAACCTGATGGATGAAGTTTGGGTCCTCACGGAATTCAATGCGGAGAGTTTCCGCAAAAGCGGCGTCACTGTCCCACTTTGTATTATTCCGGATGGGATCGATTACAACTTTTACCGGCCCGGCTTTCATCCGGTTCCCGTGGCGGGTCGCCGGGGCTTCGCCTTCCTTTCGATTTTCGAGTGGACATACCGCAAGGGTTGGGACGTGCTTTTGAAAGCCTGGGCGGAGTCTTTTTCACCCGGTGACGACGTGTGCCTCATCCTGCGATCCGATCACGTGAGGGGCACAGGGCCGGAAGTCGAAGCGCGGGTAGCGAACTTCCTGAGGTCCGTAGGGCGCTCGAAAGATGATGTCGCGCCCATAATCATATTGCGCGGGCAGGTCCCGGAATCACGAATGCCGGCTCTATACGCTGCGGCGGACGCTTTCGTTCTTCCCTCCCGTGGCGAGGGCTGGGGCCACCCTTACATGCAGGCAATGTCCTGCGGAATTCCCGTAATTGGGACCCGGTGGGGCGGAAATCTCGACTTCATGAACGAGCAGAACTCCTATCTGATCGAGACGAAAGGCCTCGAACCGGTTGACGAAAGAATGGAGCTGCCTTTCTATAAGGGGCATTTGTGGGCCGGTCCTTCCACGGAACATACATCATTTCTTATGAAACACGTTTTTTCAAACCGGCAAGAGGCCACAAGAAAGGCGCAAAAGGCAAGGCAGGACATTGAGTCCCGCTGGAGCTGGGAAAAGGGCGCTGGGCTGGCAGCCGCCAGAATCCGGGAAATCTCTTCGAATCTTCTTCACCCGGCCGCCGCAAGGGTCCGGAACACAACGAAAGCAGGCACAAACGGCAGATTTTGCGTTCGCTGGGAGGGACTCCAGTTTGCCTGGCACTCGCTAGCCCTTATCAACAGGGAATTGTGCCTCAAGCTTATAGACGAGGGACACGAAGTCTCGATCATGAAATTTGTGCCCGAAGAATTCGGTGCGGAAGAAGATCCCCGCTTCCACAAGATTGCCGATCGTGTGGGTGCGCCTCTTTCGCGGCCGGCCGACGTTCACGTTCGGCACCATTTCCCTCCCGATTTCAACCCCCCTCCCGAGGGCCGCTGGGTCATGATCCAGCCTTGGGAATACGGCCGGTTACCGGTTGAATGGGTCGATCCCATGTCGAGGCTGGTGGACGAAATCTGGGTCCCGAGCAGGTACGTCATGAAATCCTATATAGCAAGCGGCGTCCCATCGGATCTGGTGAAGGTGGTGCCAAACGGCGTAAACACAGCGATTTTCAATCCTCAGGCAAAACCCTGGCCGGTTCCGACAAGAAAAAGGTTCAAGTTTCTTTTCGTCGGAGGGCTGATCTGGAGAAAGGGGCTGGATGTACTGCTCCAGGCGTACCGAGGCGCTTTTTCGAAAACCGACGATGTTACGCTCGTAATAAAGGAAATCGGCAAGTCTAATTTCTACCAGGGAATGGGATCGGACAGCCTCATCCGGCAGATGCAGAACGACCCGTGCGCTCCCGAAGTCATCCATATTACGGAGATGCTCACTGAAGAGCAGATGGCCGGACTTTTCACGGGCTGCGACTGCCTGGTGCACTCCTATCGCGGGGAAGGCTTCACCCTGCCGGTCCTTGAGGCCATGGCCTGTGGTCTTCCGGTAGCCGTTACCGAAGGAGGCGCAACCGACGATTTCTGTTCGCGGGATACGGCATTTCTCATTCCTGCGGAACTCAAGGGGTTCTTTCACAAGCAGATCAAGTTTGCCGGTGGGCCCGGTTGGGTGCTGGAACCTGACCCTGCGGCGCTTGCCGAAATACTGCGCCATGTCCGTTCGTGCCCGGAGGATGCTGCGGCTAAGGCGCTGCGGGCCCTCGATCAGGCAAGGACGAAATTTGCCTGGGGCGCTGTCGCAAAACATCTTTTCGAACGGATCGATGCACTCCGGTCAAAACCCATCCGCAGGTCTGGAAGATGCGGAGCATAATGTAAACGGCGGCTAACAAAAATATTTGGAGATTTTTGTTTGAGACGAGCCGTTTCATGCCGGTGTACCTGATTTCTCAGGCAAACAATTCGAGCTTTTTGACAGACTGTACAGCCCCTGTGTACCCAGTGAAGCCTTCCGCCGATTCTGCGAGATTCGGGAACCATGTCCGGTGGGGAAGCAACAAATCGGCCTCGCGTTATTATTTTGACATGTCCGTCATCGTTGCGATATCCCATATCCCCCTTTAGGCAAGGGGACCTGAAATCCATCCGTCCTGGATCACCGGCACGTTTCCGCATAGGCACAAACGTCCGGAAGTACATACAGCCGTATGCCCGCCTTCTTGTGGAAAAATTGGACACTCCAAATACCCGGCTTTGGAACATGGCACTAAAATTGAACTCCACCTGCCCGGCTTATGGATTTCTTTCTCGGGAGTTTCCCTTTTATGTCAAGAAGGCCGTTGCGGATTTTGTTCGTTTATCGTTCGGATGTGGACAAAAACGGGGGTGCCGCCGGTGTAATGGTCAACACCTGCAACGCCGTGAAAGACCTCGGTGTGCAGGTGGAAATTACCTACGATCAATACCCGAAAACAGAGGGTTTTGACTTAGCCCACGTGTTCAATATCTGGTCGCCGCCGACAGCGCTTGCACAATTGAAGCATCTTCGCCGGAGCGGCATTCCGGTCGTATGGTCCCCCTTTTATCTGCACTGGTGCGAATGCGCCTGGGCCAACCTGGTTTTCGAACTCGTTTATAAGCAAGAAAACGCTCCGGCCGAAAGAGAAAAGATATTGAATGCTCTTGCCGCCGGGACATTGGAAATAAACGGCCTGGGCCGATGGAAGCCAAATGAGCTCTATACGGGATTTCACCAGGTTTTGAAAGAGATGCTGGCGTGCGTCGATCATGTGTGCCTGGCCAGTCGCAGCGAAATTCAAAAATTGAGTCAAATTCTCGGAGACCCTTGCGTTGGCTTCACGGTCACCCCGCATGGAGTCGATGCGCAGCAGTTTCGCAATGCATCCCGGGGGGATTTTGCCACCCGTTTTGGAGTTGAGGATTTTATACTTTGCGTGGGCGCAGTGGACCGCAGAAAGAATCAGCTCATGCTGATAGAGGCCTTAAAGGGAACAGCGCTGCCGCTCGTCCTGATCGGGCCTTCTTACGAGCAGGATTACCTGGAGGTCTGCAAAAAAGAGGGAGGCGGGCAAGTCATCTATACGGGCAGGCTCAGCCAGGAGCTGGTTGCCTCCGCCTATAAGGCCGCGTCGGTGCACGTGCTGCCGAGTTTCGCCGAAGGCGCGGCATTGTCAAACCTCGAGGCGGCGGTTTCGGAATGCGCGATGGTGGTGAGCAACCGCTCCTCGGAGTTCGAATACTTTGGGGACGGGCCGTTTTACTGTAGCCCGAACGATCCCGGATCCATTGTCAAAGCGGTCTTGCTTGCCAGACAATCCTCCCTGTCCGAAAAAGAGCGCTGGGCGGATCTTGCCGGGCATGTGGAAACGAATTTTACCTGGAAGCGAACAGCCGAACTGACCTTTTGGGCATATGAGCGCATGCTGTCCGGGAAATCGAGGTCCAATGCACTGCGGGAGGAGTCCCGAAATGCGCAGAGCGCTCTCCGTTCGGCCGGCTCGCTTGAGGTGCCGCCCGCGCTCTGGAGCGGGCAAGGACTTCGTGCGCCTGGAAGGCTGTTGCGGACCGGGTAATAGAGCGGATGAGGGTTGTTCAGTCAAAGCAGATGTGACGAAATTCATTTTGAATCGGACCTGCCGGTCCGGAAAAAAGGGCGGTTGACCCGGTTCACAGCGTGAAACCTGAGAGGGGTTAAGAGTTGAAGGTAGATTATCTGATAGTCGGGTCCGGTTTGACAGGAGCCACGATTGCGCGTCTCCTCAAAGACGCGGGGCGCGAGGTCCTGGTCCTGGAAAAACGCGGCCATGTTGGCGGGAATGTTCACGATCAGGCCCATCCCAGTGGTATCCGCGTCCATACCTATGGCCCACATTATTTTCGGACGAATTCCGAAAAAATATGGGAATACGTCAATCGCTTCTCGAGTTTTTACAAATTCGAGGCCGTCGTCAAGACCTACGTGGATGGGGACTATCAGAACTGGCCCGTCTCCGGGCGCTATATCCGGCAGGTGGCCGGAGAGAAATGGGAAAAGGGATTTCAGGGTGAACCCCGCAATTTTGAAGAAGCATCCCTGGCAATGATGCCTCGCGTAATCTACGAGAAATTTGTGAAGTGCTATTCCGAGAAACAGTGGGGCTTGCCGGCTAGCTCCCTTTCCGCTTCGCTTGCAAGAAGATTCGATGTCCGCGAGGACGACGATCCCCGCCTCATGCGCCATCCTCATCAGGGCATACCCGTAGACGGTTATGCCGGTTTCATGTCGGCAATGCTCTCAGGTATCTCCGTCATGCTGAATACCGACTGGTTCGATGTGCGCCATGTAATCAAGGCAAGGAAGCATCTGATCTTCACCGGGCCGATCGACGCCTATTTCCGAAACGACATCGGCCGTTTGGTCTATCGTGGACAGGTCCGCAAACATACATACATACCGGATGTGGGATACGTCCTGCCCTGCGGCCAGGTGAACAACCCTGACCCCGGGCATGGCCCTCATATTCGCACGCTGGAATGGAAACACATGATGCCGGCGCAACTCGCGGCAAGTATTCTTGGCACCGTTCTCACGACCGAGGCTACCATAACTCCCGCCAACGAAAATAGTTACGAATATCCTTTCCCTGATGAGAACAATGCCGAACTGTACAATCAGTACCGGAAACGCGCAAATATAATACCTGATCTGCTGATTTGCGGGCGCTTGGGGGAATATCGCTACTACGATATGGACCAGGCAATTGAAAGAGCGATGTATATTGCTGATTCCATCCTTGATAATCAGCATTCAATAATATTCAGGGCGGCCTGATCGCTGGGAAGCAATATTTGAAAATTGCCTTTTGAAGGAGCCAAAATGTCAAAACCTCGTGTCGCTGTCGTGATTCCTACTTATAACTGTCTGACAATGCTCAAGAATTGTGTCGGGAGCATTATGGATACCGCAGACTACCCGGACTGGGAACTCGTCATTGTGGATCACGGATCCACGGATGGCACCCTCCGTTGGGTTCGGAAACAGAAATATGCAAGGCTTCTCATAGAGCCCAGACGCGGCGTGGCTACGGCATTGAATACCGCCTTCAGATCGACCGACGGACGGGACGTTGTCCGCATCCATTCGGATGTGATTGCCGAGACTCCAGGCTGGCTGTCCATGATGGTGGATGCTGCTTACGATCTGCCTCGGGCCGGTATCGTCGGAGCAAAACTCGTCTATGCCGACGATCGAATTCAGGCAGTTGGGAGAAATATCGTAACCGGACTGGGAATCAAAGACCGGCATGCTGACGTCAAGGCTTTCCAAGCCGATAGCGCATCACTAAACAAGCCTGAGGAGGTGGATTGCGTTCCCGGTGCGTTTGCCTACTACAGGCGTGCAGTGATAAATGCAACGGGCGGTCTGGACGAAGGATACTGGCCGAAATACCTCGAAGATGACGATTTTTGCGTGATGGCCCGCCTACGGGGATACAAAGTGTATGCGCACGCGGGGGTGAAGGGGATTCACTTTACCCCGGCCCCCCTCTCGCCTACAAACTACGTTGCCCTGAAAGACACCGAGGGCCTGCTGTCGAATGTACCCGTATCCATTCTGAAGCAATTCATTGTCGACTTTCACGCAACGCATTGGCAGGCCAAATGGGGATGGCACCCACAGTATCCCGATCTCGGCGAAATCCGCAGACTCTACGGTCACACCGAAATCTGCTGGCGGATCGGCGAACCAATGCGATACCGGCCGGTAAATTGGCCTCCTTCAGTGGATGTCGTGGCGGTTACCTGGAATAATAAAGACCTGCTGCATCGGTGCATGGAAAGTCTGGCAAAAACCGACTACCCGAACGTCAAAGTTCATATTTCCGACAATGGCAGTACCGACGGCACCCTGGAGTATTTGAAAGAGCTCGGGAAAGATTTTCCCTACCCGCTCTTTGTCTATCCTCTGGCTGTGAACACTGGAGTCACGGTTGGACTCAACTGGGCCATCGTGCATGGTGACAGTGAACTCGTTGCACGCATCGACGACGATATCGTTCTGTCGCCCGACTGGCTGAAGGTAATGGTTGAAGATTTTCGGCTGCGGCCTTTTGCGGGGGTTATCGGTCCGAAAATAATCAACGATACCGTAAATAGAGACATCCAGAGCGGACCTTACAGGCACTATCCCGGCATCTACGGGCATGACGGGGAGCCTGACGCCGGACAGGCGAACTACCTTTCAAGGGCTTCTCACGTAAGGGGCTGCTGCAATCTCTACCGGAGGGATGCCCTCCTGAACAGCGGTCTGTTCGATCTGCGCTTCAGCCCGACCCAGTACGACGATCCCGATCATCACATCGCTCTCTTGTGTAAAGGGTATGAAGTCATTTACGACGGACGGGTCAACGTCATCCACAAATTGAGCAGCGGCGCAGCAGATTCCTATGCCTCCATCAGCAATAAAAGATGCAACAGTGAAAAACTCTTCGGCAAATGGGGCGCGGACGTATGGATGATAATAGACAGGGCCATAGAGCAGTCGGTTGAGGGACGCTACATTCCTCTGGATGCGGATTTATCGGAATTCTACGGGCAACTCCCCCCGCCTGAGAGCTATCCGCGGGATCATCAGGTAGTTCTGGATCAGAATGTTTCTGAAAATCTTCTACAAATGAGCGACTTCATGCAGTTGGTCCTCGAGCCGGACGGACCCTTAAACTCTTTCTGGAACGATCACATTGCCCATGCGGCCCATATGAGACGGGACGGCAATCCTACTCTCGCAGCGGTCGTGTTGCGGGGCATACTGGACTATGCGCCGAGAAAAGCGGAGTTGCTCTACGAGTTGGCAATAACGCTCGAACTGACAGGGGAGATCAAGCGTGCAGCCTTACTGGTAAAGCGGGCAATGCTCCTGGAGCCGGAAAACCAGGATTTCCGGGCGCTTCTGACAAGACTGGATAATCAGAGTGGTAAAATAGCTTATCTGCCGCATATCGGGAAAAGTCAGGTTCCGGGCGACAAATCGAGAGAAATAGGTGAAATTGCCCCTGTTTCCGGCCCGTGCATAAGCGGAGCAGCAAAGCTGCGCGTGCTCATGACCAACACTTTCCAGCAGCGGGCGCCGGGCGGAGATATGATGCAGCTTAAGAAGACAAAACAGTACCTTGAGAAAAAAGGTGTCCATGTCGATGTCAGTTACGCCCCCTGTCCCAATCCGAAAGGCTACGACCTGGTGCATGCGTTCAACCTCTGGTTCCCCCATCAGACTTTGCCCCAGCTTAAATTCATCCGCATGGCTGCCCCGAAGTGTCCCATCGTGATGACCCCCATTTACTGGGACATGCGGGAGAAAGCCTGGGCGGATCATGCTGTCCCCGAAGCCTTTGCCAATGCAGGGACGGAAGGGGATTTGCTGAATGCCCTCTCCTATGTAACTGGACAGAGCCTGCACTTTAACGAGCGCCCCGCCTCCGAACGGCCGGAACCGAATTTTCCGGGTTATGAGGAGTATCAACGGCAGATCCTGTCGATGGTCGATCACATGTTTCCCCAGAGTGAGCGCGAGATGAGAGTTATGCATGAAATTCTCGGGACCAAACCGCCTTATACCGTGACATTCAATGCCGCAGAAACTGCCGTTTTCGATAAGGCTAAGCCGGACTGGTTTGTGGAGACATACGGAATTCGTGATTTCGTGATAACGGTCGGCCTGGTTGAACCACGCAAGAATCAGCTTATGCTCCTCTACGCTCTGCGCGACACAGGCATTCCCGTCGTGGTGCTCGGCCGGAATTATGATCGCAACTATTTCCGTCTTTGCCGCAAATACGCAGCTCCGAGTACCATCTTCATCGACCACCTTCCGCATGAGCGGCTTGCATCTGCGCTGAAGGCCGCCCGTGTCTTTGCTCTCCCCTCATGGATGGAATGTGCTTCCTTCGCCAATATCGAGGCGGCCCTGGCCGGATGCTCCCTTGCGGTAAGCGACAGAACATCCGAGCCCGAGTATTTTGGGGATTGCGCGTATTACTGCGACCCTGCCGACGTCAATTCCATAAGAAACGCAGTTTTGCGGGCTATGAATAAGTATAAGGCTGACGCTCTGAAACGCGAATGGCTTCGCGAACTCTTCACAAAGAAGTACACTTGGGATTTTGTAGCCGAAAAGGTCTTGGAAGGCTACGGCCTGGCGATGGAAAAACGATCGAGCGTTAATGAACCGGTGATGGTTTGCAGTTCAAAGTCGAGTCAAATTGCCTATTAATAGACGGCAAAGAACTGATGCACGCCTGTGCCGGCTAATCGGGCGTGGACATCAGGACTGATTTGCTGTCAGGAAAGTGAGATCTCTCAAAATGAGCGATCCCTATAAACTGGCCTTTATGCGGCATATTAATTTCATGTTAAGGCGGGGGCCGGCGGTCATACTTTTTCAAAAGGATAAAAGGCAATTTGTATTGAATCTTTTTACCGAATTGTCGATTCCACCCACGACAGAGGGGGTTGTTCTATGCTGTTATGATGAGCCCCTCATGAGTGCGCCGAATTTTAGGTTCGACAGTTTTGAAAATGTCATCAATACCTGCGGGCAGATCGGTGGCGTTATCATCGTTTCGGCGAATTTCGCTGAACATATGCTGCTTCAGAGAAGGTGCGACCGAATCAAACGCTGCCACGTACCGGTTGTTTCAGCTTTCGGGTACAGCGTCCTCCCCGGACCGCAAAATGTCGCATGGGCCGATACCGGTGTTACCTATCCGGGCATCTTTTCTCTTGCAGCCGCGTATACAGCGAATTTGAGAGCACCTAACCCGAGTTATGTCGAATTCGGCGCGATGGAGGGGAGGACCGTGACCTATGCCTGGCACTTCCTCTCCAGGGCATTAGCAGATTGTACATACTTCGTTTTTGACTCATTCGAGGGCGTTATCGGCAGCATGTCTTCGGAGGTGGACTACTTCCATGAGGGTTCTTTTTTTGCCAACGAGGAAACCTTTTTTCATAACATGGAAGTCTCCGGCGTCGACTTGAAAAGGGTTACAGTTATAAAAGGGGACATTGTCGAAAGGTGTGCCGAGACATCCCCAATTACTGCCGAAATTGACTTCGGCAATGTCGTACTGGCGAATATCGATGTGGATATCTACGCACCCGCAAAAGCTGCGTTGAATTTTCTGGGGCGAATTATGGCCGATGGGGCGATTATTTTGTTCGACGATTACGATGAGATGGGAGCCGACAACAACAGGGGAGAACGTCTTGCTCTTAAGGAGTGGCTGGAGGAAAATCCACTATTTTCGGTCGAACGTTACAGAGACTATGCCATATTCGGCAGGTCCTTCATATTCCACAGAGGGTGATGGTTTTACAATAGGTCCAGAGTGGGAATCGGGAAAGAGAGAATATCTGAATGAGCAGTCGTTACGAGCGGATATGGGATGAATACAGCCGATGGTGGGACTCTCCGTCGGGGTTGTCAAAACAGTACACTTATCTTGGTGACGAATGGGGAGATGAAAGCTTCTTCAGGAACATCGTCGAAAGTTTTATACGGCCGTATTTGAAAAAAGATGATGCCGTTCTCGAGATAGGACCCGGAGGCGGAAGATACACTTCCTATCTGGCTGACCTGTGCTCCAGGGTGGACTGTGTAGACGTTTCGGGCCTGATGCTCGACAGGATCAAGACAAGATTTAAAAACCTGAACCACATAAGCTGTTTCAAAGGGAATGGAAAAGACCTTGCGCCTATTGGGGCCGAAAGCATCGACTTCGCGTTCTCATTCAACGTGTTCGTTCAGCTCGAGTTTGAAGATTTGGTAAACTACCTGTTCGAGCTCAAACGAGTTCTCAAACCCGGCGGAACGGCAACCTTGAATTACGCCTCCATATCGACGCCGAACGGATGGGAATATTTTGTTCGGAACTGCAGTGCGTGGATGAATGAACCTAAACCCCGCGGGCGGTTTTGCGAATTATCCGTTGATATGGTCGATAATCTTGCCGAGCACCTCTGTCTGGAAGTACTGAGAAATGAGCACCTCGACCGCGATGGAGTTCTGGTATTCAGAAAACCGGACCAGCCGGAGCGGCTGTCCACTACGACAAAATCACCCGACTCCGTTCAGGACAATATATCTACGAGTCCTGGGATTTCAGTGACAGGAGAATTGCCGCGCCAGGAGAGTTTGAGGTGCCCCATTATTTTGCCGAAGCACACCGTTTTGCTGTTCATTACCGGCAGCATGAAATCGGGTACTACCTGGCTCATGAATGCTCTCGATGCACATCCGGATATTTGCTGCAAGGGTGAAATGCATCCGGTTGAACAGATCGACGTGGATGCTCTCCCTCGGCCAAATCCCACTCTCGAATCCCTTTCCCTTAACCTGGGCAGCTTGCGGGAATGGTTTATGGCGGAAAATAACGCATGGAGTTTGCCTTTCCGCGCCGGCGGCATGAGGGAAC
>Ga0181533_1002583_pt1 | contig 20953 bp, 18 predicted proteins | sample PEATcosm2014_Bin_45_FD_119772 | JGI IMG/M metagenome (GOLD analysis project Ga0181533, IMG submission 119772) | Peatland microbial communities from MTU Mesocosm Facility, Houghton, MI, USA - PEATcosm2014_Bin11_60_metaG | ecosystem: Environmental > Terrestrial > Soil > Wetlands > Peat | place...
CATCTTGGCCGTCGTCTCGGGGTCGAGGCGGGTGAACGTCTCGGCGTGCTGGAGGGCGAGCGCGGCCTCCCGGGGGAGCGTGCGGCGGGTCGCCTCGTCGGCCAACAGCTCCTTGACGCGGGCGAGGGGGACCGGCTCGGGCATGCTACGCTCCCACGCCGGCCGGCACGAGGTGGATCGGGTTCGCGATGAGCTCCTTGCGCTTGCCCCCGTCGACGAACGTGATCCGGTAGGCGTGCCCGGACCGGGCGACGACGGTGCAGGTGCGCCCCTGGTAGCGCGGGTGGGGCTGGCCGTGGGGGTCGGACGGCTCGATCCGGACCATCACCTTGTCCCCCACCTCGAACTGGCGCAGGAACCGGGTGACCGGCGGGAGCCCGCGCTCGCGGACCTTCTTCGTGAATGTGCCGCGGGAACGGGAGCGGAATCCCTTGGAACTCTTGACCATCTACGCCTCCGGGTCGTGGATCTCCAGTACGTCGAGGTACTCGACCTTTAGGGGTGCTCCGACGAGGGAGGCCAGGCTCGGTTCGGTGCGCCCCTCATCTCCCTCCACCCATTCCTTCACGTACGTTCCGGCTTCGGTTCTCACGTCGAGCGTGAACCGCCCCTCGGCCGCCTCGACGAGCCGCGCCTCGACGATCCGCCGCGGTCGGACGCGGTCGGCTCGACGGTGCGCCACGCGCCGCGGGGTGCGCTGGGCGATCGTTCGGGCGAGCGCGAGCCCGAGCGCCTCATTAACCTTTGCCACGGTCGCGGCCCCGCTGACGCCGACGCGGTAGCTCTTCTCGGGGGAGGCCTCCTTCACGCGGACGACGTCCTCGGCGGCCGCCGGCCGAAGGTCCACGACCTCGACGCGTCCGGCCGCCTCCGGGCCGAGGTCGGCCGCGATGGCCCGGACGTCGATCGATCGCACGCGCGGCCGGAGGAGCTCGAGGACGAACGGTCGACCCCGGCCGAGCATCCGCGCGTCGATGTCCTCCCTTCCCATTCCGTGGAACCGCGTCCCTTCCGCCGACGCCGCGCGGACGAACGGCGCCCCGACGAGCTCCTCGACGCTCGTGGGGTAGGTCTTGCCGGTCCCGCCGCAGGTGGCGCAGCCCCGTCCCTGGCAGCGCCGGCACGGCCACCGGGTCTGAGGCAGGGTTCGGTCGAACTTCCGGTAGCGGCCCTGGACGTACAGCGGCATCACCGTCACCTCGACCCGGCCGACCGGGAGGTCGGCGAGGAAGACGAGGTCGGGCCGGTCGGGCCCTCCCGAGGCCCCGGTGCGGGCCTCGAGAAGCTTCCCGAGCTCCCGGTTGAACGCGGAGCGGAGGCTCTCGCCCCACTCCGTCGCGACCTCGGACCAGAACGCCTCCTCGACGGCGAGCCGTTCGGGGTCCCACCGGGAACCGCAGGTGAACCGGTGCCACTCGTATCCCTCGGCGGCGCGGACGCAGCGCTCGACCCAGACCGACAGCCGTGCGAACGTACCCCCGCAGAGGGGGCACGGGTCGGCCGGCGGCGCCTCTCCCGGTCCGACCGCGGCGGCGAGGCGGGCCGCCCGTTCCGGGTTGGAGAGGCCGTGGCCCCACCGGCCGAGGAGGCGGCCGTGGCACTCGGGGCAGAGCCCCTTGTCCCGGGCGCGCCGCGCGACCGCTAGCACCGGGTCCGGAAGGTCGAACGTCGCCGGGTCGCCCACGGCCGCACGACGCGGTCTCCCACTAAACCTCGTCGCAGCTGCCGGTCGAGGGGAAGGTTTTACTCGGGCACGGCGTGACCTCGGGGTGGGCCGATGGCGTCGATCAACGAGCTCGAGCTGACCCGGGCGATCGAGCGGACGCTCGTCGCCCACGGGAAGGTCGCTCCCGAGGACGCTCGGACCGTCGCGCGGATGGTCCTCGGCTACTTCGGCCTGGACGACGCCGTACTCGACAACAAGCTGTCGAGCGAGGACCGCGACCGGTTCTACCAGCTGGAGGAGGAGGGCCTGCTCACGAGCGAGGAGGAGGACGCGACCGTCTCCCGCGGGAAGACCTGGCGCATCCACTACTGGCTCCTGAAGAAGGCCCGGATCCGCGACGTCGGACAGTCCGGGGACGCCCCCCGCTCGGCCGACGAGGGCGCGGTCTACCGGTCGATCACCGAGGCCGACTGGCGTCGGAAGGGCGAGTCGTCGCCGGGCCGCTGACCGTCGTCAGCGCTGGGCCGGCGGGGGGCCCCGCGAGGAGTGGGACTTCCGGTACCCGGCGATCGACGGGTAGTCGGCCGTCTGGATAACGGCGCGGACGTGCTCGATGGCGCCGAACGCGAACGCGATCGCCGCGACCAGCGCCATCATCGCTGCCAGCTCCACCGCGAGGCCCCCGATGCCGAAGACCGCGAGGATGACGGTGAGCGAGGCGAGGGCGTTGAACGACGCGTGCATGCCGACGGCGAGGAGGTAGTATGATCCGCTGCCCGCCCCCGGCTGTCGGAACCGGGACCGGGCGAACCCGTGGCCGAACATCCCCGTGGAGCTGCCGTGCAGGACGACGCTCGACAGGCTGCGGATGACGATGAGGGCGAGCCCGGCAACGAGGCCCCCGACGACGAACGCCCCGACCCCGTACAGGAACGTCTCGAAGAAGCCGAACCCGAGTCCCACCGAGGCCCCGAGCACCGGGCCGTCCGCCGGCTGGCGGATCCGGTCCCGGTACGCGTAGACCCCCGACGCCTTCAGCGCCTCCTCGATGAACGGGGCGACGACGAGGACCAGGAAGAACACCCCCGCGGTCGAGTTCCCGTTCAGGAAGACGAACTCCGGGGCGGGGTACCGCTGGGTGACCGAGGTCCCGAGGCCGACGATCACCGCTTCGAGGATCCCCGCCGTGATCGTCGCGAACAGCGCGCCGTAGGCGAACGCCCCGAGTACCGCGCCCCACGCCTCCCCCTGGTACCGCTCCGCCCGCCGGATCCAGGCGAGGTACAGGAACGCCGGCAGGAACGCCACGAGGGCGAGGATCACGAAGGACTCGGCCGCGTCGAGGGCGTTCATCGGCGCTCCGGCTTCGGCGGGTACGGGTAGAACCCCTCCCCGGTCTTGCGTCCCAGCTTCTTCGCGGCGACCATCGTCCTAAGGAGGGGACACGCGCGGTACCGGCTGTCCCGGAAGCCGTCCCACAGGACGTCCAGGATCGCGAGGGTCGTGTCGATCCCGACCAGGTCGACCAGCTCGAACGGGCCCATCGGGTGGTGGAACCCGAGCTTGTACGCGGTGTCGATGTCGTCCCGGGTCGCGACGCCCTCGTAGAGCATCCAGGCCGCCTCGTTCACGACCACCGCGAGGGCCCGCGTCGTGACGAACCCCGGCGTGTCGGCGCTCCGGACGACCGTCTTTCCGAGGCCGACGGCGAACCGCTCGGCCCGCTCGACGACCTCGGGCCGCGTCCGGTGGCCCGGGATCAGCTCGACGAGCGCCATCTGGAGGACCGGGTTGAAGAAGTGGAGACCGACCAGGCGCCCGGGGTCCTTGAGGTCCTGGCCGATCGAGGTGATCGGGAGGGAGGAGGTGTTGGAGGCGAGGATCGCGTCGGGGCTGGCGCACTCCTCGAGCTCGGCGAACAGGCGCCGCTTGACCGCGAGGTCCTCCGGGGCGGCCTCGATCACGATCTCGGCCGACGAGGCCCTCCGCAGGCCGATCGCGACTTCGATCCGACCGAGCGCTGCGTCCCGGTCCGCGGCGGAGACGTTCGCCCGCCCTACCGCGTGGTCGAGCGCGCGCTGGGTGTTCGCCATCCCCCGACGGGCGAGCTCCTCCGAGACGTCCTCGAGCGTCACCCGGTGGCCGGCGAGGGCGCACTGGGCGGCGATGCCGCTGCCCATGATGCCGGCGCCGACCACGAAGACCCGGCTCACGACCGAGGCCCTCGGGTCGCTGCCGCCCGTCGGGTCGTCCGGGCCGCTCACGTCGCCTCCGGCGTCGGTTCGGCGAAGCGGAGGAACTCGCAGGCGCGGCAGAGCGCGCCCGAGGAGGGGTCGCCGCACGCGCGGCAGCGGGCGGGAGCCGAGGATGCGCTCCCGAGGAGCTCGGCGAGCCGAGCCTGGGTCCGCAGCAACGACTGCCGGGTCCCGGGGTGGTCCTCCTCGAGCTGCCAGACGACCTCGCGGAACCGGTTGCGGGCCGCCCGACCGGCGTGGGGGCACTCGGCGTGGTCGAACGGGATGCCCGCGAGCCGGGCGTAGACGTACACCTCCCGCTCGGGAACCTGGGCCAGCGGTGCGATACGCGGCACGAGGCCCGGCTGCCGGACCCGGTGGGGGGCCATGCGGGCGAGCCGGCCGAGGTCGCCGCGGACGAGGTTCATCAGGACGGTCTGGGCGAGGTCATCGAGGTTGAAGCCGAGGACGACCGCTCGGGCGCCCAGCGCCCGCGCCGTGTCGTTCAGCAGGCGTCGCCTCCAGACCCCGCAGTACGAGCAGGGGGGCGTGCCGGGCAGCTCCTGCGCGGCCCGGTCGGTCGTCGCTCCGAGCTCGTCGACGGCCCGGACGATCCGATGGTCGATCCCGAGCGAGCGGGTGAGCTCCGCGGCCGCGGAGAGCGTGCGGGGGCGGTAGCCGGGGATCCCCTCGTCGACGCTGATGGCGACGAGGCGTACGGGGCGTCGTCGCAGGAAGTACCGGTGCGCCAGGGAAAGGGCGACCGCGGAGTCCTTGCCTCCCGACAGGGCCACGGCGACGGTCCCCCCCGGGAACCGGGGGAGCTGCCGGTGCATCTCCCGGCGGAACCGCTCCTCGACCGACGCGGCCAGGTGAGCGGCGCACGCGTGCGCCCCCCGGTACGGCTGGTCGATGACCGCCGGGGCCGAACAGGTCGAGCAGCGCACGGTTGCCGGGACGGTCCCGGCCTATTTTAGGCCGGAGCGGGCGTCGGGGCTTCCACTGCGTCCATACGATTATTAGGCGCAGACCGGCCAGCGACCGACCATGGCGTCGTCGACGCCGGAAACTCGCGAACCGTCCGTCGGCCGTCGCTCTCGGTGGCCGGCCGGCGGGGCGCTGGCGCCTCCCCTGTTCAGCGTCACGGACCTGGTCGATCGGTTCCAGCGGATGCTCCAGGCCCAGGAGCGGAGCCCGTGCACGGTGAAGCAGTACGGCCACATCGCGCGGACGTTCCTTTCGTACACGCAGAAGCCACTCGAGGAGGTGACCCTGCGGGATCTCGAGGCGTTCCGGGAGTACCTCGTCCTCCAGCGCCGCTACTCGAAGAACTCCCTCTACACCACGATCCGCGGCCTGGCGTGCCTGTTCCGCAGCTTCGGTCTCGAGACCGCCGACACCCTCCAGCCCCCGCGCCGGCCGGAGCGGCTGCCCCGCTACCTGACCGAGGAGGAGATGCACCGTCTGTTCGACGCCGTCAAGGAGTCGGCCCGGGACAGCGCGATCGTGCACGTGCTGGCGTTCGGAGGACTGCGCGTCGGCGAGCTCTGCCACCTGCAGACGGAGGACCTCGAGTTCGAACGGAACGTGCTCCACGTCCGGTCCGGGAAGGGCGACAAGGACCGCGAGGTCGTGCTCGAGGAGAGGACCCGCGCGGCGGTCGACCGGTATCTGACCGAGCGGACCCTCTCGGGGATCTCCACGCCGCGGCTGTTCCCCGTCGGACCAGTGACGGTCGAGCGGGTCGTCCGCCGAGCCGCCCAAGCGGCGGCGATACCGCGGCGGGTGACCCCACACGTCCTGCGGCACACGCTGGCGACCGCCCTCCTTTCGAGAGGGTGCGACATCCGGTACATCCAGAAGCTCCTCGGGCACGCGTCGGTGGCGACGACGCAGATCTACACGCACGTCGACACGCAAGCGCTCCGGGATGCGTACCAGCGCGCGAAGCCGCAGTATTAACCCGACCCGCGCTCCGGGGCCCCCGGGGGCCGATGTCCGACCGGGTGGAGCTGATCGTGCTCGGGGCCGGTATCGCGGGGGCCGCGCTGGCCTACCATCTGGTCGAACGGTCCGTCGGTCCCGTCCTCCTCTACGACCCGCGGACGCCGGCGGCCGGGGCGACCGGCCGAGCGGCCGGGATCGTCACCGAGCAATTGTGGGATCCCTGGGACGTCCGAGTGGTCCGAGAGTCGCGGACGGAATACGCCGGGATGGCCGCCCGGCACGACCCGTCCGCGTACCGACGGAACGGCTTCGTCCGCTGGACGTCGGACCCCGAGGTCGCCACCGCCCTTCGGTCCGCGCGCGAGCGGCTGGTCGGATGGGGCGCCGAGGTCCGGGCCCTGACCCCGTCCGAGCTGGCTCAACGGCTCCCCCAGGTCCGCACCGAGGGGGTCCTCGAGGCCTGTTTCGATCCCGAGGACGGGGTCGTCACCGCGAGCTCGATCACGGAGATCTACGTCGCGCAGGCCCGGGCCGCCGGCGCGGAAAGCCTCCTCGGCACGGGGTTCCGAGGGCTCCGGCGGGAGGATGGGGACTGGACCCTTTCCGCCGCCGGTCGGACGGTCCGAGCTGGACGCGCGGTGGTGGCCGCGGGGGCGTGGTCGAAGCAGGTGCTCGCCGCCGCCGGGTTCCCGCTCCCCCTCGCACCCTACCGGACCCAGGCCGCGCTGCTCCGGCCGGGGGGACCCCCGGGTCCCGATTTTCCCTCCGCCCACGACCTCGACCTGGACGTGTACGTCCGCCCCGAAGACAACGGCCGGATCATGGCCGGGGACGGGACCCAGCTGGTCGAGGTCGACCCGGAGACCGCACCTCCCGGTGGCGACGAAGAGTTCGTGGCCCACGTCGCAGAGAGCTTCGCCGACCGGTTCCCCGGGTGGGCCGACGCGGAACTGGTACGTGCGTGGGCCGGGGTGTGCGCATCGACCCCCGATCGTCGCCCACTGATCGGCCCCGTCCCGGCGGTCGAGGGGCTCTACTGTCTGTGCGGGTTCAACGGGTTCGGGGTGATGCGCGCCGCGGGAGCGGCCCGGCGGCTCGCGGAGGTCATCGCGTCCGGGGACGGCGCGCCGGAGACCGCAGAGATCGCCTCCGTGCTTCCCGGGAGATTCGGGCCGCACCCGGCGCCGTTCCGGCCCCGGCCCGGATTCACTCTCGAGGGCGGCAACGACCCCCGGTTCTGACGCCCCGGGACGGCCGCGGGGGTCGGGGCGTGGCGGACACCGTTCCGGGAGAGCTCTCGGGGTCGGATCTTCAGCCGCCGGGTTCGTCCGAGCGGAGCCGGGCGAGCTTCTCGAGGAACTCGACCCCCTCGCCGGTCGTCATCGGCTGGCCATCGTCCCGGATCAGCGGCAGGCCGGCGGCCGCGCACGCCTGGTCCGGCGTGCGCCCGTCGAGCATCGCGCGGACCGCCGTCCGTTCTCGTCGGGTCAGGACGAGGCCCTGGAGCTCGAACTCCTCGAACGCCTCGAACGCGACCGGGGCGACGCACCGCCCGAGGCGCGCGATCTCGGCGGCGTACAGCCGGATCTCTTCCTGGGCGTGGGGGTCGAGCCGCAACGAGAGGAAGTGGAACAGGTTCCAGAGGTTGGTCTTCCAGTACCACTGCGTGTAGTAGGAGACCGGCAACAGGAGCCGGGCGACCTCCCGCGCAACGCCCGCGGCGAGGGCCGCCTCGTGCGCGGCGTACGCCTCGCGGCAGGTCCGGTCGAGATCCTCGCGGAACCGAGCGACCACCTCCGCGGGGAGCGGGTCTCCCCGGCCCTGCCGGTTGCGGGTCGATTGGCGACGGATCGCCTCGACCGGCAGCAGTTCGTACTCGTCGGGCACGACGGAGTACCGGGCGCTCGCCTCGTTGAACGAGCCGGTGCGGTGGCGGATGAACTGCCGGGCGACGAAGATCGGGAGCCGGACGAGGAACTTCACCTCGACCATCTCGAACGGCGTGGTATGCCGGTGGCGCATCAGGTAGCGGATCAGCCCGCGGTCGTCGCGGACGGTCTTCGTTCCCCGCCCGTACGAGACGCGGGCGGCCTGGACGATCGCGGCGTCATCGCCCATGTAGTCGACGAGGGCGACGAACCCGTGCGAGAGGATGGGGTGGCGTATCCCGATCTCCCGGTCCGCGGCGGGGACCGAGGGGCGGATCATCGGAGCTTCGCCTTCGGCCACGTCCCCGGGACCGGGCACCAGCCATAAAATGCGCTCCCCAGGGACCGGTGGCGGGAAAGCGTATAGACCGTCGCCCGGTCGCGCGGGGAGGTCCCGAATGTCCCGGATTTTCGTGGGGATCGCCTGGCCGTACGCCAACGGCCCGTTCCACGTCGGGCAGCTCGCCGGGGCGTTCCTTCCGGGGGACATCTTCGCCCGCTACCACCGGCTGCGGGGTGACGAGGTCCTGATGGTCTCCGGCTCGGACATGCACGGGACGCCGACCCTCGTGACCGCGGAGCGGGAAGGAGTCTCCCCGCAGACGATCGCCGAACGATACCATGCCGTGAACCGGGAATCGTTCGAGCGGCTGGGGGTCGCGTTCGATGTCTACACGACGACGCACACGCTGATTCACGAGCGCACGGTCCAGGAGACGTTCCTCGCGCTCCTCGAGCACGGCTTCGTGCAGCGACGCACGGCGGAGGGGGCGTTCTGCCCGAAGCACGATCGGTTCCTGCCCGACCGCTACCTCGTCGGAACCTGCCCGAGCTGCGCGTTCGAGAGCGCGCGGGGGGACGAGTGCGACCGGTGCGGCCGGCCGCTCGACCCTCGCCAACTCGGGAACCCTTGCTGCTTGCTCTGCGGCGCACCCGCGGAGTTTCGGCCCTCGGAGCACTTCTACCTCGAGCTCGACAAGTTCCAGACGCGCCTCGCCGAGTACATCGCGGCCCAGACCCACTGGCGGCCCCCCACCCGGCACGTCGCCGAGAGCTTCCTCGCCGAGGGCCTCCACCCGACCTCCATCACGCGCGACCTCGACTGGGGGGTTCCGCTCCCGCTCGACGGGTACCCGACGAAGCGGTTCTACGTCTGGTTCGACGCGGTGATCGGCTACCTGTCCGCCTCCAAGGAGTGGGCCGTTCGGGCCGGGCGGCCGGACGCGTGGCATCGGTTCTGGGACGAGCGCGAATCGGTCCGGGCGTACTACTTCATCGGGAAGGACAACCGCTTCCACCACACGATCATCTGGCCCGCGATCCTCCTGGGGACGACCGGCCTTCAGCTCCCCTACGACGTCCCCTCGAACGAGTGGCTGCTCATCGGAGGGGGCAAGGTATCGAAATCGCGGGCGGGCGACGAGAAGGCGTTCCTGCCGTCGCTCCTGGCACGCTACCCCCCGGACGTCATCCGGTTCTACGCGGCGCTCCTCGCTCCCCAGAACCGCGACACCGAGCTCGACTGGGCCGAGTTCGACCAGTTGTGGGAGGACTGGCTCGCGAACCAATACGGCAACCTCGTCCAGCGGACGCTCGTGCTGACGCGGGAACGATACGACGGTCGGATACCGGCCCCGCCTCCCGGGTGGGCGCCGAGCGACTCCCCCGGGGCAGGGGAACGCATCCGAGACGCCCACCTCCGGATCACCGCCGAGTACGAGGCGGTCCATCTGAAGGAAGCGCTCGACCTTGCCCTCGCCGAGGTCCGGGAGGCGAACCGGCGGTTCCACGAATCGAAGCCGTGGGAGGCCGCCGAGCCCGAGCGCGCTCGGATCGTGTACGAAACGCTCTGGCGACTGAAGTCGATCGCCACGTGGCTCGCTCCCGTGATCCCCTTCTCGACGAGCGAAGTGTTCCGGATGCTGGGATTCGCGGACCCTCCGGGCAACGGAGCTTGGGACGGCGCGCTCGAGCCTCCCCCTCCGGGCCAGAAGCTCGGCGAGGTCCGTCCTCTGTTCCCGAAGACGCCCCCGTCGGCGGGGAGCTCGGCCCAGCCGCTGGCGCCGGGGGCGACCGCGTCGTCGGCCACGCCGCTCGCCGCACGCGCGGGCACGATCCGCAGCGTCGCGCTCCACCCGTCCGCCGACAAGTTGTACGTCCTCGAGGTCGACGTCGGCGAGGCAACCCCCCGCACCGTCGTGGCGGGGTTGCGGCCCTCGTACCGACCCGAGGAGCTGACCGGCCAGGGGGTCGTGCTCCTCGCGAACCTCGCTGCCCGCACGATCCGCCGGATGACCTCCCAGGGGATGGTCCTCGCGGCCGATGCCGGGGAACGCCCCGTGCTGGTCGTACCTCCCCCCGGGACGGCCCCGGGCACGTACATCGTGGGAGGCGGACCCGCGGACCGAACGATCTCCTACGAGGAGTTCGCCGGGATTCCGCTCCTCGTGGGGCGGGTGGCCGGACCGGCCCCGCCGGACGGGAGCGCCGTCGACCTGGGCGGACGGACCGTGACGGTCGCAGGCACCTGGCCGGCCGGCACGGTCGGCGTCGTTCGGCTGGCCGGCCCTTCCGCCGACCGCGGGGAGTTCCTCGCCTTTGGCCCGGGTCTCGCCGTCCGGACGCTCGCCGACGTCGCGCCCGGGGCGAAGGTGCGATGACGTCCGACCTCCGCCTCGATCTCCACGTTCACAGCGACCGTTCGCCGGACTCGCGGCTCACGATCGAGGTCATCGCGGCTCGCCTCCGGGACGCCGGCCTCCGGGGGTTCGCCCTCACCGACCACAACACCATCGGCGGCCACCGGGCCCTGCGCGAGGCCGCCCCGAAGTATCCCGACCTCTTCTTCGTGGCGGGGGTGGAGGTGTCGACCGTCGAAGGGCATCTTCTCGCGTACGGGGTCGCTACGGCTCCGCCGGCGCACCGGCCTCTCGAGGAGACGATCGCCTGGGTGCGGGAGCACGGAGGAGAACCCGTGCTGGCGCATCCCTTCCGCCGCGTCCACGGCGTCGGCCGGGTGGTGGCGGAAGGTGCGGGCGTGCGGGCGCTGGAGGCATGCAACGGCCAGAACTCCGCGGCGGCCAACCGGGCCGCCGAGAGGCTGGCGCACGACCGGGGACTGGGCGTGACCGGTGGCAGCGACGCGCACACCCCCGGGGGGGTCGGGCAGGCTTACACGACGCTGTCCGAGGTCCCCGCGTCGGCCGACGAGCTCCTCGAAGCGATCCGACGAGGCCGCACGGGCGCCGCCGGCGCCTCGCTCGACCTTACCGGCCGTCTCCGTTGGAGCCTCCGGAACGCGTTCCTGAGGGTGCGACGAGGCTTCCGGGCGGTCTGATCATCTCGCTGAGGTCCCAGGTGGTGGTCCCCGGTACGAACGGATCCTCTCGGACGTGGCGGCAGGGCGAGATCATGAGCCGGTTCTGCCGGAGGGTGGGCGCGATGAATACCTCGCGAACCCTTTGAACAGCCCCGTCGAGCTCGACCGGCGCACCCCATCTGGAGCGCTATAAACCCGGCACGGCTCGGACCCTTCGCGCCGAGGTGGCAGAATGGTTAATGCGACGGACTGCAGATCCGTTTCCTGGGGGTTCGATTCCCTCCCTCGGCTGGAATTTCTCGAGGGCTCCCGAGGCCCCCGCAGTAGAGGTGCAAGGAAGTCGCGTAGGCCCTGACAGGGGCCCCAATGGCGACTCAGGGGGGATTGTAGCCCCCCACTCTTCATCAAGGTCCCGCTGAGCGCGACCGTACCATCACTTCGGGGATCAATCCCGGCGTTCCGGAGGAGGGGACCACCCGAATCGCCCCTCTCGGCACCCGGCAGTTCGGCCCATTCCCTTGGACGGCCGAACCCGATCCGCCCGATTCCCCCTCAGGATGGCGGGGGGACGAAAGCGACGTGGGGCGGGCCTCCCAGGAGGTCGCCGGTCACTACGTAGCTCGAGAATGACGGGCGAACGCCGCGAATGATGAGCCCCACCTCGTCACGATGGAGCTTGAACTCAGTGTCCGCCATTCTGCGCACGCCGGCAGCGCACCCAAGGCCGGGTCCCAGCAGGCCGATCACGAGGTTTCCCACGTGGCGTGCCCGCTTCACACCGTAGAAGAACATCTGGGTTGCCCTCTCGCCGCCCGCCAGCGTGTCGAGGACCTCGAAGGCGTTGAGCTCGAGGAAGGATTTCTTACGGTTCCCCTGGACCGCCCGCTCTGCCTCTTCCATCTTACCCGTGGCTCGCTCCCGTTCCTTCGCGATGCTCGGGCTCCGCTTCCCGTTCCCCCGCATGGTCTTGAGGTTCACGACGTACGGCGGGCCCTCGTCCTCACCGACGTAATCGATTACCCGGACCCGGCTGTCAAACCGCCGACGCGTCACAAAACGCGTCAGCCGCGCACGAAAATCGTGAGGGGAGTCACGAGACGGTAGCACGGCCATGATCCCCCGGGACTGGTACAGCATATTGAGGAACGTCGGGAAGAGCAGGAGATCGAGGTCCTCGGTCCCGACGGTCTCGTCCATGGCGATGAGCGCCATGCTGCCGCGTTGGAAACCTCCTCCCAGAAGCCGGTCGAAGTCCGCGATGCCGGTGGAATAGTGACCCTCCGGATCGGGTATCGATTTCCATCCATCTGCCTTCTGGGCAATTTTCGTGGACCCGCGCATGGACGAAGGATGGTCGAAAGGGGTTCTTAGAATGATGCTCGGCGAAAGGCAATTTTCTGACGGTAGAGTCGGTCCATCTTTCGGTACGTGTTGCGCCTGGGCCGGTGCACAGGGCGTGTCTTCCCGGCGCGCGGAATGGGATACCGGTCTTCGACCCGTTCGGGGGCGCCGTCGGAACGCGACCTACCAGCTCTCACCGGGACCCCCCGGGATGGACGAAAGCGGCGGGCCACCGCGTAGTTGCAGCTTCTCGATCGTCGGGAGCAACTCTTCCCAGCCGAGATGGACGGAGGAAAGATCCGATGCGGAACGAACCGCCCCGACCACGCGCCCGGTCCAAGGATAGGGTGCCCCCGCGACGGTTTCGGGACCGTGGCGATGCGGGGGGACCATGACCATCGATATCATGGGTCAGACTACTTAGAAATCGTAATATATTGACCCCAAGTCCCCGCTTCCATGCCGGTCGCTCGGGTCCCCCGGGCGAATCGAGGGAAGCGGAGCATCCCGATGCCACGCCTAGAGGAACCTTGGCGGAGCTTCCGGGACGTGTACCCGATACTTCGCCGACGATGGACCGGCCTCCTCGCCCGGTTTGACATGCCATTCTCGGAGTTCCGGGTCCTGGAGCGCTGTGCCCGGGCCCCCGCGATGGCCTCCGAGATCGCGCAGGCGATCGGGATCACTCCCGCCGGTGCCACCGATCTGATCCACCGCCTAGAGAAGCGACACCTCGTCGCGCGCGTCCGGCACCCGGTCGATCGCCGAGCCGTGCTGATCCGGCTCACCTCCGCCGGCGCGCGGCGTCACCGAGCGGTGAAGGCGACGGCACGTGCGTTCGTTCGCGAGCTCAATGCGGCGATGACCCCCGATGAGCTACGGGCGCTCACCGTCGGCCTTGCGGGCCTGACGCGCGTGCTCCGCCTTGGGGCCCGTCGACCCGCGGGGGAGGCGTGAGCATGGAATACAAGTGGACGGTGCTCTCGAACACCACGTTGGGCGCCCTGATGGCGTCCATCAATGGCACGATCATTCTGATATCGCTACCCGTCATTTTCCGGGGCCTCGACATCGACCCATTCGTGCCGAGCAACCTGACGCTCATGATCTGGCTCCTCCTGGGTTATGGTGTCGTCACCGCAACGCTGCTGGTGACCTTCGGCCGTCTCTCCGACATGTGGGGCAGGGCGCGCCTGTACAATCTTGGCTTCGCCGTCTTCGCCCTCGGGTCGGTGTTGTCGTTCCTTACCCCGAACTCGGGAACGACCGGTGCCTGGGAACTCATCATGTTCCGGCTCGTGCAAGGCGTCGGGGGGGCCTTCCTTCTTGCCAACTCCGCGGCCCTGATCACCGACGCATTCCCGGCCACAGAGCGTGGCAAGGCACTCGGCATCAACCAGATCGCCGCACTCGGGGGTGCGCTTGTCGGCCTCGTTCTAGGGGGGATCCTGGCGAGCGCACCGGATGTCCATATTGGCCCTGCGACGATCGCCGGCTGGCGATTCATCTTCCTCGTAAGTGTCCCCGTCGGGCTCTTTGGCACGGCCTGGGCATACTGGAAGCTTCACGAGACAGCAACGATCCGCCGTGGCCAAAGGGTGGACTGGCTTGGAAACACTACCTTTGGCGTTGGCCTCACCGTGCTCCTTGTGGCAGTGACCTACGGACTGTTGCCGTATGGCTCGAGCTCCATGGGATGGGGTAGCCCGTGGGTCTGGGCGGGAATAGTGGTCGGGCTTGCGTTACTGACCATCTTCCCGTTCATCGAGGCCCGCGTCCCGGACCCGATGTTCCGGCTGGATCTGTTCCGGATCCGGGCCTTCGCGGCGGGCAACCTCGCCGCAACGCTGGGATCGATAGCGCGTGGGGGAGTGATGTTCATGCTGATCATCTGGTTCCAAGGCATCTGGCTCCCCGTGCACGGGTATTCCTACAGCCAGACACCGCTCTGGGCCGGAATCTACATGATGCCGATGATGGCGGGGTTCGTGGCGTTGGGCCCGCTCAGCGGTTGGCTCTCCGACAGGACTGGGGCCAGGTATCTTGCAAGCTTGGGCATGGTGATCACCGCCATAGCTTTCGGGCTCTTACTCACGTTGCCGTACAACTTCTACTACCCTGAAATGGGCTCCATGCTCTTCCTCATGGGATGCGGTATGGGCATGTTTGCCGCCCCGAACATGGCGGCCATTATGAATTCCGTTCCGGCCGAACATCGCGGCGTGGCCTCCGGGATGACGACCACTCTGCAGAACAGTGGAATGCAAGTTTCGATGGCTCTCTTCTTCACCATCGTGCTCGTCAGCCTATCGGTGGGGCTATCCGGATCGGTCGGCACCGCCCTCAGTGGGGCCGGAGTCCCACCGGCATCGGCAGCGGTCCTTACGCATGTGGTTTCCTCCGACCCCACGGGAGCACTCTTCGGTGCCTTCCTGGGTTACAATCCTATGGGAATATACCTGGATAACCTCCCATCGATCAATGCGACTTTATCGCATCCTGTCTATCTGCAGCTCACCTCCAAGACGTTCTTCCCCAACGCCATCGCCCCCGCATTCCTTCACGGGATGGATCTCGCCTTTGGGATCTCCATCGTCATCACTTCGGCCGCCGCCATCGCGTCGGCACTGCGGGGCGGTCGGTACGTCCACGGGGAGACCCCGGACACTGCGGCAGGGGACGCGCGACCCAAGGCATCGCCAGGCTCCGACAGCCCGAGGAAGGTCGTTACACAGACTTCGTCCTTGCCTGATCCCGACACCGTGGAAGGGGGAGGCGCCCAATGAATCACGTTGGCATGTGGGCATGGGCCCCCGTGCACTGGTGAAGAACCACCGGTTCACCTGGCCCGGGTTACTCCATCCGTTCTATCGAAACAGCCAGCGGGGTCCCTGCCAGGTGGTGGCGATCGGCGGAAACGCGCGGTATCACCGCGCCCGGCTCTTCGAGGAATGGCGAGCGACCGTGGCCCCGAGGTGATTGTATCCGATCGAGCGGGCGTGGAGGCTCACCCGACGGCGACGGGTGCATCCCCCGAGATCTCCCGAAGCTCAAGGAGGGGGGGGAGGCTGTCGCGGGGACCTCCGAGTACGGGAGGAAAGGCGGCGACACTCTCGGACGCCTCTGCGCGAGTACGTAGGGCGCCCCGTTCAGCAGATCCGGGGCAGCTGCTCGCCGCTGGGCAGGTCGAGCAGGCGGGTGGTGCCGAGCGCGGTCCGTACCTCGACCATCGGAGGGGAGGTTCCCGGAGGTTCGACGGAACCGATCACGGACGCCTCCGGTCCGAGGAGCTGGCGGGCGGCCTCGGCCTGCCGGGCCGGGACGAACGCGACGAACCTGCCTTCGTTGGCGACGGAGAACGGCTCGAGCCCGAGGATCTCGCACGCCCCCCGGACCTCGTCCCGGACGCCGACGGCCTCCTCCTCGACCCGCATCGGGAGCCGAGCGGACTCGCAGATCTCCACCAGGGCCGCCGTGAGGCCCCCGCGCGTCAGGTCCCGCAGGCAGTGGACCTCGATCCCCCCCTCGAGAAGGGACTGTACCGGGCCGAACAACGGCGCGCAGTCGCTGGAGATCTCCGATTCGAACTGGAGCCCTTCCCGCTCGGCCATCACGGCGATCCCGTGGCGGCCGATGTCACCGTTGAGAACGATCGAGTCCCCGGGCCGGACGCTCATCGGTCCGACGGTGAGGGAGGTTTCGATCACGCCGACCCCGGCCGTGTTGATGAAGATGCCGTCGCCGTGCCCCCGGTCGACGACCTTCGTGTCGCCGGTGACGATCCGGACCCCGGCGGCGGCCGCCGCCGCGCCCATCGACCGAACGACCCGCCAGAGGTCCTTGATCGGAAGTCCTTCCTCGAGCAGGAACCCGGCGCTGAGGTAGAGGGGACGAGCCCCGCACATCGCGAGGTCGTTGACCGTTCCGTTGACGGCGAGCGTGCCGACGTCCCCGCCCCGGAAGAACAACGGGCGCACGACGAACGAATCCGTCGTGAAGGCGAGCCTCCCTCCGGGCCGAGGCAGGATCGCTCCGTCGTGGAGCGGCGCGAGGAGGTCGTTCCCGAAGACGGGGAGGAACACCTTCTCCACTAGGTCCCGGGTCATGCGCCCCCCGCCGCCGTGGCCCATCTGGATCGTCGGGTTGTCCGTGAGCGGCATCGGACACTGGAGGGCGAATTCGTCGATCACGAGGAGGCGCCTCCCGCGGTCGCGCCGGGGGGAGCGGATCCCATCGACGCATGACGGCGGTACTTGTAGTACGCCGCGCACGCCCCCTCCGACGAGACCATGGTGGCGCCGAGCGGGTGGAGCGGGGTGCACTTCGTCCCGAAGGCGGGGCACTCCTGGGGCTTCTTGATCCCCTGCAGCACGAGCCCCGAGATGCAGTCGGGATTCTCCTCCGCGTGGCGATCGTCGACCCGGAACCTTCGCGCCGCGTCGAACGCCGCATACGGAGGGGCCAGCCCCAGCCCGCTCGCGGGGATCTCCCCGATCCCGCGCCACTTCCGCGGCACGACGGTGAACACCCGGGTCAGCAACTCCTGGGCCGGTCGGTTTCCCTCACGACGGACCGAGCGGGAGTACTGGTTCTCCACCTCCGCCCGGCCCTCCTCGAGCTGGCGGACGCAGAGGTAGACCCCCTGGAGTATGTCGAGCGGCTCGAAACCGGTCACCACGATCGGGACATGGTACTTGCGGGCGAGCGGCTCGTACTCGGTGTAGCCCATGATCGTGCAGACGTGCCCCGCGGCGAGGAACCCCTGCACCCGGTTCTGGTGCGAGCCGAGGATCGCCTCCATCGCCGGCGGGACGAGGACGTGCGAGACCAGGACCGAGAAGTTCGCGATCCCCTCCTCCTTGGCGCGATGGACCGCCATGGCGTTGGCGGGAGCGGTCGTCTCGAAACCGACCGCCAGGAAGACGACCTCCTTGCCCGGATTCTCCCGCGCGATCCGAAGGGCGTCCATCGGGGAGTAGACGATCCGCACGTCGCCTCCGTTCGACTTGACCTGGAACAGGTCGCTCTCGGAGCCCGGAACGCGCAGCATGTCGCCGAAGGAGCAGAAGATGACCCCCGGTCGCGAGGCGATCGCGACGGCCTGGTCGAGCACCTCGAGCGGAGTGACGCAGACCGGGCACCCCGGTCCGTGGAGCAGCGAGATCTGGGGCGGGAGCAGCGTGTCGATCCCGAATCGGACGATCGCGTGGGTCTGGCCACCGCAGACCTCCATGATCGTCCACGGGCGCGTCGTCTCCCGCGCGATCGCCTTCGCGTACTTCCGCGCGGTCGGCGCGTCGCGGTACTCGTCGAGGTACTTCATTGGGCGGGGGCGCCCCCGGCGGCGGTACCGTCCTTCAGCTGCTCCAGTTCACCGATCTGCCGGGCGTACTCGAAGACCTGCTGCGCCTCCGCCTCGTTGAGGCGGCTGATGGCGAACCCGACATGGACGATGACGTAGTCCCCCACGCATGCCTCGGGCGTGTAGGCGAGGCTCACCTGCTTGATGATCCCCCCGAAGCGAACCCGGGCCATCCGAAGGTCGGGGTCGGAAGGGTCGATGCTCTCGACGCGTCCGGGAATCGCCAAGCACATCGTTCCCTCCCACCTACTCCGACACCGGAGATGGTCTCAAGATGCGGCGGAGGGTCTTAACGCCCGCGGCGGCGGCCACCTGGCCCACGGAAATCCCTCCGTCGTTCGGGGGGATCCGGGCATGCCAAACGGGCTCCAGCCCAGCGGCCGAGAGCCGGTCCAAGGTTAATTCCGTCAGCAAACGGTTCTGGAAACAGCCTCCGGTCAGGACCACCCGCGGCTCGCCGATCCGCCGAGCCAGGTCGACAATGGCGGTGGCGAGCGTCGCGTGGAAGCGGCCGGCCGCCCGGCCCACGTCGAGCCGTTCGGCGAGGAGCGCCTCGATCATGGGACCCCAGTCGAGCACGAGCGCGTCGCTCGCTCGCTCGATGCGATAGGGATAGACCGGCGCTTCGGGGCCGGGCGGGGCGCCCGCCGCGGCAAACTCGAGCGCCATGGCAGCTTCTCCCTCGAAGTCGCTCCGGTGGACGAGCCCCAGCAGGGACGCGGCCCCATCGAAGAGGCGGCCCGCGCTACTGGTGCGGACCACGTGCAGGGAGCGGGCGAGCATCGTTCGGACGACCGGTCCCTCGACGGCACCGAACGGGGCGAGCGCCGGCCCGCCCTCCGCGAGCGCCCGCTCTCCCCCGAGCTCGAACAGGAGCCCCGCGGCGGACCGGCGAGGTTCCCGTACGGCGAGGTCCCCCCCGGCCAGCGGGAACGTTCGAAGGTGCCCCACGCGGTCGAAGCGGTCGCCCTCGACCCGGAGGAACTCGCCTCCCCAGATGGTGCCGTCGGTGCCGTAACCGGTCCCGTCCCAGGCGACCCCGAGCACCGGGGGATCGAGGTCGGCGTCCACAAGGCAGGAGAGGACGTGCGCGTAATGGTGTTGGACGGCCACGGTGGGCAACCCCATTTCGCGCGCGTAGCGGGTCGAGAGGTACTCGGGATGCGCGTCGTGGGCGACCACGGTCGGCGACCAATCGTAGAACCGTCGGAGGTCGTCCACGGCCCTCCGGAAGGCCGCGAACGTCTCGGCGTTGTCGAGATCCCCGAGGTGCTGGCTGACGATGATCCGGTCCCCCACGGAGGCGGCGATCGTGTTCTTGAGCTGGGGGCCAACCCCGAGCGTGGCCGGCAGGTCATGGCCGGTGGGAACGGCCAAGGGCGCGTACCCCCGCGCCCGGCGTAGGACCTGCTGTCGGCCGCGGAGGAGACGGGTCACCGAGTCGTCGACCGGTCGGACGATCGGCCGGTCGTGGACGACGAACCCGTCGGCGAGCGAAGCGAGCCGTTGGTGGGCTTCCCGGTTGTCGATGCAGATCGGCTCGTCCGACCGGTTGCCACTGGTCGCCACGAGCGGTCGCCCGAAGCGGCGGGCTAGGAGATGGTGGAGCGGCGAATACGGAAGCATGGCCCCGACCAGGGGATTGCCCGGGGCCACGGACGGGGCGAGCCGGTCCGAGTCCGTGCGTCGGTCCAGGAGCACGATCGGGCTGGCGGGCGATTCGAGGACGCTCCTCGCCATGGCGTCCACACGGGCGGCCGACTCGAGCGACGGGAGGTCCGGGAAGAGCACCGCGAACGGCTTGCGTCCTCGCCGTTTCCGAGCTCGAAGCCGGGCGACCGCATCCTCGTTCGTCGCGTCGACCAGGAGCTGGAAGCCTCCGATCCCCTTCAGGGCGAGGATCTGTGCCTCGCCCAAGGCGCGGGCCGCTGCCTCGATCACCGGGTCCCCGAAGGCCGCGGCGACTCCGTCCGCACCCTCGAACGCGATCGTCGGACCGCAGCGGGGACACGCGGTGGGCTGGGCGTGAAAACGGCGGTCGCCGGGATCGTGGTACTCCCGGTCGCAGGCGGGGCACATCCGGAACCGTTTCATCGAGGTGCGCGGCCGGTCGTACGGAAGGTCCTCGATGATCGAGAAGCGGGGACCGCAGTTCGTGCAGTTCAGGAACGGGTAGCGATACCGTCGGTCGGCCGGGTCCCACATCTCCGCCCGGCAGTCCGCGCAGGTGGCCACGTCGGGGGGTACGACCGTCCGACGGGAGCCGGTCGGGGGGCTGTCGAGCACTCGGAACCCCGCGTCGGACCCGAGGGGCACCGGTCGGGACTCGACCCCATCGATCGACGAGAGCGGGGGCGCCTCCGCCGTGAGACGGCGAAGGAACCGGTCCAGCAGCGAGGGGGAACCCTCGATCTGGATCAGAACCCCTTGCGTGTCGTTCCGCACCCAACCGACCGCGCCGAGCTCGCGCGCGAGACGATAGACGAACGGGCGGAAGCCGACCCCCTGCACAGTGCCCCGGACCCGGATCTCGAGTCGCTCTCGCGGCGGCTCGCGGTGGCGTTCGGTCATCGGGCCTCCCGGGGATCGATCCCGACGTCGCCGGGCGGCGGCGAGACCGACCCGACCGGTTTGCGGAGCAGATGCCACTGGATTCGACGACCTCCGCCCCGGGCGACCTCCTCCCATGGATGGGCCGATCGAAGGGATTCCCAGACCTGGGGCGTGACCCGAAGGGGCCGGGCGGGGTCCGGCTTCTCCTTCCAGTGGAAGGAGACCAATGCGAGCCCGTCCGGCCGGAGCACCCTCCATGCCTCGTCGAGGACTCCCCTCTTGTCGACCAGATCGCAGATCACATTGGCCAGCAGAGCGCGATCCATGGTTTCCGAGGCCACGGTCGGTAGGGATGCCGCCGAACCGACGATCGTCTCGACCCGAGGGTCCGGGCCGTGCCGACGAACGTACCGCTGCAGGTTGGCGCCGTTGATGTCCACCAGGGTCAGCCGGCCCGCGGCTCCCAGCCGAGCCAGGGTCGCGTCGGCGTAGTAGCCAACGCCCGCCCCGAGGTCGATGACCCGGTCGCCGGGCCGCGGGTCGAGCCTCCGGACCTCTCTTCGCGGATGGGCAAGGAGCCTTCGGATTGGGTTGTCGAGGACC
>Ga0181533_1002584_pt1 | contig 20951 bp, 25 predicted proteins | sample PEATcosm2014_Bin_45_FD_119772 | JGI IMG/M metagenome (GOLD analysis project Ga0181533, IMG submission 119772) | Peatland microbial communities from MTU Mesocosm Facility, Houghton, MI, USA - PEATcosm2014_Bin11_60_metaG | ecosystem: Environmental > Terrestrial > Soil > Wetlands > Peat | place...
AGGCTGATGAGAAAATGAAAAAGATCAACGACCTCGACCCGCGCGTTCTGGTCGTCGAATTTCTGATACTTCGCCCACCATTTCCACGGCACGCTGTCGGTAAGTTCGGCGATTTCCTGCGTCATCGCACGGCAATAATTTAAAATCCATTTCGTCTTTTCCTCCTCGCTCATGCCCCCGGTCTTGACGCCGATGCGTTCGTTGAGGGCCTTTTGCATTCGGAACAAATCGCGGAATTGGTCGGGTTTTTCCATGCGCGAAGCATTTCGCCGGGCGGCGCGGGAAGCAAGTCCAAACCTGAGTGTGACAGGTGACATGATAACGACATTGGTTTATTCGTGACACTTGACACTTGTCACCCTTCGCAATTTTGCGCTTTGAACTTTGCCGGCAAACGCCTATAAAAACTTCATGCCAACGTTTCTGACCCAGGGCGGCCCGGTGATCTGGCTGATTCTGCTCGCTGCGGCTATCGCCCTTGCCACCTTCATCGAGCGCGTGCTCTATTGCCACCGCTCGCAAATCAATTCCGCCGAGTTCCTCAATGGCGTCCGCACCGTGCTCAAGCGCGACAATGTGGTCGAAGCCATTTCCATCTGCGACGCCACGCCCGGCCCGGTCGCGCGCATCGTCAAAACTGCCATTCTCAACCGCGATCGCGGACGCGACCGCGTGCGCGAAGCGGTCGAGGAAGCCGGCCTCACCGAAGTGCCGCGGCTCGAAGAGAAATTGAATCTGCTCGCCACCATCGCTCAAATCGCGCCGCTGCTGGGTTTGCTGGGCACCATCCTCGGTTTCATGGATGTTTTCAAGCAATTGCAAGCAGACGGCCTTTACGCGCACATCAGCGGCGAACATTCGCTTGCCGATGGTATCTGGCAGGCGCTCATTTGCGCGGCAGCAGGCATCGCCGTGGCCATTCCCGTTCATGCCGGTTACAACTATCTCGTCAGCCGCATCAATAAAATCGTCCTCGACATGGAACGCGCTGCCGCCGAAATCGTCAACATCGTCACCGAGAACGGAAACAGCAAACCTTCATGAAATTTCCACGCAATTCCCGGCTGCTGCGCGGCCCGTTTGACATGGCGCCGTTCGCCGCGGTTTTGTTTCTGCTGGTCATTTTCCTGATGCTCGGCGCGCTCGTGCCCATATCCGGCCTGCCGCTGCGATTGCCGGTGGCGGACAACCTGCCCGGCACCGACAAACCGACCGTCACCGTTGTCGTGGATGCCAATGGACGATTTTATTTCGCCAATCAAATCGTCAACGAGGATAAATTAAAATCAGCGCTCAAAACCGCTGTCCAAAAATCCCGCGAACCGCTCACGCTCGTCATTCAGGCCGACAAAGCCGTGACTTACGACCAGTTCATCCATCTGACGTTGCTCGCGCGCGAGGCCGGCATCCAAAACGCGCTGCTCGCGACGTTGCCGCGCGCCGTCACCGCGCCCGCCGCGCCATGAACGCCGCTTCCGCCGAACCGCATCCGACCGGATTTGCAGGAACGACCCGGGCTGCGCCGGAGGCCCCGCCGAGGCAAGAACCGCCAGGCAATGGCCCGTGGACGTACGGCCGGTGGTTGACGATTATCGCGCTTGTTTTCGCCGCGCATGTCGCATTGCTTTTCGTATTCGGCGGGCGAAAACAGATTGTCCCGCGCGCAGTGACCAACGTCCCGACACTCAGACTCGCGGACGATTCCAGCGAACTGCTTGCGCTGAACGACCCCACGCTTTTTGTGCTGCCGCATCAGAAAGATTTTGCGTCCGCCATCTGGCTGCAAACGGCCGCTTTGAAACAACCATCGTTCCGTTGGACCGAACCGCCGCGCTGGCTGCCATTGTCCGCCGATGAATTGGGGCTGGCGTTTAATCAATTCATGCAAACCAATCATTTCGCGGGCTTTGAACTTCAATTAAAACCGCCGCTTAAACTCAGCGCGCCCGGGTTGCCGGTTGAACCTGCGCTCGCGCAAAATTCCACGTTGCGCGTCGAAGGCGAGCTGGCCCAACGACAGTTGCCTTCACCAATCAACCTGACGAATTGGCTGTATGCGAACGTGATTGCGCCGAGCAAGGTGCAGGTGCTCGTGGACGCGGCGGGTAACGTCATTTCAACCGTTTTGCTCCCTCCCGACAGCGGTTTTACCGCCGCCGATCAGTATGAAAAAGCCGACCAGCGCGCGCTCGAACTCGCCCGCGCCATGCGCTTCACCCCGTCATCGCGCCTGACCGTTGGCCGGATGATTTTCAACTGGCACACCGTGCCGCCACCCGCCACGAACACGCCCACCGCTTTACCGTAGCATGAGCATTCCCACGCTGATTGTGATTTATGTGGCCTTGCTGCTCGGCGCGCTGTGTGGTCTGGGGATTTATTCCGAAATGCGCCGTCGCCGTTTCGGCCCGACGCACACGGAGGACAGGATTTTTCGCTGCCCCAACTGCGGCTATGTCTACACCGACGACCCGGACGTGGACCGTTCGCGCTGCGCGCAATGCGGCAAACTGAACGAGCCGATTGTGTTTTAACAAAAAGCGGGGTGATGGAGTGTTGGAGTAATGGGGTGTTGCAGTCAGCGCCGAAAGCTCCAGATCAATACTCCATCACTCCATTAATCCAATGCCTTAATCCCCCGTCTTCAATTCCACCACGTCGTGCGGGGCGGCTTCGCGCATGCCGGCGGGGATTGCTATTTCAAAATGCTTTCCACCTGCGCCAGAAGTTTTGGCACGTGTTCGAGGGTTGCGTCCCAAACCACATCCAAATCAAGCTGGTCGTAGCCGTGAACCAGCCGGTTTCTCATGCCGACAATCTGCCGCAGGTCGGTGAACATACCGGCGATGGCAGCATCCTCTTCGCTCAAATGAACGAACGCCTCGCCAATGATTGCCAGCTTCCGCTCAACCGCCGCCTGTAACATTTCGTCGGCCTTGAAATCCTCCACGGACTTTCCATCCATGAAGCGGCAGAGCGCCCCGGCGGCCAGCCTGATGTCATGCAGCCTTTTCCTGGCCTCCGTTGTCATAGATGAGAGTGCGGTCGCGGTTGACCTCGTCGCGCAGGACGGGATTGCGGAGCATGGAGTCCGTCAGCAAATCCACGGGCCGGGCAAAAATCTTCTCCAGCGCCTCGGTCAGCCCGAAAAAGCGGTCGGCCACGCCCGGATGCAGCGGCGGCAGAAAGTTGGCGATGAAATCCAGGTCGGACTTTTGCGGATTGAAACCGCCCCGTACCGCCGAGCCAAAAACCTCCAGCCGGCGGACGCCGAATTTACGGCAGACATCCGCCACGGCGGCACGCTTTTGCTGAATCAGTTCAATCACGTTGGAAATATATCACAGGTGTTTGGAATTTGGAGCTTCAATTTCCCGTCTTCAATTCCACCACGTCGTGCGGGGCGGCTTCGCGCATGCCGGCGGGGCTGACGCGGATGTAACGCGCCTTGTCACGGAGTTGCGCGAGGTTCGCCGCGCCGAGATAGCCCATGCCGGATTGGATGCCGCCGATGAGTTGAGCCAGCACGCGATCCACCGAACCGCATGCCTCCTTGAGCGCTTCGATGCCTTCGGCAGCGACCTTTTGCGTGGGATTCGCCGGCTGGCCGTAGCGTGCCGCCGAGCCGGATTTCATCGCCGCGAAGCTGCCCATGCCACGATATTGCTTGTAAAGTTTGCCGCCGATTTCCATGACGTCGCCGGGCGCTTCGTTGCAACCGGCAAAAATGCCGCCGCAAATCACCGCTTGTGAAAGCGTCAGCGCCTTCACAATGTCGCCGGATTTCACAATCCCGCCATCGGCCAGAATGGAAACTTTTTTCTTCGCCGCCGCGCACGAACAAACGTAAAGCGCCGTCATTTGCGGAATGCCAACTCCAGCGACGATGCGCGTCGTGCAGATGGATCCTGGCCCCTGGCCGACTTTGATGGCGTTCGCACCGCACTCGGCGAGATACCCGACGCCCGCCGCGCTCGTAACATTGCCGGCGATGATGGGCAGTTTCGGGAACGCATCACGCAAGACCTTCACCGTGTCGCCCACGCCCCGGCTGTGGCCATGCGCGGTGGAAACCGCCACGACGTCCACGCCGCGTTCCACAAGCCCGCCGACGTGGTTCAGAATGCGTTCGCGGTCCAGTTCGCCAAAGGCGTTGCGCGTGGCCGAGACCGCCGCGCCACAAATGAGATGAAAACGCGCGTCGCGCGCCGGTTTGAACTGCACGCTGCGCTCCTGCGTGATGCGCTCGATGTCGCTCATCGTGAACAGGCCGCGCAGGTTGTCCTTGTCATCCACGACGAGCAGTTTGTGAATGCCAAGATGTTCGTTGAAAAATTTGTCGGCGCGCGCGATGGGGTCCTTGCCAAGTTCCTTTTGGGTGATGGTGTGAACCTGGGCGCGGGGCGTGAGGGCGTCGGCAACCTTGCGCTTGGCGTAGCGCGGCTTGACGACGTGGCCGGAAAGCAGGCCGACGAGTTTGCCCTTGTCATCCACGACGGGAAATGTGCTGAAGCCGAATTTTTTCTGTTCAATCAAAGCCAGCACATCACCGATGAACTGGTCAGGGGCGACCTGGATCGGCTCCTGAATCAACCCGTGAACGTTGTTTTTGACACGGCTGACCTCGGAAAGTTGCTGGTGCTCCGGCATGTTGTAATGGATGAGGCCCAGGCCGCCGTTGGCCGCCATCGCGATGGCCATGCGCGACTCGGTTACGGTGTCCATGTCAGACGAAATGACCGGGATGTTGAGGCGCAGATTTTCCGCGAGCTGGGTGTCGAGTTGCGTGTCGCGCGGGAGAATCTCCGAATAAAGCGTCGCCAGCGTGACGTCGTCGAAGGTCAGGGCGAGCTTGTTGTTCGCGGGAAAAAATTGATCCGCCGGTTGGTAGAACGGATCGTCGAAACCAGAATTGCGCGTGGCTGCCATGTCGGAAAATGAAGCATGACTGCCGGCTTTGGCAAGACAATTTCTGGATTCAGGTCTGCGGCTTGGTCGGCGGCAGCGCCCGCACGGCCAGCCGCTTCGAAGGGTCGGATCCAACCGTCTTTCCGCTGAGAAGATCGTTGATCACCTCAATCAATTGACCGGGCGTGCAACTCGATTTCAGCAAGGCTCTTTCCGCGCCGATTGCCGCCGCTTCCTGCGCCAGTCTGGTCATGTGGGCGTTGGAAAGGATGATCACCGGGGTTTCCTTCAGGGCGGGAGTGGCACGAATGTATTTAAGGACGTCAACCCCGTTGAGTTTGGGCATCATCAGGTCCAACACGACGACGTCGGGCTTCCCCGCGGCCAGCATCTTCACTGCCACCAAACCATCTTCCGCCACCTCGACGCCGAATCCTTCGCGCAAAAGCTTCGCGCGATACACCTGCACCACCACCGAGTCGTCCTCAACAAAAAAAATAGTTTTCATGGCCACTTCGTCCGCCGCTGGACCCTTCCCCCCGAAGTGTTTACAAAGACAAAGTAAACCGGCCGCCCAAGATTGAAAAGTTAAAATGTGGTTGCTGCGGTCAGTTTGGACTAGTGGGGATGCTGATGCCGCAAAATATGCGGACGCTCCAAACCGTGCTCCAGCATCAACTTTTCGTCGTTGAGCAATTCAAACATCGGGCCGTCCGCCACCACCGAACCGCGGTCGAGCACAATCGCCCGCGAACACAATTCCACCACCAGTTCCAAATCATGCGTCGCAATTAATTTGGTCGCGGGAATTTGCCGCAACAACGCCTTGAATTCCCGCCGGCCGCGCGGGTCGAGGTTGCTCGTCGGTTCGTCCAAAATTAAAATCGCCGGCTCGCATGCCAGCACCCCCGCCAGACAGACGCGGCGTTTCTCGCCGTGGCTCAAGTGATGCGTGGCGCGTCGCCCAAAATCGGCCAGCCCGACTTGGGCCAGCGCCTTTTGGACGCGCGCGGCGACTTCAGCGTCACCGAGACCGAGTTGCTGCGGGCCAAACGCGACGTCTTCCTGAACTGTCGGGCAAAACAACTGGTCATCCGGGTCTTGAAACACCAGGCCGACCTGGCGGCGGATCGGTTCAAGATTTTTCGGGGCAACCGGCTCACCAAGGATTTTTACCGCGCCGTCGGCAGGCAATTTTTCCGGCAAGATGCCGTTCAAGTGCAGCAACAACGTGGATTTGCCGGAACCGTTCGGGCCGAGCAACGCCACACACTCGCCCGGCGCGACGCGGAAGCTCACGCCGCGCAGCGCCTCCGTGCCGTCATGGTAACGGTATTTCAGATTTGTAATTTCGATGGCGGCATTCATTTCCAGCCTCGCGCGCACATGGCGTCGTAAATGCGTTCGGCGCGTTCCGAAGCGCGGATGAAGAGTTGCCCGACCACCGTCGCCAGCGCACGCCAGTGAAAGCGCCGTCCGCGCATGAACGTCCGGCTCGCCCGCGCCCGCCGCATTCGCTCGGCCTCGTCCATCAACACGAAGAGGTAACGATGCATGAGCGCAATCGTGGTGATGAGCAAGGCCGGAACGCGGATGGATTTGAGCACCCGCAAAATCTGGCTGAAGGGTGTGGTGTTTGAAACCAATATGACCGTCAGCAGACACAAAACGCTTTTTACCGCCACGGCCAGCCACTTGTCACGGCCCGCCGGCTGAAAGGTGTTGACCAGCACCACGCCCAGCACGAACGGCGACAGCACCAGCAGCCGCCGGAACACGAAAAACAGCGGCAGCCGGCTCAACAACATTGCCAAAACCAGCAATCCCGCCACACCGATGAACCAGGCCCGCCATTGAACCGGCGCCAGCACGGTGGCCACAATGATGACGAGCGCAACGCCGAGTTTCGGTGCGGCCGGCAGCCGATGCACCGGACTGTCCAGCCGTCCGTGATGATGGTTGATCCAATGAACAGTCACGAGTCTTTCGGTTTGAAATTGGAGCGCCGGCCTCCGGCACGGCATGTGTTGACCAGATGGACGCTCACAGGTCTTTCGGTTTGGGCACCAGCCATCGCCCCATGAGCAACGCCAGCATGAACACAATCAGTGAACCGGCGGCGCCCGCCACCGCCGTTGCGCCAATCGCCCAATGAATTCCGGGCACTTGATAATCCGGCGCCGGTGCGGGCAGCAACGGCGCCATCTTATGGCCGAAACCAAACTTTACCGCCACCGAATCCAATCCATCCGGCCACGAACAGGCAAAAGGCGCGACGAAAATCGCAACGCCCAGCGTGGCCAGCAAACCATAGCGCACCAACTCGCCGAGCCGTTGCGGCTGGCCCGTCTGCGCCGTTTCGGTGATCAAATCAGGCCGGGCGCGATATACCGCCAGGAACACCAGCGCGCTGATCAAGCCTTCGCCAACGCCGATGAACATATGTACGGTGGCCATGGCCGGAAACGCGACCGACCACGGAATGGTGCCCGACCACGCCAACTGGCCGGCGCAACTGATGGCCGCCAGCACCGTCGCGCACCACGCGGCAAAGGCAATCGCCGTCACCCGCCCGCGAATCCCGGTCAACCAATGGCAGACCATCCGGTAAATCATGTAGCCAACCACGGAATTCAGGATGGCCATGTTGAAAACATTGGCGCCCAACGCCAGCACGCCGCCGTCTTGGAACAAAAAACATTGCACGATGAGCACCGTCGTCACCACCACCACCGCCGCGCTCGGACCGAGCAGGGCCGCCACCAGCGTGCCGCCGACCAAATGGCCGGAAGTTCCGCCCGCCACCGGGAAATTCACCATTTGTGCTGCGAACAGGAACGCTGCGGCCAGACCGAGCAACGGCACGCGGCGGGGCGGCAGTTCGCGCCGCACCTGACGCAGGGCGAACCCGACGCCAACGGCGGAAATCACGGCCGTAACCGCCGCGGTTTTGCCATCAATGAAACCGTCCGGAATGTGCACGATTAAATTTCCCAGATTTCAACACCCGGCGGCAAGTTTAATCTTCACACGAATTTTGATTTTCGTAACACCTGTTTTGCGGGGTGCAGCTAGGTTGACGTGGTAAATTACTTTGTTACCGTCTTGCCCGTCGCATGAAAAAAGAAACTGTGAGCCGTTTTAGTGTATCGCTGCCGCCATCGCTTTTGCGGCAACTGGATGAGATGTCGGGCGAAAAAGGCTACGACAACCGGTCGCTGGCCATTGCCGACATGATCCGCAATCATCTGGTCGAGCACCGGCAGAAATCCGGCAACGAAGACATCGCGGGCACCATCACCCTGGTCTATGACCACCACAAACAACACGTGCAGGAAACACTGACCGACATCCAGCACGACCACCACGACGTGATTCTCTCAACCGTGCACGTACATCTGGACCACCACAATTGCCTGGAAGTGTTGCTGGTGCGCGGCAAGGCGGGGGTCATCCGCAAGATCGCCGATGAACTCATCACCGCCAAGGGAGTGAAACACGGCAAGCTCACCGTAACCACGACCGGCAAGGACTTGCCGTCGTAATCCTGCACTGGGGGATGCACTTTCAACGTAAATCTGACCTTACAAAACTTTGTCCCACGTGGGACAAAGTTTTGTAAGTGGATCACGTGAGAAAAATTAACGATGGTGGGTGGTTGAATCTGCTTCAATCCGCGCAACCCGCGTCTCCGCTGCTCAATCCGGGTAGCCGTTCGGATGCTTTTTGTGCCAGGCCCAGGCGGTGGCGACGATGTCTTCCAGCTTCGGGAATTTCGGCTTCCAACCCAACTCGCGAACCGCCTTTTCGGCGGACGCCACCAGCCGCGGCGGGTCGCCGGGCCGGCGCGGTTTTTCAACCGCGGGAATTTTTTTGCCCGTGATTTTTTCGCAGGCCTGAATGACCTGCCGGACGGAATAGCCGTCGCCGTTGCCCAGATTGTAAAATCCCGTTTTGCCCGGCTGCAATCCGAGCATGTGCGCCTGGGCGAGGTCCTTGATGTGGATGTAATCGCGGATGCACGTGCCGTCCGGCGTGGGATAATCCGTGCCAAAAATCTCGCATTGCGGCTTCTGGCCGAGCGCCACCTGGAGCACGTTCGGAATGATGTGCGTCTCGATGCGATGATGTTCGCCGAATTTTTCGCTCGCGCCGGCGGCGTTGAAGTAACGGAAGGCGATGAATTCCAGCTTGTAAAGCTGCTGATACCAGATCAGGACCTTCTCGAACATCAACTTCGCTTCGCCGTAGGGATTGATTGGGCGCTGCGGCAAATCCTCGGTCATCGGCACGCGGTCGGGCGGGCCGTAGGTCGCGCAGGTGGAACTGAAGACGAACTTCTTCACGCCGCATTCAACGGCGGCGTCGGCGAATTTGAGCGCGTTGACGACGTTGTTGTGGAAATACTTTTTCGGATTCGCCATGGATTCGCCCACGAGCGCGCTCGCTGCGAAATGCATAATGGCATCGGGCCTGGCAGATTTGACGGCGTTGAGGATGTCGCCTTCCTGCTCGGGTTTGCCCAAAACAAATTTCGCGCGGGCATCCACCGCCGAGCGATGGCCTTCGGTGAGATTGTCATAAACCGTGACCGCATGGCCGGCACCAAGCAGTTCTTCCGTGCAAATGGAGCCAATGTAACCCGCGCCGCCGGTGACAAAGACGTTCATGCGTTAACTATGAAAGGAGCCTGCCGCAGTGCAAAGTTCAAAATGGCGGAAATAAATTTGCGGGCACCAGGAAAGCGTGCGGACGGTTTCGACACGGGTGATCAACCATCTCCCGTCAATCTTTTGCAACGTGAATTTCATCTGCTGCACGAACGGGTTGTGTTCGCCGGAAACGTTCGCTTCGACGGTGAGATCCGCCACGGCGGATTGCTGGTCCGGCGCAACGGTTATGTTTATGTCGGGGAATTTGACCTGCACACCGCCGGCCCGCGAACGGGCCATCAGGGCCACCTGGGTGATTTCTTCACGATCCATGGAATTGCGCTGGCCAAGTTCGGGTAATTCCACGTTTAACTCGACATTGGTGGAGAAAAATCCGGCCACACTGCGCGCGGCAGCCAGTCGCGTCAGGTCGCCTTCATCGGACGAAGATGAAACGGTGCGGGCCAGTTCCGTGAGTTGCCGGCGAATGACTTTTTCCGGGCGGGGAAAAAGGACCGTCCACAGCCAGACGCCCAGCGCCGCCAGCGCGGCCAGCAACACGATGCGGATAATGACTTTCATAAGAGGGCTTTGCCAACAATCTGGCTGCGTTGTGCCCGGCCAAACGTGTGATCTTCCCAAGGCATGGTGCGGTTGTCGCCCACGACGAAATATTCGTCCGGGCCGAGTTTGACGGGTGGGCGATTCCAGTCGCAAGGTGTTTTCTCATACGGTTCATCCAGCACTTCGCCGTTGATCAGCACGCGGCCGTTCTCAAAGGCGACGGTTTCGCCCGGCAAACCGATGATGCGTTTCAGCAACATGATGTGTGGCGGTTCCAGCCAGTTGGCGGCCTGATGTATGCCGGCGGGGCTGTTGGTCTCCGCGCGGGAAAACCGGATACCCACCACGTCGCACCGTTGTGGCTCGTGCCACAGGTAAGCGAACCGGTTCACGAAATGCATCGAACGGTCCGGGTACGTCGGCAACATGCTGATGCCTTCAACACGGATGTGCAACAGGATGAATTTGAAAACCACGAAGCTGGTGACAACCAAAACCACAACCCGCACCAGGGTTGCTTTGGGATTGCGTCCCATCACCGCGATGCGCACCCAGCGGGGCAATCGCGGCTGCTTCCAGCCGGCATTTGATTGTCCGGCTTGGTCTTGTGCCATCATGTCCTGAAGTTTCGCGCATCCTGCCAGCGGCGCAAGCGCAGACTCTTGCACGGTATTTGCCTGAGCGCACCCCGACACCAACACCGGAACGCCGGATTTATCCGGCAGAACACGCGCCGGCTGCACACCTGCCGGATAAATCCGGCGTTCCACGCGGACGCAACATTGTGCATGGGTGGTAGTGTCCGGGGTATGTTGCACACATCATTTTGGAGACGGCGGAGCACGGCCATCTCAGCCGCAGCACGTTCGACAAGCCAAAAACCCGTGGAATTTCGTGCGCTCATTCGGCAATCCGGCTGCTGCGGGTGGGACCCCCGCGCTCCGTTCCACGTTGTCGCGTAAACGCGGAACTCCCAACATTTATTCCACGATTGGTCAGCACCGTTCTCCGGCCATGACGTCCGCATCCTTGACGGCAAAAGAAAAAGGTTCGAGCGGCAGGGGTTGATCGTGATTCAGAAATTTTTCGCAGACCCGGAAGAAGTCCGATTTCGTGGTGACGCGGCGAATTTGATGCAGAAATTGTCCGTCTGGTTCAACGCCCACGCCGAGATAATTCATGTATTTTTTCATTTTCGCCACCTGTGCGGATTCTCGCACGTCCGGCGAACAAGCTGCTTCGTAGAGCGCGCGCACGTATTCCAGCACTTCGAGTCCGCGGGGGATGAAAACGGCTTCGCCGCGCTGATACTGGCGGATTTGTTGGAACAACCAGGGATTGCGAATGGCGCCGCGCCCGATCATCAGTCCGCGCGCACCGGTGATTTTCAGAACTTCAGCCGCGTTCCGGGCGGAATGCACATTGCCATTGGCCAGCACCGGACAGGGCATTTCCGCAACGGCACGCGCGATGCATTCGTAATGCACTGTTCCGCGATACATCTCGCGGACCGTGCGACCGTGGACGACCAGCAAGTCCAGCGAGTGCTTCGCAAAAACCGGCAGCAGTTCATCGAAAACCTTGGGTGAATCGAATCCAATGCGGGTTTTGACCGTGAATTTGATCTTCACCGCGTCCCGCAGCGCGCCGAGAATGGCATCCACCCGCCGCGGTTCACGCAGCAATCCGCCGCCGGCGCATTTGCGGTAAACCACCGGCGCCGGACAACCCAGATTCAGGTCCACTGCCGCAATCGGATACTGCTGCAACTCGCGCGCCGTGCGCACGAGCGACGGAATATCGTTGCCGATCATCTGGGCGATGACCGGCTGGCCCGTCGGGTTTTCGGTGATGGATTTAAGAATGCGTTTTCGCAGGGTTGAAGTGGCGTGGACGCGGAAATATTCCGTGACATAAACGTCCGCCCCGCCGTAAACCGCCATCAATTTCCAGAACGGCAAATCCGTTACCTCCTGCATCGGCGCCAGCGCCAGCACCGGCGCCGGATTGGTAAACAGTGCTTCAAATTGATGGTGACAATCCACAATGCAAATTACCTGAATTGCGGATGCTGTCGCAATCTTTCCCAGGTTTCGGGCGATAACGGCGCCTGCCGGTAAACCGGCCCGCTCAATGGCTCGGCGCTGTGGGAACTTTTCGCGCGCTCCAGCCAGCGGCGGTCGAGTGGCTCGTCCAGCAGGTCGGGCCGGTTTGCCGCCATGGTGGTTTCCTCCTTCAAGCCCGATGGATGTCCCACGCCCACGAAGAATCCGCCCAGCAGCATCGTCACCCGGGCCATCGTGCTGCGCGTGTACGTGGCCAGCGCGCAGGGACGTTGCGGATCGAGCCGGCGGAACAAACCGGCAAACAACGGTACCGTCCACATCGCTGGATTTTTCTTTGGTGAAAACGGGTCGAACAGAATGGCGTGAGGCGGTGGAACGCCGGCCTCCGGCACGGCGTGTTCGCATGACAAAACAGATTCGGGCCGTGTTGGAAGCCGGCGTTCCGGATTTTGCTTCAGCCATGCCGGGAAATCGCCGGGTTCCAACGTCCATTCGACCTGAAGCAAATCATCGCTGAATTTCACGGAATGATTTTTTACCAGTTCAGCCAGCGCGGATTCGTATCCGGCGACATAACCCAGTTCCGCGCCGTGTTTGAGCGCGAACGCCGCCGCGGCGCTGGTGTGGTCGAAGCTAACGAGACGGAGCTGCGCCGGTTTTCCTTTCAAACTTCCACGAATGAGCCGGATGGCCGTAAGCGCGTTGGCCGCCGCGCCCAGCCCGACATCCCAAATCACAAATTCACCGGGCGTCGCCTGCACGCGTTCCGGCAGGTGCAATTGCCGGACGTAAAGTGCTTCGGCCTCGATGGCCGGCCCAACGACGGGATGAAACGTCTCGTCTTCGGCCAGCGAACGGACAGAACACGCGCCGTTGCGCAGATAGACAAGCGAGTAGCTGTTTGGCACGGCAGATTTTTTCCTAATTTGTCCCGGAGCGCGGATTGTCCTCAATCCGCAGCGTCTGGATTGGTTGGGAAAAGCTGCGAGTTGAGACAACTCGCGCTCCGATTCTCGGCCGAAAATTCAAGTAACGACCCTACCAGAATTTTGCAATACCGGCAACAAACGAAAAGCAAAACCGGCAACCCGCGGGTGCGGATTGCCGGTGAGAATATTGCGCCGTTTAGAGTTGCGCCATCGCCTTGTCCATCGCGGCGAAAAGCTGGCCCATCGTGGCTTCGGTTTCATCGCCCATGTTCGAGAAGCGGAACGTGGTGCCCTTGATTTTTCCATAACCGCCGTTAATCAGGAAGCCCTGGCCTTTGACGAGCTTCACCAGTTTCTCCACGTCCATGGTACGGCCGCCGGGTTTGGCGCCGTTGTTCACGCACGTCAGGGTGAGCGAGTCAAAGCCCTTGTCCGGATACAGCGTAAAGCCATGCTTGGTTGCCCAGTCACGGGACATCTGGCTTGTTTTGCGATGACGCGCGTAACGCGCCTCAAGTCCCTCGGCAAAAATGTCCTCGAGCTTGGATTCGAGGGCGAAAATGTGGCCGATGCTCGGGGTGCTCGGCGTCATGCTTTTCTCCGCGTTTTTCTGGAATTCGACAAAGTCGAAATAATATCCGCGGTCATTGATCGTCGCGGCCTTGGCCAGCGCCGCCGGGGAGCAGGTGAACAGGGCCGTGCCGGGCGGCAGGGCCAGCGCCTTTTGCGTGCCGGCCAGCATCACGTCAATACCCATCGCGTCAAACTCCAGTTTGACCGCTGACATCGAACTGACGGTGTCCACGATGAACATGACATCGGGATATTTTTTCTTGAGCGCGGCGATCTCGGCGATCGGGCTCATCACCCCCGTCGAAGTTTCGTTGTGGATCACCGTTAGCGCGTCAAACTGGCCGGTGGCAAGTTTTTTGTCCACGGCCTCGGCGCGGATGGGCGAACCCCACGGCACCTGGAGTCCCTCGGCGTTTTTGCCGCAACGCTTGGACACGTCGAGCCATTTGTCCGAGAACGCGCCGTTCATGCAGTTCAGGACTTTTTTGGAAACCAGATTGCGGATCGCGCCTTCCATCACGCCCCAGGCGGACGAGGTGGAAATGTAGACCTGCTGCTTCGTGTAAAGCAGTTGCTGGAGTTGTGGTTGGATTTTCGCGTACAGGTCTTTGAAACCCTGGCCGCGATGGCCGATCATCGGCGAGCGAAACGCCTTGAGCGTTTTTTCGCTTACTTCGATCGGCCCCGGTATGTGTAGTTTGACGTGTGCCATAAATTATGGGTGAAATTTTTCACAAGGTTGAGGGGTTGGCAAGCCATGTTTTGCCAAACTCACCGCATTATTTGCATCCGTCGCCCGGATGCCCGCCCCCGGTAGGGACGATTTCCACATCGTCCCAAACTTATTCCCCCTTCCCGAAAAGAACGGGACGCGGTGAAACGCGTTCGATCATGCCGCGTCCCAAATTTTCCGGCATTTTCTCCTTCCAAAACCGCCGCCGCCGCCGCACTTTCATCGCATGGCCACTGGCGAAGGAATCCATCGCGATACCGGACGCCAAACGCCCACCGCTGGCGCACACATTTTCTCCGGCCAGCCCAACATCTTCTTCGTCACCGTCAACGCAAAGAACGCCATCCCGTGGATGGCCAAAGCGACCGTCCAGCAGTCGCTCACCGAAATCTGGAGCAAGGAAGCGACTGCGTGGCGGGTGGGCCATTACCTCCTCATGCCGGATCATCTTCATTTCTTTTGCGCGCCGCACGATTTGCATTTCGACGTAGATACTTGGGTGGAGTTTTGGAAACGCCAGTTCAGCCGGCGACATCTGGACCAGCCATGGTCGTGGCAGCGGAAATCGTTTCATCACCGGCTGCGCAACCGGATTGAATACGAGGAAAAGCTGGCCTATGTGCGGGAGAATCCGCTGAGAAAAAAGCTGGCGGAGAAGCCGGAGGAATGGCCTTACCAAGGGCGAATCCACGACCTCAGTTGGTAGGGACACGTTCCACCCGCGTCCCAAATTTCATCCCTTTTCCAGAATAATGGGGACGACGTGGAAGTCGTCCCTACCATTTCGCGGCGGTGACTTCATACCGGTAGGGACGATTCCCACAGTGTCCCAAATCATTTATTTCACGTATCCATTCGCCCGGAACCATTCGACGGCGTCGGCGAGCGCTTGTTTCGGCGGCGTCTGCGGCAGCTTGAGCACCCGAATCGCCCTGGCCGGATTGAACCACATTTTGTATCTGGCCATGCGCACGCCCGCCAGCGGCGCCCGGGGCGGTTTGCCGGTGAAAAAGGCGGCGCACTCGTTGACATGCGCCGCCGCAAGTGCAACCCAATATGGAATTTGAATTTTTGGCGCAGGAATGCCGGTGATTTCCTCCAGCACGGCCAATGTTTCCCGCATGGTCCAGTTGCCCTCTTCGTTGCCCAGAATGTAGCGTTCGCCAATCTCCCCCTTTCCCGCCGCGAGGATGTGCCCGGCGGCCACATCGCGGACGTGGACCCAGTTCAATCCGGTGTCGAGATACGCCGGCAGTTTGCGGTTCAGAAAATCCACAATCACCTGGCCGGTCGGCGTCGGTTTCACATCGCGCGGACCGATGGGCGCGGTGGGATTGACGATGACGATGGGCAGCCCGTTTTTCACCAGCTTCACGGCCAGACATTCCGCCTGCCATTTTGAGCATTTGTAGTGATTCGTCAGTTGCTCGTTGGCAATCGTGTCCAGTTCCGTTGTCGGGGTGAATTGCCCATTCACCATTTTGGGCAGGCCGACGCAGCCGACGGTGCTGGTGTAAACGATGCGCCGGCAGCCGACCTTGCCGGCGGCTTCGAGGACATTGCGGGTACCCTCTACATTGACCGCATACATCGGCGCATAGTCGCGCATCCACAAATGATAACTGGCCGCCACGTGAAAACACCAATCACAGCCTTCGATTTCGCGCTCCAACAATTTCCCGTCGAGCACGTCGCCGGTCACGCGCTCGAACTCGACTCCGGCCAGCCCGCGTTTATCGCTGTTCGGCCGCAGCAGCGCCTTCACGCGATGCCCCCGCGCCACCAGCTCGTGAACGAGGTTCGAGCCGATGAAGCCGGAGGCGCCCGTGACAAAAGCTTTCATAATACCGCAGGAGATTCTGACACATTTTTACAACAATACACCGGAAGATTCCATAAAAAATTTCGCGCCCCCGCTTGACTTGAGGCGGCGGCTTGGAAAAACTGCCTGTGTTGTATGCCGGTCAAAAGCAGTGCCAGAAAAAAATTGAGTCGTGCCAGCCAGCGCGACCTTGACGTCACAATCGAATTCATGGAGGGGCTGGTCCGGCGCGATCCCGATTACGTGGACGCGCTGCAATTGTTGGGCGACCACTACACGCAACGCGGTCGCTACGCCGAGGGCCTCAAGGTGGATGAACATCTCGCGCGACTTGAACCGCGCAGCCCGCTGGTTTTTTACAATCTCGCGTGCAGTTGCTCGCTCATCGGGCAATTCGACCGCGCCGCGCTCGCGCTGGAAAAGGCGTTGCAACTCGGCTACCGGGACTTCCGCTGGCTGGCCAGGGACCCCGACCTCCACCAGCTCCGCCAGCAACCCATTTACCGCGACCTCGAGGCAAAAATCCAACGGATGAAAGTCAAAGTCGGCTGAGACACGAATTTCACGAATTTTCACGAATAAAATTCAAAGCCAAATCCGTGGGAATCCGTGCCATCCGTGTCTAAAACAATCTGTATTCCATGAATGTCACCGTCCGCGGCCGCACGCAACACTACCGCACCGTCGCCTTCGACCGCGCACGCAACGCCGTCCTGCTCATCGAACAGCGGCTGCTCCCGCATGAATTCAAAATCGTCGCCACGAAAAATTTCCACGAAACCGCCGGAGCCATCCACGACATGATTGTGCGCGGCGCGCCCGCCATCGCCGCCACCGCCGCTTATGGCCTGGCCCAGGGCGCACTCGCCTTTCGCGGACGCGACCAGCGAAAATTTTCCTGGCACATCGAAATCGTTTATCAAACGCTCAAGGCCGCGCGACCCACGGCGGTGGATCCGGTCAATGCCATGAACGGTGTCCGCGCCGTGATGCGCACCGGGAAAACCGTTGCCGAGCAGCAATCGCTCGCTCTCGCCGCCGCCGAGGAATTTGCCAGTGAAGACGTGCGGCATTGCGAGGAAATCGGGCGGCACGGCGCCCGGTTGATTCGCAGCGGCATGAAGATTCTCACGCACTGTAATGCCGGCTGGCTGGCGTGCGTGGACATCGGCACCGCCACCGGGCCGATGTATGCCGCGCAGGCGCAGGGCAAAAAGTTCCACATTTTTTGCGACGAAACACGACCGCGTTCACAGGGTGCGACGCTGACGGCTTGGGAACTCGCGCAGCAAAAAGTTTCCCACCAGGTCATCGCCGACAACGCCGCTGGACATTTGATGCAGCGCGGCGAAATTGATCTGGTCATTGTCGGCAGCGACCGCACGCTCGGGCGCACCGGCGAAGTTGCGAATAAAATCGGCACCTACACCAAGGCGGTTTTGGCGAAACGGCATGGGATTCCGTTTTACGTAGCGATTCCGCTTTCGACGATTGACTGGAATTTGAAACGCGGCTTCGACATTCCGATTGAGGAACGTCACGAAAGCGAAGTCCTCGGCGCATGGGGCGTGGAATCAAGTCCAAAGTCCAACTCCGCCATCGCGCGAGCAGGTGTCCAAAGTACAAAGTCCGCAAAAAGAATTTACGTTCGCGTGGCCAATCCGGCGAGTGGTGCGCGGAATCCGGGCTTTGACGTGACGCCGCCGGAATTGATCACGGGCATCATCACGCCGGTGGGAATTTTCAAACCGAAGGAGCTTTGGCCGCAACGGCGCAAGCTGGGTTTCACCATTTGAAACGGTTGCGGGCGAAACTTGAACTTGCTTCGGGCATGAAACGAAATTAGTGTGACTGTTCTGTGTGGCGGGGTAGCCAAGTGGTAAGGCAGGGCTCTGCAAAAGCCTCATTCGTCGGTTCGATTCCGACCCTCGCCTCCAAACCTAACCAGTTGGAACTGTGTGGTTTTGGAAACTTCCACAGATGAGTGCCAGCGGAAGTGCCAGCAAAATTTAACTCTGGCCTGCCCTGCGTAACTCCCACCTGCTCCCTACCGGAGTCGAGATCAATTGTCGTAACCTCATCACTGCCAACACAGTTATGAGACAACGATACAGACTCTATAAAAGGAAGAAAGGCGGCCGGTATTACGTTCACGACGACGCGACGGGCAAGCAGGACAGCTTGCACACCACCGACCGCGCCACGGCGCTGCGGCTGTTCCATTCGCGCGGCGAAGCGCAGCAGCAGCCCGCTGTGAACCTGCAAATCGCCCGCGCGTATCTGGCGGCCAGTGACCCGCAAATTGCCACCCGCAACTGGCAGTTCGTCATGGACGAACTGGTGAAGCTCAAAAAAGACCAGACCCAAGACCGCTGGCAGACGGCCATCAAAGACAAAGCGTTCGACAGCATCCGGCCTTTGCCGCTTTTGGAAACGCGGCCCGAACATTTTCTGCGCGTGCTGGAAGCGGGGAAGGTTTCCACCAATGTTTATCTGCGGCGCATTCACAACTTCGCCTTGGACATGACTTGGCTGCCGTGGCCGGTGCTGGCCAAGAAACGCTGGCCGGCGGTCGAGTTCAAAGAAAAGCGCGCCATCACGCTGGCGGAACATCTGGCCATCGTCGCCCGCGAAACCAATCCCGAACGCAAGGCATTCTATAAACTGGCGTGGCACTTGGGCGCATCGCAATCCGACCTGGCATTCCTTGAGGCGGAGAATGTTGATTGGGACAACCACGTCATCAGCTACAAGCGGATGAAGACCGGCACGGTTGCCATCATGCGTTTTGATGAAGACATGGCAGAAATTCTGCGCGACCTGCCGGGGAGCGGTCCCTTATTTCCATATCTGCGGACTGTCCGCGCAGGCGACCGGGCGACGGAATTCCACCAACGCTGCATTGGTTTGGGCATCAAAGGCGTCTCGCTGCACAGCTACCGCTATGCGTGGGCGGAACGGGCAAAGACGGCAGGCTATCCTGAACGGTATGCGCAGGTAAATTTGGGCCACAACAGCAAGGCCATGACGCGGGCGTATTCGCGCAAGGCCGAGGTGGAAATGCCTTCGTTGAGTGAATACGAACGGCAACAGAAGGCCATCACCGAAAGCCACGAAATTGAACCTGTGACGCAAAACGTCGCGGCATAAGGAGGACATCATGCAACCTTGGCAAATTAAAGGACTCGAACTGGAAGTGTCGGCATTGAAACATCTTGATGGATTCATTCACGAACACGCCCTCTACTTTTTTATCGGAGCCATCTATCTCTTGATGGCTTTGTTGGTCTGGGTGTTCAGCGGCGGGTTGCGCCGGAGATTTCCCAATCAACCGCACGTTAGCGCCGGCATCGGTATTATTATACAGCCACACACACCGCCACCACCGCCGATCATCATTATCCACGAATATGACCCGTCGGATGATGGCGTGGATTAAACCAAATGTTCTGTGAAGTGTGACTATGGGGACGGGCGGGCGGCGGTGTGGGGCTTCGAGCCTACAGCTCGCCGCGCCGCCGGTCGCTGCTGCGTAACGGACTCGCCTGTCCTCATGCCAGTTGGGCCTGCCTTGCCCGCTTGCGGGCGTTTTTAATGCGCCAATGCTTGTGAATGGCGGCTACCACCCTGTCGAGCCAATCCACATCCGCTAAGTTCCTGGCAAGCAGGTCTCGCGAATAATGTTTCACACAGTATTTCTGCGGACGTCCCAATGGTTTAATCAAACCCGCCCGCGACAGCGGTGGAATGATATGCCTGGCGACGCCCAAAGCCTCGGCGACTTCCTCCTTGGTCATGGTGGCATGGTATTTTCCCAATGACTGGATGTTTAACGGTGAATCAGTAGTCATACATTTTCCTTGGCTAAAGTGACAGTGACGGCGGCAATGTGGGTGTTCAACGTGGCCGCCAAACGGCGATCCGCCGACTTCACAAATTTCAATTCATACTTCTGAATCCCTCGTTCCAGTGTCTTGAGGCCGCTGCCCAGGACAACTACATCGGCCCGTGCAAAGTGAATCAGCATCTTTTCCGGCGGGGCGTCCGGCTCTTTATCCATTGCCGGGTTGGAAATTCGCTCGGCATACAAAAACTGCGCGTAAGGCAGCAGATAGCTGATGCCATCGTCGGCAAACACATCAAGCGCGGCGATGGTGGTATCGGTGCCGAGGCAGGGATTGTCGCGCGGGCTAGACACGGATGGATTGTCGTTGTTGTTCGGTTGACTTGATTTCATGGTTACTCCTTTCAGTTGTTTCCGTTGAAATGGATTGGGCAACGCGCTGGCGGAACCGTTTCAAAAAATGATTGCCGCGCTGCAAAATGGTTTGGAGGAAGTCATGTTGCGGCATGGCTTCAACCGCTGCCAGCCGCGCGCTGGAATGAGTGACGTGCGAACGGAGCAAGTCGCTGTCATCGGTGAAAATCTGGCAACGCTCACGCCCGCGCGAGATGCTGACGTAAAATTGTTCCTGACTGACGGCAGGCAAGGAGCGGGAGGATGCCACAACCAGCACTTCATCCACGGTTTTGCCCTGGGCGGCGTGTGAAGTGACGGCGTAGCCATGCGTGAACGTGCGATAATCGGCAGGAATCACCCGGCCATCGGCCAGCAAAACGGAATCGCCCTGAAGGGCCTTTACTTCGACCAATTCGCCATTGACGAATTTCTTCTGCCAATTGGATTGCAACAACAGCTTGTCG
>Ga0181533_1002585_pt1 | contig 20946 bp, 18 predicted proteins | sample PEATcosm2014_Bin_45_FD_119772 | JGI IMG/M metagenome (GOLD analysis project Ga0181533, IMG submission 119772) | Peatland microbial communities from MTU Mesocosm Facility, Houghton, MI, USA - PEATcosm2014_Bin11_60_metaG | ecosystem: Environmental > Terrestrial > Soil > Wetlands > Peat | place...
CGGTCGATGGGAAAGCGGAATAAGGACGAGACGTCGAGACGGGACTGACGCCGCGGTGGCTCAGGTTGGCAGAGCGGCTCCTTGGTAAGGAGCAGGCCGAGGGTTCAAATCCCTCCCGCGGCTCTTCATACTGCTTCCCATTCAATCGAGTGTCACATCAACCCGAGGGTTCCGTAACAGGGGCTGAGGAGGAACAACCACGCAGAGCCGGGCATTGGGAAAGCCGACAGCTGGCATTTGCCGGAAAAAGAGTTAACAGGGATTGCTGTTAGCGGGGGCGCGTATGGGGGGAAGAAGGGCGTTCATTACCGGGGTAACCGGACAGGATGGTTCGTACCTCGCGGAGCTGCTTCTCAAGAAAGGCTACGAAGTCTTTGGCCTGGTTCGTCGGCTCAGTAGCCCGAATATGTCGAATTTGCAGACCGTCCGAGAGGAATTACACACCCTGGACGGCGACCTGACGGACCAATCCTCCCTTAGTCATGCAGTGAAGTTGGCTGACCCTGAAGAGGTTTACAATCTTGCGGCTCAATCGTTCGTAGCAACGTCGTTCTCCCAACCGGTGCTGACTGGTGAGATCACTGGATTGGGTGTGATACGACTCCTGGAAGCGGTCCGTGCCCACAATCCGTCGGTGAAGTTTTACCAAGCTTCTTCGAGCGAGATGTTTGGCCATATCGCGCAGGAACCTCAGGACGAAACCACTCCATTCCATCCGCGGAGCCCCTACGGCGTCGCGAAGGTCTACGCCTACTGGGCCTGCGTGAACTACCGAGAAGCTTACGGTCTACCGATTTCCAACGGGATCCTATTCAACCACGAATCACCACGACGTGGCCTTGAGTTTGTGACACGGAAGATCTCCGACGGGGTGGCCCGCATCGCTCTGGGAAAGGCCGACTCAATCACTCTCGGAAATCTGGAAGCACGACGGGATTGGGGGTACGCCCCGGACTACGTCGACCTCATGTGGCGAACCTTGCAGCAGAGCGAGCCCGGAGACTTCGTCGGAGCCACCGGGGAGGCTCACACCGTCCGCGAATTCCTCCAAGAGGCGTTCAAAGTTGCTGGAATCGAGAACTGGGAAGGCCACGTTAAGACCGACCCGAAATTCAACCGGCCCGCCGAGGTCTACGCCTTGCGTGGCAACCCGGCGAAGGCGAAGCGGGTGCTAGGCTGGGAGCCCAAAGTGCGATTCAAGGAACTGGTTCGGATTATGGTCCGGGCCGACCTTGAACGCCTGTCCAAGGGTCAATCGGGCGCCTAGGCGCGTCCCATAGCCGTTTGGGCAGCGTGAGTCGAACTCCATTGGCCACCGGGGTTTCGGGTCGCGACAGGGTCCAAGGGGCAAGCCCCCTCTATCCAGTCCGCCAGTTCGTCGATCATCCGTTGTCCCAAGAAGTCCTGTGCGCGATGGACGCACGCGTCTCGGGAAATACCGGTGTCTCCGCGTCGCCATATCTCCGTGGCCTTGGACACCATTTCATCAGGGGTGGCCACTAGCCAGCCCGTTGTGCCGTTCACTACCGTTGAAGCCGGGCCTTGCCGATTGTACGTCAGAACCGGGGTGCCGCAGGCCATCGACTCGATTGGAACGAGCCCCATGGGCTCACACGTGAAGGGGAACAACGTGAACAAGGCGTTGGAGTAGAGTTCGACGAGTTTGCGTTTGCTCACTCGGCCGAGCCACTCGATCGAGTTGGTGATGTGCTTCAGGCGGGTCCCGGTGGGAATCTTGTTTCCGAAACCCACGATCCGGACCCCCGCATCGAGGAGGGCGCGGAAGTTCAGCGTATCCGTTTCCTTACCCACATACAGCAAGACATAATCGCGACGCGGAGGCTGAGACGTGGGCTGGAATTCGGACATGTCCTTCAGCGTGTAGACGACTCCCTCCACGGGGACACCGCGCTCTTGGTAGAGGTCCATGAGGTACGGAGAGTTCGCGACGATGCGCATCGTCCTCGTCCGGATTCGACGGAGGACTCTGGCGTCGAGGGACGCCAAGGCACCCCCGGCAATGAGATTCACCATACGCGCGACGGGGTTGGTGCTTGCCATCCCCTGAATCGTCTGGTCCAGAGGTGTCCCGAGAATCCACCAGAGGTCACTAATGACGGGAACCGTCATGGAGAGGTTCACTACGTACTCAGACTGGCCCGCCCTCAAGCAGTTCGATGCATCGCGGGCGTTCCGCTGCATCAGGGCCTCGCGGGTCCAGCTCTCGGCCCAAAGCATCGACTCGTTGTGCGAGCCGCGAGCACGAAGGAAGCGGTTGAAAGGAAAGCCGCCATTGCCGGGGGTGATCAAGTTGCACCCGGACTCGACCAGTGCCTGGGCTTGCTTGTGGTCACAGTACGGGGTGTAGACCGTGAGCTCGTACCGATACCTAAGGCCCTGGGCGAGTGAATCGAGAATTTCAAATTGGACGGACGTCGTACCGCCGATGGGGTCTGCCACAAGCAATAGTCGCTTCATTGGCAGAGTTAGCCGACGCCGCTGGCTACAATTCATCGGTGGCAGTATTTAACCCCACGTGGCCCACATGATGCCCGGACCGACGACGAGGTCCGGGTAGAAGTAAGAGCCGACGCCGCGCTTCGAAGGGGAATGCCCCGCCTAAGTCGTCCCCCCAGACACTCAAACATGCCTCGATGCCCTCATTTATCCAGAGTTGGTTCTCTCGACCGTGCGAGTGTTGATAACCGGGGGAGCCGGGTTCATCGGGTCCAACCTTGCCCATTACTGGCTAACTAACCGTCCCGAGGATTCGGTCGTCGTGTATGATTCCCTAACCTACGCCGGCCACCGCGAATCCCTCAGCGACCTCGAGTCCCACTGGAACTTTACGTTCGTCCGAGGGGATATTCGAGATCCCTCCGCTCTCGGTCTGGCGCTAAAGGACATCGACCTTGTCTTGCATCTGGCCGCGGAGAGCCACAACGATCGCGCCATCCGGGACCCAATCCTCGCGGTCGAAACCAATGTCCTCGGCACGTCGATTCTTCTCGAAGCCTGTCGCAAGTCCCGCATCTCGCGGCTCCATCATGTCTCCACGGACGAAGTCTACGGCTCTCTGGAATTGGGGACCAACGAACGGTTCACTCTCGACTCGCCCTACGCTCCGCGCGGTCCGTACTCGGCCAGCAAGGCCTCGTCAGACCATATGGTCCGAGCATGGTTCGAAACGTATGGTCTGCCTTCCACTATCTCCAACTCGGGGAATAATTTCGGTCCGTACCAGCATCCAGAGAAACTGATTCCACGGGCGATTACGAATCTCTTTCTGGGCCGAACCGTCCCCCTGTACGGTGACGGCCTGAACGTCCGCGACTGGATCTTCGTCGACGACCATTGTTCTGCGCTGGACCTGATCGTCCACCGCGGGAAGTTGGGCCAAACGTACCTCGTCTCCGCCCGAATGGAACTCTCCAACATCGAGGTGATTCGGCGGATCCTCCGGCATCTGGGAAAGGGAGAGGATTCGATCGAATGGGTGCCGGACCGCCCCGGGCACGACCGTCGGTACGCGTTGGAGGCTCAACGGCTCACCGACGAGCTCGGTTGGCGCCCCGCCCATGATTTCGACCAAGCCCTGACCGAAACCATTGAGTGGTACCGTCGCAACCCCGCGTGGTGGCGTGGCATTCTCCCTCCAGTTCCACCGGTGAACCGATGAAGTCCGACCTCCCGCGTCTGCGTACCATTTCACCCGAGGCCAGCCGGATCTCGTTCGTGAACGTCGTCCCACGGACCCTGCACGGAGACCCACGGGGTTTCCTCCTGGAAACGCACCGTCGAGATGACCGGTCGGTAGAGGGAGATCACTTCGCCATGACGTACGTCTCGGTCACCGTCCCGGGAGAGTTCCGGGACCGCAATCGCTGGCACATTCACAAGATACAGACCGACCGATTCGTGGTCGCGCTGGGAGAGATGATCATAGCCCTATACGACCATCGCGAGGCGTCTCCTACCCATGGACGAATCGAGGCGATCCGCATGGTCGGCGCTCCCTACGACCGGCTTTCTCCACCGACCAAGGAGGACATCGTGACGTTCCTGGTATCGATTCCCCCCGGGGTTTGCCACTGCATTGGCAACCTCTCCCGTCATCCCTTCGTCTTGGTCAACTCGCCGACCGAGCTCTACGACCCCGCGGACGAAGGCCGGTTGCCGTTTGCCGGCGTCCACATAGACAGCCTAGAGGGGCCGTTCGACTGGAACCGGGTTGCGATCGAGCCGCCGAATCCATGACCGACCTCCTGGTCTTTGGAAGCAGCTCCTTGGTGGGCTCTCACTTCGTAATGACGACCCGCCATCGTGTAATGGACATGGGCCAGATTGACCCCCGAGCGGAGAAGCTGCCCGTGGTGGGGTTTGCCCCCATCGACCTCACGGACGCTGCCCGCGTCGAGGAGGCCGTGCGTCGTTCGAACGCCGAGGTGGTCGTGAATTTCGCGGCTGCGACCGACGTCGACGCCGTCGAACGAGAGCGCCCCCGCTCACCGGAAGGAGCTCAAGGACCCGCGTTTCTGATCAACGCTGCGGCCCCCGAAGCCATGGCACGAGCGACACGGGAGACCGGTAAGTTCCTCGTCTCCCTCTCGACAGATTTTGTCTTCGACGGGGTGGACGGACCGTACTCGGAGGATGCCGGACCGATGTCGTTCTCCCCTAAACTTTCGTGGTACGGCTGGACCAAGGGGGAGGGCGAACGACGGGTCCGAGCGATCAATCCCGCCGCGGCGGTCGTCCGTATCGCCTACCCATACCGTGCCTCGCATTCGGGCAAACTCGACTTCGCTCGCAAGATCGTCGACGGGCATCGACGGCGCGCCCTTCCGCCCTACTTTTCGGACCAGCAAATCACTCCAACGTGGGTACCTGACGTGAGTCGCGCCCTGGAGTTCTTGATCGACGGGCGGAAGGCCGGGGTCTTCCACGTGGCCTCTCCCACGGTCACCTCCCCGTATCTGTTCGCCCGCGAGCTCCTGTTGGCGATCGAACACCGCCCTCCTGAGCTAACTGAGGGATCCTTGAAGCAATTCCTGGCTCGTCCTGGGACCACCCCGCGCCCCATCCGGGGAGGCCTGCGATGCACCCGCCTACCTGCGGCCGGCCTGCAGCTCACGGATTGGCGCGATGGAATCCGTCAATTCGCCGCGGAACGGGGGGATGCAGGATGAAGGGACTTCTACTCGCCGGCGGACATGGAACCCGCCTCAGACCCCTGACGTTCACCGGGAACAAGCACATGATCCCGATCGCCAACGAGCCGATGCTCTTCTACGGTCTGCGACACCTCGCAGAGGGGAGCGTCAAGGAAGTAGGGATCATCCTAGGCCCGCTTCACGAAGGGATCGAAGAAGCGGTCGGGGATGGAAGCGCGTTCGGTCTCAGAGTTACCTACATTCACCAAGGAGACCCGAAAGGCCTCGCCCACGCGGTACTCTGCGCCCGCGCTTTCCTGGGTGACGAGCCCTTCGTGATGTATCTCGGAGACAACTTGCTGCAAGAGGGAACCCGACCTCTCATCAAGCTGTTCCATGACACAGAGTGCGACGCTGCGGTCGGTGTCACCCCGGTGCCGAATCCCAGCAGTTACGGGATTGCGGAAATGGATGGTGACAAGCTCGTCTCCATCGCCGAGAAGCCCACGGCCCCTCGCAGCAATCTTGCCCTAATCGGGGTCTATGTGTTCTCTCCGCGCATCCATCCCATTATCCAAGAGCTGATACCGTCGCGCCGCGGGGAATTGGAGATCACGGATGCGATCTGGAAGCTCCGCGAAGAGCACCGAACTGTGTCTGTCCGGCATGTTGAAGGCTGGTGGAAGGACACCGGCCGCCCCGAGGACCTCCTTGAGGCGAACGACCTCGTTCTCCAGACCTCCGTGCCGGGGGGATTTGTAAACCTCGGGACAGTTGCTGAAGGCGCCGTCCTCGAAGGGCCAATCCGCATCGGTCGCGGGTCGTTCGTCGCCCCGAACGCAAGAATCGAGGGGCCGGTGGTCATCGGAAATGACGTCCGGATCGAGACAGAGGCCCGGATTGGCCCTTCTGTTTCCATAGGGAACCGCTGCACGATCGGCCGGCGGGGCGGCGTTCGCAGATCGATCGTCATGGAAGAAACGGTCGTCGAGGGGTCCGTGACCCTCTCCAACAGCATAGTCGGGCGTCGAGCGACGATTAGTTCCGGAGGAAACGAGTCAATCGAGGTCTCGTGCATTGTCGGGGATTCCTCCCGTCTCCTGTTCTAGCCGATCACCAGGGAACGCGGAGAAGCATGCCATTCTCGGGCCGCTCGGCCCCCACATCGATGCCGGCCTCGCCTACGAGCTCGAACTATGGGCGCGATTGCTTGGGATGGAGGGACAGAAGGAGGGCATGCGAGCGTTCCTCGAGAAGCGCCCTCCGCCTCCCCCGGGGTCGCGGCGCGACTCGGAGGTCGCTTCGAAGGGCTTTCCGTGGGCGCGAGACGCGACACGACCGTCGAAGGGAATGCGGAATAAGGACGAGCCGTCGAGGCGGGACTGACGCCGCGGTGGCTCAGGTTGGCAGAGCGGCTCCTTGGTAAGGAGCAGGCCGAGGGTTCAAATCCCTCCCGCGGCTTTCCCCGATGGTCTAAGTCCCCGACGAAGTGCCAACATCGACGACGACGCCGAGTTGCGCGTTCCCCCGATGGCCCATTCGGCCCGTTCCTGGTTCGGGTCTTCGGCCGGACGAGCCAGAGGAATCCTTCAACAAGACGACCCAGGCAACCTCCCGTTTCGAACTGATCGAGAAGGCTTAGGACCAATGATTCCAGCTTACCATCCGGCGCGGTGGTCGTTGCCGAGAAACGGTCAGAAATGGAGTGCCCCCGTCAGAAACAGATAAACGAGGACGAACAGCACGGCCACCACGATCAACGCCAGCAGAAACTTCGCGAATGCAGCGATGACCACGATGATGATCGCGATGACGATGTCGGTCGTGGAGCTTCCCGGAGCTCCCGGCCAGCCATGGAGCCGGGATCGCGGACCGTCCCGCTGGAAGGAAGAACACCATCGGGTCCGGAGTGCCCGTCTTCGAAACACGCGATCGGTGTGGGTCGAGCTCCTGCCGGACTTCGACCCGAAGAAGATCCGGTACAACCTCCTCGCCGTCTTCGACGGGCTCACCTACTGAGGCTCGGTGCCCACTCCGCGGATCGTAGAGAACCTGGTGGCGGCCGGGCGGATTCGTCCCACTGTGGTCGTGCTCGTGGGAAACGTCCCGCACTCGCGGGCGAAAGAGCTGGGCGGAAACCCCGCGTTCGTCGCCTTCGTTGCCCGAGAGCTCCTCCCATGGCTCCGTCGTCGCTATGGCCTTTCGACCGAACCCTCAAGAACGGTGCTCGCGGGATCAAGCCTAGGGGGAGTCGCCTCCGCGTGCGCCGCGCTCCAATACCCCCGGCTCTTCGGCAACGTCCTCGGCCAGTCCGGGGCGTTCATACATCCGGTGCCCCTTGGCAGAAAGTCGTCCTCCACCCTCATGGAGCAATACGCTCATGCTCCGCGGGTACCCATCCGGTTTTACCTCGACGCAGGGACGCACGAATCGGAAACAATCCCGGAGATGGCCGAGTCGCTCCTCGGCAGCGTCCGCCACCTGCGCGACGTGCTCGAAGCCCGGGGGTACGCGGTCACATACGCCGAGTTCGAGGGTGGCCACGACTGCGTCTGCTGGATCGGCACGCTCGCCGATGGGTTCGTCCACCTCTTGGGTTGGTCATAAGGTCCCCTTCCAGAACATTTCGCCCGTCAAGGGAACAGGCTCAAGAGGCGCGAGGAATCCAGCCTGCCACCTTCAGGCCTGTTGCGCGAAAGCCGTCTCACCGGGGAGCGTCCGGTCACTTCAGGGAGTCGCTGTCCGCAGGCTTCCGATGAGTCTCCAAACCCTCCGAAGGGTCGTGGGTGCGTCGTAAGCCGACCGTAGACCGGAAATCTCCCAACGAGGAACGCGCCGAGCGTGGACCCAAGGTTTCCAATCGACCGCGCCCTTATAGGTGGGGCGAGAATCGGCTCTCGCGGAGACGATAATCGTCGTGAACGACAAGATTCTCGTTGTCATCCCGTCCGTGCGAAATCCCGCCGTAATTTCGGACTACTCGCGAAATGCGACCGACCACCGATTCCCGCTCTCGCGACTCTTCTTTGTCGTTTTGACAGAAGATCACGTGGAGAAGAGCGGATACCAGAACGCCTTGAGAGACTCGGGTGCAGAGGGGCTAGTGTTGAACCAGACCGACCGGGACCAAATGCTGGCGGACCTCCACCTCTCCTCATTCTCCGACCTGATTCCGCGGCGGTCGCACGCCGAAACCAGCTTTGGGGTGCTCTATCTGCACCTGCACCCGGAGTTTGCCTTCGGAATCTTCATCGACGATGACACGGCCCCGTTGCCCGCAATAGACTATTTCGGAGGTCATGTGCGGAACCTGGACTTCCGGGGTAGCGTGACCGCTGTCCGGTCCGAGTCACGTTGGACCAACGTCCTTTGGCAGAGTTTCCCGAGACACGGGCTCTACCCACGGGGATACCCCTACGCCGCGATGAAAACGGCCCACATCCAAGAGACAGAGGCAATCGATCGTGTTGTCCTGTCCCAGGGGCTGTGGACGAATATCCCCGACCTCGATGCTGTCCGAATCCTGATGGACGGGGACTTGCACGGTCAATCTAGGACCCGATTGACCGTCGAGGACTACCAAGGCAACTTCTCGGTTCCTCACGGCTGCTTCACGACGGTCTGCTCGATGAACCTGGCGTTCGCTCGGGAACTCGCACCGGCATTCTATCAATTCAAGATGGACGATAATCCCTGGGCCGTCGGCCGGTTCGATGACATCTGGGCTGGAGTCGTGGCCAAGAAGGTAATCGATCAGCAGGGGTGGGCAATACTCAATGGAAACCCGTTGTGCCAGCACAACAAAGCGGAGCGAAGCACGTTCCGAGACCTCAAGGCGGAAGCCAATGGGTTAGAAGCCAACGAATGGCTCTGGATGGAGGTGGACGGTGCTCCCTTGGGGGACGGTTCGGTAATGGACCATTCCCAAAGGATTGCCGAGCAGCTGAGTCGGTCCCGGTTCGAGTTCCTCGCCTATAGTGGGCAGTTGATGACCCGGTGGGTCGAATTGATACGGCGAACCGCCTAGGCGTGTGCCCGATGAGTTCTGGATGCCCCGTTCGAACCCGAATGGTCAACAGAGGGCCCCACGGAGGCCGTTAAGCCGTGGAGCGCGCGCGATTTCCGGGATCGACGATATTCGAGCGGAGGGCCCTAGTTCTACCACGTTGATTCTCATTAGGGGAACATCCTTCCATGGAATCACTCAAGATTAATTTCCTTCTCTACTCGATGGAAAGGACGGGCGGCGTGCGAGTGATTCTCAACTTCGCCCGTCGTCTTCACGAACGTGGCCATGGAGTAACCTTGGTCACCGGTCGGAGGAGCGCGTGGTTTTCCCTTCCGAAAGACCTCTCGATTCGGGCGAGGCCGGGGTTGACCTACCTCGCGCATCTTGCCATTCAGCGGAAATGGAAATACTCCATTCCGCGGGAAATAGGGTACCTCGAGCGCCTTGGCGCGAAGCTGCCCCCCGCCGACGTAAACGTCGCCACATTCTCGACGACGGTGTATCCCGTCACTCTACGATCCGCCCAGGTGACACCGTTTCACCACATGCAGCACATGGAGACCCTGTTCGCGAAGAGTCCGACGGAGCTTGGGTTCATCCGGGCCTCGTACTTTGTGCCTGCGTACCGCGTCGCCAATTCCCGGTGGTTGGCAGACCGGTACTACGACCTGACGCAGCAACGGGTACCTGTCCTCAACGCAGCGGTCGAGCACGAGGTGTTCCATCCGCAGAAAGGAGAGACGAAACCACACAACGAGTTCCGGATCGTCGCACTTGCGAAGGGCGGCTGGAAGAACATCGACACCGTAATTCAAGTCGTGAAGAAGCTTCGCGCGGAATACGCCCCCCGAATAGACATCAGGTTGAAGCTGTTCGGTGGAAGCCGAGCCTACGTTCCCTTACGGGAAAGTTGGGTGGAGTATTGTCGAGGGTACTCGGACGATCAACTCGCAGCCCTCTACTCTAGTTCCGATGTGGAAATCACGGCGTCGTTCGCCGAGAGCTTCCCGTTACCTCCCTTGGAGGCGATGGCATGCGGATGCCCGGTCATTACCACTCCGTATGGCACCGAGGACTACGCACGCGATTCTGACAACTGTCTGATAGTTCCGCCCAACGATCCGTCGGCCCTGTCGTCGGCCTTGCACCGGTTGCTGGACGACGGCTCCCTGGGAGAGCGGTTGTCCTCCAACGGGCTGGCGACGGCGGCCCGCTTCAACTACGACGACCAGACGAAGCTCTACGAAGCGAGTCTTCGAGAGGCCATCGCCCAACACTCACAAGAGCAAAACAATCTCAAGAGCGTCTTTGACCGCTACTTGATTCCCGTCTGAACGGACTCAGACGAGTCGAAACCCGAGGCGAACTTGACGACACCGACCATTTCGGTCATTGTCCTCGCGCACGACCGACGGCAGTACTTGACCGCGGCAATCGACAGTCTCCTCCAGCAGGACCTGGACCGAAATCGATTCGAGATCATCGTCGTGAAGAATTTCGCGGATGAAGCGATCGATGCTCGCCTCGAGCGGGAGGGCGTCCATTGGGTTCGCTGCGACGAGGTCCCAATTTCGGCCAAGGTCGCTGAGGGCATTCGACAGAGTCAGGGCGCCGTGCTGACCTTCTTGGAGGACGATGACCTGTACGAGACCTCGAGACTCCGACAGATTTGGGAATCGTTCCAAGCCGATCCGCAGCTGGGTTTCTATCGGAATCGATTCACGTACATTGGGGCCGACGGGAAGCCCCTGCGCTCCAGCGACATTCGGGCCTTCAGGCTGCGACGCATAACGAAGACGAACCGAGTCGTACTTCGCCCCGAAACCAAGCTCCAGGAAACCAATCGTCTCATTGGCCAGTACCCGGACTTCAACCTGAGTTCCAGCGCGATTCATCGCCGAGTCGTCGACACAATCGCTTCGGTCCTGACTCGGGTGGAGGTCACGATTGACACTCTCCTCTTCTTTGCCGCGTTAGTCGCCGAGTGTTCGATCTTACTGGATGGAGATGCCCTCACCCGATATCGGGTTCATGGGGAGAGCTCGACCCTTGCGGGATCCGGGTCTCCGGATGCTCGCATCGACAAGCTCCTGCAGTTCGCGGACCTCACGGAGAGGGACTATCTCATAATCCGCGAGTTCGTCGCAACGTTTCACCGAGAGACCGCGCTCCGGTTGATCGATGCACGCATCTGGGTCAATCGCCTCACTCGACTTTTCCGGTCGCCCGACAGCCAACGACGAGGTTTCCTTGCCCTCCTCCGGGATGTTCGTCCGCTTGCCGATACGTACCCGGTTCGAGAAGACCTGGTTGGCGTTGTCGGGATCCTGCCATTCCTAGTCTCGCCGTCCCTGGGTCGGCGGCTCTACCATCGCCAGGTTTCCGTTCGCTGAGGGCGAAGCCCCTGCCCTGCACCTACGCGTAGGAGCGCGGACGAGCGGAATTAGCTCCCGCGCGCCGACGTCCCAGTGGGCGGCCACCCCTCTATCCTCGGGTGAGCTCGATATAATTCAGGGTCACCTCACCGTTAGGGGTGCCACCGGAGTAGGCGAGGTAACCCCGAAGCTCCACCAAGGGATAGGGCTCAGAGACGAGGATCTGCCAAGAAAGGGCCGTCCACCCTACGGGGTTCAGCTGCGACGCGAGGATGCGCAAATTGAAGAAGTGCGTGGCGACGGACAGCCCTACGTAAGGGCCTCCGTTCATGAGGAGGACGGGATTGGAAATGTTGCCGCCCGGCAACAAGCCACCGGAAACATTCACCGTAACGATGTAGCTTCCGGCCAACAACGAGACGTACGGGCCGAACCAGATGCAGGATGGCGTGTAGCTCGGCTTCGGGGCCCCGACACTCCGTACGACGCTCCCGAATTTCCCAGACGGGTCCTTGGAAATCTGCCCCGAGACCCCAATCGAGAGATTCGTCGCGGTGTAGTAGTAGGTGGTCGGGGCCGCGGTCGCGAGCCGCATCGCGGAAGGTCCGGTGTATCCGGCCTCGAAGAGGTAGATTGTCCCGGGATACTGGTCGGAGAACACGAAAGCCACTATCCCGTAGGTCGACGTGTTGAACAGCAGGTTGCTGATGGATGTGGGGAGGTCGAACCAGTCCGAGCTGTCCACCAGAACGAACCGAGGAAGATTCGAGGCCGAGAAGGGGAATTTCATCGGCGGTTGGCCCGGGATTACGGGGAACCACGGTACCGCCCATGCGTTGGGGTTGTTGGCCACGTAGGGAAACAGGACGTCCGAGGCGAGCACGACGGCGTCGGAAGGAATACGGTTCACGAGCCACTCCATGTACTGCGACGACGGGTTCGCACTGTACTTCAACCAGTATCCGGGATATGGCGTGGCCTCGTAATTCTCGGTATTGAGCGGGGACATGATCAGATTGAACGCTACAAACGTGACGAGAACGACTCCCACCGCCGCCATCCTTGGCCGTGAAGCGCGCCATCGCGCCATCTTTGGACCCGAGCGATCGGTCACCGTTCCGCGGTCGTGGTGCCAGAGAAAGTACACGACAAGAATCGTCGCAGCGACGGGCAGTCCGATCAGCAGAAACAGCCAATTCGCCGGGGCCGCCAGCATGAGGCGGGACCAGAAGATTGCGGCGGTGAGCACGGCGAGGCCCGCGGCGAGGAGTAGGCCCATCGTCGCGATTCCCCGACGGCCGTGGAACGGGAGCTGCTCGATCCTTCCCGCACCGTAGATGAGTGGGACCGCGAGGGTGGCGACGGCTACGAGAGCGTATTGGTTCCCGTAGCCGGACGAGAAGGACGGAGTCAGGAAGACGGAGTACGTGAACCACGGCACCGTCAGGAGAAGGTATCGCGGCGCGAACAGAGGAAGGAAGGCGAACGCCGCCAGCAGAAGAAGCCAGTAGTCCGCGGAAAGCCGGAGGGACATCGGCGTGGAATTGACCGCTAGGATCTTGGTAACGCCCTGAGAAAGGCCAGGGGTGACGCCTGCCCCCGCGAGGGGTGGAATCACCAAGAACATCGTAATTCGCAGCACGACGTAGACCACGGCCATACTCAGCAGCAACAAAAACGACATCCGGACAAGTCGATCCCGGAACAATGATTTCCAACGAGGACCGACGTCCATCGCCCGCTCGTAGATCACGAGAACGGCAACTCCGCCGACCAGGAAGGGAAAAACTTCCAGTGTCAGGATCCCGATGACGCTCGGGACGACGCTCCATGCGTAGCGTCGGGTCCGGAACAGGTAGAAGAACGACAGAAACTCAAGAGGCATGAACGCCTCCCAGTGAAAGTCGTACAATAGCGCAGAAAGCACGGGGAAGCTCGCGATGTACAGACCAATGACGAGGAAGACCAGCGTGCGACTCTTGAGCTGGTCCCGTGCAATCAGGTAAATAGGAAACGCCGATGCCACGAAGATCACGCTTTGCAGCGCGAACAGGGTGACGGGGAAGGGAGCGGCCGCATACGCCGGTGCGATGAGAAATGCGATGTACGTGCTATGAACCTGCAAGAAGGAGGCTAGGCCGTAGAACTCGGCGTCACCCGTCTCATACAGCAGGCGGCCGTGTGCCCCTGTCCACAGGAGCTGTTGGTTGATGCCGAGGTCCCAATTCGTGGTGAAGAAATCATCGAAACGAAGAAGACCGAGATACGTCAAGAGAGCTACATAGGCCGATCCCGCCACCAAGAGGATGGCGAGATCTGTGACGGGCAACCGAAGGATGGTTCTACCCGGTCGCGGGCTGATTGAGGGTTGTGCTGTCTCGCCCTTACAATTCATGTCCGGCTGAGAGCCAAGGTTGGTCATCTATTCCGCAATGCAAGGGCTTGTCTGGACACATATAGGTCTTGGGTCGCAGTAACGCCTCCCCAGCTCACGTGGGGAATGCGTCGGATGGGAGAGCCCAGCACTCGCGCCCTCATTCCCCCCGGTGAATGTCGTTCGGGTCACCCTTTCGGACCATCGCGAGGCGGACCTATTGCCGATAGGGTGGCTCGGTACAGCTCCACGTGCGATTGACCAATTCGGTCCCAGGACTCCCTCGCGGCCAACTGGTTCAGCCCTGAGGCAAGTTGAGTTCGAAGCCGAGCGTCGGTAAGAACTCGACGTATCCCAGTAGCAATCGATGCCGGGGTCGGGGGAACGTGGAGGGCTTCGACTTCATCCACGAGCTCATCGAACCGTGGAACGTCCGAGCATAGAATGGGAGTGCCGCAGGAGGCGACGTCGTGGACTACACCGCTGATTTCCACAAACCGGTCCTTGTACGGCAGAACAATCAGTGCGGCTCCTTGAACTAAAAGGCCCTTCTCCGCGTAACTGATGAACTCATTTCGTAACGTGATCCGGTCGCGAAACGGATGGCGTGCCAACGCGTCGTTAAGCGCCACGACGAATGCGGACTCCTGCCGCTTGGCGGGCGCCCCGGCGATAACGAGGCCGAGGTCGGGGAACTCGGACGCAATCGTCGCATACGCGTCCAAGAGCTCGAGGATTCCCTTGCTGGGGCGAAGAAATCCGAAGAATAACAGGTAGGGCTTCTCAGGTTTTGGACGTTGAGGTGGGGCCGGATCACAGCCCATTGGAATTACCGTGACGTTGTCCAGCCCGTAGCTCGCCGCGAGCTCGGAACGCATGCGCTCTGACAGAACGACCGTGCGGGAGGCGGAGTGGGCCGTCCTCCGCACCATGGTACGGAAGACGCGGAAGCTGAGTCGGTCCCACAGCCTTGCTCCGCTGTCCCTCGCCACAACGCCGTGAAATGTCACAACGACCGGGCATTGCTGGGAGACTCGCGAAACGAACAGGGGAAGCGAAAGCAGCGTGCGTACGGCGCCGCCGAAAGCGCGATACTCGAATTGTAGGTGACAAAGGAGGGGCTGCTTCTGGCGGACGGTTTTCACCAGATTCCCCAGCGGCTGCTCGGTGCGGAGGAGCTCGACCCCTAGGGTTGCATAGAGCTTGCGAGCATAGTGACTGGTACCGAGGCGCTCCCGCGAGGTGGCGACGCTTACGATTCGGCCTCCCCCCAACTCGCCCCTGAAGCCCGCGCTTTCCAGGAGCAGAATTCCCTCCTTCGGAGACGTCGCGTCGGCTTCACCTCTCGAGCGCGATTGCAGCCCGAGAGGTCGGCCTGCGTCTACAATGGCATTCCCTGTAGTGATTACCAGCTCAGGAGGGTTTGGAGCGGATACCTTGGACGGCGTCTTGGTCTCCTGACCAGAGGACCCAGCGCGGCTCACATCCGCCTCCTTGTAAACTCTAGCCACGCGGAGCCACGTGGGACCCGGTACGCCTTGCCCGATGCCTGAATCCGTAGGGCTGCTGATCCAGGTGCGCGGGTGAGTAGGGTCATCCTATCTTCACGTTGTTTCCCTGCCTGGGAACTCTGTCTTTCCACGGTACTCTCCAACCACACCGTGGCACCGGCAACGGAAGAAGCTCGTTTCATCGATTAAAGCCTCTCAGGATCGCCAGAGGCGTATGGGAATCCCATGAAGACCCGCCCTCGGTAGACGTTTCGGTCGCCTCATGGGAAACAGCCGGTCTGATTGACTTCGGGAACGAACGAGAAAACTCGGGCGTCGCCGGAGCTGAATAGCGAGGAAAAGTCCGGGGAAACAAGCAAAGGAGTGCCCACAAACGAAGGATACGAGACTGAAGTCTGGCCGGTGACGAAGATCTCCGTGACTCCCAAGCTCTGGAGGGCGCTCTGAGTGGTCGAGGAGTATTCACCGGCCGTCAGATTGGAGATTGCAATCACGTAGGCCTGATTCGTTGGCACTGGGTTCATGGGGAATACCAGGTGAACATTACTGTACTCCGGGAGGAATTGGCCCGAAGACCCCGGTGCGACTAGCACTGAAGAGCACGAAGGGAGGTGGCTCCCAATCCATTCCATCACGGCTACGTCTCCTATCGTAACGTTCGAGGTCTTTCCGACGTTCTGTTGGATGAGCGAGGGCCCATCGGCAAGGGTGAGCCAAGCGCCCGTAGAGAGAGGAATCACGAGGACAAGGACCGCCACGATTCCGACGACCGTTCGGACTCTGTGTGCTCTCGGAATCCGCCGTGCACGCGATGGCGGTGAGCCCGTCTCGTCCTGTGGTGGCGGTAGTGACCGAGACTGAGACGGGAGGCGCCCCGCTAGCGCGCTCAACCCCAAGGCCAGGGGGAAGACGCACCCAGCCGAGAAGAAGAGGAAGAGCAGGATCGACGACTGGTCGAGGTTGGTGACACTTCGGATGTCCGAAGCTACGGGTCCGGGGAGCGCAGTGAATAGGAGAACTCCAGTCAGGACGAACATTGCCGCCGTTCCGACCCACAGGTCGGACGCGAAGCGAGAGAGAGGTAGGAACCGAGGCCTGTTGGGGTCCCGCACGAGAGCCCAGGCCGCGAGGACCAGGCCGACGACCAGCAGGACCTGGAGCTCGAAGCTCAACCAACCAAGGGGGGACATTTTGTCCTTCCAGGCAACCAGCGGGTCGAGCTCGCCTTCGATCAACCGCTGGTTCAGGGTCCCGAACTCGCTGCCCGGGGTGTATCCCGACCCGCCGTACACTACCCAGGCGACCACGCTTCGGAGGGTGAAGAGGACCTCGAACCCCGCGACGATGGCCGCGCGTCCGAGCCAGGAGACGAGGGCGTTCGCGTCCCTCCAATGAGTCGCGATTGCAAACGCCAGCACGAGGACGATGAGGGCTTCGCCGGCGGCGAGGCTCAGGGAGGCAAGGACCCCGGCCAGCAGCCCGAAGGCGAGGACCTGGCTCACGGCAATACGTTCGATCCGAACAAAGGCCGGGACGAGGGCGAGCGCGAGGAGGAACAGCGGTAGGGCGAAGGCGAAATCGTACGAACCTCCGGTGTAGAATCGTGGCCAGCTCGCGACGAGACCAAAGAAGGCGGCGAACAGAAGTCCCATCCATCGGCCAGAGGTGGATGAGCCGCCACCCCAGCGCGCCCCCCAAACGTACGCGGCAGGCACCGTGAGACTGAGGAAGAGAGGCGGCAACAGCACGGGCGTTTGGACAACGGGCCAGCCGAGGATCAGAACGGGCAGCGTCATCCAGACCGTGGTGGCCAGGGGATAGATGACCGGGGCGGAGGCGAACGGAGAAAGAGTGGTCGGCAGAGTCCCGTTACGGAGGGTTAGGTTCATCCACAGCGCGGTGACGCTGCCGTCCCACGCGTTCGGGAACGGGTGGTTCCAGATTGGAACAACCTCGAAGACGAGAAGGCCCAAGAACCCGAGACCTAAGACAATCGCCGTGGGGGTGAGGACGAAGGCGGCCCCCGCTCGCAATCCTCGCCCTTTGTCCCAGAACGCGAAGAGCCCGTAGACCACGGCCCCGAGCGCCAGAACAACCACAACCAGCGGGGCTCCGTAGACCGGGACCGGAATTGAGACAATTACGAAGATGAGGGCACCCGCGGCGTAGAACGCGATGAGAAGACGTTCGATAATCGACAAGCGGAAGGTACGTCCCAGGATTCGCTCGACGCCCTTCAGGAGGGCGAGACCCGTCGGAAGGAGTGCAACCAGGAGAAGCAAGCTTCCCCCGACCACCTCGCCGGGAGATGCCGGCACGGCGTCTCCGAGTCGACCCGAGCACAAATACCCGTCGAACCCGGCGCCCTCTCAGGTCCGCTGCAGGTCGGAGGTCCCTGCGGAGTACGGCCAAGGGGTCGGACGATCTCGGGGCACAATCGCGAATCGGTCGAGTGTTCGCCCGCATCTACGGACCTATTAAGGGTCCCCTTTTCCCATGCCGATGGCTACGTCTTCCGGAATCCGACGTTCACGATTCGAGGACGCCGAACGGCCCGGAACGGTCGATGTAGGGCCTGAGATCCCAGGGGGTGGTTGAGGCGGAGCGGGAGCGCATCGAGATTCGCGTCCGGGGCACTGTTCAGGGTGTCGGCTTCCGGCCGTTCGTCTACCGACTTGCTCGGGAGTTGGGAGCAGTCGGTTGGGTGCTGAACGACACACAAGGTGTGCTGATTCAGGCCGAGGGATCTCAGCCAATACTTGAGGAGTTCCTCCGTCGCCTGACCGTCGAGGCGCCCCCACTCGCAGTGGTCGAATCGGTCGAGTCAAAACCTGTGCCCTGCTCCACCGAGGAAAGTTTCAGAGTGCTGGCCAGCCCTCCCGCGGGTTCCCGACAGACGGTAGTGCCCCCCGACGTGGGGACGTGCCCTGACTGCCTCAGAGAGATGTGGGACCCGACCGACCGACGATTTCGCTACCCGTTCCTGAACTGCACGAACTGCGGTCCTCGCTACTCGATCATCGAAAGCCTTCCGTACGACCGTCCCCGGACCTCGATGAAACAGTTCGAGATGTGCCCGGCCTGTGACGAAGAGTACCGCGACCCGGGCAATCGACGCTTTCACGCGCAGCCGACCGCTTGCCCGACGTGTGGTCCGGCTCTCACCTTCGAAGCATCGGACGGAGTCGCTCTCGCCACGAAGGGGAGAGTGATCGAAGAAGCGACGGGCTGGTTGAAAGAAGGAAGGATTCTCGCTCTCAAGGGGATTGGCGGGTTTCAGCTTCTCGCCGACGCCACGAACGAGGAGGCTGTCCACCGGCTTCGGGCCCGCAAGCAACGCGGACGGAAGCCGTTCGCTGTCATGTTCCCGAGCATCGCGTCGGCAGAATCGGTCGTGGAGGTGGACTCCCTCGCGAAGAGCGTTCTCGAGTCCCCGGCGAGCCCGATCGTGCTGCTGAACGGACGCGCGGAGTCGAAGACGCTGGCCCCGTCCGTGGCACCGCAGAACCCCCGGGTGGGCGTGATGCTCCCGTACTCTCCGCTCCACCATCTGCTGCTCCGCGAGGTGGCTTTGCCGCTCGTGGCGACCAGCGGCAACCTCTCGGACGAGCCGATTTGCATCGACAACGGCGAGGCCCGGGAACGGCTGAGGACCCTGGCCGACGGGTTCGTGGTCCACGACCGGTCGATCGTTCGACCGGTCGATGATTCCGTGACCCAGATTCTTCGAGGGCGCTTGCAGATCCTCCGTCGCGCCCGCGGCTACGCTCCCCTAGCCATCTCAGCTGGCCGCCAACTGCCCGCGACGCTCGGGGTCGGTCCCCAGCTCAAGAGCACAATCGCGGTGTCGCTCGGAGACCGGGTCATCGTCAGCCAGCATCTTGGGGACCTGGACAACGCCGAGACGTACGCCGCCTTCCGAAGGGCGGTCGACGACCTCCGACAGTTCTACGATTGGTCGCCTGAACTTGTTGCGCACGACATGCATCCGGAGTACCTTTCGACTCGCTACGCCCTCGAGATCGGTCTGCCCACGCTGGCGGTCCAACACCACTACGCGCACGTCCTTTCCTGCCTCGTGGACGCCGAGGTCGAACCGCCAGTCCTTGGGGTCGCCTGGGACGGGACCGGCTACGGGACCGACGGTACCATCTGGGGCGGCGAGTTCCTTCGGGTCGACGCAAACGACTTCGAGCGCTTAGGCCATCTCCGCACCTTCCCCTTGGCCGGAGGGGACACCGCAGTCCGTGAACCCCGCCGCTCCGCGGCCGGCCTTCTTTTCGAACTAGGAGGAGAACGTGCGCTCGAAGAGGGCGGAGCCGCGCTCGCGCCTTTCGACCGCGTGGAGGGACCGGTCGTCCGGGCGATGCTCCGTCGGTCCCTCCAAGTTGTTCGCACCAGCAGCGCGGGCCGCCTCTTCGACGGGGTCGCCTCGCTTCTCGGCCTGGTCCAGCGGAGCGACTTCGAAGGGGAAGCGGCGATGGCGCTCGAGTTCGCCGCTGGGGAGATTTTGCCCAACTCTCCCGAAGCGGCTCCCTACCCGTATGGGGTGACCCGGGAGAACGGTGCGTTCGTTCTCGACTGGGGCCCGATGGTCGAAGCAGTCTTCGCCGAGCGACAGCACGTTCGGATGGCGGCCGCGCGCTTCCATGTGACGCTCGCGACGGGCATCGCCGACATCGCCCGAAAGGTGGGAGAGCCGCGGGTCGTGCTGACCGGAGGCTGCTTCCAAAACCGTCTCCTGACGGAACTGACCTTGGACCGACTATCGGAGGCGGGATTGGAACCCGTCTGGCACTCGCGCATTCCTCCCAACGACGGGGGAATATCGGTAGGTCAAGTCTGGGCAGCCGCGCGAGTTAAGACCCCTACCCGCATCGGTACCCCATCTTCGGCGCCGGAATAGGCCGGAGGGAACAATGTGCCTTGCAATCCCCGGACGCGTTGAGAGCATCGACCCCGCCGACCCGACCCTGAGGATGGCCCGGGTCCGCTTCGGGGGGATCGTCAAGCAGGTCAGCCTCGCCTACACGCCTGAGGCCGCCGTCGGGGACTACGTCATCGTGCACGTCGGGTTCGCCATCAGCCGCCTCAACGAGGCGGAAGCGCAGCGGGTGTTCGAGTACGCCCGTCAGATCGGCGAGCTCGAGCAGCTCAAGGACGGCTCTACCGCCGGGGGCGCTCCCGTCCGATGAAGTACTTGGACGAGTACCGCGACGCGGCCACCGCGCGGACCTACGCCGAAGCAATCGCACGGATGACCACCCGCCCGTGGACGATCATGGAGGTCTGCGGAGGCCAGACCCATGCGATTGTCCGGTTCGGGATTGACACGCTTCTCCCGCCGCAGATCTCCCTGCTGCACGGTCCCGGCTGCCCGGTCTGCGTCACTCCTCTCGAAGTGCTCGACCAGGCTGTCGATATCGCCGCGCGACCCAACGTGATCTTCTGCTCCTTCGGGGACATGTTGCGGGTTCCCGGCTCCCAGAGCGACCTCTTCCAGGTCAAGTCGAACGGGGGTGAC
>Ga0181533_1002586_pt1 | contig 20936 bp, 20 predicted proteins | sample PEATcosm2014_Bin_45_FD_119772 | JGI IMG/M metagenome (GOLD analysis project Ga0181533, IMG submission 119772) | Peatland microbial communities from MTU Mesocosm Facility, Houghton, MI, USA - PEATcosm2014_Bin11_60_metaG | ecosystem: Environmental > Terrestrial > Soil > Wetlands > Peat | place...
AGGCCTCTTCTTTGGGCATTTTGTTGACGGCCTGGTTGAACGGTTCAGCCCGGACGGGGCCATCGTAACCGATTTGATTGAGGGCATTGAGAAAGGCGCCCACGTCAATGACGCCGGTGGCGCAGGGCAACTCTCGGTGATTGTCCACTTGCGCATCCTTGGCAATCCCTGCGGGGGCGTCGTTGAGGTCCACGGCGACGACGTCGGTTCCCTTGAGCGAGAGCACATCCGCCGCCGAGTCGCCGGCGTGCCACCAGTGCCAGCTATCGAGCACGAATCCGACGTTGCCGGCATCCATTTCAGCTATAAGTTCCTTCATCTCGGCCATGGTGTGGATGAAGGGATAGCGCCGGCTGGCCCAGGTGGTCTTGGGGGCGACGTATTCCAAGCCGAGCCGGACGCCGTGGTCCCGGAGCACCTTGGCCACGGCGCTCAAGCGGGAGGCGTGCTGCCGGAAATTCCGGATGTATGGCAGCTTGTCGTGGCAAGGCATCAGCCAGGTCGCGGCCCGGTCCACACCGGCGCGCTGCAAGCACGCGGCAAAGGAGGGCAAGCCCTCGAGGCCCTGTTGAAAGCGGGCTTCATCCTGGCGGAATTCCACGGGCAGCCCGGCGGCGCCAAACGCAATGCCTTTGGCTTTCATTGACGCCTTGAGGCCGGCCAGTTGCTCGTCCGAAAGCGGGGCGAGATAGCCCGGGTTGACCTCGACGGATTCGAAGCCGTAGCGCGCGGCCAGATCAATGGCCTCGGGTTGGGGGACGGAAAAGCCGATGTTGCCGCAGACCAGGTTCATCGTCATCTTGCGCGGCTTGACCTCGGCGGCTTTGAGCTTGGGAGCGCCCCCGATGACGGTTCCTGCCGTCACTGACGCGAGGGCGGCGGTGTGGATAAACTCTCTTCGATTCAATTTGTTCATAGGGCCTTGGCCTTTGGGGTGAATTTGAACGGCAATGTGTCGGGAACAACGCGGACTTGAGTTGTGAACTTAAAGGGCGCCTCGCAGCCGCTGGGGAAAGTGAGTTCGACCATGAACGCGGTCCAGCCTTTCGGGGGCCGAGGCACCTTTGCAATATAGAGGCCGCCGCCTTCCTTGCCCAGCGGTTTCCAGCCCGTCGGGCTCTCCGCCGGCCCCAGCGCCTGGAAGCCGGGGCCCTGATCGCGCAGAGGCTCGCTCTGCCACTTGGGGCCGAGGGTTTCGAGGCGGAAATCCCGGGCGTCCGGATTGGTGGCCTGCCAAAGCTTGACCTCATGGGCCGGGACCTGGGTCGTCACACGGATCGAGCCGTCTCCGGGCAGGGTCCAGGCAAAGCGCGGGAGCGGGACATTGTAGAGGACGGCGTTGTAGCAGGCCAGCAAGGTGCGCCGGGCATCAGAGCCTTTGAGCGAGTGATCGGCATTGGGGACGTAGCGCAGGTACTTGATGCCCGGCAAGTCATTGAAATAAAACTGCGAGGAGTCGGGCAGGAAAAACTGATCGCCGCAGGCATTGATGAGGAACTTGGGCATGGTCATCCGGTCGCGGTACTCATAAGGTTCGACGATTCTCATCAAGGCCCGGTACTCGGGGGTGCCGGTCCAATCCATGATCTTGAATGCGGTGTAATCACCGATCGAAGGCGCCCAGAAGCCGTAAGCGGCGTAATGATGCTTCATGGAAGGCTCGATGTTCAGAACGTCAATGACGATCGGGACGATCGCCACGACCCGTTTGTCCACTGCGGCGGTGGTCCAGGTGGTCCACCCGCGTTTGGAGCCGCCCGCGAAGACGAAGCCGTCGATGCCGGCCTTTCCCCCGTCGGGACTGGCGGCAAAGGCGGTTACTGTGTCCATCGCGCGGACGGCCGCCTTGGTCATCGGCAGCCGCGCCGGCCATTTCGGGTCGCCGGTGCGGAGGAATTTGTCCCATGTGTAGGCGATGAGCGAATCCTCGGAGCGGTCGAACGATTCACCTGAGAAGAGGAGCGGTTGGTTAGGGACCATTCTCAGTTCGCTGACAACCGATTTGGTTGCGAGCGCGATTTGGACCAGGGAGCCGTCGGCCGCTTTGGGCACGGCGCCGTCGTTGGCGCCGCCCCCGATCATGAGCAGCGATTTTGAAGTGGCGACCTCGTTGGGGCGGACGATGACCAGCCAGTGTTTCCAGAGCGGCCGGTTCACTTCGTTGGTCGTGAGCCAGGCCTGGGAGGTCATTTCCAAGACGAACGTAGTTTCCTGGTTGCCTGGAATCTTCTTTATGAGACGAAAGCTGTAGTTGGTGTCCGGCGCCGCAACATACTCATCCAGCGCCGTGCGCTCTACTCGGGCGGGCTGGCTTCCCGCAACGCCCTGAGTCTGGGGCGCCGCTTCCTTTTGAAGCGGCGAGCACGCGGCCAGAACCAGGCCAACGGCAGCAGCCAGGAGAGGCAGGCAGCGGCCGGCCCCAAGTGTCTTCAAGCATCCTGTGATCATCATCCTGGAGAACCTAGCACCCACCCACCCGTGAAGGTCAAGGTTGAAAGGGCTTCAATTGCCTCTGTCACTCGACCGGCAAATCGATCTTCAGCGCCTTTTTCACTCCCTGGCGGAACTTCTGGCGGTTCCGCTGCTCGATGACTCGCTGTTCGGGCGTCAACTCCTTGTCAATCCGGCGCCAGGAATCCACCAGGATGCCGCCCGATTCTTTAATCGCCTGTCCGAAGGTTCCTCCGAATCGACGCCCCATGTCCTGGATGATCGCCCGAACCTTCGGCCGCTGTGCGGGAGTCAAATTCAACTCCTTCTGCATGTAGTTCATTACGTCGGCAGTCCAGGTCTCGAGTTGAAGGCTCCGCTCGAAGGCGTGCTTGAAGCGCATGGTCGTCCACACCGACCCAGTGACCGTGCCCGCAGCGAAGACGAGGGCGAGGACCAGGAACACTTTCCAATGCTTAAGTGCTTTCATTGAATGAGGCTGCTGGCGAGGAAGCGCAAGGCTGAAGAGAAGGCAGCCGCAGGTTCGGGCGCGTGGGCCTGGCTCACCAGGACGAGGACGCCGCAGAGCATCACCGCCGCGGACACGCAGGCAGAGGCCCAGGCGATTCGTTGGAGCTCAAGAAACAGCGTGGGAGCCTGGGCCGGGGTCCACGCGGCAACAACACGGCCGGCAAAACCGAACGGCGCCTCTTCCGGCTGCGGTGGCGAAGCCCGGCCTGACCAGATCATCAAGCGTTTCAAGTCCGGGTGCAGCCGGTTCACAAGCGTCCCTCCTTTCTCAACTTCCCAAAGCGTTTGTTCAATTTGCGCCGCGCCCGAAACGCGCGCACCCGAATAACCGTGGGGGACCAACCGGTCAGTTCGCGAATTTCCTCGATGGACCGCTCCTCAATTTCCAACATGCGAATGACGACCCGATCATCCGGGCTGAGGGCCTCCAGGAGCATATCCACCAGTTCGCGCGCGCCGATGAGGTGTGCCGGGTGTGGCTCCTGCACGGCCGCCGTCGTCACTGCGTCGAGGGCTTCCGCCTGTTCCTGAGACAGATCGGCCATCCGCCATTCCGGGCGAACCCGTTGGGAACGAATGGCGTTCAGGCAATGGTTGACCGCGATGCGCGAAACCCAATGGTCCAGGGGAACTTCGCCTTTGTAATGGTCCAGCTTTTCAAACATCTTCAAGAATATTTCTTGCGCCAGATCTTCTTCGTCCGCCCGGCGCGGCAGGTTGCTCCGCACGATTCTGATCACCGTCGGATACAGGTATTCCACCAACGAACGGGCGGCATCCTGATCCCCCTCGCGCACCCGCGCCAGACAATCAGCAACATCGAGATCCAAGTCTTTCGTGATTACGACACGCGAATAGCCCATGCCATTACAGCAAAATGATGCCGATTCCCGGGCCTGGAACAAAGCCTAATCGCCCACACTAGAGTCCTTGAAGTTCAAAACCTGGTGTAAACAGGTCAAGTTTTCGGCAGACACGAATTGCACGAATTAACACGAATTCGTGGACAATTCGTGAAATTCGTGTCAACCCCGGTCTGAGGCGGCGCCTCGCTAGAGCAGCCCTGACAACGTGGCGCTCACCTCCTGTCGAAGCGACAGCACCTCGCGCAGATCAGCCTGGGCTTTTTGCAGGTCGGCCTGTTTCCGCTGGCGTGCCTCGATGAATTTTGCCAGCGCGGCCTTCAATTCGGCTTTCGGCGCCTTGGCATCGAAGGCCTTTTGCAAGGCCTCTTCCTCGGTGCTGACTGGAGGGGCGAAACCACCGAAACCACCTGAACGCTGCGCCCCGCCTCCCTGCCCGCCACCGCCGAACATCCTCGCCATGCCGCGCAGCGCCCCGCCAAATCCGATCTCGCGCCGCGCATCCATGACTCTCTGGATTCGCTGCTCGATGATTTTCCACTCCGCATCATCGCTGACTTCAAGTTGTTCACGGTAGCCATCCATCATGCGTTTCTGCATCTGGGCAGGATCGAAGTTGCGAAAGTCGAAGTTGAAGGGCTGCGCCATGGCATTGTGGGCGTTGAGGACCATCAGGGTAACGGCGCCGGCCAGCGCGAATAGTGAGCATGTTTTCATTCTCGTCATCTTCCGTGTTAGAGTTTCAACCTTGCGATGCGGGAATCACGGCACCGCAAACAGGCGTTGCTTCTTAAGAAGACACCTCTCGGGCAGGATTGTTACGCGAATTGTCAGTGTTTCGACAACGTCAGGTATCCTCGTCGCAGCACTTCTCACTTTGGCCCTGCGGATGGACAGCCATGGCGAGCTTTGAACCCTGCTGCGGCGTAACCCCGGCGAACTTAACCCACGCATCTCACACGCCAGCCGCCAGTCTCATTAACACCGCCGCTTCAGCGCGGTGTACGTATGCGGTGAGCCGTCCCAGCCGTTTTAACGGCTTTCCGCGCTCGCGGCTAAACCGTTGAAACGGTTGCAGCGCCCCGGGCGCCTTTTTACACCGGGCTGAAGCCACGGTGCTAATGAAACCCCTCGCCGGGTGTACCATTCTCTGTCCAGATATTCTTCTCTTGGAAGAAGTTTTGGTTGCGGATATGACGGGCTGAGAAATGTCCGGGTTAACCCGCTTGCAGGAAACCGAGGTGGCCCAGAGCGGTGGAATGCACCGCACTCCAGGCGCTTCGCGAGTTCCACACCGCGTCCGAATCAGGCGAAGCCCTCGCGGTGCGCGGTATTCCCGCCCTTCGCGTTGGATGGCGGCCTTCGCCACGCTCGGAAAGCCAAAATGAGAATTGCCGTCCTCGTCGTCGTCTCGGACCACGAAGAGCTGCCTGAGAGAGGAACTGCGATGTGTTGCGTAGGCGTGACCCTGCGCGCCCTTACGGTCAAAGCGGCGGCGGCACCTCGCTACAGCGTGGAGGGCGGGGCGGCCCCCGACTGGGCGTTCTGCGGAGTCTAAACCGCCGTTGACGGGGTGGACTTTCACTCGGCAGGATAATGCAATACCGATAAACCTACCGTACGAGATAGGTTTGATCGTCCTTTCTCTGCATAGCCGATGGCGCTATAAAATGCCCACTTATGTCAGTGACCGTCGACCACGATTCAGCGAGGAGGGCGTTAGAAAATGCCTGGAACGACATTGGCTCCAATTCGAGACCGCCGCCACGCATGCAGCATCTCATCGAAAATGTCATGGCAGCCTCGGACGTTACATTCAAGTACATCTTGGTCACGGGCTACCTGGCCAAGTGCGCGAACCCGGCGGCTCACGCCAGGGCCATCCAGGCGGGGAGCGCACTCAATGGTGCTTACGATGCCCGGAGCCTGTGCCACAAGGTGGTTGTGGGTTTCGAAAAATCCAAGGGCAACTTGTTCGGCCTGTCGAACGAGCCGTACCTGAACAAACCGGCGCGACACCCTGAGCACAATGGTAGCAACCCACAACTGAGAAACAAAATTGGAGCCAAGATACTGCACAGGGCGCTAGAACAGGCACAGAGCGCCAGCCCCGCCAAGCTACGCCAAGGCCTGGTCCATATCCTGCGGGTCGGAGCCCAGCACGCCGCCGGCGAGAAGCAGGTCAAGGTCACTACGAAAGTCAACCTGGCGCAAGTGATGTCCTTCATCACGGAGTTCCTTGCGGAAAGCGACGGGGGCTGCCGGCTGGTAGGCGTGTGGGGAGGCTTCCAAGCCCTGCTTTCCGAAAACAGGGAAATCAAGGTGTACTCGCCCAACGCCTCGGACTACTTCGGCAAGACCTCCGGCGACGTGGAGGTCTATTACGACGGTGTTCTGGTTTCCGCGTCGGAGTGCAAGCAGCGGCCACTGAACTTAGACGATGTGAACCACGGCCTAAAAAAGTCGCGAGAGAATGACGTTCCAGAATACCTGTTCGTGATTTCCGCTGGCGTTGCTGACGGGCAGGAAAACGCCATCGAGAACGCCCTCCGGGATCACGCAGATGAAGTGGACTCCGCGCTGTTGGACATTTGGAAGCTGGCAGTCCCGTTGGCAGCATTGCTGAATCCCCTGCGTCGAAGCCAATTCGGGGGCAAGGTTGTGGAATTGCTTCGCGAGATGCGCAAGTTCGAATCGGCGAACGCTGCGGCTGGGCTGTGGAACCGGCTCACAAGTTGAGGTTGAGGTTCCCGCTACACCTCACGTCCCGGGGGTCGTAATTCAACCACAGGGTTTCTGTCCGAATGTCCTTTGTGGAGTGGTTCGTGCGCTCAAAGTGGAGCTTCCACCAACGCTCGGCAGGGTAAAGCCGGTCCATCAGCGGGCAGTCGTAATTCGACAGGGCGACCTTTCCCTTGGCGGCATTGAGCAGACGTGCCAGTTCGGCGTGCTGCTCGTCGGTCATCTCGTAGGCGTAGGCTTTTGAGTCGCCCCTCGTTTCGTGGATGTAGGGTGGGTCGCAATAGAACAGGGTATCCTCGGAATCGTAAAGTTTGATGCAGTCGAACGCCGGCCGGTTTTCGATCTGTACGCGCGCCAGGCGCAGGGCGATATCGGGGAGCTGCTCGACCGCTCCCAGCCACCGGGATACCACCCCGCTCATGCCGGCCCGGATTGTGTTTGTACAGTTGGCCCACCTCCCAACGCTGGCGGTCTGCGCTAAACCAGTGCGAACCTGGCGGGCGCGCACGTAAAATCGACGGGCACGCTCAAGCGGCGGCAGGGACTCGTCCAGCTTGCACGCCTGGGCGAATTCCTCACGGCTGAACGGTGTGAGGGCCATCAATCGTTGAAGCTCCTCCGGTTCGTCCCGCAGCACCCGGAAGAAGTTCACCACCTCGCCGTCGATGTCGTTGTACGTCTCGACGCCAGAGGGCGGGCGGTTTAGCAGGACGGCCCCGCTGCCGGCGAACGGCTCGCAGTAGTACGGGGTTTGAGGAAGCAGGGGGAGCAGCCATTCCAGGTGCGAGAATTTGCCGCCATACCAGCCGAAGACGATTAGCTTCGATCCCCGAAGCTTACTGATGCCGGGCGGCTTTCCGTTCCGGGCGGGTTTGGTCGTGGTATCGGTCATACCGTCATTCTGCGTAAAGTCTATCGTACGCGCAATATTATTTAGCCGGGTTCTTTTCTCGGCCGTCCAGGGGGCAGACGGCCCGTCCGGTTGAACCGCTCGACCTCATCCCCGTCCAGCAGGTGATCCCTGCCGCGCTTCTCCGATCTCAGTCGCCCCGACCCTATCAACTGTCGGATGCGGACCGGGGTCAGCTTGAGAATGGCGGCCGCTTCTGCTGTCGTAATCAGTGCCACTCGATTCGCGAATGTACGCTGGCGGGGCGCGGCACGTCAACACGGCCGAGTCGGTCCGGCAGCCATGCTGGGCGCCCAGGCCAGAAATGCCCAGACCGAGGCGGGGGCCATTGGTGGGAAAGGTCAGGGGTCTCTGCGCCGCGTTTTGCGTTCGACGAGCACATCCACTAAACGCGGGTCATTATCGAGCTTAAGCGCGTCCGCAATGGAGTCCCTGATCGTGCCGATTTCAAACAGGGACCTGAATTGCCAAGCGACGCGCTCTGGGCTGCATCTGCTCTCCAATTGCACAGTGATAGTGAGTTCGTATCTCATAGGTGTTTTAGGCAGTGCCCCCGCTAAAAAGTCTCTCGAGGTGGGGCGTTGGCGAACTCCGCTCAATCATTCCCCGATAGACTTGGCGAAGCGACCGGCCCTGGCAACAATAATCTCCAGACTCGCTGCTTGTCACGGGTCCTGCCGGGCACTACTTTCGAGGGCATGGTTTTGGAGTTCACTAAGATGAACGGCGCGGGCAACGACTTCGTCCTTATCGATGGCCGGGCCCAGGCGGTCAAGCTGACGCGGGAGCAGGTGGTTGGGCTTTGCGACCGGCACCGGGGCGTCGGCGCGGACGGGTTGGTGGTTCTGAGGCCGTGCGGCTCAGGCAAGGCCGATTGGGCATGGGAATTCTATAACAGCGACGGCAGCACCGGCGAGATGTGCGGCAACGCCGCGCGATGTTTCGCACGGTATGTGCAAAGGCAAACGGGCGGCAAAGGCGATTTTACTTTCCAGACCGAGGCGGGCGTCATCACGGCCCGATTTGAGGGCGGCCTGGTGACGGTCGACCTGACGGCCCCCGAGGGTTTGCGTTTGAATGAGCGGGTCCCGCTTTCGGCGGACTCGCCCACGGTTCATTTTGTGAACACGGGCGTTCCGCACGCCGTGCTGTTCGTGCCCGACGCGGACAAGGCGATGGTCGCGCAGATGGGCCCGGAGATCCGCCGCCATCCGCACTTTGGCCCGCGCGGCGCCAACGTCAATTTCGTCCAGGTGCTCGGCCCGAACCGGATTCGCGTTCGGACCTTCGAGCGGGGTGTCGAGGGTGAAACCCTCGCCTGCGGCACGGGCGTGACGGCCTCCGCCCTCATAGCCTCCCGCATCCACGGCTTCGGCTCGCCCGTCAAGGTGCGCGTCCAGGGCGGTGACGAACTGGAGGTCAGTTTCAAAGTGGCCGGCGGCGAATTCACCGGCGTGCGGCTGAGCGGCCCGGCGCAATTCGTGTTCGAGGGCAGAATCGAGATGTGATTCCTTTGCGCTTGCGCCGGGTGGAAGACTGGCTAATCTGTGATAGTGACTTGGTTTACTGACCAACAAACCGCCGACCGCCATTTTTTCATGCTGGCCGTGATGTTTTACGGGCTGAGCATGATACATTCGGTGTTTCTGTGGCGGAAAGGCTTCCGGCGGGACACCCACGTGAATTATCTGCTGCTGCTATGCGCCTTCGGCTTTCACACGGCGGCGATGTTCATGCGGGGGCTGCGCCTCAACCATTGCCCGGTGAGCAATCTTTACGAAGCGACGGTTTTCGTGATGTGGACGATCGTGGCTGCCTACCTGGCGGTCGGGCTTTGGTCGCGCCTGCGGTTTCTGGGCGCCTTTGCTTCGCCCGGGCTCTTCGCCATCGGGGTCTTTGCCTTCATACACCGGCTGGACATGCCGCAGGGCGCGCGGCCCGAACTGCCGGTGGTGTGGACCAGCCTGCACGCCTCGTTTATGGCTCTTTCTTACGGCGCCTTCGGCCTCAGTTCGGTGGCGGCCCTGATGTATCTTTCCCAGGAGCGGAATCTCAAGCTGCACCAGCTCAAGGCCATCTTCGCCCTCATGCCTTCCATCCAGCGCCTCGAGGCGGTGGTGAACCGGCTGCTGGTGAGCGGGTTCATCCTGCTGACTCTCGGGCTGGGGATCGGGGTCTTCGACCTGGCCCATCTCAAAAACCCTCACGCATACGCCGGGGACCTCAAGATTGTCTGGTCGGTCCTGGTCTGGATGCTCTACTTGGGCCTAATCATCATGCGCTGGCGCTTTGCCCAGGGTGGGCGGCGCTTCGCCCTTGGCGCCGTCGGCGCCTTTGTATTCGTGCTGCTAACCTTCTGGGGCACCAACGTGTTGTCCGCTCTCCATAACCCGTGACATGCCCATCGTCGTCATTGGCCTGAGCCATCATTCCTCGCCTGTCACTGTCCGTGAACGGTTTGCGTTTGCCGAGAGTGGCATTCCGGCATCTCTGCATTCGCTGCGCCAGACGGGCATCGCCGAGGAAGCGGTCATCCTCTCGACCTGCAACCGGGTGGAGATTTACGCTGCCAGCCCGCTTGACTCCGCAAGGGCCTGCAGCGCCCTCCAGCAGTTCCTGGTCTCCTGCCACAATTGCCAGGAACCGCCCGGCGATGGGCTCTACGCCCTGGGCGAGCCGCAGAGCGTGCATCACCTCTTCCGGGTGGCCTGCGGCCTGGACTCGATGGTCCTGGGGGAGACCGAAATCCTCGGGCAGTTGAAGAAGGCCTACGACCTGGCCCTGCAAAACGGACACACAGGAAGCCGCTTGAACAAGGCCTTTCAGCGCGCTTTCAACGTCGCCAAGCACATCCGCACTGAAACCAATATCCAGCGTGGGAGTGTCTCGGTCGGTTCCGTGGCGGTCGAACTGGCGGAGAAGATATTCACCCGGTTGGGCGACCGGGAGGTGATGATTATCGGCGCCGGAGACACCAGTGAAAAGACAGCGCGCGCCCTGCTCTCGCGCGGGGCCCGGAGCATCGTCGTGACCAACCGCTCATACGACCGGGCAGTGGCCTTGGCCGAGGATTTGGGGGGCCGCGCCGTTGCCTTCGAGGATTGGGCAAAGGAATTCGCCAATATCGACATCATCATCAGCAGCACCTCCGCCCCTCATTACATCCTGGACCGCGCCCGCCTGGAGCCGCTGCTCAAGCTGCGCCGCAACCGGCCGCTCCTGCTCATAGACATCGCCGTGCCGCGCGACATCGAACCGGAGGTCAATTTCCTGGAGAACGTCTTCCTTTACAACATCGACGACTTGCAGGCAATTGCCCGCGATTACCTCAAACAGCGCCAGCTCGAGGTGGCCCGCTGCGAAAAGATTATCCGGGAAAAAGCCGAGGCCCTGCTCGGCCATCACGGCTGCCCGCCAAACGCGCCGGAGGTGCAGCCGGCCTTGGGGCCTGTCTCGAAACCATCATGACCCCGCACGGCACCATCGCCATCGCCACCCGGGGCAGCGCCCTGGCCCTGGCCCAGGCCAACCTGGTTCTCGCCCAGTGCCGCGCCGCCTTCCCCGACCTCACGTTTGAGCTTAAGATCATCAAGACCACCGGCGACAAGCTCCAGACCGCTTCGTTGGCCCGGGAAGCCAAAGACCTGCCCAAGGGCCTTTTCACCAAGGAACTCGAGGCCGCATTGCTCGGGCGCAAGGCCGACCTCGCCGTCCACAGCCTCAAAGACCTTCCTACCGACCTGCCGGCAGGACTCCGGCTGGGGGCCGTCTGCGAACGCGCCGACGTGCGCGACGTCCTTATTTATCGCGACGCCGGCTATTTGGGCGCCGCGGGGGCGGACCCGACCGCCGCTGATGGGAGCGCCGGCCGGACCGTCCGGCGCGGTTTTGCGCCCAACCTGGCGATTAAGGCCTTGCCGGCCGGGGCGGCGGTTGCCACGAGCAGCACCCGGCGCAAAGCCCAGTTGCTGGCCCATAATCCCGGATTGAAGGTGCCTGACATCCGCGGAAACGTCGTGACGCGGATGCGGAAGCTGGCGGAGCGGGCCGAGTTGGATGCCACGGTGCTCGCGGTGGCCGGCATCGTCCGGCTCAGTTTTATCGTCACCCCTCGAGGCCGGCTCGAGGGGGATGGCGTGCCCGAGGGGCTGTTGGCGGCAATCCTCGATACGGAGGTCATGCTGCCGTGCGTGGGCCAGGGCGCAATCGGAATCGAGGCGCGCCAGGATGATGAACGCATCGCCGAGATCTGCGAGCGGCTCAATCATTTCGACACGCTGCAATGCGTGACCGCCGAACGCGCGTTCCTGGCCGCCATGGGCGGCGGCTGTCAAAGCCCTGTGGCGGCCTACGCCCAGGCCCTCGGCTCCCAATTGCGTTTGCGGGCCGTCTCGTTCGCCTCCGGGCCGGTCCGCCGTGCCGAAGCCAAAGGCCCGATCAGTAATCCGCTCGAGTTGGGCCAGCGAATGGCCGCCAGACTTAAGGATGAAGGATAAAGGAAAAAGGATGAAGGATGAAGTACGACGAGTGACCCCAAGGCCAGTGACGCTCAATTCCCGAAGCCACTGTCATCTCACACTTCATACTTCATACTTCATACTTCATACTTCATGAAAGCTCCCTTGCGGCGGGCGTACCGCCTTCTGCGCGCCCGGTTCGGGCATCAGCACTGGTGGCCGGCCGAAACGGCTTTCGAGGTATGCGTCGGCGCGATCCTGACTCAGAACACAAGCTGGACCAATGTCGAGCGCGCGCTGGAAAATCTCAAGGCCGCCGGGGTGCTCGAGCCGGGAAAGCTCTTTGCCCTTGACGAGGCTAAGCTGGCGGAGTTGCTCCGGCCGGCCGGGTATTTCAACATCAAAGCGCGGCGGCTCCGCTCATTTCTCCGGGTGTTGGCAGAGGAGTTCGGCGGCGACCTGGACCGGCTGCTCGGGGGCGAGACCAGCCAAGTCCGCGAGCGGCTCCTGGCCATCAACGGCATTGGACCGGAAACGGCCGACAGCATGTTGCTCTACGCGGGCGCCCACCCCCGGTTTGTCATCGATGCCTATACCAAACGCATCTTTCATCGCCATGGCTGGAGCCAGGCCCAGGCCCCCTACGATGAACTCCAGCAGTTGTGCGAATCGGCTTTGGCCCGGAGGCCCCGCTCCAGGCAGCTCGACTACTGGCAGGATTTCCACGCCCAATTGGTAATGGCCGGCAAGCACTTCTGCAGCCCCACCCGCCCCGATTGCCAAAACTGCCCGCTCAGGCCTCTGCTGCCTGTTAAGCGTGGAGCGTGAAGCGTGGGGAGCGTGGAGCGTGGGGAGCGTGGGGAGCGTGGAGCACGGGGAGCGCGAAACGTGGGGAGTGGGGAGCGTGAAGACATCGTAGTACTTGCCACGCTCTACGCTCTGACGCTCTGACGCTCTACGCTCGCCACGCTCCCCACGCTCCCCACGCTCTCAGCGCGGCGAGTCTCCGGCTTTGCCCGGGATTTGGAATCGCAAGGAGAGCACCGGGCTGCCGGCCGGGCCGAAGTCGCCGGTGATGCGGGCCTTGGCTGTCTGCGGGCCGGCGGGGCCAGCCAGGAGCAACGACAGTTCTTTGCGTTCTCCCGGGGCGATGTCCGCCTCCTGGGGCAGTTCCGCGCGCCACTGGCCGGGGACTGCTGCCGCCAAGCGGCCGCGCACCGGTTTGTCGCTGAAGTTGTAGGCGAAAATCGGGACGCGGGTCGGCTGGCCGGCGGGAAGCCGGTAAGCGGATTCGCCCAATAGGATGCTGGTCTCCGGCAGCACGGCCTGAAGCACCACGGGGGAAGGACGACCGGCCAACACGGGCGGGCGGGCTGGAGGCGGCGTGAGCGGCAGGCGCGTGCCGCCCGTTAGAACGATGTACTGCGGGGCCGCGCCCAGATTCAACTTCTCTCCCGAAACCTCCCGCGTGCGGCCCAAGTGATCGAAAATGGCCTCCGGCGCCTGGGGCAGCGCGAAGCTCCGTTCCTCTTGGGACCAGGCCACCACCACTTGGGCGCGCCGCCCGTCGGGTCTCGCATCAAAGAGATAGGCATGCATGGCGGGGTCGTCGGCCTGGACCCGGCCCAGGGGGCGGGCGGAGGCCAGCAAGCGTCCCGCAGCCGCCAGGGCCAGGAACGCGGGGCGCGGGGTCAGGTCCTTGCGGAGCAGGCCAAATTGAGTCTGGCCCTCGACGTAATGGGGCAGGATGAAATAGAAGACCGCCTCGGCGCCTTCGTGAATGGCCAGGGCGTAGGTAATCGGCACCCGCTGGCTCTGGAGCATGGAGTCCTCCGGAGTCGGCTCCTGCAAGCGGGCATCCCCTTGCCACTTCACCGGCAGGCTGCACTCGGTGACCCAGAGCGGGCGTCCGGCGGAAACGGCGCGGAAATCCGCGTAGAGCGCCGGATAGCGAGCGAAAGGCTCGTAATGATGAAGGTTGAAGGTGTCAAAGCAGGCCCAGGCCTCATTGTCCTGAAAATCCTGGAGCGTGGTCTGGCGATGCATGGCGAAGACATTCAAACAGGCTGTCGCCTTGGGGTTGCCCGCCTTGAGGCCGAGCCAGGCGGCCTTTTGAAGCGACGCCATCTCGCTGCCGGTATGGCCGCCGAACATGTCAATGTCCGCCTCGTTCCACGGCTCGAAAGCGACCACCTCGCCCTGCCAGCGGCGGGCCAAACCGCGGTGGAAGGCGTAGGCGTCGCGGAGATCGAGGGGGAAGCGTTTCCTGTTTGGATTGGCCCACGTTGGAGAATTATGGGAGACCTGGAGCACCTGCAACCCGGCGGCCGCCTGGACCCGGACCGGGTAATCGTAACGATTGGTCGCCGCAGAATCCCCTCGGCTCGGCTCGATCTCCCCCCAATCCATCCGGTCCCTCACGCGGTTCAATCCTGCGAGCGCGCACAGGTTGGCCACGCTCTCCATCTGCTCCCGCGGAACCAGCCACCCCATCGCCACGTCTGCTCCGATGGGCGAATCCAGCGGCGTTGGCGTCTGCAGTTTCGCCAGCACTCCCGCCGAGACCCGCCCGGTCCCTCGAGCCACTTCGTAATACCCCGCCGCCAACGCCCCGAGTTCAGCCCGGCCCTCCTTCACCGGCCCCTGGACCACTGTCTTGCCCTCGTAATCCACCGCTCGCCAGGTCTCGCCCTCCCCAGGGGGCGCGGCAATGATCACCGGCTCTCCGGCAACAAACACGTTGCCCGGGTGCGAGGACAACGGCCGCGGAATGTCCCGCCCGGGACCCGCCGCCTGACCCGAAAAACCTGCGCCGAGCAACGCGCCCACAATCAGCGCCAACAGCATCCTTTTCATCGCGCCCGATCATAGCACAAGCCGCCCGCCCGACCAGCCTTGATTTCCTAACGAGGCAGGGCCTCAGACCGGCAAGGCACCCCAAGGGACAGCCGAATGCCTCAGAACTTACGTTGCCTTGCCGGTCTGAGGCCCTGCCTCGTTAGAGTTTGATTGCAATGAAAAGCAATGGAGTTGGTAGCCGTTGGTCGTCTGGGCCGCGGCCCAAGGGGCCGCAAGAACCCAGCCCAGGGCTGAGGCCGCCAGGCCGATGCCCTGGGCTTCGTTCGCACCGGCTGTCCCGCGCCCTGAAAGGGCGCTACCGGCCTCAATCCCGCACATATTGTTCGTCGTACTCGATCTCATAACGGCGCAAAAACGCGGTGAATTCGTCCTGGAGGGAAACCCGCTTGAGGTGCTCGCGCTGATTCCGAATGTACTGCCGAAGCTCATCAACCCCGGACTGGCCTGCGGAGAATGCGCCATAGCCCCCTTGCCAGGTTCCAGCGCCCTTTCAGGGCGCGCCTGGTTCTTTCGAACGGCTCCCCAGGGCATCGGCCTGGCGGCCCCAGCCCTGGGCTGGGCTCTACCGGCCCGTTGGGCCGGAGACGCCACCCGGCCAATAACACGCACCGTACATCGCTTTTTTCTGCAATCAATCAATCGCTGGCAATGCGCTGGACATCAGCACGTGTCGCGAAATCGATCCGCCGCACGAAATCCTGGGTTATACCCTGCTTAACCATCAGCGCCCAGGCGTCGCCGAGAGCGCTGCGCGTTCACAGCGCGCAGGCTTTGAGCAGCGCGGCTTTGATCTTTCTCAATTCGGTTTCCGGCGTGACGCCCAGCCGCTTTTCGAACCGCGCGGACGGCAGGGAGCCGATTGCTTGGACGTTGGCGACGGATTCAGTTTCGAGGAACGGCAGATGGCCCAGTGGCACTTCCAGTTCGCTCCCGCGATTCTGCCGGGTGATGGGAATATGGATGATGAGCGAGCGCGGCGCGTTCAGATTGTCGGCCATGAGAACTACGACGGGACGGGTTTTGGCGGCCAGGCCCATGTCCGCCAGCCAGATTTCGCCGTGGCGCGGGTTCATTTGCGGTCGAGAATATCCAGAACTTCCTGCTCGACTTCGCGCGCAGGCAACACGTCGGCCCATTCTTCCTGGGCGCGCTGGCGTTCGAGGAATCTCATGTAATTCAATACCTCGCGCAGCAAGGATTCGGGCTGGCGCTTGATTTCTTCAATCAGCATTTCTTGCGCACTCATGATTGAATTCTCGCCGGAAATCGAATCCCGGCAAGAGCAAAAGAACAGACCCGCGGGCCCAGCGCGGCACCGCCTCAGACCCGGGTTGACACGAATTTCACGAATAGGCCTATGCAGTTCACTCTTGTAACCCAGCATTTCGCGACTTTTGCCGCGCGTGTTTCCTAAGCTTTTTGGATTTACAAGAGTCAACTGCATAGCCCTATTCACGAATTCTCCACGAATTCGTGTCTGCCGAAAACTCGACCTGTTTACACCATGTTTTGGACTCCAAGGACTCTAGTCAAATGAGTTTTGCCATCAGGGGATCGTCGGCAAAGTGCTTCTTGAGATGCATCTGCGCCTCGGCCTCGCTCATCGGGTTGTTCAGGCTGCGCCAGGAGTCTTCGAGTTGGCGCACGCGCCAGGCGATTTCTTCGGCGTGGTCCGGAGCGGGATAGTCAGGATCCGTCGCCAAGCCAATCAGATGGCTGGCGGACCTCAGCAGCCATCTCAACTCCTGCCGGAATTCAGCCAACGTCGCTTCGGAGGGTTTCTGTTCGATAATCTCGCGCCGTTCCCGCCTCCGGAAATCCTCGCAGAAGCCGACCCAAATATCGAGGAGCTTCAGGACAACAGATGTTCCCCGGTCCCGAATCTGGCTCGGGGGGCTCGATGCTATCGCGACATTCACCAGAGCAAGATGCCAGAGAGGACGTGGAATTCAAGCCAGGATGCTCGTCGGCGGCAGACCTGAACTCTGGCAACCTGCCGGCCTGCTCTTACCCAGCTTCTCAGCCTGGTTAGCGAGGCTCCGGCTCAAGCCCCCTCCGCGACGGAATGTACTCGGGCAGACCCAATAGAAGAGGGTCACCCAACAAGCAGGGGCCAGTCCAACATAATGATTCCGCTGAAAAACCCCCCGGCAATTATTTCCTCCTTAACTTGGCGGGAGGGGCATCCAACCGAACCAGCCGGAGATCCGATCGCCCCAGCAGTTGCCATTGGACCAACTCCCGGGCTCGGAGGTCCAATGCCGCCGCCAGCGGCAGGGGGATGTTCACGTAGAACCGTGGGGGCTGTTTTCGGGATTTAATGACCTGGACCTTCATCACATATTCCGCTTGCATTCCTATAGGCTACCCCATAGGGTAGCTACATGTCTAGTGCCAATTATCGGTCTTGGGCCGCCCGGTTATGAGCTTGCCCGACTTCTCGACCCAGGCGGAGCTGTTCTCTACGGCAGGGCTCTCGGCCAGCATGTTCGCCCCCACCGACCGCTACCGCCTTTTTGCCAAACTGGTTTACCCGCGCCTGGCGGCGACCCGCGCCACTCTGGAAAAGTGCTACTGTTTGGAGAATGGGCGTGAGGCCCTGGAACCGGTGCTGATGCTGGGCGCCAGCATCCTTCAGTACCTGGACGGGGTGCCCGACCGCCAAGCCGTCGAGCTGCTCCATTATCATGCGGGGTGGAACTTTGCCTTGAACCGGCAGTTGGGCGACCCGGTGTTCCACCCCACCAGCCTGGCCAATTTTCGGGACCGTCTGCGCGAGAACAAGCAGAGCGCCCTGGGCTTCACGACGATTTTGGAGGCCTTGGAAGCCGCGGGCCTGGTCGCCCGGCAGAGTCGCCAGCGGCTGGACTCCACCCAGATGTTCGGGCGCGTAGCCAAGATGAGCCGCCTGGACTGTGTGCGGGAGAGCTTGCGGCTGGCCCTCAAGGAACTGGAGGAGGGGCTCCCGGTGGAGGGGCGCCCGGGTTTATGGGTTGGGCTGTGGGAACGCTACGTCGAAAGCCAAGTGGACTACCGGGTCAGTGCCGAGACGCTGGGGCGCAAGTTGGCGGAGGCGGGCACCGACGTGTGGCAACTGCTGGAGTGGCTGGGCCAAGCCGAGGCCTCGCGGGCAGCCAGCGGACCCCAGGTGGAGTTGCTGCGGCGGGTTTTTGCCGAACAATTCGACTTGCGCCCCGGGCAGGCGACGCCAGCCACCAAGGACCTAATCGTCGCGCCGGTCAGCGGCGGGCCGGCCAGGGCCGAGGCTCTGGCGGCGACGGCCGCCACGGTGAGCGTCCAATCCGAAGCCAACCCCGTGCAAGCCAGCTGGGTGCCAGCCGCGAGCGCCAGCTCGGTGTCTCCGCCCAACCAACAGGCGGAGCTCTTGAAGGCAGAAGAGGCCGAGCCGGGGTCAGTGCCGGCTCAGGCAAGTGGCGCATCGGACCCGAACTGCTCAGCCGGTGGCCAGCCCCCCACTCAGAGCCAGCCAGCGGCCAGTGGCGCGGAGGCTCAGCCCGAAGACAAAAAGCAACCGGCCTCAGATCAGGTGCAAAACCCCCAGGAGCCGGAGGCTACGCATACCGCCACGGGGCAAGGCGACGAAGAGAAGGAGCAGGCCACGCTGGCCGCCAAGGAGATCAGCGTCGCGCCGGCCAGCGGCGGGCCAGCCGTTGCCGAGGCTCTGGCGGGGACGGCCGCCAGCACAACCGTCCCACCCGAGGCCAATTCCGTCCCCTCTGCGAGCAGCAGCCCGATGGCTCCGCCCAGCCAACGGGCGGAGCTCCCGAAGGCAGGAGCGGCCGAACCGGCGCCGGTGCCGGCTCAGGCAAGTGGCGCGTCGGACCCGAACCTCTCAGTAGGTGGCCAGTCCAAGGACTACTCCCCCGAGAGCCAACCCGCGGCCCGTGGCCTGGAGGTCCAGCCCAAAGACAAGAAGCAACTAGCCTCGGATCGAGTGCAAAACCCGCACGAGCCGGAGGCGACTTATGACGCCAAGGGCCAAGGTGACCACTGGAAGGAGCACGTCGGTTATAAGATCCAGGTGGCCGAGACGGTGTGTGAAGCGACTCTGGCGCCAGGCGAACCGACGCGCAATTTCATCGCCGGGATCGTGACCCATGCGGCCTATGAGAGCGACGAGGCTGGCGCAGCAAAGATGGAGGCCGAACAGGCGGCCATGGGCCTGGAGAAGCCCCCGGTGCAGTACGTGGATGGCGCTTACATCTCGGCCCAGAAGCTGGTGGAAGCCGCGGCGGCGGGCCGGGAGTTGATTGGCCCGGCGCCGCCGCCCGCCAACAACAACGACGGTCGTTTCAATAGCGAAGCGTTTCAAATCGAGGTGGAGCAGCGCCGGGCGACTTGTCCGGCCGGGCGGCAGAACACTCAATGCAGCCGCCTGGAGGAGCAGGCCACCAGGAGGGTCTCCTTCCGTTTTGAATGGGACACCGCTACCTGTGCCGCCTGTCCCTTGCGCGGGCAGTGCATCAAGGCCGAGCACAAGCATCGCACGTTGGTCGTGGGGGAGCATCACATGGCGCTGCAAACCCGCCGGCGGGAGCAGCGCACCGATGAGTTCAAGCAACGGATGAAGCATCGCAACGGGATCGAGGGCACGCAAAGCGAGTTGGTGCGAGGCCACGGCTTGAGGCACGCCCGCTATCGCGGTCTGGCCAAAACCAAGCTCCAGAACTACTTCACGGCGGCGGCCTGCAACGTGAAGCGGTGGCTGCGCCGCGTCGCTTGGGAAATGGGGCGAGAGGCGGCGGCGGCCGGGCCAAGCCTGGCCGCGAGGGCGAGCTGAGAGACGGGACCGCCAGGTCCTCCTGCTTGGAAAGTCCCGCCCCGGTCGGCTGGGGGTTGTTTTAGGCAGACGCAGTGCTTCGGAGCGCAGCGGCCGTTGTATTGCCTTCCATAGGAGTTACCACAACCAAAAGCATTTGGGGTTTTTGGAGCTCCGAAAACGCTGCTGAAAAACCCCCTGCATCTCTCCCGAATCCATAATGACACTATTCCCACGCTCGATTGGGGTCGGCCATACCTATTGACCGTCGCTGGACTGCGTTGGTTCATGAGGGACGCTGCCCGGCGGCTTGGCCGATATCACTTGTTCAAGGCCGCGCTCAGGCGCGTCAAACCTTCTTGCTCCGAAGGGAAAGGCGTGGCAGGCTTGGGCTATGGAAATCGGCCAGTTGATAGTCAAAACTCCCGGCACTTGCGGGGGGCGCGCGCGGATTGCGGGAAAGCGCATTCCGGTTAGCTCCGTCTATCGTTGGTTTCTGCGGGGGTGCGACCCGGAGGACATTCTGCAAAAATTCGACGGGGCCGCGCTGGCCGAGATTTATGCGGCCATTTCATACGCGCTGTCGAACCTGGAGGAGATTACCGGCGAAATCGAGCACGAAGACCGACTCAGTGCTGGGGCGCCCCAGGGTGCGGCCGTGTCAGCCGCATAGCTCCTCGTGAGCGGTATCCGAATCCATCTGGACGAGGATTGCCAGGCCCACGCGCTGGCAAAGGCGCTCCAGCAGCACGGGATTGATGCCAAAACTACAAATGAGCTTGGGCTCGGTGGAGTCAATGACGAGAAGCAGGTGGAGGCCGCGCATCAGGCCGGCCGGGTGCTGGTGACCAACAACATTTGCGCTTTTGTCGTGGCTCGGGCGTAACTTCCCCCATGTTGGCCAAGGTCCGTTCGGCGGCGGCTTGCCTCGCCGCAGCGGCTTCCCGCGAAGGCGGGTCAACGGCATCGGAGCCTCCCCTGTCGAGGTCGAGGTGAACGACGGGTATGGCGACACGATCATCGTGATTGTCGGGCTTCCGGACGCCGGACGGCGGGATGCCCAGCGAGCCCGGCGGCACCCCACGCAACATTCAGCGATACCTGGGCCGCATTTCCGGCCCGCTGCTGGACCGGCAGTTGTGGACGTGAAGAGAAGTCCGCGGTGGACGCGCGAAAAGGGGGAACCGAGTCGGTTCTCAACCTTCGGCGAGTTGTCTAACCAGGGGCCTGACCTCTGGCAAATTCAGCAGTTGGCCAGGCGTGACAACGCGCACGGTCTGAAATCGTTCGCGGTCAAAGTGTCCGGGAGCGGTGTTGACGGTGACGATAAAATCGGCGTTGGCCGCGAACGCGCATTCCAAAAA
>Ga0181533_1002588_pt1 | contig 20928 bp, 20 predicted proteins | sample PEATcosm2014_Bin_45_FD_119772 | JGI IMG/M metagenome (GOLD analysis project Ga0181533, IMG submission 119772) | Peatland microbial communities from MTU Mesocosm Facility, Houghton, MI, USA - PEATcosm2014_Bin11_60_metaG | ecosystem: Environmental > Terrestrial > Soil > Wetlands > Peat | place...
CCGAACGGCTCGTGGCGCTCGCCGACGAGCTCGGGGTGCGCATCACCGTCCAGGTCGCCTACGACTATTCCACCGCGGATCCGCTTGCGCCGGGGCAAGAGCTCCTCCGCCCGACGCTGGAACGGTTGCTCGCGCTCAAGCGGGCCGGCGCGCCGATCCTGGAGTCCGTCGACTACTTCGAGGCGCTCCTCGGGTCGTGGTACGGGAGCGACCCCTGGAAGTGCCGGCCCTGGATGACGATCAACATCGACCCGAGCGGACGGATCGTCATGCCGTGCTACGTCCTCCAGGAGTACCACGGCAAGGTCCCGGTCTGGGACGTGGACGTCCGGGAGCTGTGGAACTCCTTCGACTGGGAGCGCTACGGCTCCTGCAACAAGTGCGCCCTCGCCTGCTACCTCGAACCGTCGCTCTTCTCCTGGTCGAACCCGACGATGTTGCGCGAGCGCGTCCTGGAAGCGACGGTCGAGTACCTGCGGTCGCGTCGCAACGCGCGCGAGCGCCGCGCGCTCCCGAACGAGGTCCCTGCCGACGCTCCCCGGCCGGCCTCGGTGGTCTCGCCGGGATCGTCAGCGAACGTCGATCGATAGCGACCCGCGGGTGCGGCCAGGCCCGGCTCGGGGGTCGGCCCCCGGCCTGCTCTTCGAGGTCGGCTCAGGGTCCCGTCGGGTCCGCCGGCGCGCGCCGCGGGCCCTTCGGGACGTAGTCGAAGAACCGCTCGGTCGTGCCCTGGCAGGTCCATTCCGACCGGAGCCGGGTCCGCTTCTCGGCCCGACGCAGCGCGGAGAGGAGGGCCCGGTTCAGGTCCCTCGCGCTCGCGCCGGCGATCTCGCCGTCGACCACGAGCTCCTTCGGATCCCCCGTAGTGGTCACCGATCCCCCCGGGACCAGCCGGTCGAGCCACGGGCGTACCGCTCCCGGGTTCTCCGTGCTGATCCTCGCCCGGAGGATGAAGCGCTTATCGCCCATGCCGCGGGGCGCGGACGTGCCGGCTCGGTAAGGCGCTTCCCCCGTCCGGTACCGGGGCCGGCCGTCCGGCCGGCCCTCCTACGGGACGGTGCCGTCCGGGGCGAGGGGCAGCGAGCGGAGGCGCCTTCCCGTCGCGTCGTAGATCGCGTTCCCGATCGCCGGGGCGACCGCGATGAGCGGGGTCTCGCCGCCGCCCTGCGAGGGGAGGTCCCGCCGGTCCAGCAGGACGACCTCGATGGGGGGAGTGTCGCGGAACCGGGGGACCCGGTACTCCGACAGCCTCGGGTTCAGGACCCGTCCGCCCTCGAAGTGGATCGCCTCGAAGAGCGCTCCCCCGAGGGCCATGACCGTTCCCCCCTCGACCTGGCTGCGAAGGTTGGCGGGATGGACGATGGCGCCGCACTCGAACCCGGTCACGATCCGGACGACCTCGAGCCGTCGGTCCGGGTGCACCTCGACCTCCGCGAAGGTGGCGACGCGACCCCCCTTCTCGAGGCCGACCGCGATGCCCCGGCCACGTCCGGTCCGTTCCTCCCGCGCGGCCGCCCCGGGGCGCGCGGCCCAGCCGGCCCGCCCGACGACCGCGCGCAGCACGGCGGACAGGCGGTCGTCGGCCAGGTGACGCAGGCGGTACTCGACCGGGTCGGCGCCGACCCGGGCCGCGAGCTCGTCCACGTGGGATTCCCGGGCGAAGTTGTTCGCCGTCGCCGCAAGGGCGCGGTAGGAGGCCTGGGCGAGCGGAGAGTCCGCGGGCTGGGTGTCGATGCGCTGGTTCGCCACCCGGTAGGGGAGGCGGGCGGCCGCCGAGCCGGCGTTCAGGACGTGGAACTGCCAGGCGAGCAGCGTCCCGTCCTTCTCGGCCCCCGACCGGATATCGATCACGGCCAGGGGGCGGAAGTAGGCCTGCGTGAACTCCTCCTCGCGGCTGTACGCGATGCGGACCGGACGGCCCGCGGCCCGGGCGAGGCGGGCCGCGCCCACCGCGAGCTCCGCGGCGTGCTTGCCTCCGAAGCCGGAGCCCGTGGGCGGGACGACGACGCGCACGCTCGACGGAGGAAGCCCGAACGCATCGGCGATACTGTCCCGGGCGCGGAACGGCGTCTGGGTTCCCAGCCAGACCGTGAGCCGACCTCCCTCCCACGACGCGACGACGGCGTGGGTCTCGAGCGGAACGTGGGCGATGTACGCGGTCGTGTACGTTTCGTGGAGCGTGAGCGGAGCGGACGCCAGCGCGGCCTCCGCGTCTCCCTCCGCATGGTGGATCACGTCCCAGAGATCCTCCCCCTCGGCGGGGTGCTGCCGGAGGTACTCGACGATCCCTGCCTCCGAGGGCTGCGACGTCGTCTCCCACTCGGCCCGGATCGCCTTCAACGCCGTGCGGGCGGTCCGTGGGTCCGGTCCGGCGACCGCGACGAAGTCGCCTTCGTGGACGACCGTGGTCCCGGCGACCGCCTCGGCCCGGGCAAGGTCCACGCGCCGAAGCTTCGACCCGTAGGCCGGCGGGAAGAGCACCTTTCCGTGGAGCATGCCCGCGAGGCGCATGTCGGAGGTGTAGCGACGTTCCCCGGTGACGATGTCCCGCGAGGAGACGTCGGGGACGGGACGGCCGGCGCGCGTCCACTCCGACGGGGCGCCCGGCTTCGTGGACGGCGGCACCATCTCGAGCCGGCGAAGCCCCGTCACGAGGTCGCCGTATCCGACCGAACGCGGACCCTCGGTCCCCCGGACACGGGCCCGTCCGTCCTCGAGCTCGACGTCCCCCGCTGCCACCCCGAGTCGGGGTGCGGCCAGTTCGATCAGGAAGGAACGGAGGGCGGCGCCGGCGGTGCGCAGGTGGACGGCGGCATCGGGCATCGACCGGCTTCCGAACGTTCCCATGTCCCAGGGACAGACGTCGGTGTCCCCCATGGTCAGGTCCACGGAGGAGAGCGGCAGTCGGAGCTCCTCGGCGACCACGAGCGAGAGCGCGGTCCTGGTCCCCTGCCCGACCTCGACCTTGCCCGTGAACGCCCGGGCCTTCCCGTCCTCCCCCAGGTGGATCCAGGCACCGCCGTGCGGCGGACCTCCGCGCCCCCAGCCCTCCGGGCCCGGCCGCTGCGCGGGCAGCACCACCACGAGGCCGTTGCCGAACCGGTCGAAGTACGGGCGTTCGGCCGGGGCGAGAAGGTCGAACGGGAGCGCGCCCGGAGGCGTCATCGGGGGGTCCTCCCGTCGGCTCCGGTCGAGGCGCGAGCCGCCCGCTGGACCGCGTCGAGGATCCGGAGATAGCCACCGCACCGGCAGAGGTTGCCGTCCATGGCGGCCCGGATCTCCTCTTCGGTGGCGCCCGGCGTTCGGTCCAGCAGCGAGACGGCGGCGATGATCATGCCCGGGGTGCAGAACCCGCACTGGAACGCGCCCGCGTCGACGAACGCTTCCTGGACGGGGTGGAGGCGACCGGCCGGGGCGATCCCCTCGATCGTCACGATCGAGTGGCCGACGGCCTCCCCGATCGGGGTCTGGCACGCCCGGACCGCGAGCCCGTCCATGAGGACCTTGCAGGCCCCGCATTCGCCTTCCCCGCATCCGTACTTGGTGCCCGTGAGCCCGAGCTCCTCCCGCAGCACGTAGAGGAGGCTGCGGTCCGGGGCGAGCGACACCGGGCGCTCGACCCCGTTCACCCGGAGCCGGGCCGAAGGGGAGGTGCGTCCGAGGGGTTCGATAGGCGGCATTCGCTCCGGGGACCTCGGTGCCGCGCGCGGCGGACGTCGATCCCGCGCCTCAAGCCCCGGGAAGGTTATCACGGTGCGCGGGCGCCGGCGTCACTCGAACGACACGTCGGACCGCATGTACGATCGCACCGCGAGGAACAGGATGACCGCGGTCTCGGCGCACAGGATGAGCATCTCGTAGACGTCCCACGCCGACAGGCTCCCGGAGTACGCGCCGCGCACGGCGTTGGCGACGTAGGTGAGCGGGTTGACCTCGAAGAGGATGCGGAGGGCGAGGGGCAGGCGGTGGCTCAGCGGATAGAAGACGGTGCTCGCGAAGTTCACGATGAAGATGAGCAGGATCTGGATGCTGTTGTAGGCGGTGTTCGACTTCACGAGCGCGGAGATGAAGAGCATCAGCGCCCCGAAGAAGATCGATCCGACCGTGATGGAGGCGTACATCACCGCGAACGCGAGGAGCTGCGTCGGGCCGGTGCCGATGAGCACGTACGCGACCGCGAGCATCACGGACGCCCCCCCGAGGCCGAACAACATCGAGGTGAGCATGATGCCGAGCAGGTACTGCAGGCGGGTGAACGGGCCGACGAGGAGCTGGGAGAGCATCCCCCACCGCCGGTCGGCCCAGAGCATGCTGCCGCCGACCGTGCCGGCCATCACGACCTGGAACGCCATGATGCCGGGTGCGAGGTAGGAGAGGTAGACCGAGCTCGACCCGCCCGCGGCGGCGAGCGACTGGAACCCGTACCCGAAGAAGACGAGGTACATCGCCGGCAGACCGATGAGGATGATCAGGCTGCCCGGGTCGGTGTTGACGACGACGTTCCGGTAGATCAGCCGGAGGATGTTAGGGACCGCCGTTCGCCTCACCCCCGTGGCGGACCGACCGGAGGAAGACGTCCTCGAGCGTGTTCTTCCTCACGGTGAGCCATTCGAGCTGGACCCCCATCGTCTGGGAGAGCTCCGCGATCCGGGAGAGCGCCTCCTTCGGGTCGTCGGTCAGGATGACGGCGGAGCCGCCGGACGGGGTGACGGTCGCCCGATCGCCCAGCCGCCCCGAGAGGGCCGAGAAGAACCGGTCGGCGTCGCCGTCGCCGACCGTGAGGTCGATCGTCTTCCGGCCGCCGTAGAGGCGCTTCAGGTTCTCGACCGTGTCGACGAGAAGGAACCGGCCCTCGTCGATGACGGCGACCCGGTCGCAGAGGTAGTCGGCCTCCTCGAGGTTGTGGGTGGTGAAGACCACGGTGAGGCCCCGGCGCACCTCGTCCCGGACCGAGTCGAGCAGCGTCCGACGCATGATCACGTCGAGTCCGACCGTCGGTTCGTCCAGGAAGAGGATCTCCATGTCGTGCATGAACTCCCGGGCGACCTGGACCCGGCGCTTCTGGCCGCCCGAGAGGTCGAACGCGCGGCGCTTGCGCACGTCGCCGAGGCCGAACCGCTCGAGCAGGCGCTCCCGACGCAGGCGACGTTCGGCCCGGGGGATCCCCCACAGGAGACCGTAGATGTCGAGGTTCCCCTGGACGGTGGTGAAATCGAACGACTCCCCCTGCTGCACCACCCCGATGCGGCGGCGGATCCCCTGGCCGTCGTGGACCGGGTCCCGGCCGAGGATCCGCAGCGACCCCGAGGTCGGGGTGATCAGCGTCGTCATCGCCTTGATCAGCGTCGATTTGCCCGCGCCGTTCCGTCCGAGGAGGCCGAACACTTCCCCCCGCCGGACCGTGAAACTGACCCCATCCAGCGCGTAATGGCGGCGGTCGTACGTGTGCCGGATATCCTCGGCGGAGATCACCGGCCCGGACCCGTCGTTCCGGGGCAGGACCGCCGCAGAGCTGCCGATCGCCATTCGGCCGGGGCTGGTGGAGGGGCGCGATAAAGGGTTTGGGTGTCGCGGGCGCGGTCCACCACGGAAAACGTCCGGATCGACCTCCCGCGTCGGGGGGGCTCTGCCCGGCCGTCGCGTTCCCGACGAGCCGAGGCATCTTCCCCGCGCGACGATCGGCCGCCGCACGGCGCACCAAGTTCCCTCGTTCGCGGGCCCCTGCCGGGCAGCTCCCGTACGCTCTCGGGCGGACTAACTCCAGCCTATCTCGGGCGAAGGATTAACCCCCCCTTTCCGATATCAGGCAGGATGTCGCCTCTTCCGCAGAGCCCCCGTACCGTGACCCTTCGACGTGTAACGAACCGGCCGGTCCTGCTCTCCCTCCTGGCCGTTCTTTGGGCGGTCGTCATGATGTCCCCAGGGTCGGCACTGGGCCATGGCATGGGCTCCGGGAACGGCGCCTCCGCCACCCAAGGCCCGTCGACGGCCTCCTCGGTTTCCATGCTCCCTGCAGCGAACAACTCCTCCAATGCGACCCTCTTCTGGGATAACCTGACCGCGAGCGTCGGGACCCCGCCTTCGGACCGGTCGATCTCCGAGGCAGCGTACTCCCCGGCGCTCAACGAGACGATCCTCTTCGGAGGGTACAACGGAGCCGGAGGGAACTTCGCGCTCGGCGACACGTGGGAATACTCCCACGGGCAGTGGACGGAGCTCCAGGCGAGCGGAGGCCCGTCCCCCCGGTGGGGCTCGGGCTTCGTGTACGACGCCGCGGATGGCTATCTGCTGCTGTTCGGCGGCCGCGATGCGAACCAGACCTTCAACGACACGTGGATGTACAATGTGACCGGGTGGCACGAGATCAACACGACGTCGGCGCCGTCCGTGCGGTTCGACTCCGGGGTGGCATATGACGCGGCGGACGGGTATGTGGTGCTGTTCGGCGGGGCGATCGGGAACATTCCCGCCGGGTCGTTCACTGGGTTCGTCTTCTACAACGACACGTGGACGTACCGAGCCGGGGTCTGGACGAACATCACGGCGACGGCGGGAGCGGCGCCAGCCGCGCGTCGGTCCCACCAGCAGATGACGTACGACGCGGCGGATGGGTACGTGCTGCTGACGGGCGGATACGCTACCCAGCCGCTCTGCGGAACGAACTGGTCGATCCCGGCATATGCGGAGACGTGGACGTTCGTGGGGGGTCACTGGACGCAGGTGACCCCGACGGGGGCGTCCCCGCCGCAGGGGATGGGGGCGGTGTGGTATGATTCGCAAGCGAACCAGACGATGTACTACGAGGCAATGGAGAACCTCACGGCCGACGCGTGCCCCGTCTACAGTGGGGAAGTATGGAGCTACTCCGCGGGGACCTGGGCACTGGTGACGGGAACGAACCTCACCATGCCCCCGGCCCGGATCCTGCCGGTGTTCGTGGACGATGTCGGCGACCAGCAGCAGGTACTGTTCGGCGGGGAGAGCGTGGTGTCCGAGTCGTTCGGCCACTACCTTTCCGACACATGGTCGTACTTGCCGACGTGGGTGACCTTTGAGGAGCACGGGCTCCCCGGAGGGACCCGATGGCAGGTCTCCCTGGGCGGGAGCTTCGAAGCATCGCGCGGTCCTTCCCTCCTCTTCGTGGAACCGCCGGGGGCCTACACGTACGAGTACGTGGCCATCGGGGGATCCCACGCGAACCTCACGTCGGGCAGCGGGTCGGTGAACCTCACGCAGGGGCCGGCCCTCGTAATTCTCACGTACCAACCTGCTTCGCCGGGGCGTTCCTCCCTCTTCTCCGGCGCCGAGGTATCGACCCTCGCGGGGGCGGGGGTGGGTGCGACGGCGATCGGGGTCTGGGCATTGGCCGGATTCCTGCAGCGGAGGGCTCGCCTGCGCAGGGAAGGCGAGGAGTTGGTCCGCGCCATGGAAGCCAGGCCGACCGGCGCCCCGCCCGGGCGGCACCGCTAGACCGACGCAGGACTATCTGCCCCCGGTGAATCCGGGGCCGACCTCAGGGTTGTGGGTTCGGCATGGATTCGACCTGGGACTTCGCCCTCGGCCTCGCGCTCGGCGCCTTGGTGATGTTCGGGGTCCGGGCCCTGCTCCGCCGCATCTTGTCGGCGAGGGCGGTCCGTGCCGAGGAGATCACGATCCCTCCCTCACTCCTCGCCCCGATCCCGACCGTGGTCCCGGCCGGCCCCCACCCCGAGGCCGGACCGGGAGGAGTGCCCCCGGCCCCCCGGGCCGACCCGGAGGTCGTCGGTCCCGTGGTGGTCGTGCCGCCCGCGCCGGTCGGTAGCGATCCGTACCCCATCGCATACGCCCCCCCGAGGGACGAGGAGGTCCACCTCTCCCAGCGGATCGTCGTACATCTGTTCCTGCTTGGGCGGGCGGATCCCGACGACGTCGGGCACCCGGGATCGACGCAACGGGGGATCGGAACGGCGTTGCACGCCGATCAGAGCGCAGTCTCGAAGGCCCTGCGCCGGCTCGCGGCGGCTGGGGTCGTGGAGGTCGGCCGTCGCCACGTCCGAGGCGGAGAACGGAGGGTCAATGTCTACTCGCTCACCCGCCGGGGCGAGCTGCTCGCCCGGGAGATCCGTGCGCACATGCCCCGCCCCGCGCCCGGGGCCCCGCGTGCGCCGTAGCAGGCAGGTCGCCGTCGCCGCGGACCGACGGTCAGTGGCGAGCGGGGTTCGGTCAGTCGCCGGCCCGGTTCGCGGCGGGCGTCGCCGCACGGGCGCCGGGCGTCGTGCCGAACGCGGCGAGGAGCGGCAGCGGGTCGGGGAGGTCCTCGGGCGGCCGGTACGCCTCGAGCGGTCGGCCCGCGATCTTCACGACGCGCCGGGCGACCGACGCACAGTATCCGCAGGTCGCACAGGAGGTGTGGGCGCAGTCCGTCGCCACGACCCGGCGCAGGAATCCCGGAGGGAAGCGGCGGTTGTCGATCTCGAGCGTGCCCAGCGTCTCGAACGCGCGGGCGAGCGGCGATACCGTCTCGGGGATCTCCCCCCGCTCCTCCAGCCGGCGGAGGGCGCCGCGCGGTCCCCGGTTCTGGACGTAGCTGAGGATGTCCAGGAGGTCGCCGTCGTACCGGCGAGCCGCGTAGGCGGTCGCGGCCCGCACGAGCCACGCGGTCGTCTGGTTGCGTCCGGAGATCTTGAACCGGTGGACCCCGACCTCCTCCAGCACCGAGAGGTCCTCCGGGCGGACGAAGATGCCGGAGACGAGCTTCACCGGGTCCCGGATCAGCTCGAGGCCGCACTCGAGGATGGGGTACTCGAACCACGGCCGCTCCTGCGTGGCCTCCTGCGACGCGAGGGAGCTCGTGTTGAGGTGGTGGAAGCGGTACGGGCAGTCGTGGATGCACGTCTGGTTGACGAGCACCTCGACGCGGGCGCCCGCGCGGACGAGCCCCCGGAGCAGCGCGAGGTCCCGGTTCGCCTCCTCGATGACGATCGTTTCGGCCCCCTTCCGCAGGTAGTACTCGGCCTGGGCCACCGTACGGATCCGCGCGAACGTGGAGACGGTCAGCGGGAGGTCCGGGTACTCGCGGTGGATCCGGTCGATGACGGCCGGGATGGCGACCACGAAGCCGTCCACCCCGAGGTCGACGAGCCGCGCGACCTCCCGGGACAGGGCGGGGAGGAACGCCGGGCGGTACTCCTGGAGCCCCAGGTCGGAGCTGTTGAGCGTCGCGTAGAACGAGCGGCCCGCGGCGTGCACCGCCTCCAGGTGGCGACGGAACCCCTCCTCGGTGACCGCGGGAAGGATGTGCGGAGGCCGTCCGCCCCCGATCAGCGTCGTCGGGAAGTTCCCGAAGAACGTCGACACCGGGAGGTCGTTCGTCGCTTCGACCAGGTCCGGCCGGAAGTTGGACGCGAGCACCAGATCCATTGTCCGAGGGAGGACGCCGGGCGAAGGTAACCGAACTCCCTTACCGGTAAGGCACCGGACCCATCGCGGGCGGCGTCTCTGGCCGACCCATGTCGGCTCGGCGGCTCGGCCCGGGGGCCACGATCGCGACGCTTCGCCATCGCATCGAGGCCGTGGACCGGCGGCTGATCGACCTCTACGCGGACCGCCGCCGCCTGGTGGAGGCGCTCTGGGAGTACAAGCACGGAAAGGGCCTGCCCCTCGAGGACCCACGGCAGGAGGCACGGATCGTCGCGCGGGCCCGCGACTGGGCCGTCGCCCGGGGTCTGCCGCCCGACGAGGCCGAGCGGTTCATCCGGGGAGTGGTCGGGGAGTGCAAGCGCGCCATGCTCACGCTCTTCCCGTCGCCCCTCTCCCTGCACTCCACGACCGAGGCATAGTCGGACCGCCGAGGCCGGGGCCCCCGGCGGACGGGAGGCCCGGGCCGACCCTGCTCCTGTCGGACCCGGCCGGTGGCCCCCTCGCCCGGAGAACGGAACCCGGGAGAGGAACCATCATACGCCATCGGCGGGTTGCGGGAGGGGATGACGTCGGGCCTTTCGCCGAGGCTCAGGGGAGCGCCGCCCCTCCGCCCGACGGGGTCGTGGGGGTGGGTACCGCGCTCTTCGGGGCCCCTCCTCCAATTCTCTCTCTCGTCCCCGCCGCAGAGGAACTGGCTGCGCCGTACGGCCGAGCGGCCGGGGGTGCGCGTTCGTCTCCTCGCCTGTCAGCCCCGCACCACCCACCACCGGCGTACGATCCATCTCCTCGAGATCGCCGGCGTTCCCGACGCGATCGAATCCGCCGTTGCGGCCCTCCGGGCGACCTCGGCGAGCGTCATCGTCTCGGTCGCCTCGCCGACCCGGGCCCTCGTCCGTATCGAGGCGTTGGCCGAGGAATCCTGCAGCCTCCTGTTCGCGTCGGGGGCGACCTGCCGGGCGTGCCAGTTCCTCTCCCCGGTGGCGGCCGACGGGACCGCCTCCTGGGAGGTCCTGGGGCCTCGGGCGCCGACCGACCGGGCGGGAGCGGTAGCATGGCGTCGGCTCTTCGACGGACCGCGGACGCTGCGCCGCGTGCGGACCTACCGCGGTCCGGGGGAGCCCACGGACCGGCAACGCGAAGCGCTGCAGGCCGCCCACCGGTTGGGGTACTTCGCGGTGCCGCGACGGGGCGGGCTCGGCGAGGTGGCCCGGGAGCTGAGGGTCAGCCGATCGACGGCGGCGGAGCTCATCCGGCGCGGGACGGCGGGAATGCTCGAGTCGGCGCCCGAGGACCTGGGCAGCGGGGACCTGCCCGAGCCGGGAGAGCTTGCCGGGCACGACGAGGGGGTCTCCCGGCCCGTCGGGGTCGGCCGCGTCGGGTCGGATCCGAGGCCCGCGGCCCGCCCGCGCCGGGCACCGGGGACGCGCACCCGGAAGCGCCCTTCCCGTTGAGCGTCGACCCCTTCGGGGTCATGTGGCTCGCACCGGGGCCACGCGGTCCGGGCGTAGCTGGGTCACGAGGGTCAGGCCGACGACCACGAGGGCGAACCCCGCGAGCTCCCACCAGTGGAACGGCTCGTCGAAGAGCAGCGTCCCGATCCCGAGGGCGGCGACGGGGTTGACGTAGGCCACGACGTTGGCCCGCCCGGGCCCCACCTGGTGGTGGAGGTAGAAGTAGAGGGTGTACCCGGCGACCGAGGGCAGCGCGACGAGGTAGGCGAGGGCCAGCAGCACCCCGTCCGAGAGCGGGAGCGCGGGCCGGGGCTCGACGATCGGCAGCAGCGCTGCGAGGAACCCGGTCGCGACCGCGAACTGGACGGAGACGCCCCAGAGCGTCTCTCCCTCCGGGCGCCGCCTCCGGAGGAGCACGGACCCGACCGCGAAGCTGGCCGATGCGCCCAGGATCTCGACGGGTCCCCACACGCTGCTCGCGAGCGTGATCCCCGGCGGAGGGGCGACGAGGACCGCCACGCCCACGATGCCGACGGCGAGTCCGACGTACCCCCACCGGTGGAGCGATTCGCCCGGCAGGGCCCCGAGCGCGAAGAGCACGGTGAGCAGAGGGGTCGACCCGACCAGGACCGCGGCGAGACCGCCCGACGTGGTCGCCTCTCCCAGGTAGAGCAGCAGGCCGTAGACGCCGACGATCGGCAGGCCGAGGACCGCCGAAAGGCCGAGCGCCCGCGCGCTCGGTCGGTGGACGGAGGTCGCCGCCGCAACCCCGGCGATCGCCAGCGCGGTCAAACCGTACCGGGTCGCGGCGTACGCGACCGGGGTCGCCCCCACGACGATCCCGTACCGAATGACGGGGTAGGCCGATCCCCAGATCAGCCCGAGCAGGACGAGAAGGAGGAGGGTCCGTCTCGGGCCGGGCTCGCCCGGCGCGACGGACGGGGGCTCCGTCATCGGAGCCGAGGAGTTCCTCGTCGCGTTAAAGGCTCGGCACCACCCCCCCGCCGGGTCCGCGGACGGTACGTGGCCCGGCGCATCGGTCGAACCTGGGGGAACACCCCGTCTCCCGACCCCCGTCGGCGACCGGAGGTCCGCTGGGGAGAGGTTTTCCGGAGCGAGGTGCGATGGGAGCGCCGACCCCGGCCCCTTCCCGTGGAGGCTCATCCCTTAAAGGGGAGGGCGTGAAACCCGCCACCCGCGGACTGTATAGATGGCCGAGCGGCTCGACGCACCGAGGCTCCGCGTGATCCCGACGTGGGACGTGTCGCGGTCCCCCCCGCCCGGTTCCGAGGCGACCCGCCCATGACGTCCCCGTATCCCCCCGCCCCCCTCGAGGCGCGTCCGGTCGAGCGTCGTGGCGATTCCCGTGTCCCTGACCGTTCGCCGTCCCCCGGATTGTACGACCTGCCGGCCCTGCTGGCGCGGATCTGGTCGGTCCCCGCGGCGCGTCTCGCGACCAGCGGTTCGTATTCCACGGCACCGGCCCCGCCTCCCCCGACCCCGCCCGGCGCCGCGCTCGACCGCAGCCCGGCGGACCCGAGGGAGGGTCCTCCGAACGGCCCCGACCCTTGGCCGTTCCTTCCCCACCGGGAGGTCCCCTCCCTGCCGTCGACCGGCGTGCTCCCGCTCTCGTTGATTCCCGCGTTTCGAGCTCCCGGGGCCGTTCCCTCCTCCCGGCGGGGCCGGCGGACCGAGGAGGGGATCGTCTATCCCGCCACCCGGTACCTCGCGTGGAAGCACCCGCCGTGTCATCTGGCCATCGAACCGAGGCTGTCGATCGAGGCGCAGCGCCTGAAGGGCATCGGGGACGCACGGCCAAATCTTGCGGGTCCCGCGTCGGCTCTCGGCGAACCGTGGTCGCGGCACGAGCTCCTCATCCGTCCTGCGTCGCTCCCGTTGCCCCGCCCGCGGTACGGACCCTGGGCCGCCCTCGGAACGCCGGCGGGAGGACCGATCAGCCCGTTCCTCGTACGCCGGGACCTCTTCCAGGGGGTCGTCGGACCCGAGCCGAGGACGCGCGAGTAGGGCTACGGTCCGGGTCGCGGTCTCGATATCCTAGGGCAAGCCTGCTATCTCAGGGACCGATCTCGGCACGGTTCCCCCTCAGCGTTCCGGGCGGGTCGTTCGGAGCGATCGGTCTGGATCGCCCGTGGAATCTCGCAGCCCCCGGACCGAGCGCGGCCGCGGCAGGGTCGGCCGTTCAGAAGGTTGATCGGCAGGGATGCCGCCTTGAACCGTTCGGCAGGGCGTATGACGATATCCGGAACCGAACCCTCCCTCGCCCCAACGCAACTCCCGAGCGGCTCGACCCCGACGGCGCCGGCTCCCCCCGCGCGGGGCCTGTCCGCGGGGGTGAAGGCCGCGATCGCCGTGGCCATCGTCGCCGTGGTCGTGTTCGCGGTCCTGGCCGCGGGGCTGGTGCCCGGCGTCTCGCTGTTCTCCAAGTCCGGCAGCGCGGGAACTTCGGTCTCGTCGTCCTCGGCGCTGGCCGCGGCCGGCCCCGTCGCCGCGGCGCACGGGGCAGGCGCCCTGGTCCTCGCCGTGGGCGCCTCCACGACGTTCTCGTTCCCGTTCGGTTCCGAGGCCGGGAACACCAGTTGCCCCGTGACCGGCGGGATCGCCTCGAACTTTACCGTGGGCGCAGCGACTGGGAACTACTCTTCCGGGGAAGCGACCGTATGGATCTTCCTCTACTCCAACAGCAGCGCGGTCACGCTCAGCGCGATCGCGGTCGTGGGATCCTCGTCGTACTTCCTCGGAACCGTCACGGGCGCGTCGTGCGTCGGCTCGCTCTCGCTCACGCCGATCCCCGCGGGGTACGTCGACAGCGCCCGCGCGGCAAAGAGCGCCGACGCGGACGCCGGCTCGTTCCTCTCGGCGGACTCGCGGGCGAATGTCGTGTACGCGCTCCTCGACAACGGCACCGCGGGTCCGGAATGGTACGTGGTCTACACGAACTGCTCGTACAATGTCACGACCGCCGAGTTCACCGGGGGCGACCATGGCAACCTGTTCGCCGGCGTCGTGAACGCGTCGACCGGGGACTTGATCACCGGCGGCGCTTCCATGGGGAACCTGAACTGCTCCAGCCTCTCGGTCACCAACGTGACCGGCTCGCAGCCGTACGCGCTGGGGATGTACGAGATCTCCTCGAACAACGTCGGCGCCACCTACTACACCGATCTGGGCCTCTCGCCGACGGCGGGTCTCTCGACGAACCTCTTCGGTTTTGTCCTGAGGAACTCGGTAGCCGTCGTCCAGGCACCCGCCGCGGTGCCGCTGGCATGCGCCTACGGAGCGGCGCCCGGCAGCTGCGTTGCGGGCACCGGATGGTACGCGGTCCTGGTCGCGGTCAACGGCACGGTGGTGGGGACGTACGGGAACTCGACGCCGGGATGGGGCAACCTAGCCCCCCACTCTACGAACATCACTATCACCTCCGGACTCACGCTCGTGATCGTCTCGAACACTCAGTACGCCGGCAACGCGTACACTCTGACGGCCTTCGGGACCGGCACGTCGTCGGTCTCCGGCTCCGCCAACCTGTAGCGGTTTGGTCCACGGTTCCAGGGCACGGGACCCGCGCCGGGCCGGCATCCCTTCGGTATGTGTCGGCGCAGCCCCATCGGACCCACTCGCCCCGGTCGGGCGGCCGCCCGGTTACGAGCCCGACCGCGGCCCGATACCGCCGCCCCGGGGACTTATGACGGCCACGGGAGTGCCCCCTCACTCCGGGAGTTGAACGCACACTCATGACACGGACCCCAAGAAAGCGCCCGTCGGCCGCCGGGAAGAAGCGGCATCACAAGGCCCGCCAGCGAAGGATTGCCGCCCGCCGCCGCCAGGTACCGTTCGGCGGGAACCGGGCCCGACGCTGACGGGTGCGTCCCTCGCTGCGGCGGAGGACCAGGTCGCCTAGGTTCGACTGCGGTCCACTCCGCCGAGCGCGCGGGTGCGGTGGACCGAACGCGGGAAACCCTCGAAGGGAAAAGTCGGACGCGGCGGGCGGTCGGAACCCGACCGACGCCGCCGCGCGAAGTGGTTCGCCAGGGATGCCCGTGGATCCAGTCCGGCGCGCTTAGCTGCCGAACTCCGGCGCCGCGGTGTAGACGAGGGAGAACGCCGCGCTGCCGGGGGTCGCGTCGGTCGACCCGTACGGGATGTCCACGCCGATGTAGTCCCAGACCGTACCGCCCGGGGTCAGGGTCGAGAAGTTGGAGTACGAGTAGCTGGAGGTCCCACCGGTCGGAGAGCCGGTCCACCACTGCCATCCGGCGGCCTGGATCCCCGAGAGAGTGTCGACGTCGAAACAGTTGATGGCGTAGGCCGTGCAGACCCCGGCGGCTCCGGGGGTGTCGAGCTGGACGCTGACGTTCACGGGGACCGACCCCGTGTTCTCGAGCTGTACGTAGGCGCGGCAGTTGATCCCCGGAGTGAGGTTCGAGACGACCAGGGAGATCGTGGTCCGGGCCTCGGTCTCGCCCACGAGCGAGATGTTCCCGGGGGCTCCCGGCGTGTTCAGGTTGTAGTAGCACCCGGACGTGGAGTTCTGAACTATCTCAAGGCCCATCGTCGCCGCGCTCGCCGTTCCGTTGACCGTCGCGGTCGCCGTGAACGCCGAGAAACCGACGCCGGCCAACGACACGACTGCGATCGCCGCGACCAATCCCACCAACCATCTCTTCGCCATTCTGCTTGCTCCGGAGGCTGAGCCTCCTCGGGTGGAACTGCGATGGCCTACTACCGTGTTAGGAACCCCTGCGGCCGATGGTCTGGAGCAACCTGCCCAATCGTCCCGTCCCGTGGGTGGATCGGGGTCGGCCGCCCCCGGTGCCGCGCCGACCGCGGCCGGGAGAACCGAGCGGATCGGACCCCGAACCCGGACGGCCCGGTCCGGAGGCGGCCGAGTTCGAGGAGCTTATGACGGGGGGTCAGGTGCGGGCCCACCCTTCAGGGTGGACGGGAAGCAGAGATGACGCACCACGAGCACGTGACGACGGACCATGTAGAGTACGCATCGAAGGACCCTGCGGCCACCCGTCGGTTCCTTGAGAAGGCCCTCGGGTTCCACTTTGCCGTCACGGAGGCGATGGGCGGCTACGGGATGCGCAGCGACGAGGTCCCCCAGGGTTCGAGCACGGGCGTTCGGGCTCTCGGGAAGGGCGAGTCCCCCGGTACGATCGCCTACCTGACCGTCCACGACCTGGATGCATCGTTGAAGGCGGCCACGACGGAAGGAGCCCGTGTCGTCCTACCCAGGACGGAGATCCCGGGGATGGGCTGGCACGCCGTGGTCCACGCGCCGGGGGACCTCCCCATCGGGCTGTTCCAGGCCAAGTAGGACACCTTCCGCGGGCCCACGTCCCGGGCGCTCGCTCCAGCGATCCGTCCGCCGCTGTCGGTCGGTTCGCCCCGGCCAAGTGCGCGCCAGTGCCGGACGGGAACGCGGCGCGCCGATCCGCGAGCGGTTTCGCGCCCCAAGTGGGTCGAAGTGGGTTCACGCCTTCCTGCACGGGGGCGAGCGGGCATGCCCCCGCACCCGAGCGGTCGGCGCTACACCGGCCTCAGTCGGGCCAGCGTCCCGCAAACCGCAACCCGAACGACACCCAGACCCCCAGAAGGATCGCCCCGAGGACCAGGAGCGAAACGACGACCACCACGATGCTCTGGAGGAGGCTGAACCCGTGCGCCCAGAACGCGACGTAGAGCAACGTCAGGCAGAGCCAGCCGACGGTCACTCCGATCGACGCCAGGATCCGGCGCCGAAGGCTTCCGAAGAGGTCGAACTCGCGGGAACGGGCCGGGGTCGTTGCCGGGGCCGGATTTGCCGTCATGGGTGGGGGACCCGGATTCCGGCATAAGAACATAGCACACCCCGAGTGCGTACCGGCAGGGAGCTATGCGCACGGCCGACCGGACCACCCCACGGGGGCAACGGGTCAGACCCGCCACGGCGTTCCCCCAGCTCCCGAGGGAGCTCGGTGCCGGGCCGGCCGTGACCATGGCTCGTCAGGAGGGCCCGGTGACGTACCCCCGCGCCCCGTAGGCGATCGCGATGATCCCGATGATCAGTAGCACGATCCCGCCGGCGGCGAAGCCTCCGCTCGGATCCGGCTCGGATTGGCCCTGGCAGGTCGGGTTCTGGGAGCATGCATGGTTGAAGGATGCCACGTTCTGGGAGACGACGCCCGCAGCGACGAGGAGAAGGATCCCGAAGAGGATCAGGATCACCCCGACCACGGCGGCCGCGGGGGACGTCGAGGGCCCGCGGGGCGCCTCGGGAAGGCTGAGCGGGCGATACCCCGACGGAACGATCGGCAACGGAGCGGGCGTCAGGGTCGCTCCGCACCACTGGCACGTCGCCGCGATTCCGGGGTTGGGTCCGCCACAGCGTCCGCAGGCACCCGGCTCCACGGCGCGCAATCCTCTTGGCCCCGATAACCTCTGAGGACGGCGCGATGTGGTCCCAAACGTTCGGCTCTTTACCCGGGGACCGCTCCGGGGTGAGGCTCGAGCGCACGGTTCCGTCCCCCTCGACCCGTCCGAAGACGTCGAGACCTTCTCCGGAGTAGAGATGCGTTCCCTGCTGATCCAAGGCGAGGTCGATGCGGCCGGGCTGGCCGGGCTTCTCCCCTCGGTGGGCGCGACCGTCCAGACGGCCGTCAGCTACGCGTTCGGGAACACCCGGATCGCGCTGTACGTCGGTCGGAAGTTCACGTTCCGCTCGAACGACTACCTCGGGATCCTCTTGCTGGCTGCCTCGGACGGCACGTCCCAACGGATCGACGTCAGCTACGCCGGCGGAGGGGCGGGCTTCCTCGGCGCCGTGTGGGGCGCGGGGCGCGATCTCGAGGACAACCTCATCGGCGTCCTGGCGGACGTTCTCGCCTCGAGATCGCTCCAGTACTCCGAGATCCGGCCCGAGGGCGGCGGTTAGGGTCTCGGTCCCCCTCGTTCGCGAGGGTTCGGCCGTCGAGCATCAGCCCGCGACTCGATCCGCCCTTGCCTGCGTCCCCTGCGGCTGCTCGAGAGTGCGCTCAACGAGGATTGACGCTCGAACGGCGCCAGACTTGCCGAGGAGATCTCCGGCGGCCTCCCCCGGCTGACGGCTTCCCGCCGGGGAGGTCGGTTGGCTCGCGAGAGCAGGCGGATGGTCCCGGGGGATGTGTTCAGATTAAGACCCTGTTTATATACTATAGACAAAGTCGATAGCATGAAGATCATCGTAAAATCCAGTCCTGGTTGCTCCGCGGGGAGTTCCCGGTCGCCGGAATACGAGCGTCTCCACCGAAGTACAACCATGAACGCGGTCGTCCCGAATGATGCCTGTTTCCTCTGCGGAGGGACGGCCACCTGCCGCGACAGTGCCGTCTATCTGTACTGTCACGACTGCGAGTCCGTTTCCGCCATCTCCCTCCCTGTGGGCCGACCGCTCGGGGCCCCTGCGACGGATCCCTCGGCCGGCGTCGATCGGTGGGCGGGAGAGGGGGGTGCGGGCTTTGGCGTCTCGTCGTAATCAGCCTCTCGCTCTGGCAGCCTCCGTCCACATTGGTGGCCCCCGGACAACCGTGTCATCGCCCGCGATCGGTTCCTCCAGCCTCGCCCTTGGATTCCAGCACCACCCCGCCCGGCGTGGGGGCGAGCCACCGGTCGAAGCGCCGTGGGACGCCACCCTCGAAGATCGCTTGGTCCGGCGCGAGGCGCTCGGATCTGGAAATGCGCCACCGGCGCCGTCCGATGGGAGGCCTCCCCTCTCCGACCCCCCGACCGCCCCGCCGACCCCTCCAACCCCGCCGCAGGGGGAACGCCGGGCCCATAGCACCGACCCTTTCCGTGGGGAACGATCCGCTACCTTCCACGCCACGGACCCTCGCCGGAAGGGTCGGGATCAGCGCCGCGCATGGCGCACTCCCGTCTCGCCCTCCTGAGGCTCGGGTAACGGCCGCTGGGCCACGACGCCTTTCCGACCCCTAGATCTCTCGCGACGCTGCCGTCGGCGGTCCCCGGTCGCTTCGGGGACCTCGGTTGAGGAACCGACGCGTCCGCTTACAGGTCCTTGAGGATGCGGTCGATCTCTTTGGATGCGGCCTCCAGCTCCTTCGCGACGCGCCTGGCGGCTTTCGTCGCCGAACCGGGAGGATCCCTTGCGGCGGCTTCGGCCTTCGTCAGAAGACGCCTCGTCAGGCGGGCCGCCGAAATGGCGAGATCCTTGGCCGCGCGTTTGGTCTCGCCGAGTGCCTTCTCCAGTTCGTCCGCGGGCATGGTTCGTCGCAGTGCGGAACCCGAGGGAGGTCTATAGGGACTGCGGAGTCCCCGGCGATCCCGGTCCCGAGACCCCCTAGCGTCGATCTTGTCGGATCTCCTCCATTCCCGTATCCGTTCTCAGTCCGCAAGGGTGGTTAGGTAGAAAGAAGGCGAACGCCCGACCCCCTCGCCGGTCCATCTCGGATGGCTAGGCGCGAGCCGAGGATTCGTTCCCCCCTGTGTCGGATCGTAGTCGTACCCGTTGCTCGACCTCCTGGGTCGATGGCCATCCCACGTTCTGCGCCAGACCGCGACTCACCGCCTTGGTACGCGTCCTACCCCGCGAGGATAAACTCAAACGGCATCGGTCCATCCACCCGGCGTATGTTCTTCGCCCTTCTGGTGACGGTTCACGCGAAGGCGACGGGATGGGCGCTCGCCCGGTCGCCCCCATCGTCTTGCCCGTACCGACTCGCACTGCCGATCTGGAGGCTCGCTCGATGAGCGCGGGGCGGCCGGCGTTCGTCGTCTGCCCCAAGTGTCGGCTCCCGAATCCCGTAGGCCCCCCTGCGTGCTGGAAGTGCGGCGGCGCCCTGCCGGCATCGGCCCTGGCTCCTGCGTACCTACCCCCCAGAAATCCCCCGCGGCCCCCCCAAGCCCACCGCCGGCCGTGCCGTCGTATGCAGCGTTTGGGACCCCCGAACCGGTGGTCCCCTCGGCAACGCCCAGCCCGCCACCGGCCTACGGCTTCGAAGCGACGGCCCCCCGAAGGAAGAGGAGGCTCTGGTATGCGGTGGTGGCCGTGGTCGCCGTGGTGGCGGTCGTGCTCGTCGTCCTCTGGGCGACCGGAGTGATCTTCCCTCGAGCCACCTCGGCCGCGACGACGTTCGGGGACCCCCTTCGCTCCAGCCAAGCCATCACCGCGGCGGCCTCCGCCCAGGCCTCGGCGCAGGACGGGCCGTGGACCCCCGACTCGATGGTAGGGGTCGGCGTCAGCCAGAGTTCGTCGAGCGGATCGACCGCGCAGGAGCTGGGAGAACAAGGGTGCTCGACCGTGTGGGCAACGTCCACGAGTTCGGTCGTTCCGGCCACCCCTTCGAGCGCGCCGGCGGGGCTGGTGTCGTGGTGGGTCGTGGCGTCGAACGACACGGCCGGGGACCTCCTGTTGACGCTGGTGACCAACGTCTCGGGGACCGTCCAGGCTGCCAACATCGTCATCCTTTCCGGGAGCTGCACGACGACGTTCACGGGAGCCGGCGAGATGCCAACCTCCGTGATCGATTCCTCGACCGCGGTGGCGACGGCAAACGCCGCGGGCGGGTCGACCTTCCTTGCCGACAACGCGGGCGCGGCCGAGGACCTCACGATCCTAGGGCCGTACTGGGTGATCATCTACACGACGTGCTCGTTCTACGAGCCGACCGGCACCGGGTCGGAGTTCGCGATCGCCCTCTATGCCACGAACGACACCGTATACCGCAGCGCGACCACAGGCTCGATGAGCTGCACATAGTCGTGCGTCAGGGGAGGTGGACCGCCGCTCCCGACGTACCCCCTCGGACGGCATTTCCCATGGGGGGGACACAAGTTGTGGCCAGATACCGCGCGTCCGGAGGGTGAGGATGGATCGAACTTCCGAGGGGCAAGCGAGGTTGCCGAATGGCCTCTGACCTCCCGTTTTCGTGAGGCGTCCCAGGTTCAACCGAGGTGGGACCCGGCAGCTGTGGCTGGCAGCCGGCGGTCTCGTCTAGCTCTTCGAGAAGAGCCCGGTGCTCAGGTAGCGGAATCCGGAGTCGACCAGGACCGTGACGACCGTCGCCTCCGGCCCGAGCCG
>Ga0181533_1002591_pt1 | contig 20922 bp, 13 predicted proteins | sample PEATcosm2014_Bin_45_FD_119772 | JGI IMG/M metagenome (GOLD analysis project Ga0181533, IMG submission 119772) | Peatland microbial communities from MTU Mesocosm Facility, Houghton, MI, USA - PEATcosm2014_Bin11_60_metaG | ecosystem: Environmental > Terrestrial > Soil > Wetlands > Peat | place...
GCTCGATCTCTTTCTCAGTCTTCACCGGCTTGTCTGTGCCGAGATTAGATCCCTCGGTCACCAGCACGTCGATATCGGGCGGCGGGTTAGCCATAAACCGGTCCACCAGCACGGATTTGCGGCCGTGACGGCGAAAGTCGCCCGTATAGAGAATCCTCTTCCCCGCTCCCTCGACCAGCAGCATATAGGCGTCGAAGGCAGAATGGTCGGTGAAATAGGGCGTAACGGTGAACGGCCCGATGGCGAAGGGTCCCGAACGACTGTTCCATGTCTCGAAGGTACGGGCAAGCGGACGACGCGTGATGTCGCTGGTAATCGCGATCAGCTTGGCCGACTTCGAGCCCGTCCAGATCGGCCAATCGAGCGGCAGTTCCTCTACCAGGCCCCAATGATCCTGATGGGGATGGCAGATGAGGACGGTCGCCGGTCGGGTCCGATCCAGCGACGCCGGAAGCAGGCCGGTGGCGCCTTCCGGCGCGTCGAGTGGCCTCCCGGCATCGAGGATAAGACGGTCGCCATCCGGGTGCACGATTTCGATGCAGATCCCACCGATCTGCTGCGTGCCGCGATGGACGGTGAGGGTTAGGGTCAAGCTGCAACTTTCAAACTATATTTGCTAATTCCGTGAGTAAATCCGTGAGGATTTCCTTTCATTAATAATCGGTCTTTGAAATGTTCGTGGAGGATTTTCTTATGCTCCTTCCATACCTCGCCTTTATCCTCATCACGACTGTAACCAAAAACCACGAGCCTGACTTCAGAATCGACTGTCAATTGCTCAGGTCTGTCCGCCACCTCTTTCACCAAGGGGTCATAGCGGTTCGGCGGGACCAGATCGACTAAGTTCTTACAAACTTTACGATACGATTCTTCAAGGTCCGGACGATATTTCTTTATAAATGTTTCATATTTTCTAATCTGCTCGAACACTCGTGGTTCGGGTTTCCATGATCGCAACTCGCCGTTATCGAACCGCTTTGCTTCAAAAAATACAATACAGGGCTTACCGTCATTCCTCTGAATTGCCGCAAAATCGATGCGGTCGGCAACCCGCCTGCCCTTGGTGTTCTGATCCTCATCATCTATCTCGACGTCTGATTTGGGTGACAGAGCAACCTCGACGTCGACGACATTTTTGTTGCTCTTCAAAATGCTATGTACGCCCACTTTCTCATCTTCCGCATACCAGCATGACGATTTCTTTAATGAATCGAGGTCGAATTTATCTATGAGCATCTCGTTCACTCGATCCTCCACTGCGGGACCCTCGTCGCTCCATATGACATAAGGATTCTTTACACTGGGTCTGACCAGATATTTGTAGTGACTTTCGGATACAAGTCGCCCTTCCTTGAAAGATATCTTCAAAAGGCTGCACCCTTGAAAATATACATTGATATATTCTTTCCTTATTGCGACGAATAGATCCTCATCGCTGATAATCTCCTTCCAATGCTTCCAACTCTTCAATGCGCCCTCAAATTTGTCGCTAATTCCCCTATCGAACATGCCCTTCCTCCTCAGTTAGTCGTTCCAACAGGATGGCCGCCAGAATCGATTCTTACTACCGCAACTCCCGCTCTTTCAGCGCGTCTTCGACCATCGCGCAGAGATCTTCCACCAAGGAATCTTTCTTGATCACATATCGGTAAGCGCCCAGATTCACGGCCTGGATGGCGGTCGCCATGGTCGGAACCGCGGTGATCAAGATGAACGGTGCCCGGTTCTTGGTGGCGCGCGCGTGCTCGAGCAGTTCGAGTCCGCTCAGGTCCGGCATGCGGACATCAGAAATGATCACATCGTACGTCTGTGAGTCAATTTTCGCTATTGCAACTTGTCCGCTCGTGGCGGTATCCACCAAGTGCTCCTTCTTACCAAACGCAATCTCCAAAACCCGGCAAAGAGATTCTTCGTCATCAACAATCAGCAGTCTTGCCATAACAAGCCTCTCATTCCGAGCGGAGGTTACGTCCTGCGCTCGACTGGCCAAAATGCGCGGAGCGCTTTGGAGGGCGACCATGAACCGGAGTCTATTGCTTCAGCCATTGAAGCGCTTCCGCGAGCACCTGCCCGGGGGACTTTTCCTCCTCATCCCTGGCTTTGCCTGGAGCCGACCAATAGCTTATAAGAAAATCCGAGCCCACGATGATCAACGGGGCCCACAGCTTGGGTCGTTGGACGGCATTCATTGTCCAGTCGATCTCGTCAGCGAGCCCAAAACACCAGCCAATGTCGGCCGCAGCCCGCTGGGCATCCATCTGCACCCCGCCCCAGGCGAGCTGCAGGAACATCCGCAAGTTGCCGTGGACCAGATAATAGTGAATCGCATACGAATTCTCGCCATGTCCCGAATGGCTCAGGATGGCGTAATCCTCCAGGGAGGCGTCATCACCCTCGTCGACGTAATGGTACAAGTCGTAAGGCGAAATTTCAATCTCCCGAGTGGAAAAGAGCCATTCGCCCCGCTCCTTCAACATCGCCGCAAGCTGCTCGGGAATCGTCGGGAAGGCCAAGCCCGCCTGTTGGAAGAGGTCCCGGGCTTTCTCAAGATCAGTCATCGCATTTCTCCTTCCGCCGGGGCGAAATCAATCCCGCGCTGCTCGATCAGCTTGGCGCCCGACTCGTCTCCGAATCTGTCGCGCACCATGTTGCTGACCTGCTCCTGGGTAAAGGGCTTTGCCGGGCTAGTGCCCGGCGTTGTAGCGCTGACCTTGAGGTCAGCATGCCGTAGCGGCGGCTTTACGCCGCCATGGCGAGGTAAACTCGCCGCTACGTCAGCACATGCCGACCTCAAGGTCGGCGCTACAGATTTCCGTTGCGCCCGCAGGGGCGGCGGCAGAATTGCTGCGGTGATGAACATGAGAATGGTTACAGCCGGTCGACGCCACATGGGCACCTCCCGCAAGCGGGAATCACTGAGACGACGTGTGTGAGCATTCTATCACGGGAAGCTCACGCATCGTGATTCCTGGTGTTGGTATCGCTTGATGTAGAGGCGGCTTCACGCCGCCATATGGCGAGGTAAACTCGCCGCTACGCCGCCATTTGGTCCGTCAGTTGACGGATAAACTCGCCACTACAATCAATTGGCGGCGTAAAGCCGCCTCTACATCGGACCACACCATTACCTGACTTGAGGTCGTCACTGCGTCAATATTTTGACGTCAAATTGGTCAATTCAGCCACCCAGGCGGTTAGATCTTGGCTGCCTATTCAGATACAAACCATTCATTTTAAGAGATTAATTAAATTTAGTTCAGAGGCCAGCGTTTGGAATCACAACTGCCATGCAAGTGTCGGGTCGTGGCGAGTTTTTGTCGCCAAACGGAATCACCTCTCTTCCGAGGTCGTTTGACGAAAGGTAAAGCAAGCGTGGAATTCTGGATGCGTGAGCAGGGCTGGTTAGCGTTTGCTGCCTACTGCCTTCTGCTTACTGCCTACTGTCTCTCATGTGGATTGTCCGATTAGCCCTACGACGGCCATACACTTTCATCGTGATGGCTATAGTCATGATGATTCTGGGGGCGCTTTCCATCATTCGCACCCCCAAGGACATTTTCCCCAATATCAACATCCCGGTGGTAAGTGTCCTTTGGAATTACGCTGGCCTTTCTCCCGAGCAGATGGCCTACCGAATCGCCGTCATAAATGAACGCTCCATGACATTGACGGTGAATGACATTGAACACATCGAGTCCGAGTCGTTGAATGGCATTTCCGTCATCAAGATTTTCTTTCAGCCGGGCGCCAGCATCAGCACCGGAATCAGCCAAGTGACAGCGATTTGCCAAACGCAGCTTCGGCAATTACCACCCGGCGCCACCCCTCCGCTCATTATTCAATACAGCGCTTCCACCGTGCCCATTTTGCAAATTGGACTCTCCGGGCACGGGCTTTCGGAGCAGCAGTTGTTTGACTTGGGCGCGAACTTCATCCGCGTCCAACTGGCCGACGTGGAAGGCGCCGCCATACCGTGGCCCTATGGAGGAAAGGTACGCCAAGTGCAGGTGGACCTTGATACTGCCGCTTTGCAGGCCAAAGGGCTTTCACCCCTCGACGTGGTGAATGCCATCAGCGCTCAGAACATTATTCTTCCTTCCGGAACTTCCAAAATCGGCTCGTATGAATATGACGTTGAGGCCAATGGCAGCCCGCTAACAACTTCTGAACTCAATGATTTACCGATAAAAACCTCGGGTAACACGGTAATTTATATTCGCGACGTCGCCCATGTGCGCGATGGCTTCCCGCCCCAAACCAACATCGTGCGCGTTGACGGCCAACGGGCGGCATTGATGACGGCAATGAAGACCGGGAATTCCTCGACGCTGGATATCATTTCCCAAATCAAAGCGGAGCTGCCGCGCATTCAGAAGGGTTTGCCGCCGCAATTGCAAACCCATTACTTAAATGACCAGTCCATTTTCGTGACGGCCGCCATTAAAGGTGTGGTGAGAGAAGCTCTAATTGCTGCGCTTCTTACCGCGGCGATGATTCTCCTGTTTTTGGGGAGCTGGCGGAGCACCTTCATTATCGCCGTCTCCATCCCACTTTCCATCCTGACTTCTCTGGTGGTGCTCAGTGCGCTGGGGGAAACCATCAACATCATGACGTTAGGGGGATTCGCGTTGGCGGTGGGGATTCTGGTGGACGACGCCACGGTTGCCATCGAAAACATCATCCGCAACATCGCCATGGGGAAAGAGCTGCAACCGGCGATTTTGGATGGCTCGGCACAGATTGCTGTCCCGGCTCTTGTCTCGACCCTCGCCATTTGCATTGTTTTCGTGCCCATGTTTTTCCTGACCGGGGTCGCCCGATACCTTTTTATCCCCTTGGCGGAAGCGGTGAGCTTCGCCATGCTGGCGTCGTACCTCCTGTCCCGGACGTTGGTTCCGACCATGGCGCTGTACTTGCTCCACGGCCATGAGCACGACGAGCAAAATCTGGAAGCCGAGGCCCAACGCCACCTTTTGGCTCGCCTGCAAGTGGGATTTGAACGTGTCTTCGAACGGCTGCGGGGAAGGTACAAGCGTTGGCTGAGGACTTGCCTCCATCATCGCGCTTGGCTGGCGGTGGGGGTTTTAAGTACATCCGCTATTTCGTTTTTGCTGATCCCCTGGATTGGCCAGGACTTTTTCCCCAAGGTTGACAGTGGTCAGTTCACCCTGCACCTGCGCGCTCCCACCGGAACCCGCATTGAAGAGACGGCGCAGCTTTGCGACCAGGTGGAGAGTTCCATTCGGGAAGAGATTCCTCCCCAGGAAGTCACCAGCATCATTGATAACATCGGGTTGCCGAACAGCAGTGTGAATCTCTCTTACAGCAACTCGGCTCCCATCGGCACCGGGGATGCTGACATTATGGTGGCGCTGGCTGAAAATCATCACCCCACGGCGGAGTACGTCCGCAGGCTGCGCCTCAAATTGGGTCAGGAATACCCTGGCGTAACGTTTTACGTCCTGCCCTCTGACATGGTTAGCCAGATTCTGAATTTCGGCCTCCCGGCGCCCATCAATGTCCAGGTGGTGGGCCAAAACCTGACCGCCAATCGGCGATTCGCCGAGGGATTGATGCGTAAACTCAAATACATCCCCGGCGCGGTTGACTTGCGCATCCAAGAACCCTTCAACCTGCCGCGCCTTAATGTTGACATTGACCGCACCCGGTCGGCGCAGGTGGGATTTACGCCCCGCGACGTCGCCAGCGACATGCTGATTTCCCTAAGTGGGAGCTTCCAGACTGCTCCCACCTTCTGGATGGATCCGCGCACCGGCGTCAGCTACGCCATTACAACTCAAACCCCGCAATATCGCGTGAACTCACTCCAGGATCTCCAAAACATTCCCATCTCGAATTCCAGCGGTGCTCCCCCCCAAATCTTGGGGAATCTGGCCACCATCAGCCGCGGGGCTTCCCTCGCCGCAGTCTCGCATTACAACGTTCAACCCGTGGTCAACATTTACGGTTCGGTGCAGGGAAGGGACTTGGGGGGTGTGGCTGGCGACCTCGACCGCATGGTGGGTGAGAGCCAGAAGGATCTGCCGCGGGGCTCGCGGACCATTGTGCGCGGGCAGATTGATACCATGCGCTCGTCCTTCTCGGGACTGCTGGCGGGGCTGGTCTTTTCGATTGTGCTGGTTTATCTCTTGATCGTGGTGAACTTCCAATCGTGGCTCGACCCGCTGATCATTATTTCCGCTTTGCCGGCAGGGCTGGCGGGAATCCTCTGGTTCCTGTTCGCCACGCACACCACCTTCAGCGTGCCGGCCATGATCGGTTCCATCATGTGCGTCGGTGTCGCCACGGCCAACAGCATTCTGGTGGTGAGTTTTGCCAAGGAACAATTGCAAGAGGGCGTCCATGCCACGGTGGCGGCATTGGAGGCCGGATTCACTCGTTTTCGCCCCGTCATTATGACGGCGCTGGCCATGATTATCGGCATGGTGCCCATGGCCCTGGGGATGGGTGAAGGCGGTGAGCAAAACGCCCCGCTGGGCCGGGCAGTGATCGGCGGCCTGCTGTTTGCCACCGTGGCAACGCTGTTCTTTGTTCCTACCGTGTTCAGCGTGGTGCACGGCGGACGAAAGGATCGGGCCAATTAGGCATTGAGTCATTGAATCATCGAATCATTGAGTCATTTAAAGGCTGTCCGTGGTCCGTGGTCAGTTGTCAGTGGCTTAACGCCCTTTATATCGACGTATGTTGAAACGGACAACTGACCACGGACCACGGACAACTGACAGCTTTCCAATGACTCGATGACTATATGATTCAATGACCCGATGTTCGGAGGACTTGATGAAGGCTAAGGAGAGCTACGATATCAAGACCGATGACGGCCAGATGGAAGGCTCCGGCCAGCCGGGGCAACGTCCCCCGTCGTCCGGAGTAGGCAAAGTCATCTTCGGGTTGGTGCTGCTCTTGGTGGTGGCGGGGGCCGTGGTCTACAGGGGCATTTCCACTCGAGTCCGCGCCGCCGCCGACGTGAAAGCCGACACGCGCGAACTCGCCGTGCCCGCAGTTTCCCTCGCTCAACCCAAACGCAACGCGCCGCAGGAAGAAATCGTATTGCCCGGGAACATCCAGGCCTTCATCGATGCTCCGATTTATGCGCGTACCAACGGTTACCTGAAGCGCTGGTACGTGGACATCGGCGGTCGGGTAAAAACAGGCCAGCTTCTGGCAGAAATCGATACTCCCGAACTGGATCAGCAACTCCAGCAAGCGCGGGCTGATCTGGCGACGGCAAAGGCCAACTACGACTTGGCGCAGACCACCGCCGCGCGCTACGAGTTCCTGCTGAAAAGCGATTCCGTGGCCAAGCAGGACGTTGACAACGCCGTCGGTGATGCGCACGCCAAAAAGGCCATGGTGGATTCCGCCACGGACAACGTGAAGCGCCTGGAACAATTACAATCCTTCGAAAAGGTTTACGCGCCTTTCGACGGGGTTCTTACCGAGCGCAAGACCGATATCGGCCAGCTCATTAATTCCGGAAGCGGCGGCGGCGCCAATGAACTGTTTCACGTGGCGGCCATTCACACCCTGCGCGTTTACGTGAACGTGCCGCAGATTTACTCCCCCGCGGCGGTCCCGGGCGTCCAGTCCTATTTGACGATGCCGCAGTTTCCCGGACGGCGCTTTCCCGGCAAGCTGGTGCGGACCTCCGAGGCCATTGACCAGGCGTCCCGCACCCTGCTTGCGGAGGTGGACGTTGCCAACCCCACGGGCGAAATCCTGCCCGGGGCTTACGCCGAGGTCCATTTGAAGCTTCCCTCGGCCACTTCGACGGTCGTCATCCCGGTAACCAGCCTGATCTTTCGATCGGAAGGCTTGCGCGTGGGCGTGGTCCGCAACGGCCGGGCTGCCTTGATTCCCATAACCATCGGCAGGGATTTTGGAACGGAAGTCGAAGTGGTCGCGGGCCTCGACGGCAGCGAAAAGGTGATCACGAACCCGCCGGACTCGCTGGTGGACGGGCAGGAGGTTCGCATCGCTACCCCCGGCGCGGGTTCCTGGGGTGGAGAGTAGGATCTCAGGTCTCAGGTGCCGGGTATCAGAAATTGTGCGATGCCTTTTTTCTGCCGAGCGACGGGTCGATTGTGGATAAACCAAGAAAGAACGATACTCCTGGCTATACCCAGGAAATAGAGATGGGACACAATGTCATACTAAGACTTTGCGGATGCTTTCGGCGCAAATCCCATCACCAGTCGTACCAGCAGGAAGGATATGCCCCGTTGATCCATTCCAAAGGGAAAATGGACATTTTGTCTGCCCACTTCAAAATTCGACGTGCCAGCGCAAGCGGTGGCGGGCCGCGTCCCACGATAAAAGGAGGGGACGAAATTACTCCGATGAACACCCTGGGCCTTTGGGCAGCCGCTCTCTTCGTCGCCGCCTTCTTCTCATTCAGTGCCTGCACGCCGGGGCCCAAGTATGCGAAGCCCACGGTTCCCACGCCGCTCACTTACAAAGAGCTCGCGCCCGCTGCGGCCGGTCCGCAAAGTGAATGGAAAGCCTCCCAGCCGCAGGACCAAGTGATTCGCGGAAAGTGGTGGGAGGTCTTCAACGACCCGCAGTTGAATGCGTTGGAGGAGCGCGTCGACGTCTCGAACCAAAACCTGAAAATCGCCGAGGCGCAGTTTCGCCAGGCGCGGGACCTGATTCGCATCAATCGGTCGAGCTTGTACCCGACGGTCAGCGCCGGCCCTTCCATCACCGGGGAACAACTTTCCAAGAACGCTCCCAACGCCGGTCCCAAATATGGCCAAACGCAGGGGGATTTCGTATTACCCTTCGACCTTTCCTATGAGGTGGACGCTTGGGGGCGAATCCGTCGCACCATCGAAGCTGCCACGGCCAGCGCTCAGGCCAGCGCGGCAGACTTGGAAACCGCCCGGCTGAGTATTCACTCGGAGTTAGCTGCCGACTACTTTGCGCTGCGTGGGCTGGATGCGCAGAAGCAGTTGCTGGACTCCACCGTAGTCGCGTACCAGAAAGCTCTGGACCTGACCACCAATCGTTACAACGGCGGACTGGCGGCCAAGGTGGAAGTGGCGCAAGCGGAGACCCAGCTTGAAGCCACGCAGGCGCAAGCCATCGACGTAGGAGTGCAGCGCGCCCAATTCGAGCACGCCATTGCCGCGTTGGTGGGTCAGCCGGCATCGACCTTCTCGATTCCCGTTTCCCCGCTCGATGCGCCCCCGCCCAAGATTCCGGTGGGCGTGCCTTCCGATTTGTTGCAGCGCCGGCCTGACATCGCCGCGGCGGAGCGCCGCGTAGCCGCCGCCAACGCTGAAATCGGCGTGGCCCAGACGGCCTTCTACCCCACGCTCAGTCTCAGCGCCGCGGCCGGATTGGAAGGGAACTCGATCACCAACTGGTTTGCCTGGCCCAGCCGCTTTTTTGCCGTGGGCCCGTCGTTGCTGGAAACGCTTTACGATGCCGGCCGCCGCCACGCTTACACGGACCAAGCTTGGGCCGCTTACGATGCGAATGTGGCTTCTTATCGCCAGAACGTTCTCACCGCCTTCCAGGAGGTGGAGGATAACCTGTCAGGGCTGCGCATTCTCGATGCGGAAAGTGCCAAGCAGAGTCAAGCTGTCCAGTCAGCCGAGCACTCGCTGGCGCTCTCCACGAACCGTTACAAGGGTGGGCTGGTGACTTATCTCGAGGTCATCACGGCGCAAAGCATCGCCCTGACCAACGAGCGAACCTCTGTCGATATCCTGACGCGCCGCATGAACTCCACCGTCCTTCTGATCAAAGCTCTGGGCGGTGGATGGGACGCCTCCCAGTTGCCCCAACTGAGCGGGCAGGGAGGCAATGCCACGGGGAATGGGGCGGGCGGATAGAAGTAAGAAAAGACGAAACTCGAAACTCGAAAATCGAAAATCGGAGTCACTTTCGACTTCCGGCCTTCGTCGGGCGAGTTTCGAATTTCGATTTTCGAGTTTCGGCCTTTGGCCTTTTGACTTTTGACTTGCTTGAATTCGCCTCTCCATGGGGCAGGCAAAGAACGTTCGAGAGCACATGCTAAGAATCACCGTCACACATCATCAAAACGCCACGGCCCTCCGCCTGGAGGGTAGACTCACCGGCCCGTGGGTGGACGAACTGGAACGGACCTGGCGCGCCGTCACCTCTGACTCTGCCGATGGCCGCGTCGCGGTGGACCTCACGGACGTCACCTTCGTCGGCGAGGACGGGAAGAAACTGCTGGAAGCGATGTACGGGGAAGGGGCTAAGCTCAAAGCCTCCGGCTGCGTCACCCGTAGGCTGGTGGAAGAGATTGAGCGAAGCTTCAACCGAATGCATCCCAAGCATACCGTGCCAATTTCCGAATGACCCGAACAGCAAACGTAGCGCAGACCTCCGCCTTTGAGGTCTGCGGTTCTTACCTCGACTCACGCACCCAAACCCGAGGGTAGGTGTTCTTCCTTGCGATTCACTGTCATTGCGAAGTAAGAGCCGCGGACCCCAAAAGCGGGGGGTCCGCGCTACAGCCTGTTAACCTAGCGCAGATTGGTGTAACCTAACTCACAATTATGGTGAACGAGACCGTAGCCAAAACCACCGGAAAACCCTCGGCGCTGGTCGATACGCGGGTCATTTATTGCGGCGATAACCTGGAGCAGTTAAGGAAGCTGCCTGACGCCTGCGTGGACCTGATTTACATCGACCCACCTTTTAACTCCAATCGCAATTACGAGGTGTTCTGGGGCGAGACCAAGGAAAGGCGCGCCTTTGAAGACCGCCACGCCTCAACCCAGGCCTACATCGAATTTATGCGGCCACGCTGCGTGGAACTGGCCCGTGTATTGAAGAAGACGGGAAGCTTTTATTATCACTGCGACTGGCACGCCAGCCATTACGTCAAGGTGATGCTCGACCAGATTTTCGGGGAGAACAATTTCCAGAACGAGATTGTGTGGAAGCGCAGCACAGCCCACAGCGATACGAAGCAGGGAGCGACGCAATATGGAAGAGTTCACGATGTCCTCCTTCTCTATGGCGGTGGAGGAGTCCCCGCCTTCAACACGCAGTACATTCCGTACGATGAGTCTTACACTGACAGCCACTATCGCTACGTGGAGCCAGGCAGCGGAAGGCGTTATCGCAAGGGCGACTTGACCGCAAACAAGCCCGGTGGTGATACGTCTTATGAATGGAAAGGTGTGCGTCCTTATGAGGGGCGCTACTGGGCATTTTCAAAAGCAAAAATGGAGGAATTTGAAAGGCAAGGCAGGCTTGTTTATACCAAGTCTGGGATGCCAGAGTACAAGCGCTATCTTGACGAAATGCCGGGCTCTCCCCTCCAAGATGTATGGGACGATATCCCGGTACTCAATTCGCAGGCCCGTGAACGTCTCGGGTATCCTACTCAAAAGCCCTTGGCTCTTCTTCAACGCATTATTTCGGTAAGCTCTAACCGTGGCGACATCGTTCTCGATGCTTTCTGCGGTTGCGGCACAGCACTGGTTGCGGCGGAGAACCTTGGACGGCAGTGGATTGGCATCGACATTTCGCCCACCGCCTGCCGCGTGATGGCGAAGCGGCTACGCGACGCATGCAAGCTGCGCGAAGATGAGAACTACTGGCGTCACGGAAAAGGCTTTGTCGTGCGCAACCTGCCTTGGACGGAGAGACAGTTGCGCGACATTCCGCCCTTCGAGTTTGAGAACTGGGGGGTGATTGCTCTGGGTGGGATTCCGAACAAGACGCAGGTCGGCGACATGGGCATTGATGGCCGCATTTATCCGCTCTCGGCCGTGCCCCACAAAAGCGGCAAGGCGGCGGGCGAACTGGACTTCATGGACGACTGGTATCCCATCCAGGTGAAGCAGGGGGACAAGGTGGGCCGCCCGGACGTTGACATGTTCGAAGCAGCCATGATCAGGGCCAAGCGGAAGAAGGGCTTCTTCGTGGGCTTTGATTTCTCTCACGACGCGCTGGCCGAAATCGGCGCGTTCTTCATAGCTCAACACACCGTAATCGTGCCCCTCACCGTGCGCGAAATTCTGGACGAGCAAATCGCCCAAAAACTGGCGTAATTCGGAGCGGGTAGCGACGCTCCGTGCAATCTGGCTTTGCCGCCTACGCCTAGTGTGGTTTCCTCTCTTCCCACGCACTAGTTAGGATGTCGAGTGTTTCCCATGCCGCCTCTGAATCATGGGCAAGCGCTGCAACCTGTTCCAACATGTCAGGCGTCACGGTGGTCGCCGCCCCCCTAAGTGAATAACAGGCTTGTTCACGCAAATCCTCGCTCTCATAATCCTTGCTCTGAACCTTGCCCAGTTTAATAAGGTGCTTCCAGACTTCAGGTTCCGAAGCCGCCGGTTCAAGTGAAAAGAAGGCACTACTCCGAACTTCGCGGCTCTTGTCGTTGGTCAATTCGATCAAGCGCTTCCAAGCAAGTGGGTGAGAGGCGAATCTGCGTAGGGCTCTCGCAATGTTCCTGCGACCGTACTGGTCAGTGGAATGGCTGAGTTTCAAGACGCGATTTATGGTTTCATCTTTGTCGTCAGGGATTTGCATCACTCCATCTTCTATAGCGTCAAGGTCGATTTCGAGGTCCTCTGCGTGTGCCCCTTCACGCGCTTCCGAAGCTGCTAAACCGCTAGGATGTGGCTCAGCCGCCTCCCCCATTGCCGCGTCTTGACCGGACGCGGTCTCTTGCAGGCACGCCTTGACTTCTGGATCTGCTTGCCAGCTTGAGAGGGCGCGGATCGCCTCGGCGCTGATCCGTGGATCTTTGTCCCTAGCGAGCCGCAACACGCATCGCCGGACTTCGCGGTCTGAAAGTGCCCCTACGAGGCCCTCCAGCGCGACCTCGCGAAAAGACACCTCCCGGCTTCTCGTGAAGCGAAATAGGACCTTCAAAACCTCTGGCTGCAAGGGTGCTCTGGAGAGTGCGCGAGCAGCCGTTATTCCGACAACCCTGTTCTCGTCCGTGACGAGATCGAGCATCCGTTGGAGAATTTTGCAGTCTGATATCCCATCCCTTAGGGCATATATAGCGGCTTCACGCACGAGCCAACGATTGTCACGCGTCAGATTAAGAAGATCTTCGCAGAACATGGGAACAAAAGGAGCATTCGCCAGCGTCTGGGTAGCCTGGTAACTGACTGATTCGTCGGTGTCGTTTATCAGGTCCAGCAGACACTTTATGACCTCCGGCTCTCCAGCGTTCATCTCGAGTGCCTTGAGCGCTGCCTCTGAGAGGTACTTGTCTTTTGCGTGGCGGGCGAGCGAGATCAGGTAATCTCGCACACTCGGCGCGGATGAGGCTTCCTGGACAGCATGCAGGAATTGCTGACCCTCCCATTTCCGCCAACACTCCAGGGTAGGATGGACGAGTTCCTGAACCAAGCCCCCAGGAGGCTTCCCCCACATGCCCAGGCAGCGCGCCCCCATGCGGAGATCGCGCTTCAGTATCCGTTCATAATGAAATCGGCGGTCCCAAAAGGGCCACAGCCGGTAGCCGTGACGCGAAATCCAGGTGACAAAGAACTCAGCCGACTGGCGCGAACGCGCATCCCATCTCTCGAAAAGACCGAGTAGGAATTCGCCGCCCTCTTCGGCAGCCTCCTGGCCGCCTTTCGGCAGAAGTGCAGAAAGCACACGCGTTGCGGCGTGTGAAATCTTGCGCAACCACCAAGTCAGAGTGGGTAGCTCGCGCACAAGGCTGTGGGCATGGTCGCGTCGAAAGCATCCAGCAGTTAAGAGAATGACTCGCTCCCAAGCTGGGTCATGCAGGCGTTCGCGGACGCGAGCATAAGGATCGCTGCACGCGGCGACAGCTCGGGCCGCGAAATACTCGCCAAAAGTCTCAAGCGGGAAAGCGTAATCGCTGCCCTGTCTTTCCACCAGACGAGCGGGAAGAAGGAACCTAAAAAAGATTTCCCTGTCTTGGTCTGAGATTTTCCTGTCCTTTTCGGATTGCGGAGAAAGGCACTCCTGCTTGATGACTCGCGTACCATTCTCAAAGGCCGCAAGTGCCAGAGGTTTCAGAATCCGCACAACATCCTCTGCCTGCAGATGCTCCGGCCAAACGTCACTGCCCTTGCGCCTATGCCAAGCCGCGAGGGCATCAAGGCAATCGCGGATAAGGTGGGCCGGCTGGTTTGGGAGTTCGGAAAGTTGATTCTGGCGCTGCCTTTCGAACGCCGTGAAACACAGGAAGGAGAGTAGAAGGGGGTTGCGTGCCAGCGACGCCGCCGGGCCTTGATCAACATGGAGGACCCTTTGAATAATCGGCTGGAAATCGGTTATCTGAAACTGAACGCTAAGCGCCCGGCAGAGATTCGTTGCCAGCAAGACAATCTGTGACTGAGATAGTTCCTGCAAATGGTATTGGGCGAACCCGGTTAGCGGGGCATAGCGGTAGGCGCCTGGCCGTGATGAAAGGATCACATGGTTATGGTCTCGCAGCAAAGCGGGGACCAAGTCTTTGACCTGTCTTTGCGCATCAGAGGTGAGTTCATCATAGCCGTCCAGAAGTATGACGGCTTTTCCTTCTTGGATAGTTTTGACCATGAACTCCCAGTATCGGCTGTCCTGGCGCAGACGCTCGTGCACGGCATCAGGCAGGCGCGTCCGCAACCAATCAAGCGGCCTGTCTGCGCCCAATTTCTCGCGATGCTGTTTGAACTCGACTAGGATTGGAACCCGAGCCGAAGGATCACGCGTCAGTACCACAGCGTATTGGCGAAGAAGTGTGGTTTTCCCTTGCCCTGGCTCACCAAGAATTACTAACGGTTTTCCCCGCTGAAAGACTTGCAGGGCAGGCTCTGCGCGGCTTCCTTTATCTGTGTCGATCTCGTCTCTCTCACTTATTCGTTCGGACCCATTCGTCTCCAACCGCAAATCTTGCCCCGCTCCCGCAGCATCACCACGTTCCGACAGGCACGCAAGCTGTGCCTCGACGAAAATCTTATCGAGAGGGATGGCCTCGGAGGAAATCCCGATGCCTGCAATCTGAGCTTCGCTCGCGTATGCACGTAGAACCTCGCGATACGTCGCTAGCAAGCTGTAGGAGGTGTCGGCCATAGCCACGACTTCAATGACCGTGGGGGCGGAGTTTGCGGAAACCGTTCGGAATAGATGACCCCCATGATGCTCTGTATATTATAACGCGGATGAGAGGCCGTCACTGATTCCTTCCCGGCACGGCGGGCTGGCGCAGATGCTCGATTTTTAGCGTTTGCGATTCGGACTCTCTACCCGCAAGCAACACTCTGAGTGGTTCCACCAGAAAAGACTGCGGACGATAGCTGACGAAGGATCAGAGGGGATCAAAGGTGAGCGTGGCCTCGCGCGTGATCCTGACGAATATGTTTTCAATCAGGACGTCGAGTTTATCATCGAGCCCAGATCGTCAAGCGGGGAAGCGGACCTAATACTGCGAGAGCCTGGGGGCCGTTACCTCATCATCGACGCAAAATACGTACATGAAGATTCCACGCGAAGCACTATTCGCGACCAGATGAACTCCGGGTTTCATCAAGTCGCCCGTTATTGTGAAGACTATCGTGAACCAGAGGGTTTTTTGATCTCGTTCATACGAACTTCAAAGAGGATAAGTCTCGAACTTGAGGAGTCAGACGGGCTCAGGTTCCTTAAGCTTGGTGGGAAGACAATCTACTATCTGCCAGTGCAGATTTCAGATGAACCCTCTGCAAGCAAATCTGGAAAAGCAGAGGACGTGACTATCACAAAGGAAGAGCTTGTATCTCCAGTACTGGAATAGCGGGCGGGCTGGCGCAGGGCGAGCGCAGCCCTGCGATTTAGTGTGGATCAAGCAGGCCGGTCCATGGTCAAGACAGACGAATCGTGCAGATAATAGAATCGGGTGCTGGACGTGGCCGGGCTCGAAAGGGCGTTCATAGGTCGAAAACATCGGCGGGCATAGTCAGTAACGTGAATCGCAGAGCTGGGCTCGCTCTGCGCCAGCCAGCCATAGTCGCCACGCTTAACCCTGCCCCCAATTCCAGCGGCTGGAACAATTCACCCGTTACCATCAGCTTCACGTGCACGCGGGGCGGCCTGCCGATTGCCAGTTGCTCGAGCCCGCAGACACTTTCCACGGAGGGGGCGGGGCAGGTGGTCACCGGCAGGGTCACTGACACGGCAGGGAGCACGGCGACAGTCAGCGTCTCCGTGAATATTGATATGACCCCGCCGGTCATCGCCGTCAGCGCCCCGGCCGACCAGTCAACAGTCTCGCAAGCCGGAGTCACGATCACAGGCAATGCCACCGATGCCTTATCAGGAACCGCCCTGGTCACTTGCGGTGGAGCAACGGGCACGCTCTCCGCCTCGGCGTTCACCTGCAATGTGACGTTGAACGTGGGGCTGAATCTCATCGTCATCAAGGCCACGGACGCCGCCGGAAATGTTTCCGCATCCAAGCTCCATTTGGCGCTTGCCGGAACTCTGTCGGCCCCGAACACCTTGACGGCCACTCCCAGTGGGGTCAACATGGTGGTGGGCGGCATGCAGCAGTTTACGGCTGTCGACGAACTGGGACGACCGCGCACGGACGCTACGTGGACCATCAGTGATACCACCATCGCGACGATCACCTCCGACAGTTCGCCCTTGTTGACTGCGGTGGGGGTGGGGCAGGCAACACTGACTGCAACCGTGGGGAGCGTGACGGGGCAGACCACCGTCAACGTCCTGAGCGGCACTTCGCTCCCGGCGGGCACCTTGCTATGGTCGGCGCCTCCGCCAGCCGGCTACACAGTCGGGCAGATATTGCAAGCTGCACCTTCGATGGGGACGCCCGACATCTATACGGTAGCCTGGGCGAGCGGAAGTTGCATGGTCACGGGCTTTACGGGAGGGGGGCCGTCATTATGGACAACACCGCTTTGCGGTACGGGAACTCCCGACGGGAGCGGCGGGCTCCTGTTGGCCACTGAGAACCAAATTGTAGACTTAGATGGGCAAACCGGCACGCCCGTGTGGACGACGGCTGTCCCGGTGGGTTCGTCGCAGCTCACCGTCGGCCAGGACGGGACGATCTACTACACTGGCACATATGACACAAGTACTGGCGCATGGGGGCTGGTCGCGCTGGCGGCGGACACAGGCATTGCCAAGCTGCTATATACGCCACCACAAGGTATCGAAGAATTTAAATCCTGCAACGGCAATATCGCCGATTACCCTTGGGGTGTCGAGTACCTGAGTCAGCCCGTCATCGGTCCGGACGGCACGCTTTTCGCTGGCATTATGGTAGGCAACCTGTTACAGGATAACTCGTATGACAACTGTAAGAGCTATACTATTACCGAAGATCAGCAACTCTCCCTCCTCCAAATCGCACCGGGCGGTTCCCCCACGGTAACACTTTTCAAGGACGATCAAACACAATATTCTGGGGCGTTTCCACAGGATCAGATCGAGGTTGTTATTCCTGACGGCCAGGGAGGCGCCTTGGTCGGGTGGTCTATTTCGACGGGGGGGCAGCAATACCAAGGGCACGTCACTGACGTTACGAATTCTGGCTCGAGCGATTTCAGCATTTCCGGCCAGCCCTACGAAATGGTGCTGGGAGAGAACGGATTGGCATTTGCTAATAATGGCGGTACGATAACCGCATTTAACATAACGACTGGTTCATCCGTCTGGACATATCAAGCGCCTGCAGGAAACGGTCTGTCCATTGTGGAGGCCACTCATGGAGGTGGTATCACGATCAACGATTCCAATGCTGGCGTCATCCAGTTTGACGCAAGCGGTAGTGTCTCCAGCAGTGGGGGCGTCTCATTCCTCCAAGGTGCGCAACCCCTTGACATTGGCAGTTGGATATCGAATGACCCCGGGTTGCCCGCCTTACTCTGGAGCCCCAACGGTGCGAACGGAATTCTAACACTCCTTGCTCAGTCCGTATTTCCAATGGTTAGTGGAAACGCCCAAGGCCAACATATTCCTCCTTTCTGTCAGAGAAAGAACAGCAATTGCGCCCTCGCCCCCAACCAGGATACGACCTTCACGAATCCACTTTGGTCAGTTAAAGAGAGGGACGTCACGTACAATCTCTTCTCGCTCCAGAATGGAACTCTGCTGCCTACGTGGGGTAATGCGGTGGGTAGTGGGCAAGCCCTAGGAATCAAAATAGAGGTCATGGAAACGAGTGAGAATCCTAACGGCGTCAGTAACATCCGGATATGCGATTGGAAGTCGCCTTTGACGCAATGCGAAATGTCAGGGTCGTACACTGACCGTTACACCGAGGGCAGCAGCAATGGGACTGATACGGTCCTGCAGCAGTTCTTTGTTGATCGTGGCCAAGTCCAGGTCTTCTGGCCGACAGATGGTTTTAACAGTCAAGGATTCCCAATACAGACTTGGTATGGTGCGTGGAATCAGAATGCAACCATAACCAATAATTCGGTGATTATCCAACAAAACAACCCCAACATGCAGAGGGGAGCAGCTTGTCCGCAGGGGTGCAGCCTGATACAAGCGAACAATACGCCATGACGAAGACCCTGCTACGACGGATCTTTCTGCTGACAGCGACGCTGGCGGTGATCGTGATTGTCTGCTACGGCGCGGCCCTGGCCTACCTCGCCTACGAGTCCAGGCGGGCGAGCCGGATGTTGCAGGAGTTGGCCTCTGTGAACATCGGAGATAATCAGGCTTCGGCGGTTCCGCTATTGCAGAAGTATGGAGGCTTTCGATCGGCGCCGCAGTTCCGGTCGCGACTTGATGACTTCGACTATCAATATTATTCTGAATTCGATCCTTTGCTTCTCAATCAAGCGGCTCACCCGAGTAAGTTCGCCAGCGTGATACGTATGGCCGCAACTAGAATCTACCCAAGGCTGAGAAGAGCGATGGGTCTCCGACGGTGGCATGTGCTCGGCTTCATAAGCGTCAAACAGGGTCGCGTGAAAGATGTTACCGGCAGTGTGCTGGTGGAAGGCAGGCATGAGACGTTGGGGGGCATTTGGCATCACGTCGAGACGATTCCTGCGGACGAAATCGAGCTTTTTGTGACCCGACCTGGCATCGATTGGCCGCAGATGAATCGTTACTTGATTGGATGGCGTCGCCTATTTCGTGACTTCGACTTCCCGGGGGAAGCGGCTGAGATCTGGATCACGCCTTCTGCAACACCGGACGAAAAGCGGTCTGCTCACCAGTTCATGTTTCAATGCTTGACGTCACGCTCGGGGTGCCGGACCGTATGCGACCTCGTTCCCGCCGGAGTGGAATACGCCAACAGCAGGCCAGCGTTGAAGGAACAAAATGGGACCTGTGTTGTTTCCCAACTAGACAGTTGGTAGGAAACCGGGGACAGCGAGCGTAGCGCAGACCTCCGCCTTTGAGGTCTGCGGTTCTTCCCTAGACTCGCGCTGCCAAACCCGCAGGCAGGTGTGGGTCTTTGAGATTTGCGCTTTTGCCAAGGAAGAACCGCGGACCCCAAAAACGGGGGTCCGCGCTACACGACTCGCTCCTAAATCCTGATTCCTAAAGCCTAAATCCTGCTAAGGTGGCGCGCATAAAGGGTGGCGTAAGTGACCATCGAATCGGCGTTCGGCAGGCTGGCGCAGGGCGAGCGCAGCCCTGCGCTTTAGTGTGGATCAAGCGGGCCGGTCCATGGTCAAGACGGACGAATCGTGCCGATAATTGAATCGGAAGCGGGACGTGGCCGGGCTCGAAATCGCGCTCAGAGGTCGGAAACATCGGCGGGCATGGTCAGTGACGTGAATCGGAGAGCTGGGCTCGCTCTGCGGCACCCGGCCGAGGAGCTATTTCCACGAACGCCATTTGGGACAATTATGAGCCCGGGGGCAAACAGAACCCTGGGAAACAGCTAGAGCAATCTCTCACTCTCACTTTCCCGTCCCGGTCAGTTGCGAAGTCTGCGGGCTATTGTCGGCGCTATCGCTGACGCTCAGCGTTCCGGTCCGGGTGCCTTTCGCTGTCGGTTTGAACACTACGTTGACAGTGCACTTGCCTTTCGACGCCAAGGTTGTGGTGCAGGTTGTCGAGGAGACGGCAAAGTCGCCGGAGGTTGAGATGGCGACGTTGTTAAGCGTTGCGTTCAAATTGCTGGTTAACGTAAACGCCTTGGCGGCGCTCGTGGTACCGACGGTCTGGCTGGAATAAGTAGCTCTGGTGGGAGTCAGCGTTACGGGAGTCGTGCCCGTCCCCGTCAGTGCGGCCGTTTGCGGGGAGTTCGCAGCGGAGTCAGATATGCTCAAGGTGGCGTTGTCAGCGCCGATGATAGAGGGCGTGAACGTGACTGTGATCGTGCATGTTTGTTCCGCGCCGATCGAACTTCCGCAGGGGTTGGTTTGGGAGTAGTCATTGCTACCGGTGATGCCGATACTGATGTTGGTCAATGCGACGGTCTGATTGTTCGTCAACGTGATTGCTTTGCCAGCGCTGGTCGTGCCCTCAACCACGTTGCCAAAGCCCACGCTGGGGGGCATCAGCGTGGCGGGGAGCACGCCAGTCCCGGTCAGGCGGGTCGTCTGTGGGCTGTTGGTTCCATTGTCGTTCACGTTGAGGGCGGCGCCCTCTGCACCCAAAGTGCTGGGTGTGAAGGTCACACTGATGGTGCATTTCGCTCCGGGCGCCAGAGTCGCCGGGCAGGTGTTGGTTTCAGCAAAGTCGCCCGCATTGGCGCCGGTGATGGCGATGCTCGATATGATCAGGTTCGCATTGCCGTGACTTGTGAGCGTGACCTTTCTGGCTGTGCTCGTCGTGCTGATCACCTGACTGCCCATGGACAGAGAAACCGGCGATAAACTGGCTGCAGAATACGGGGCGGTTCCAGCGAGTGAAACGGTCTGCTGGCTCCCGCCTACAGCGTTGCTGTTGTCCGTGATGGTCAGCGTACCGATCCGGCTACCGGCCTGCGTGGGCGTGAAGGTCACGCTGATTGTGCAA
>Ga0181533_1002593_pt1 | contig 20915 bp, 22 predicted proteins | sample PEATcosm2014_Bin_45_FD_119772 | JGI IMG/M metagenome (GOLD analysis project Ga0181533, IMG submission 119772) | Peatland microbial communities from MTU Mesocosm Facility, Houghton, MI, USA - PEATcosm2014_Bin11_60_metaG | ecosystem: Environmental > Terrestrial > Soil > Wetlands > Peat | place...
GCTATTGCTTAAAGCCAACAGGTTTCGAACCGATGAAACGTGGGCCCGTAGCTCAGAGCCAAGAGACGAGCAGTTCGGTCAGAGCGACCGGCTCATACGGGAACCCGAAGACACCGGTCGGTCGAGCGTCCAAATCGCTCCGGGCCCACATTCAGGGCGACTTCAACTGTCCGGCTTCGGTGCCTTCCACTCTGGAAAGGGGCTCAGGTGTTCGTGAGCGATCTTCCAGCCGTCCTTGGCCTTCGCAAGGACCATCGTGACGCGGGCCCTCGAAGCAGACGGGGGACCCTTCGAACGAGTAGTCGTTGACGAACATTCTCTTGAAAGCAAGATAGAAGGTGCACACCATGACCTCGCCGAAGAGATCGACGCGCAGGTCGTCGATCCGATGTGTAGTCCGCTATGTTCGCAAAGGTCGCCTGCTCGCAGATGAAGGCCTCCTCCGAGCTCTGCCTGGTGTAGGGAGGGTTCTCGTAGAACTTGGTGAACGAGTCCGCGGCCGAATGGAAGCTTGCTAGTGTTGGCAGATTCTTGTTCTTCCCTGCTTCAAAGAACCCGAAAGATCACCGATGCGACCTCCTTCTTCTCCTTGTCCAACTGCCACTGCGCCGATGTTCTTCGCGGGCCGACTTTGAGAGTTGAACTCACTAACAACGTTTTTGAGCCCATCCCGGAACCGACCGCGTGCGGCGCTGTAGCTCAGCGTGGTAGAGCAGCAGGCTGTTAGCCCGCTGGCAGATACCTGTAAGTGGGAAACCACTGGGGAATGGTCGTCGGTTCGAGTCCGACCAGCGCCGCTCTAACAGACTTGATCGAAGCCTGTTTCGTCAGAGCAGGTTCAGCTTGTCCTATTGCGCCAGGACCTTGCAATCACTTTGTGCGGGCCGGCTTGTAAACGAATGCTTCCACAAGCTGTCGGACGTCTTTGCCTTCCTTTCTTGATTGCTTCCAGAGCTCCTCTCTCCTCCCAGGGGCCATCTTGTTCCAGTACTTCGCCACTTCGTCCGCGACCTCGAACACGTAGTATTCGCCTTGCTTGAACGGCGATTCGCGACCCTTCTCCACAATTGGCGCCGAACCGTCGTCCTTTACCCTAATTGAAACCATGCGATTGCTCCTGAAATCCTCCCGTTAAAAGAGCTAGGTTCTGCTTCAGAGTTTGCACAAGCACAATCTTCCGCTTCCTCCGTGGAATCCTACGTCGATGATTCCGCATCGATTTGCTATTGATTTGGGAAGGTTTTGGGAAATCAAGTAAATACTTCCGCCGAAATCGTATCAGCGCAGATGGAAACCCAAACACAACCGCGAGTGGGCAGGACCGCCGCAGCCTTCGCAGTCTTCGCAGTCATGTGCCTCGCTTTGGGCGCGACCGTGGTCTACTACAATTCAGCCCTCAGCCAGCACGTCGCGGATTCGAACTCCGCGACATCAACAACAACATCAACAGTAATCACAACATCAACAACGACGGCAACCACAACATCGACAATACCCATTGACGGCACCGCCCTAGCCATATACAGCAACACTTCGAAGAGCGTCGTCACGATAGTGGGGGTTGTCGCGACGACCGTCAACAGTATCTTTGGATCTTACGTGACCTACTCTGAGGTCGAAGGGTCAGGTTTTGTCACCGACTATGGTAGCAAACCCTACATCATCACCAACTTCCACGTCGTCGACGGAACCTCCAACATGACGGTCACATTCTCCAACGGAGACGCTTATCCTGGGAAGGTCGTCGGCAGTGATGTCTACGCAGACCTAGCTGTCGTTTCCGTCAATGCCCCTGCCTCCGAGTTCTTTCCCCTGACGATCGTCGAATCGTCTGGCCTGCAAGTGGGGGAGTCGGTCTACGCCATAGGGGCGCCTTTCGGACTTTCGGGAACTTTCACATCAGGTCTGATCAGCCAGCTCGGAAGGACGATTCAGGAGGCAACGACGGGTAGCTACTCCATTTCCGGCATAATCCAGTTCACGGCCCCGATTAACCCGGGGAACTCGGGAGGGCCGCTCCTCGACTCGAACGGCGAGGTCATTGGAATCACAACGGCGATCATAAGCGGCTCAGAGGGTTTGGGTTTCGCGATTCCCTCCCAAACGATAATCCAAGAGCTACCGTCTCTCATAACTACAGGCAGCTACACGGATCATTCGTATCTGGGAATCAGTGGGGTAGACATGAACTATCAGCTGGCACAGGCATCGAATACAAACATCACTTACGGGGTCCTTGTCGAACAGGTTACTGGCGGAAGCCCGGCGGATAAGGCCGACATCAAGGGCGGGACCAAGCTCATCGACATCATCGACACTGACTGTGTGTATGGGCCAAATAACGATCAGTGTTTGGCCGGAGGAGACATCATTGTTTCGGCAAACGGGACGAGACTGATTAGTATGGACGCGCTCTCAAGCTACCTCGAAGAGAACACAGTCGCTGGACAAACTGTGATCTTGGGAATTGTAAGGAACGGGGTCTCGATGAATGTGTCCGTGACGCTCGGGACGAGGCCCCAGCCCTAGGGTTGGGCGGGCTGGCACAGTCCGTTGAAGCCAGGAGGCCTGACAGGACGTCCTAGTGCGAAGGGAGAGCTCGGTCTGTCGCGTTCAATACAATTATTGGAGGGGATTCAGAGACCACGTGACATGGACGCCTTCGACCGCCTCCTGTGGTGGCTCTTCGCTGGGAGTGTCGGGGCTCAGTCTAGGATTCTCATACTCTTCGCGCTGAAGGCGCATCCATTGAACGCCCAGCAGCTCGCTGAACAGCTCAAGCTGGACTACACCACCGTGAGGCACCACCTTTCCGTGCTCGAGAAGAATCGTATACTAATCACGGAGGGCGAGAAGTACGGAAAGGTTTACTTCGTCACCGAAATCATGGAGTCGCATTGGGCCGACCTGGAGGCCATTCTGGAGAAGACGCGCTTCTCGAAGAGGAGGGTCGACCGATGAGTGGGGCCACGGCTGAGCCAAGTCAGACAGCCGAACCGTCTTCGGAGAAGGGGACGCAAGTCAGCAAGGTTTGGGTTCCGGTCATTCTGGTCCTTGCCGTCCTGCTCGGAATAGTCCTGGCAGAGACGATCCCGTCGCCCCCTGTGTGTCCCCCTGGCTTCTATGTGTGCCCCCCTGCGTATTTCATCCTGCTATCCGTCCATGGGGCGCTCATGCTGCACGTGATACTGTCGACCATCGAAATCGTGCTGCTCGTTTCGCTCGTCGCGGTCTACATCAAGGTGTACGCAGAAACGAGGGCGAACTTCTCCCTCGGATTGATCATTGTGCTCAGTGCCTTGTTGATTCATTCAGTCCTATCGTACCCACTAGTGGTGAACGATGTCGGAGCAATACTTTACGGTTCGGGGCTCTTCTTCCCGTACACTGACCTCCTCACGATAATCGCGTATTCTGTGTTCCTCTATCTAAGCCTCGGATAGGACGTGAGGGCTGCAAGGGATTCCCTTGTCTGGCGGAATCACTGCAGAGGTCGCTGCCCGAATCAGCTGACGACCCTTATCGTCCAAAAATCGTTTGAAAGGTCTTCCTTCAACAGGTACTCGTAGGGCATCGTGAAGTAACCCTTCCTTCCGAACCTCCGACCCCAAGAGTTCCTCACTATGAATCTCCGCTCGGGGTCTTCGTAGCCTACAGCCATCACAGCGTGTTGACCCAAGAGTCTTTCGCCCGGCAACGGCATCTCTAGGTGTCCGGTCTTCCTGACCACATCGTGGAAGTTCCGGTGGGCTAGGAATCCGAAGACGAATGGAGACCCAGAGGCGAGACATGAGCGGAAGTCGTCCAGACTCCTGTGGATCCTCTGGTACTCGACGGCCCTGTACCTGAGAGCCCTATCGTAGCACTCCTGTGGGGGTCTGACCCGAAACTTGCGCTCGATGTATGGCCAGAGAATCTCGGGGCAGTCGCCTTGACGAGCTACCGACTTGATCGCGTCTCGCATCGAAACACCCACGTTTGACCTCACGGTTCCCTCGATCTGCCTAGTGTTGTAGTATAGGAAGAGGCGGGAAGGGAATATGACCCGCTTCCCCCTCTCCCTCATCAGGTCGAATTCGACCGCCGCCGCGACAGCGTTCGCTGAGCAGCTGTTCAATCCCTTCTGGTCGTACGCAGGAGGACATCGGTTCCTCAGGTCCTTTCTTTTCGGGAGCCTTTCGAGCACGGCGGGAGAGGCGACGTAGGTGTGGTCCCTGCTGTCGGGAGAGTCTGGAACCCATCCGAACCCGCGCATGGAAGGAGGGCGAGCCTCAGGGGTCAGGGGCTCTCACTTGATGTAAAGAGCAGAGAACTTGGCGACGGCTTCGTCGAAGTGCATCGGCTTTGGAGGAGATTTGAAGCCGTAGGCGCAGATCTCGTTTACGGTGCCCAGCTTCCCGATCTTCATCGCGCGGTATGTCGCCCTGAGAATGTCGAAAAGGATGTTACCTGCGTTGGCCCCGTCTGAGGAGCGCAGGTACACATCGACTGAGAAGCCCGAGTTCATGAAGCCGCTGCCTTCGAACCAGAAGTAGCTGGTCCTGTCGTTGCCCATGTAGTCCACGAAATCGGTCGTGCCAGCGATCGTTTCGAATGGGTACGGGACCTCGCTCGCGACCGACGAGGTTTTCAGATTACGTTTTGCCATCCTAATTGTTTCATCGATCGTATTGAAAGTCTCGGATCCCCCCCCGACATCGAGCTGGTAGCTCTTGGAGAGCCTGATTCCCCGCCTCACCATCAGGCCCAGCAACCCTCTGTGGAAGACCGTGCCTCCAAACTGGCTCATCAAGTCGTCTCCAATCAGGGGGAGCCTGCTCTTCAGGAAACCGGCGGCTAGCCTGTTGTTCTTGACGACCAGGGATGGAGTGCAGTTCACGAATGCACAGCCTACGCGGAGGGCGGCGCCTGCGTACTCCTCCGACGACGCGTCCGAGCCCGACGAAATCAGGTTGACGAGGACATCAGCGCTGGAGTCCTCAAGCACTTTCGCAATCTGGTCCGGACTGGACTTCTCGATCCTCGTGCCTCTAAGGTTTGGAGCCAGGTCGCCCTTGCTGACTCCAGGGCTGACCCTTACTGAAGTCCGAAGCGGATTCTGGTATCTTTTTGCAACGTTGGGAGGGGCAAGGGCGGCCTTCGAGAGATTTAGACCCACCTTCCGTGGGTCAATGTCGAAGGCGGCGACGACCGACAGGTCCCTGGGCTTCAGGCCTGCGACGGTTGGATGCCAAAGCCCCTTCGTACCATCACCGGAGTAAAAGGCAAGACCCTGCAGGAAAACGGAGGCACAGTTCCCCACACCGGCTAACGCTATCTTCGCGGCCATGCCGGTCACTTGAACTTCGCGAACGCCGCGAAGAGCCCGACTATCAGGAGCAGGAGCCCCAGAACATAGTTGATTGTCACCATCTCGGGAGCCACACCGGAAACGTCAGAATAAGTGAAGTAGAGCCACAGTGTTCCGAAGACGACGACGATCAGCCCTACAAGTCTGATAAGAGCGTCGACCCTCGACTGTTGAGCGGTGAAGGTCAATATCGTCTGTTTTGGGCAGCGTCTAATGGGTATTTAGAAGTTCTTGGGCTCAGAGCCACTTGTAGCAGCCCATGAGATCATTGCCGAGCTGCGTTCGATTGCCACTCTCTGAGCAGCCAGCTAGCCGCTCTTCATCAGCTCGAGCTTCTCTGGGAGGTATTTGTCAACGATGTAGCTCAGCCCGTACCTGGCGAAAGCCTCCTGTTCGCTCTTCTTCTTGATCTTCAGGAAGGTGTCCAGCTCGTTGTGCCACATCTTATCGGTGTAACGCGGGTCGGCCTTCAACTCGTAGAGCCTCTTGACATCGATCTCTGTCAGCTTGTCCGACGGGAGCTTATACTTCACGATGTCGGACGCCCAGACCCCCAGCCAGACAGCGTCCGGTGTCGTCAGTTCCCTGAGATGGGCGGCATTAGCCGAGCCGCTCTTGCAGACCATCGCGATGTGGGCTCCCCATGGGTCCGCGTCGCAGAGTATGCCCACCGGCAGTCCCAGCTCTTGGTTTAGCCGTCTAAGGAGAAAACGCGTCGAACGGGGAGGCTGTCCTGCGGTGTTGATTAGGAGTGCCTTGTACTTCTTGTGAACTCTCTCTTCGACAAACCTCGTAAAGAGGCCGCCCTTCTCGATTGCGAGGACCATCTCGGCGTCCGTGTCAACGAACTCGGCGGTGGTGAGGGCGGGACCTATCATGACGCCATCAGGGTTGGCCGACATATCTGCCTTCTTCCCTTCGTAACCCGGGACCGTATACTCGATCGTGAGGTCCCCGAAGATGGCACTCCTCTCTTCAGGGTAGATGTTCATCCCCTCCCTCGCTATCTGCATCACCACCTCTAGGTCCGTGATCAGCTCGTCCGACTCGGCTTGGTCGACGAACTCTACGCCGAACGCCTGCGCTGAATAGAAGACGTCCCTAAGGGTGGACGTCCGCTTTTCATCGACTAGCTTCTTTGCGAAGTAGGCGAGCCAGAGCAGCTGCGTGAACGGCCTAATGTGCTTGATGTTACTCGAAGACCTCTTCACGGTCGTAGGACCCAGCACGAACTGCTGCAACTTCTTGTCATAGACGATGTTGCGGACAGACCTGCTGGCGAAGGTAAGACTGGGGAACCTCCCTTCGTCCAGGTCAGAGTAGACGCTTCCGCCCAGGTCTTTCAGGAGCGCCTGGACGCTGCTCTTCCTAGCTTCCGCCGTACTCGTCGATTTTCTTTTGCTCAATCTCCACCTCTGTCGAATTCGGGGCGCCTGTGACCACTTCCTCATGCGTCGAATCCGTCTCCTCTTCGGACCGCCCGTCCTGGACCTGATCAGGCGAAGTGCCATCGCCTTCGTCGATGAGCTTGCGGTACCTCGGCAGCCTCTTCTTGCCTGCGAGTTCCGTCGAGAACTTCGCGATCAGTGGAAGATACTTGTCGTAGATGTTCATCTTCCTCTGGACCGCATCTATGCTCCCCTTCCTCGACAGGAAGATGCCGAGCCTCCGCAGCGCCTCCCTCGCCGCGTTCTTGATCTCCCTTTCTATCTCAGGTCTGTCCGCGATGTATTCCTTGCCGACGGTCTTGTAGGGGATGCGGGTGCTACAGATGTGGGTGATCACCCCGACCGGCGCGTCCTGCGGGACATGGTACCTCCTCCAGTCAACTTGTTCGTTCAAGACCTCGAAGCTGACGTCACTGCCCTCGTCATAGAGCAACGGAATCCGGTTTGCGAACCTGAAGAGCCTCATGCCTGGCTGGAGGACCTTGCCACCATAGGCGACGGCGACTTCCACGAGGAAGGGGAAGCCGGAGTATGATGAGGGAGGCCTTGTGACGACTGTCGAGAACTCGGGCTGGAGCTCCTTGTTGACGCCGGCGAGCAGGATCTCCTCCCCGACCGGGGAGAGGACTGTCGCGTCAGGCTGGAGGAAGTCCGGAAAGCGCTGAAGCGCGTCGACAATCGAGACTATCTGGTTGTTATTCAATCGCTTCGGCGGAAGTCGGGCGCTGACCCCGGCGAACTCCAGGAACTTCGTGGCAATCTTCTCTCCTACCCTGTGAAAATGAGCAACCATGAACGACTTCATGTCATGCTCTTCCGAGAGCTTAACGATGCGCTTGAAGGCCTCGACATCGATGCCGTAGGGATGAGGAAGCGTCTCCTTCGGCGCGGGGGGCATGGAGGTGGTCGCACGCTCGTAGTAGGTGACCTGACCCGTCGGGTCGACGAAGGTCAGGTTTGCGTAGCTGGCAACGAGCGCGGTCTGTTTGAAGTAGTCAGAGATCTTCTGAGACGCACGGAGGTAGTCCCCTTCGAGCGTCAGGTCGACCCTGGTGCCAGTCGTCCCGTCCGCATCGCTCGCGAAGCGCTTGAGGACTATTGGCCTGTTCTCGCCGATGTCAATCATCATCTGGAATGCGTACTTGCGACGGCCGTCGGGAGAGGTGGTCACGACCACAGGCCTGTTGGTGGTGATCTGACCGTAAAGTATAGCCATCGTTCCTCCGAGGCCGAACATACCTCGCGACTGGCGCAGAACGTACTTGGAACCGTAGAAGACCTTCCCAAAGGCGCTGGGTACGTGCTGGGGGGCCACGCCTGGACCGTTGTCAATCACGGTTAGTCTGTAGGGCTTCGGGTCTGGGAGCTCCGGGTTGGTGCTCTCAGGAATGATTCTGACGTAGACGTCGGGGGGGGTCCCGGCCAACTCAGCCGCGTCCATCGAGTTCTCTACGAGCTCGCGGACGGCCATGTAGAGAGCGCGCGCAGGATTGGTGAAACCAGCCAGGTCGCGGTTACGATAGAAGAATTCTGAGGGCGAGATTTCGGCAAATGTGGTCTTACTACTCAGACGCCACCACTCCCATTAGCATCAACGAGTCATGTCTCCAGTTCTCCGATGTCGCATCCGGTTACCGACCACAATGATAATTCATCAATCTTCGAGCAGAAATTCCCGCATCATGGGTGCCACGGGAATTGGATATATGCTAGTCCTCCATTTTCTGGAGCTTCTCGGCAATCGCCTCCGGCGACGAACCCTCCCAGAGGATTATCCTCTCCATCTTGCGCTTGGTCCTCGCCTTCTGAAGCTCATTGTACACGGTCTTGTGCTGACTCCCCGATGCCAACTTCCTAACGGCCTCCGACGCAAGCTGGACTTCCGAGGCTTCCCCTATAATCGCGACCGTTCTCCCATAGACCGAGAGGTGGCACTGGGTCAGTTCCTCGATCACCCGCCTGGACTTGCCCTTCAGCCCGATGATGCGCCCCCTGATCCTGTCTAGTGAATTTGTGCTCCGCCCGGCGAAGTCCCTCAGGTCTATCACCTCGAACGCCACCCCCTCCTCAAGGAGGCGTCTGGCGCGCTGAGGCGAGAAGCCACGTCCGATGGCTTCGATGACCCTCACGGCGATGAACGGGTCACCCTGATCGATCGAACCTGACTTGATCGTGACCAACCCTTCCTTGCTGTCCACCCAGAGCTTGATGCCGAGGTCTGCCTCAAGGGACCGCTTCGTGGCACCTTCCCTTCCAATGACGGCGCCTATTCTCTCCAGGGGCACCCTGACCGCCTGTTCGAAGCTCATCTAAGGTCCTCCAGCCAAGAATCCGTGTCTCTCTTGAAGATACCTCGCTTCTTAAAGAACCTCACCATGTTCGAGACGTCCCGCTTCAGGAATTCATCGGCCTGAGGGTGAGACAGAAGGACTGCGGACCCCATGTCGAAGAGGACCCTCTCAGACCCTGATTTGAAGACGTTGTACTCTGACAGGTCTGCGTGGACGAGCTTAGCCCCTTGGTGCAGGCGGCCGATTGTCTCGAAGGTCCAGTCATAGTCCTGTTCATCGACGTCTGATTCGGCGAAGGTGGGTGCGCGTCCTGGTGGGGTGCCGATGTACTCCATCACGATGATGTTCCGATAGAAGGCAAGCGGCTTGGGGACCCTTATGCCTGCCGTCTCGGCAAGCTGTAGGTTCTTGAACTCCTTGCGGGTCCAGAGGTAGATAATCCCTCTGGAGTTCGAAGGGATGTTGGCGAACCTTCTGTCCCCGGCGATGTAGCCCAGGCGCTTTCTGAATTCAGAGGTCGCGGTCATGTAGATCTTCACGGCGACGGGACGGTCGTCGACCCCCACCCCGTAGTAGACCCTCGCTTCCTTCCCCGAGTTTACGACGCCTCTGAGGTCGCCCAAATCCTTCCTCGAAATCAACTCCTCCACTGCCAGCAGGGTCACGCGATCGAAGACCTCCTCCATCACCTTGCGCTGGTCAGCATCCTTCCTCACGTGCCTACCTTCGCGCTCGAGCCTTTGGAGCCTCTCCGTTGTCTTCCTGGGCTCGTCCTCCTGGGTCATGTCTTGTTCATCTGCTTGGGCTACATCTTGCTCGTCCGCTTCTGTTCCATCCTGAGGGCGGTTCAACCGGGCACTTCACCTCGGGTTTTGACTGCACGCGCGCGTGTTCCTTGTAGTCAATCTTGACCCCATGACGGCAGAAGGTGCCTCTTGCATCTATAAGACCAGATGGCCTTATAGATGCCTCCTTATCCCACTGATTTGGGTCGCCTATTCTGGTGAAAACTTATAGATTAGAGACGCCGCATCCGGAAACAACTCGGGAATTGGGAGGTGTTGCTGGTTTGTCAGAAGAAGACGATGATCTTTCTGGAAAGGAGAACCCCCAGGATGGAGAGGGCGCCCTGAAGGCACAGCTCGCAGAGGGGAAGGGGAGCGACGCGGAACTCCTGAACCGGCTGAAGTATATGCAGGCGGACTTCGAGAACTACAGAAAGAGGACTGAGAAAGAGATGAGAGAAATCGAAGAGAATTCATCGAAGGGCCTCGTGCTCAGGCTGCTCAGCGTGCTGGACGAGCTGGACCTCGCAGTGAGGCACGCGAGGGACGACGCCGGCGGGACAGAGCTTCAGGAAGGAATCGAGATGGTACGGAAGAACATGTATTCGGCACTGGAATCTGCCGGGCTGCGGAAAATCGACCCAGTGGGCAAGCCGTTCGACCCGTCCAGGCATGAGGCGGTCGCGAAGGTCCAGGGTTCCTCGCCCGGCCCGGATATCGTGGTGGAAGAGCTGCGGACGGGCTATGCTTTCAGGGGACATGTGATCAGGCCGAGCATGGTAAAGGTTGAATTGGGGATGAAGGAAGAGGTTGAGGAGGAGAAAGCAGATGAGTAGCGCAAGAGAGAAGATTCTGGGTATCGATCTTGGTACAACAAACTCGGCTGCGGCGGTCATGGAGGCCGGTAGACCGGTCGTGATACCCAGCGCAGAGGGAGCCACGCCATCAGGGAAGATGTTCCCCTCTGTGGTCGCGTTCACTCGAGACGGTCAGCTCCTCGTCGGCGACCCTGCGAAGCGCCAAGCTGTTACCAACCCCGAAGGCACGATCTTTGAGATAAAGCGGAAGATGGGAACGGACTACAAGGTCAACGTCTTTGGGAAACAGTACTCGCCCGAACAGATCAGCTCATACATTCTTCAGAAGATAAAACACGATGCCGAGGTCTTCCTCGGGTATCCAGTGAAGAAGACGGTCATCACCGTCCCCGCGCACTTCAACGACAACCAGCGCCAGTCGACCAAGGACGCTGGCGAGATAGCGGGGCTGGAGGTAGTCAGAATCATCAACGAACCGACGGCCGCGTCCCTGGCCTACGGACTGGACAAGGCGGAGAAGGAGATGAAGATCCTCGTCTTCAGTTTCGGGGGAGGTACCCACGACGCGACCATAATGGAATTCGGCCAAGGGGTCTTCCAGGTCCTCGCGACTTCGGGGGACACTCAGACCGGAGGTGCCGACGTGGACAACTCAGTCATCGAAGTCCTCCTCCAAGACTTCCGTTCTAGGACCGGGATTGACCTGAGGAACGACCGGACGGCCATGGCCAGGCTCAAGGAGGCCGCCGAAAAGGCGAAGATTGAGCTGTCGAACCTCACCTCGACCGACATCGACCTGCCGTTCATCGCGAGTGATTCGACCGGGCCCAAGAACCTGCACTTCACGCTGACCAGGACGAAGCTTGAGGAGGTGGCGAGGCCTATCGTGAGCCGGACGGAAGAGACGATGAGAAGGGTGATGAACGACGCGAAGCTTTCGCCGACCCAGATAGACAAGGTGATCCTGATAGGCGGGATGACCAGGATGCCCCTCGTCAGAAAGTTCGTCGAGGATGTGGCTGGCAAACCCGCGGAGAGGGGGGTCGACCCGATGGAGGCGGTGGCAATCGGTGCGGCCATTCAAGGGGCGGTCCTCGCCGGAGAGATCAAGGACATACTGCTCCTCGACGTCACTCCGCTTTCGCTCGGCGTCGAGACGCTCGGAGGGATAACGGAGCACCTAATCGAGAAGAACGCGACCGTCCCCACGAAGAGGAGCAAAGTCTTCACGACTGCGGCCGACTTCCAGACCGCCGTGACGATTCATGTGGTCCAGGGAGAGAGGGCCATGGCCTCGGACAACGTCTCGCTGGGGATGTTCAACCTGGCCGGGATACCGCCCTCGCCCAGGGGAGTCCCTCAGATTGAGGTGACCTTCGACATCGACGCGAACGGCCTCCTGGTAGTCTCCGCCAAGGACATGGGAACGGGCAAGGAGGCGAAGATTACGATTACGGCTTCGACGAAACTCTCGAAGGAGGAGAAGGAGAGGCTGATAAAGGACGCAGATTCGTTCGCCGAGCAAGACAAGAAGAAGAAGGAGGAGGCCGAGCTGAGGAATGAGGCGGACTCGATTCTGTACACTGCCGAGAGAACAAAGCGCGACCTCGAGGGGAAGGTCGACAAGCAGAACCTCGATCGTATCGATGCCTCCGCCAAGGAACTAAGGAGCGCCCTCGAGGGCAAGGACTCTGCCCAGATCAGGGAGAAGAACGAGGCCCTCAAGCGAGTGCTTCAGGAGGTCGGGACAGCAGTGTACCAGCAGGCGCAAAGCCAGAGCGCCGCCCCCAGCGGACCGACCGAGGGTTCCAAAGTGAGCGACGCAGACTACAAGGTTGTCGACGAAGGAAAGTAGAGGCTATACGGGATGGCGGGAAGAGACTACTACGAGGTGCTAGGTGTCCAGAGAGGAGCGACGAAGGAGCAGATCAAGAGCGCCTACAGGAAGCTGGCCCTAGAGTTCCATCCAGACAGGAACAAGTCGCCCGAAGCGGAAGCGCGATTCAAGGAGATCTCCGAGGCCTACGCTGTCCTGTCAGATGATGAGAAGAGGAGTCAATACGACACGCATGGAAGAGAAGGAGTCTATCAGAAGTACAGTCAGGAGGATATCTTCAGAGGGGTCGACTTCGGTGAATTCTTCCGTGGCATGGGGTTTGGCGGGTTCAACGACGTCTTCTCCCAATTCTTCGGCGGAGGACCGGGCCAGCAACCAAGCAGGGGCGAGGACCTGACCTGCCACCTCCAGGTTAATCTGGAGGACATCGTGAGAGAGTCGAGTAGGGAGATTGAGGTTCCGAGGGACGAGGTGTGTGCAACCTGCAATGGGAGCGGCTCCAGGCCCGGCACTTCTCCGCAGAGCTGCGCCACCTGTGGCGGGACCGGGCAGATTCAGAGGGTTCAGTCGACAGGATTCACCAGGCTCGTGAGGGTGATGGCGTGCAACAGGTGCGGAGGCAGAGGATACACCATCGAATCTCCGTGCAAGGATTGCAGAGGAAGAGGATCAGTCGAGAGGACCCGCAAGATCCGAGTCGTCATACCCGCTGGGGTCGAGGACGGGCTTACTTTGCGGCTGAGAGGCGAAGGGAACGCCGGTGAAAACGGGGTCCCGCCGGGCGACCTGTATGTCGCGCTGAACGTGGCTCCCCATAGACTCTTCACCCGCCGTGAGAGTGACATCTACCTTGAGACCAAAGTCGGGGTCGTCGGGGCGATGCTGGGGACCGAGCTGACGATTCCGACCCTCTACGGAGACGTGAAGCTGAGCGTCCCTCACGGCACCCAGCCCGGTACCGTATTCAGGGTGAAAGGAAAGGGCCTTCCCAAGTATGGAAGCTGGGGCAAGGGGGACGAGTACGTCAGGGTCGGAGTGGAAATCCCGAAGGACCTCAGCAATGCGCAGAAGGAATTGCTGAAGAAGTTCCGCGAGACAAGTTAGCCAGAGAACTTGTAGATCATCAGGAAAGGTACTTCCTCAATCTCGCGAATGGCCTCCCGGGCACCTACCTCGTTGTCGACCGCGAGCGAGACGGACCTATCGCCGGCGAGGTTCACGATCGAGCAGGTCCTGATGAGCCTGAGCGCCTCTCCTTTGTCGACCACCTCGCCAGAGTAGAACTCCCTCGAGAGATGGACCGTTAGCTTGCCCTCTGCAACAGTTCTGCCCACGAGCTCTTCGTCGCAGACGTTGACTAGGACGCTCCCCCTGTATTCGGTCGTCTTGACCGCGAACCCCCTGGCTTTCACTCTAGGCCACCTTGGCTACCGACCGTGCGCCGCATGCCTCGCAGACCATGAACCACATCCTCTTCTCCTTCTCGAGGTGGGTGTCCGGGCTGCCGCAGACAGGACAGAGGACGCCGTCCTTCACATAGCGCTGGAGCAACTGAGAGAAGGAATCGCGGTCCTTGCGCCCGATGAATATCGCCCTCTCGCCGTCAATTGAAGCCGCGGTCGCAAGCTCCTTTGCCAGGTACATGAGGATTCTTGCGGAGTCCCTCCTGATCAACTTCGGGAACTCGGCATAGTTACGGAATATCGTCTTGTTACCCACCCAGATGACGTCGGGCTCGGGGAGCTCAAGGCGGAGGGCCCCCGACTTCTTGGCTTCCTTGTCGGTGTCAGACCTGGCTCTTGAAAGAAGCTCGTCGTAAGAACGGGGCATCGGGCAAATCCTTCGCCTTGGGTATTTCAACTCTTCTAGGCCTTCTCATTGAAACAGGACGTCAGGACATCTGCGGTTCATCCGCAACGAATCGTCAGACCAAGAATCTTTCACATCAATGAAGATGCAAATCGGCGACGGAAAATGGGCAGCCTCACGCAGTGGATGTCTGGGGGCATGGCCGCCGCGCATGGATAGGCTACACCAATGGCCCAAAGCAAAATGCGCGCGCAAAATGGGAGCGAGGAGGAAGAAAGTGATTCCCCGACAACGGGAATGCGACCACACCCCAGGTTCGTTGAGTTTCCGCGGGACCTGCGAGGTGATGGCTCTGAATGCGAGACTGTCTTGGCGTCGTCAAAGAATTAATACTGAATTCATCGTGGCTGGAAACGTGAAGCCGAGGGCAGAAATCGGCGTCTTTGGTGGGTCTGGATTCTACAGTTTCTTTAAGGACTCGGGCAAGACGATTGTAATGAGTACCCCGTACGGGCCTCCCAGCGGGAAGATCACAATTTCGGCTGTCGGCGGGAGGCAGCTCGCCTTCCTGCCGAGACACGGGATCCACCACGAATATCCTCCGCACGTTGTCCCCTACAAAGCCAACGTCCACGCTTTCAGGCAGCTCGGAGTCACGCGAATCATAGCGCCAAACGCGGTCGGAAGCCTCAGGGCCGAGGTCGAGCCGGGGGACCTCGTCTTCTGCGACCAGTTTGTGAACTTCACCACGGGGAGGGATGACACGTTCTACGATGGGCCCGAGACGACGCATGTGAGCACTGCCGAACCCTACTGTCCCCAGATGAGGAAGGTCGCGGTCGAAGCGGCCAAGAAGCTGGGCATAAAGTTCCACGGCAGCGGTACTGTGGTCGTGATCCAGGGACCTAGGTTCTCGACGAAAGCCGAGAGCAGGTTCTTCAGGGGGCAGGGGTGGGACGTCATCAACATGACCCAGTATCCTGAGGTCGTCCTCGCAAGGGAGCAGGAACTCTGCTACCTGAACGTCTCCGTGGTGACGGACTACGACGCCGGCCTCGAAGGCGACCCGAAAGTGCAGCCGGTCAGTCACCACGAAGTAGTCAGAGTCTTTGAGAGGAATATGGAGAGGCTCAGGAGCCTGATAGTCGAGATTGCGGAACGGCTCCCCCAAGAGCGTACATGCGGTTGCGGCTCTGCGCTGGAAGACGCGAGACTGAGCGCCTGATGGCCACCCTCGAACAGGAGATAAGGCGAAACATCAGGACGATTCAGGACTATCCGAAGAAGGGGGTCACATTCAAGGACCTGACGACGCTCTGGAAGAACGGTCCACTGGCTAGGAAGGTGACGGACGCCTTCGTTTCGAAGTGGAAGGACAAGAAGGTCGACAAGATAGTGGGAATCGAAGCCAGGGGCTTCATCGCAGGCGCGCCAATCGCCGACAGGCTCGGAATCGGGTTCGTGCCAGCCAGGAAGCTGGGAAAGCTTCCGGGAGAGAAGCTGGGCGTGAACTACGAACTCGAGTATGGAAGGCAGGGCCTAGAGATTCACTCGGACGCAATCTCGAAAGGAGACAGAGTCCTGGTCGTCGACGACCTCCTAGCGACTGGGGGCACCGCAAGGGCAGCGGGGGCACTGGTCGAGAAACTTGGGGGGAAGGTTCTGGGATTCGCCTTCGTCGCCGAACTCAGCGACCTCAAAGGAAGGGAGAAGCTGAGGGGGTACGAAATCCACTCCCTGGCAAAGTACGACTCAGAATAGAAGCCTCGTTTCGGAGTGATAACGGGGAGCGGGTCGGCAAGGAAACGGGCGGGAATGCGTGGGGATGACGAGAATACCAGGGGTCGTGCTGGCCTGCGAAATCTGGATGAAGTGTGCCCCAGTCGTAGCCGCAACCGACTGGGCGGCGGAGTTTCATTAGAATGCAACCACAAAGAGGTTCTCCGCGTGATGGAATGCTGAGACCAGGACAAAGGAAATGAGACAACAATAAAACGCCCGGGCGTAGCGGGTGGGGTTCAGGCATGACCAAGATCACGGACCCGGGCCTGAGCGGCGTTGGCGAGAGAAACTTCCTGTGGGCGAAAGCGCACATGAGAGCGCTCACGACGCTTGCGGAGAAGTACTCCAAAGCCCGCCCGCTCAAAGGAGTGAGGCTGGGCGTCTGCCTCCACGTAACGAAGGAGACCTCCGTTCTGATAGATGCACTGCTGGACGCGGGTGCCGAAGTCAAACTCGCCGGCGCCAACCCGCTGTCGACCCAGGACGACATCGCCGCGTACCTTTCGACGAGGACTGACGTGTGGGCCTGGAGAGGACAGACATCCAAGGAATACGATTGGGCCCTAGAAGAGGTGCTCAGGACAAGACCTGATCAGCTGATCGATGATGGGGCAGACCTGCATGTGGCCGCCCATAACTCTCGCTCAAGAGGCATAGTGGGAGGGTCTGAGGAGACGACGACAGGCGTCGTCAGGTTGAAGGCGCTCGAGTCTGAGGGAAAGCTTCGCTATCCGGTGATAGCGGTTAACAACGCCCAGACAAAGTTCCTCTTCGACAACAGGTACGGGACCGGGCAGAGCAGCCTCGACGGAATCATGAGGGCAACCGCCCTCCTGCTCGCAGGCATGCGTGTGGTCGTGGTGGGCTACGGTTGGGTGGGGAAGGGGGTCGCGATGAGGGCGAGGGGGATGGGCTCGATCGTGACCGTGGTCGAGGTGGATCCAATCAAGGCCGTCGAGGCGCACCTCGACGGTTTCGAAGTCACGAGCATCACCGGCGCGGCGCCGATCGGACAGCTCTTCATAACGACGACCGGTCAGAAGAACGTCGTTCCCTACGAGGCTATCGAGAAGATGGGGGATGGCGCGATACTAGCCAACGCCGGTCACTTCGACGTGGAGATCGATGTGAAGACGCTGCTGTTGAGGGCCAAGAGTGTGAAGGAAGTGAGGACCAACGTAGACGAGGTTATCCTTAGGAACGGAAAGAAGGTATACCTCATCGGAAAGGGAAGGATAGCCAACCTTGTGGCGGCAGAGGGGCACCCTCCGGAAGTGATGCAGATGTCATTCGCGAATCAGTTCATGGCCGCCATAAACCTGCACAGGAACCACGGAAAGATGGAGCCGAAGGTGTATGGCGTGCCGGTGGAAACGGAGAACGAGGTAGCAAGGGCGGCGCTGAGGTCGATGGGAATCACCATCGGGACCCAGACCGAAGAGCAGAAGGAATACGCCAAGAGCTGGAAGCTCTAGGTTTCAGAAAGGTTAAATCCGCGGGATGGCAGATTCGGTTCGGTGGATGAACTCAGCGACAAGAATGTCATAATCACTGCGGCGCTTCCGTACGCGTATGATGACCTCCACCTCGGGCACGTTGCAAGCACTCATCTCCCCCCTGACATTCTGTACAGGTACCTCAAGCTCAGCGGTGCCAAGGTCATCCAAGTCTGCGCGTCCGACGACTTCGGGACGCCAATCCTAATCGCGGCGGAGAAGAAGGGCAAGGAACCATCAGAATATGTCGCAGAGTGGAATAGGAGATTCAAGGAAGACCTAGAGAGGCTAGGAATCGTCTATGATGTCTTCGACAAGACCAGCTCTCCCGAGAACATCCAGTTCGTGCAGAGCTTCTTCACGAGACTCAATGAAAACGGGTTCATTTTCGTCTCCGAGGTCGACCAGTTCTTCTGCGAATACGACAAGAAATTCCTCCCAGACAGGTACGTCAAGGGGAAGTGTCCCTACTGTGGTGCAGAGGACCAGTACTCTGACGCGTGCGACAACTGCGGAAGGACACTGCAGCCCGGCCAGATTCTGAGTCCGCACTGCGCGATCTGCGGAAAACCCCCGGCGATGAGGAAGAGCGCTCACTACTTCTTCAAGCTGTCAGCCTTCTCCAAGAAGCTCGAAGAATGGCTGAGGGAGAACGAGGAACTACAGTCTGACGCCAAGAACTACGTGCTCAACTGGATCAAGGACGGTCTGCAAGACTGGGACATCACGCGCGATATCCCCTGGGGGGTTCCCGTCCCGCTCAAGGAGGCCAAGGGCAAGGTCTTCTACGGCTGGTTCGACAATCATCTCTGCTACATCACCGCCGCCCTGAAGGCCGCAGGAAAGAGCGGCGCCGCTGGTCGGAAGTACTGGAACGACTCGAAGGTCTACCACTTCATCGGGAAGGACATCGTGTACCACCACTACCTGTTCCTCCCCAGCATGAGGATGGGCGAAAGGGAGTACAAACTCCCCGACCAGATTCCCACAAGGGGACATCTGCTCCTGATGGGGAAGAAGATATCGAGGAGCAAGCACTGGATGATTACGATCAGGGATTTCCTAGAGAGCTTCCCGCCCGACTACCTGAGGTTCTACCTGACCAGGATAATACCCTACAGCCAGGCGGACGCCAACTTCGAACTCCAAGAGTTCGCTGACAAGATCAACAACGAGCTGGTCGCGAGCATCGGTAACTTCGTCTACAGAGCCTTGGTCTTCGTGAAGAACAAGTATGGTGGGGTCGTCCCGGAGCCGGGCAAAGTGGGCAAGGAGGAGGAGGCGGTCTTGAGGGAACTCGAGGAAGCGGTCAGGGAGACCGGCCGGCTGATAGAAGAGGGACACTATGACAGGGCGCTCAAGAGGGTCCTCGACTTCTCAGGAAGCTGCAACCGTTACTTCCAGCACAAGGCGCCCTGGAAGAACGTTGAAGAAGAACCCACAACGGTGTACTACTCCTGCAACCTTGTAGCCGGCCTCGCCACCCTGCTGAACCCGTTTCTGCCGTTCAGCTCGGAGGAATTCTGGACCCAGTTGGGCTTCGGCAGGCAGCTCAGGGAAGACGGGTGGGCTTCGGCCTCGGGATTGAGGGTCGGGGCAGGGCAGAAAATAGGCGAGCCGAAACCCGTCTTCAAGAAGATCGAAGAGAAGGACCTCGGTAAGGTTCGGATCATGCTCGGCTAGTCGCAGGACTGAAGGAACTCCAGGCCGAGTGGAAGGGCGGAGTCCATTTCGTCATCGATCGCCCTCCCGGCGAGAATCTCACCGAGGGGGTCGTACTCGTCGTACTTCGTAGACGTGAACCCGGACGCCAGGAGGCTGACCTGCAGCTGGGCCGTTCCTGAGTAGTTCACGCCGTACTCTACGTCCACCGTTTGGTTGCTTATCATTGAACCGAGCCGCTTCACGACCAAGCCGACCTCCTGGCCTGACAGCGAGGCATCGCCGCGGAGCACCACGACCGCACGGCTGACCTCCTTGGCTTCCGCGAGCTTGCTTATCGAAATGACGGCCCCAGCTAGCGCCTCCTCGGCCTTGTCAATCGACCCGCTGCCTGAGACGCCCAACAGCGAGTATCCGTCCTGGAGGACGGTCCCCAGCAGCTTGTTCAGGCCGACCGAGACCGAACTCTCGGAAGACTTCGATAGGAGTGAGCCTAGAGCGTTGACCGCCTCTCCGTTGGCCGAGTCGTACAAACTGGTGAGGGTGGAATCCTCTGGAGAAGACCTCATCAGCGTGTCGTTGTCGATGACTATCACCCCTCTCGAAGCCGCGCGGAAGCGCTTCAGCGATGTGCCAGCATAGAACTTCAATTTGTTTTCGAACTCGAAAGGCATCACAGCGACGCCCACGACGATGGCCCCGGTGTCCCTTGCTATCGCGGCTACCAGCGGCGACAGGCCGCTCCCCGTTGCGCCTCCCAGCCCTGCCACGACGAAGACCACCTTGGAACCTTCGACAGCGTCCCTAATCCTCGAGTGAGACCCGAGGGCAAAGCCCCGGACCATCGCCGGCGTCAGCTTCTGGTCAACGGGCGACTCGATGAGAATCGTCTCTCCGGTCCCAGCGTTCGAGAGGTCGTCCCTGTCGCATGATACGTACGCGAACCTGTTGACTAGTAGGGATTGCCTGCTCAGTAGGGAGACGATCTTGCTACCCGCACTCCCTATTCCGACGGCAGTGATTTCAGCAGAGTCATTCGTGGGCATTTCTGAGGCGCAGGCGGTACGAGAGCCAGTTGATTTACAAACCCATAAGTCAATATAGTTGACCCTTCATCCAATTTTGTTTTACTCCGCCCTGCGGGGCGGCGATGAACCTACTTCTTGACCTTCGGTTTGATTTCGTCCTTGTTAACAATCCTGTCGACGAGCTCGTCCATCATGTGCCCGCCGCACTCCACGCGCACGGTCTTCACCCCTTCGACGGCAAGTGTTGCGTCCCTGATGTTTCTGCCTGTGTCGACGGCGAGGGGGCTGTAGGCGGAGAGCGGCTGGAACTTGACCCTTACTGACCCTGGGGAGACTTCAGAAACGTCGGTTACGATGTTGAGCTCGCCGAACTTCCTCGTCGTCTCCTCATCGACTAAGTCTTTCAGATGCTCTGAAACGCGCTTCTCCAAGTCGCTGTCCACGTTGGCGCCTCGCGAACTATGGCAGGATATATGACCTTTGGCCTTACCGAACTACGCGAGAAAGCCCCGGATTTCAATCCTGGGATGAATCGCGTTGGGCTTAAATGGAATGGCTACGTATTATCTTCTGGATGGCATGAAGACAGCGTTCCGGTTCCGTCTGTAC
>Ga0181533_1002605_pt1 | contig 20855 bp, 16 predicted proteins | sample PEATcosm2014_Bin_45_FD_119772 | JGI IMG/M metagenome (GOLD analysis project Ga0181533, IMG submission 119772) | Peatland microbial communities from MTU Mesocosm Facility, Houghton, MI, USA - PEATcosm2014_Bin11_60_metaG | ecosystem: Environmental > Terrestrial > Soil > Wetlands > Peat | place...
CTGCCGACGATCCGATACCCGTCACGTCGCCGGGATCAGTGTAGGAAGGCCGATCCGCCCCGTGCGTTGGAGCTCGACGATGCCGAAATGCTCGAGACCCGCCTCGAACTCGTCGAGCGCCCCCGTGTCGCCGACGGCCATGACCATCGACTCGTCGGCGTTCTCCTCGATGACGCGGGCCTCGAACCGGGCGACGAGCTCCACGAGCGCGGGGTCGCGGCTCGACACCGTGACGGTCGCGAGCAAAAGCTCGGCCTCACGGGCCCGGTCGGGGTGCAGCTCGCTGATCTCGACGACGTTGATGAGCTTGCCGAGCTGATCGACGATCTGGCTGAGGGGCGCGGACTCGACGTCGACGACAATCGAGATCCGCGAGAACCGCTCGTCCTGGGTGGGCGCGACGACGAGCGAGAAGATGTTGAATCCCCGCCTCGCGAACAACCCCGCGACGCGGGCGAGGACCCCCGCCCGGTTCTCCACGCGCACCGACAACAGGTGGTAGGGCGCGGTCCCGTTCGACGTCGCGTTCATTGCGCCCGCCCCATCTGGCTCGGGTGGACGAGGATGTCGTCGTTCGACGCCCCCGCGGGCACCATCGGGTAGACGTGCTCGGTCACGTCGGTGCGGAAGTCGATGACGACGGAGCGGTCGTCGATCTCGTTCGCCTTCTCGATCGCCGGCCGCACCTCCTCCGGCGCGGTCACCCGCAGGCCGACACAGCCCATCGACTCGGCCCAGCCGACGTAGTCGGGCAGGTCGGGCGAGAGGTACACCGCCGAGTAGCGCTCCTTGTAGAACATGTGCTGCCACTGGCGGACCATGCCGAGGTAGGCGTTGTTCAGGATGGCGATCTTCACGGGGATGTGCTCCGCCGACATCGTGACGAGCTCCTGGGCGGTCATCTGAAAGCAACCGTCCCCGTCGATCGCCCAGACCATGCGGTCCGGCCGCCCGACCTTGGCGCCCATCGCCGCCGGGACGGCGAAACCCATCGTGCCGAGCCCCCCGGAGTTGACCCAGGTGCGCGGGTGCTCGAAGCGCCAGAACTGCGACGCCCACATCTGATGCTGGCCGACCCCCGACACAAGGATCGCGTCGTCGGGCGTCGCGTCACGCAGCTGCTCGACGACGTACTGCGGCTTGATCGTGCTGCCGTCGCCCATGTCGTAGGTGTAGGGGAACCGTTCCCGCCATTCGTCGATCTGCGCCGTCCAGGGCGCGAGCCGCGCCGCGTCGAGCGGTCCTTTCTCGCCGAGCGCGGAAACGAGCGCCTCGATCGCCAGCCGGCAGTCGGCGACGACCGCGACGTCCGGCCGGCGGACCTTGCCGATCTCCGCGGGGTCGATGTCGACGTGGATGACCTGGGCGTGCGGTGCGAAGGCCGAGACCTTGCCCGTCACCCGGTCGTCGAAGCGCGCGCCGAGCGACACGAGCAGGTCTGAACGCTGGATCGCCGTTACGGCCGCATACGCGCCGTGCATGCCCGGCATGCCGAGGCAGCGCCGGTCCGAGTCGGGGAAGGCGCCCCGCGCCATCAGCGTCGTCACGACGGGGATCCCGGTCGCCTCGACGAGCGCGGCGAGCGCGGCGGAGGCTTCCGCCTTGATGACACCGCCCCCGACGTAGAGAACGGGGCGCTCGGCGGCTCGGATGAGCTCGACTGCCCGCGCGATCGCCTCCGGGTCGGGCGACGCCGGCGGCGCATAGCCCGGCAGGTCGACCGCCGGCGCCTCCTCATATTCGACCCGCGTGTTGGCGACGTCCTTCGGGAAGTCGATGAGCACCGGCCCGGGCCGTCCCGTGGTCGCGATGTGGAAGGCCTCGGCGACGACGCGGGAGATCTCGGTGACGTCCTTCACGAGGTAGTTGTGCTTCGTCACCCCCATCGTCACGCCGGTCGTGTCGACCTCCTGGAAGGCGTCCGTGCCGATCGACCCCGCGGCGACCTGTCCGGCGACGACGACGAGCGGGACGGAGTCCATGTAGGCGTCGGCAAGCGGGGTGACGATGTTCGTCGCCCCCGGGCCGCTCGTCACGATGGCAACGCCCGGGCGGCCCGTCACGTCGGCGTAACCCTCGGCGGCGTGCCCGGCGCCCTGCTCGTGGCGGACGTGGATGTGCCGGATCGTCGAGTCGAGGATCGGGTCGTACACCGGAAGGATGGCTCCTCCTGGGAGGCCGAAGGCGACCTCGACGCCCTGCGCCTCGAGGCTCTTCATCAGAGCCTGTGCTCCAGTCACTTCCACTGTTCTCTCCGTTCCCCGAAGTCCTGCGTGCCGATTTGCGGAAACTGCAAGGTCCCCCGACCGAAAGCCGAAAACAAAACGACCCCCCTTTCGGGAGGCCGGAAGCGCACGGACGGCTAGAACCGCCGCGCGCTACTCAAGGACTACGACAGTCGACAACGTCTTCGGCGTTTTCTCCATCCCCGAAAGTCTGGCAGACACGATCCCGTTCGGCAAACCGGCGCCAAAGCGACGGTCAGGGCTCGGTGACCGCCCCGCGCTCCGCTCCGCTGACGAGACGCGCGTACTTCGCGAGCACGCCGGCCGAATAGCGCGCCGGGGGCGGGCTCCACGCCGCGCGGCGGCGCGCGAGCTCGGTGGCGGGGAGGTCGAGATCGATCGACCCCGCCGCGGCGTCGATCTCGACGCGGTCACCGTCGGCGACGAGCGCGATCGGGCCGCCGGCGAACGCCTCAGGGGCGACGTGGCCGATGCAGAACCCCTGGGTCCCGCCGGAGAAGCGGCCGTCCGTGACGAGCGCGCAGTCGCGATCACGGCCCGCGCCGACGAGCGCGCCGGTGATCGAGAGCATCTCCCGCATCCCGGGCCCTCCCTTCGGGCCCTCGTAGCGGATGACGAGGACGGTGCCGGGCGTGATCGAGCCGGCAAGGATCGCCTCCATCGCCGCCTCCTCGCCGTCGAAGACCCGCGCCGTGCCCGCGAAGCGGTCGATGTCGGCCCCGGCGATCTTCACGACGGCGCCCTCGGGGGCGAGGGACCCGCGCAGCACGACGATGCCGCGGGAGTGGATCGGTGAACCGAAATCGTGGACGACCGTGCCGTCGGGGGCGGGGGGCCCGAGCCGTTCGAGGTTCTCGCCGACGCTGCGCCCGGTGACCGTCAGGCAGTCGACGTTGATGAGCCCTTCTTCGGCGAGCATCCGCACGACGACGGGCACGCCGCCGACACGGTCGAGATCGACCATGTGGAACTTGCCGTGCGGCTTCATGTCGGCGAGGTGCGGCACGCGCGACCCCACCCGGTTGAAGTCGTCGAGCGAGAGGTCGACGCGCGCCTCGTTGGCGATCGCCAGCAGGTGCAGCACGGCGTTCGTCGAGCCCCCGAGGGCCATCGTCACGGCGATCGCGTTCTCGAAGGCCTGCTTCGTCATGATCTGGCGGGGCCGGATGTCCTTTTCCAGCATCCTCACGACGACCCGACCCGATTCGTAGGCAATGTCGTCGCGGCGGGGATCCACGGCCGGCGGCGTCGCCCCCGCCGGCAGCGCCATGCCGAGGGCTTCGGCGACCGAGGCCATCGTGTTCGCCGTGAACATCCCGGCGCACGACCCCTCGGTCGGGCAGGCGTGGGCCTCGATCTCATGGAGGGTCGCGTCGTCGATGTCGCCGTGGGCGTGCGCGCCGACCGCCTCGAACACGCTCGTGATGTCGAGGGTGCGATCCAGCCAGTGCCCCGGCAGGATCGTTCCGGCGTAGACGAAGACCATCGGCAGGTCGAGGCGGGCCGCGGCCATGAGCATGCCCGGGAGGGACTTGTCGCAGCCGGCGAGTCCGACGAAGGCGTCGAACCGTTCGGCGTGCATCATCGTCTCGACCGAGTCGGCGATCACCTCCCGGCTGACGAGCGAGGCCCGCATCCCCTCGTGTCCCATCGCGATCCCGTCCGAGACGGCGATCGTCACGAACTCGATCGGGTAACCGCCTTCGTCGCGCACGCCCTGTTTCGCGCGGGCGGCGAGCCGCTTGAGCGGCAGGTTGCACGGTGTGACCTCGTTCCACGTCGATGCGATCCCCACCTGCGGGAGGCCGAAGTCGTCGTCGGTCATGCCGACGGCGCGCAGCATCGCCCGGGCGCCGGCGCGCCGCGGCCAGTCGGTCACGTCCTGGCTGCGGATCTTCAAGGAATCCCCGCGAAGGTGTGCCGCGTCATCCGGTCGGTGCTGAGCCATCCCGACCACACTAGGCAACGACCGCGCGGCGGTCAGTTCCGGCGGCGGGCCTCCAACGAGGCGGCGACGGCCTTGCCGTTCGCCCGGCCCCGGGTCGCGCGCATCACCTCGCCGAGGAGGAACTGGGCGATCTTCGCGTCTCCTTGTTCGTAGCGGGCCCACTCCACCGGGTGTGCGGCGAGCACGGCATCGATCGCCGCTTCGGTTGCGGCGTCGCCGAGGGTCTCGAAACCGAGACGCGCCGCGATCTCGGCGGGCTCGCCACCGCCCTCGAGCATCGCGGCGAGCACCGTCTTCGACTGGGTCGCCGACAGCTTGCCCGCCGATTCGAGCTTCACGAGCGCGGCGAAGGCCACCGGGGAAAGAGCACGGGCGTCGTCGGGGCGGTTCGCGGCCTCGTTCGCCGCCCGGGCGAGCGCGAGACGCGGGTCGGCGCCGTGGTCGGCCGCGCCCCGCACCAGATCGTCGAGCCCGAGCCCGACGACGGTGGTGAGCTGGTCGACGGGGGCCGGCGAGCCGTCCGCGGCGACGAGATCGGCGACCCGGTGCCGGCGCGCCGCCGGGAGCGGACCGAGGCCCGCGGCCACCGCCGCGATCTCGGCGGCCGGCGGGGCGAGCGGCACGAGGTCGGGCTCGGTGAAGTAGCGGTAGTCGTAGGCCTCTTCTTTCGAGCGCAACGGCGACGTGAGGCCTTCGTCCTCGTTCCAGTGCCGGGTCTCCTGCACGACCCTCCCGCCCGATTCGAGCACGGCGATCTGGCGCGCCGCCTCATAGTCGACGGCACGCCCGAGCGACCGCAGCGAGTTGAGGTTCTTCACCTCGCAGCGCGTCCCGTACTCGGCGTCGCCTGCCCGGCGGACCGAGATGTTGGCGTCGACGCGCAGCGAGCCCTCCTCCATCCGTCCGTCGGAGGCGCCGGTCGCGACGAGGATGGCCCGCAGCTCGTTCACGTAGCTGCGGGCCTGCTCGGCCGAGCGGATGTCCGGCTCGGAGACGATCTCGACGAGCGGGACGCCGGCCCGGTTGTAGTCGACGAGCGAGTAGTCGGCGTCGTGGATCCGCCCTCCGCCGCCGACGTGGGTCGTCTTGCCGGTGTCCTCCTCGATGTGGGCCCGGACGATGCCGACGACCGAGCCGTCGGCGAGCTCGACGCGCCCGCCGACGTTGATCGGCGCGTCGTACTGGCTGATCTGGTAGTCCTTCGGCATGTCCGGGTAGAAATAGTTCTTCCGGTGGAACACGGACGCCTCGACGCTCGAGCCGAGCGCCGACCCGATGGCGATGGCGAACTCGACGGCGCGGGCGTTGAGGACCGGCAGCGACCCCGGCAGGCCGAGGCACACCGGGCAGACGTTCGTGTTCGGCTCGGCTCCGAAGGCGTTCGGGCACGAGCAGAAGAGCTTCGTTGCGGTCGAGAGCTCGCAGTGCACCTCGAGCCCGACGACGATCTCCCAGCCGGCACCGGGCGAGCTGTCCGCCGTCATCGCGCGACCTTCGCCGCGCGCGGCTCGATCGGCCCGCGCGCCTGCGGGTCGGCGCCGCGCTCGACCACGGTCGCGGCCCGGAACATCGCGCCCTCGCCGAGGGCCGGCGCGAGCACCTGGACCCCGACCGGGAGCCCCTCGGAGAGCGAGAACGGCACGCTCACCGCCGGGTGGCCGGCGAGGTTCGTCGGGATCGTGTAGAGGTCGGACAGGTACATCGCGAGCGGGTCGGTCGCCTTGGCGCCGATCTCGAAGGCGACGGTCGGCGAGGTCGGGCCGACGAGGACGTCGAAACGCTCGTAGGCGTCGCCGAAGCCGCGGGCGACGAGCGTGCGCACGCGCTGGGCCTGGCCGTAATAGGCGTCGTAGTACCCGGCGGAGAGCACGTAGGTGCCGAGCATGATCCGCCGCTTCACCTCGGGGCCGAAACCCGCCGAGCGCGTACGCCCGTTCATCTGCGTCACGTCCGGGCCGTCGACGCGCAACCCGTAGCGCACGCCGTCGTAGCGCGCGAGGTTCGACGACGCCTCCGCCGGGGCGACGAGGTAGTAGGCGGACAGGCCGAGCATGAGGGCGGGGATGGCGACCTCCTCGACGACCGCGCCGGCGCGGCCCAGCACGTCGGCCGCGCCCCGCACCGCCGCGACGCACGAAGGGCTCGCGTCGGCGAGGAAATCCGAGATGACCCCGACGCGCATGCCCGCGACCCCGTCGTCGAGCCGGGGCGAGACCGGTTCAAACCCGACCGCGAGCGACGTCGAGTCCGCCGGATCGTGACCGGCGATGACGTCGAGCAGGGCCGCGGCGTCGGCAACGGTCGCCGCGAACGGGCCGATCTGGTCGAGCGAGCTCGCGAAGGCGATGAGCCCGTAGCGCGAGACGAGGCCGTAGGTCGGCTTCATGCCGACGACGCCGCAGAGCGAGGCCGGCTGACGGACCGAGCCCCCGGTGTCCGAGCCGAGCGCGAGCGGCACGAGACCCGCCGCCACCGCGGCCGCGCTCCCCCCGGACGAGCCCCCCGGCACGCGGCCCGGGTCCCACGGGTTGCGGGTCGGACCGAACGCCGAGTTCTCGGTCGAGGACCCCATGGCGAACTCGTCGAGGTTCGTCTTGCCGACGACCACCGCGCCCGCGGCGACGACGGAACGCACGACTGTCGCGTCGTACGGCGGCAACCAGCCCTCGAGGATCCTCGACCCGGCCGTCGTCGCGACCCCCCGGGTGCACAGGTTGTCCTTCAGGGCGATCGGCACGCCGGCAAGTGGGCCCGGGTCCCGGCCGGCCGCCACGGCGGCGTCGACCGCGTCGGCCGCGGCGAGGGCCGCGTCGGCGGTCACCGTGTTGAAGCAGTGCAGCCCGCCCTCGAACTCCGCGATGCGGGCGAGCGCGGCCTCGGAGACCTGGTGGGCACGCACCTCGCCCGAGCGCACCGCCCGGGCGGTGGCGAGCGCGCCGGCGGGCACGTCCCGCGCCGCGCCGCTCACGGCGCCTCGCCCAGGATCGGCGGGACCCGGAACCGGCCCGACTCGGCGAGCGGCGCCTGGGCGAGGACCTCGTCGCGGTCGAGCGTCATACCGGGCGTGTCCGGCCGCAGCACGTTCTCGAGTTCGAGCGGGTGCGCCGTCGGGGGCACGTCGGTCGTGTCGAGCCCGGTCACCGCGGCGACGTGGTCGAGGATCGAGGCGAGCTGCGCGGCGTAGAGGTCGACCTCGCCGGGTTCGAGATCGAGGCGGGCGAGGCGGGCGACGTAGACGACGTCGTCACGGGAGAACGATTCGGTCACGGCTGGCACCCACGATCCACTCGACGGGCGAAACGGGAAGGAGGCTCCGGCACGGGCAGGCGGACGCTCACCCGCTCATCGTACTGGGCCGCCAGAAGGCGCAGATTCGACCGGTAGTCTGCGCCCCGGGCGGCGTCACGGAACGCCGGCCCGGAAGGAGCCCGGTGGCGACGAGGTACGCGTTCTTGAGCGACGCGTGGTTGGTCGCGGCCCGGGCGATCTACGCCCGCCACGCCGGCGAGGCCGCGCCGGCGGCGGCGAGCGTCCGGATCAACCTCGTCGTCGAGGACGTCCCCTTCGGCCCGGGCGCGCTCGACGCACACGTCGACACCTCGACCGGCGTCGCCGACGTCGAGCTCGGCCACCTCGACGCGCCCGAGCTCACCGTCAGCCTCGACTACGCCCTCGCCCGGACGGTCCTCGTCGAGGGCGACGTCCAGGCGGGATTCGGGGCCTTCATGGCCGGACGGGTCCGGATGGAAGGCGACGTGACGAAGCTCCTCGGCTTCCAGCAGGCGACGCCGACGCCGCGTCAGGCGGAGATCGCCGCGGAGATCCGCGCGATCACCGAGTGACACCGCCCTCGGGGCCGATCTCGCCGGTCTCGAGCAGGCGGACGAAACCGGCCTCGTCGAGAACCGGGATCCCGAGCGCATCGGCCTTCGCGGTCTTCGACGCCCCGGGCTCCGCCCCGACGACGAGGGCCGTCGTCCTGGCCGACACCGACCCGGGCGACTTGCCTCCCCGGGCGACGATCGCCGCCTCGGCCTCGTCACGGGTGAATCCCTCGAGGGCCCCGGTGACGACGACGGAGCGGCCGGAAAGCGTCTGGGTGAGATCGGGGGCCCCTCCCCGGTACCGGCCCGAGGCAAAGCTCACGCCGGCGACCCGCAGCTTCTCGACCACCGCCCGGTTGCTCTCCTCGGCGAAAAACGCGCCGATGCTCTGCGCGATGACGGCCCCCACGCCCTCGACGGCGGAGAGCGCCGCCTCGCCGGCCGCCCCGAGCTCGTCGAGGTCGGCGAACCGGGCGGCGAGCGCGTCGGCGACGGTCCCGCCGACGTGGCGGATCGACAGCCCGACGAGCAGACGCGACAGCCCCCGGGTCTTCGACGCGGCGATCGCGGCGACGAGGTTCGCCGCCGAGATCTCCCCGAATCCCTCGAGGGGTGCTAGCCGATCGGCACGGAGCGCGTAGACGTCCGCGACGTCGGCGAGCATCCCCGCCCCGACGAGCTGGGTGACGCGCTGCTCCCCGAGGCCCTCGATGTCCATCGCGGCGCGCCCGGCGAAGTGCGCGAGCCGCTGCACGCGCTGGGCCGCGCATTCGAGGTTCACGCAGTAGGTGTCCGCCTCGCCCTCGAGGCGGACGAGCGGGCTCGCGCAGCTCGGGCAGCGCTTCGGGAAGAGCCAGGGCGTGCTCCCGGCCGGGCGCAGCGACGGGACGGCGGCGATCACCTCGGGGATGACGTCGCCGGCCTTGCGCACGATCACCGTGTCGCCCGGCCGGACGTCTTTCTCGCGGACCTGGTCCTCGTTGTGGAGCGTCGCGTACTCGACGGTCGACCCGGCGACGACGACCGGGGTGAGCTTGGCGTACGGCGTCGCCCTCCCCGTGCGGCCGATCGAGACGGCGATGTCTTCGAGGAGCGTCGTGCGCTCCTCGGGCGGGAACTTGTAGGCGATCGCCCAGCGCGGCGCCCGCGAGGTCGCGCCGAGCAACCGCTGGAGCGCCAGGTCGTCGACCTTGGCGACGACGCCGTCGATCTCGTAGTCGAGGTCGTGACGGTGCTCCTGCCAGTGGCGGCAGAGCTCGTAGACCGCATCGAGGCCCTCCGCCGCCCGGATCTCGGGGTTGACCGGCAATCCGGCGCGCCCGACGAGCGCGAGCGAGGCGGTGTGCGAGTCGAGACCGGCGCCGCCCGGCCCGGCGGCCCCCCCGTCCACCTCGCCGACCTGGTAGGCCCAGAACGAGAGCGGCCGCGCCGCGGTGACGGCCGGGTCCTTCTGGCGCAGCGACCCGGCGGCGGAGTTGCGGGGGTTGGCGAACGGGCGGAGCCCGGCCTCGACCTGCCGCCGGTTGAGTTCCTCGAACGCCGAGATCGCCAGGTAAACCTCACCGCGCACCTCGAGGACCGCGGGCACGTCGCTGGCGGCGAGCGTGAGCTTCCCGGGGATCGCCCGGATCGTGCGGACGTTCGCCGTCACGTCCTCGCCGGTCGTTCCGTCGCCGCGGGTCGCGGCCCGGACGAGCTGGCCGCGCTCGTAGCGGAGCGAGACGGCGAGCCCGTCGATCTTCGGTTCGCAGACGTAGCGCACCGCGGCCGGCGCGCCGGGCGCCGCGGCAAGCAGCCGTTCGACGCGCTCGCCCCAGGACTCGAACTCCTCGAGGCTGAACACGTTGTCCAGGCTCATCATCCGCACGGCGTGGCGCACGGGGGCAAACTGCGCCGCGGGCGCGGCACCGACCTCGTCCGCGACTGACTCGGGCCCGGCGAGCTCGGGATGGTCGGCCTCGAGGCGCCGCAGCTCGACGACGAGGGCGTCGTACTCGGCGTCGGCGATCTCCGGCGCGTCCTCCCGGTGGTAGCGGTCGGCGTGGTAGCGGATAAGCGCCTGCAGCTCCGCCGCCCGTGCCGCCGGATCGGCGCCGAGGCGCGCGGCGTGCTCGGCCGCCAACCCCTCGACGAACGGGGCCGCATCGTCGGCGTCCGTCGTCATCGGGCGATCCCGGAGCCGACGACGACGTCGCCCAGGTAGCAGGCGACGACCTGGCCGGGGGCGACCCGCTTCTCGCGGCGGGCGAACTCGATCCCCGCCGCGGTGACCATCGCGGGGAGCCCGGTGCCGTGGGCACTCACCTGGGCGACCACGGGCGTGCCGACCGGCAGCGGCGCGGCGAACCAGGTGCGCTCGGCGAACTCGACACCGCCCACCAACAGCTCCTCGAGCCCGCCGGCGAACACGGTCGACGTGGCGAGGTCGACGTCGACCGCGTAGCGCCGACCGGCGCCGGCGGCACCGAGGCCCCGGCGCTGGCCGACGGTGACGAGCTCGATCGCCGGGAGCGTCGCCAGCTCGGCTCCGGTCAGGCGGTCGACGACGCGCCCGGCGTGCAGTGGGATCCGTTCGGCGAGGAACGCCGAACGTCCGAGCCCCGGGGACCGGGAAGCGATGAAGCACACGTCCTGGCTGTCGGGCTTGGCCGCCGTGCGCAGGCCGAAGCGCCTGGCGAGCTCGCGCACGACGGTCTTCGGGTACTCCCCGACCGGCAGGACGACGTTGCGGAGGTCGTCTGCCCGCAAGGTCGCCAGCACGTAGGACTGGTCCTTGTGACGGTCGGCGCCCCGGCGCAGGGTCACCTTGCCGTCCCCCGTGGTGACCCGGGCGTGGTGACCCGTCGCGAGCGCGTCGAAGCCGAGCCGGCAGGCTCGTCTTGCGAGATGGCCGAACTTCACTCGGCGGTTGCACTCGATGCAGGGATTCGGCGTCCGGCCCGCGGCGTGGTCCGCGACGTACGGCCCGACCACGTCGGCCTCGAACTCCTCGGTGAAGTTGAAGACCCGGTGGTCGATGCCGAGGCGGTTCGCGACCCGGCGCGCGTCGTCGACGTCGGCGAGCGAGCAGCAACCGGAGTCGCCGGACCCGCCCCACAGCTTCAGGGTCGCGCCGACGACCTCGTGGCCCGCCTCGACGAGCAGCGCCGCCGCGACGGACGAGTCGACTCCGCCGGACATCGCGACGAGGACGCGCACCGCCTCAGTCTCCCATCGCGTCCTGTCGGGCGAGCGACGCGACCGCCGTTGCGACGACTCCGCGGGCGTAGTCGATCTCGTCGTCGGTCGTCGCCGGACCGAGCGTGAACCGCACCGCCTCCCGGGCTTCGGGCCCCTTCCAGCCCATCGCCCGCAGCACGTGGCTCGGCTCGATCGCCCCCGAGGAACACGCCGACCCGGCCGACGCGGCGACGCCCGCCTCGTCGAGGAGGACGAGGAGCTCCTCGGCGAGCACGCCGGGGAACCGGACGTGGGCGTGGCCCGGCGCGGCGAGCGAACGGGGGACCGACTCCACCATCTCCGGCGCCACAGCCGCCAGCCCGTCGAGGAACCGGCCGCGGCGCGCGGCCGTCGACGCACAGGCCGTCTCCCGCTCGGCCGCCGCCAGCCTCGCGGCCGTCGCCATCGCGACGATCCCGGCGACGTTCTCCGTCCCGGGCCGCAGGCTCCGTTCCTGGCCGCCGCCGACACAGAGCGGGGTGAGCGCCCCCGAGGCGCGCCCCCGCACGACGAGGGCGCCGACCCCTTTCGGCCCGCCGAACTTGTGGGCCGACACCGACACGAGGTCGTACCCCGCCAGCTGCCCGGCCACGTCGCACCACGCGAACGCCTGGACGGCGTCGCTGTGGACGAGCGCCCGCGGTGCGCGCCTTCGCACCTCGTCGAGGAGCTCGGCGAGCGGCTGGACCGTTCCCACCTCGTTGTTCACCGCCATCACGCTCACGAGCGTCACCGTCTCGTCGAGCGCCCGGGCGAGCTCGTCGGGCCCGACGATCCCTTGCGCCGTCGGCTTCACGAGCCGCGCCCCGACGCGGCGCGCCGGGTTCAGGACCGCGTGGTGTTCGATCGCCGTCGTGACGACGGTGCCGCCGACCCGGCTGTGCACGCCGAGCACGGCGAGGTTGTCCGCCTCGGTCCCGCCGGAGGTGAACACGACCTCGCCCGGCGCGCAGCCGAGCACCGCCGCCATCTCGTCCCGGGCGTCGTCGAGGGCGCGGCGCGCGCGGCGCGCCGTCGCGTAGACGCCCGACGGGTTCCCGAACTCGGCCGACAAAAACGGCAGCATCGCCGCGACGGCCTCGGCGCGCATCGGCGTCGTCGCCGCATGGTCGAGGTAGGCGCCGGGCCGCGGCGACGAAGACCCCAGCTGCTCATAGTTCATCGCCGTCCAGTCCACTCGAAAATGCCGCTCGCGCGCCCATCGGACGCCGGCGAGCCGGTCTCAGCCCTCGGAGAACCCCGACCCGTGGAGGTGCTCGCGGGCCGCGGTGAGCACCCCGAGGAGCTCCTCGACGATCCCGGCCTCCGCCGGCACCAGCCGCCCGACGTCGCGCGTGGCGACGTAGCCGTCGAGGAAGGCGCGCTGGTTGCGCACCACCCAGGCCCTCGCGAGACGGTCGGCGGCGGCGACCTCGTCGACCGGCCGCTGGGCGAGCGCCTCCCGGGCGGTCCGACCGATCGAGAACCACATGTCGGCGAGATCCTCGATCGGCGTGCCCGTGCGGGGGGCGATCGAGGCGCGCGGCAGCGGATCGGCGAACAACGGATCGTCGCCGAACCCGACGACGACCCAGCCGCTCTCGGTGCGCATCACCCGGCGCAGGTGGAAGTCGCCGTGGATCCGGATCGCCGCACCGGCCGCCCCCGGACCGAGGTCACGGAGGCGCCCGACGAGCCCGGACGCCGTCCGGGCCCGCTCGACGGGGCGCCGGCGAACCGCCCCGGCCGCGGTGAGCGAAGCGATCTGGTCGGCGAGTGCCGCGGCCGAGACCTCGGACGCCCCGAAGGCGTCGACGAGCGCGAGATGCAGACGCGCCGCCGTCGACCCGAGACGGCGCATCTCCGAGGCGAGATCCCCGCCGGCCGACGCCACCACCGCGGCGGCGTCGAACTCGAGCCCGGGCTCGAAGGCCGACGGACCCGCGCCGTCGGACCGGTCGTGTCCCGAGGCGCGCGCCAACAGGTCGCGGAGCGAGGTCAGCGCCAGCAGCCGTCCCTCGAGCGCGGAGGGGAGGAACTCGCGCACGAGGGCGAGGTCAAACCCGTCGGCGGCCCAGGCGGAGACCGGCGCCAGGATCGCGTTGAACCCGACGGAGTCGAGCCCCATCAGCACCTCGATCTCCGGTCGCGTCGTGTCCTCGAGCACCCGGTAGCACTTCATGAGCAAACGCCCGTCGTAGACGAGCGAGGCGTGCGACACGGCGGTCGCGACCTGGCGGACGCGCGTCGCCGTCTCCCGGCCCCCGGTCGCCCGGCGGAGCAGCTCGAGGGCGAGGGCGTCGTCGGCGAGGGCGTCGTAGACGAGCACGGAACGTCCGTCCTCGAGCGCGGTGCCGAAGGTCGCGCCCTCCCGCCCGTGGAGCGCCCGGGTCGCCTCGGCCGCCTCCCGCCACCCGACAAAGACGCTGAAATGACGGCCGCGGCAGGCGAGCAGCAACCGGCACAACGGCGGGGATGCCTCGCGGAGCACCTCGGCCCCGGCGAGCTCGATCTCGCCGGCGCGGGCGCCCGGGATCGTCAGCTGGAACCAGCTCTGGCGGTCGAGATACGACCGGGCGAGCGCCCCCAGCTCCTCGTGGACGAGCACGTCGGTCAGCGCCCCTCGACCTGCAGCCAGAAGAATCCGTGCGGCCCGAGCGTGACGCGGTAGCCCTCGAGCCCGATCGGCGGGAACGTCGAGCGCCCGATGAGCTCGACCGGGGGCGTCCCCCTCCAGCGGACGAGGCTGAGCTCCGTCGCCTGGGCGAAGCGCGAGAGGTTGTTCACGCACACGACGGAGTGCGTCCCGCCCGTCACCGGGTCCTTCGTCGTCCGCAGATAGACGAGCACCGAGGGATTGTCGGCCGACAGGACCTCGATCGACCCGGTCGCGAAGACCGGAAGCTGGCGGCGCACGGCGATCATCCGCTGGAGCCAGTGGAGGAACGACGACGGGTCCCGCGTCGAGGCCTCGACGTTCACCGAGGCGTAGCCGTAGACGGGGTCCATGAGCGGTGGCAGGAAGAGCTGGGCGAAGTCGGCCGTCGAGAACCCGGCGTTGCGGTCCGGAGTCCACTGCATCGGCGTCCTCACCGTGTCGCGGTCTCCGAGGTAGATGTTGTCCCCCATGCCGATCTCGTCGCCGTAGTAGAGGACCGGCGCCCCCGGGAGCGACAACAGGAGCGCGAACAACAGCTCGGCGACGCCGCGGTCGTTCTCGACGAGGGTGGCGAGCCGGCGGCGGATCCCGAGGTTCTTGCGCATCCGGGGGTCACCCGCGTACTCGGCGTACATGTAGTCGCGCTCCTCGTCGGTCACCATCTCAAGCGTGAGCTCGTCGTGGTTGCGCAGGAAGATCCCCCACTGGCAACCGTCCGGGATCGGCGGCGTCTGGGCGAGGATCTCGGTGATCGGGAAGCGCTGCTCGCGCCGAATCGCCATGAACATCCGGGGCATGAGCGGGAAGTGGAAGCACATGTGGCACTCGTCGCCCTCGCCGAAGTAGTCGGCGACGTCGTAGGGCCACTGGTTCACCTCGGCGAGCAGCACCCGGTTCGGGTAGTCGCGGTCGATCTCGGCGCGGATCTGCCGCAGGAACTCGTGCGTCTCGGGCAGGTTCTCGCCGGACGTGCCCTCGCGCTGGAAAAGGAACGCCGCGGCGTCGAGACGGAAGCCGTCGACCCCCAGGTCGAGCCAGAAGCGGACAACCGACATCAACGCGGCGCGCACTTCGGGGTTGTCGAGGTTGAGGTCGGGTTGGAAGTGGAAGAACCGGTGCCAGTAGTACTGCTGGCGGACGTTGTCCCAGGTCCAGTTCGACGACTCCGAATCCGAGAAGATCACGCGGATGTTCGCGTACCGCTTGTCGGTGTCGCTCCAGACGTACCAGTCGGCCTTCGGGTTGTCCCGCGACGACCGGGACTCGACGAACCAGGGGTGGACGTCGCTCGTGTGGTTGAGGACGAGGTCGATGATGATCCGGATCCCTCGGTCGTGCGCCTCGCCGACGAGGCGGGTCATGTCGTCGAGGCTCCCGAACTCCGGCGCGACGTCGACGTAGTCGGCGACGTCATAGCCGCCGTCGCGCATCGGCGAGGGATAGAACGGCAGCAACCACAGGCAGTCGACGCCGAGCCAAGTGAGGTAGTCGAGCTTCTCGATGACGCCGGCGAGGTCGCCCGTCCCGTCGCCGTTCGAGTCGAAAAACGCCCGCGTCGACAGCTCGTAGAAGACGGCCCGCTCGTACCAGCGGGGGTCGTCGCCGGCGAGACGCCAGCCCGTCGGGGAGAGCGTCTGCTGGCGGGCCGCGCGGCGTCGGCGCGCGCCGGGTCCATTCACGACGGTGATCGCGCGGCCTCAGGCCCCGGTGGGCGGGCGATCGTCGCCGCGGGTGATGTCGGCTCCGAGGGCCCGCAGCTTGCCGTCGAAGTCCTCGTAGCCCCGGTCGATGTGCTCGACCCCGGTGACGAGCGTCTCGCCCTCGGCGACGAGGCCCGCGAGGACGAGCGCCGCGCCGGCCCGGATGTCGGGCGCGCGCACGGGCGCGCCGGACAGCCGCTCGACCCCGCGCACGACGGCGTGATGGCCCTCGGTGCGGATGTCCGCGCCCATGCGGCGCAGCTCGTCGACGTAACGGAAGCGGCCCGCGTAGATGTTCTCGCTCACGATCGCCACACCCGAGGCCACGGCGAGGACGGTGACGAGCAGCGGTTTGTAGTCGGTCGCCACACCCGGATACGGGAGCGTGGAGACGTCGACCGCCACCGGCCTCCCGGCGGCGTGGGCGGTGACCCCGGTTGCCGTCGGCTCGAGGCCGACCCCCATCGCCTCGAGCTTCTCGAGGTACATGTCCATGTGCTCGTGGTGCGCGCCGCGCACGTGGACCTCGCCGCCGGCGATGGCGGCCGCGGCGAGGAACGTCGCGGCCTCGACGCGATCGGCAACCGCCCGGTGCGAGGCCGGATGGAGCTCGTCGACGCCCTCGACCTCGATCCGCGAGGTCCCCGCCCCGGTGATGCGCGCCCCCATCGCCGTCAGCAGCTCGGCGAGATCTGTCACCTCGGGCTCCCGAGCGGCATTCTCGATCACGGTCGTCCCCTTGGCGAGGACGGACGCGGCAAGGATGTTGTCCGTCGCCGTGTGACTCGGATACTCGAGGACGATGCGCGCGCCGACGAAGCGGTCGCACCGGCCCTCGACGTAACCATGCTCCGTCGTGAACTCGGCGCCGAGCTCCCCGAGCGCCCGGAGGTGGATGTCGATCGGCCGGGAGCCGAAATCGTCGCCTCCGGGCAGCGACACCCGCGCGAAATGGTGGCGGGCGAGGAGGGGTCCGAGCACGACGATCGAGGCCCGCATCTTCTCGACGAGCTCATAGGGCGCGACCGGCGTGCAGACCGCTGGGGCGGTGACGAGGACGGCGCCGGTCTCGTCCCGGCGGACCTCGGCGCCGATCGCGGTCAGGACCTCCTCCATGATCTTCACGTCGGTGATGCGCGGGACGTTCTCGATCCGGGTGGTCCCCTCGGCGAGCAGCGACGCGGCCATGAGCTTCAGGACCGAGTTCTTGGCCCCCTGGACGGTGATCTCGCCACGAAGTCGCCCGGCCGGCCGCACGGTGAACTGCTGCATCGCCTCGACGCTACCGCCCCACCGGGGCGTGGTTGACTGATCGCGGCCGGACCGCGCCTCCGCCGACGCCCTCAGCGGACTGATCGCCCGAGCGTCACGCGGGGATCTCGGGAGTCGCCGGCGAACACGGCCTCCCGGACGTAGCCGCGATGGGCGAGGAAGCGCTCGACGGGCCCGTCGGCCGTGGCGGCGAAGACGACGCGGGTGCACCCGCGCCCCGCGGCCGCCCGTTCGGCAGCCGCGACAAGCTGCCCGCCGATGCCCTCGCCGCGGCGGCCAGCGTCGAGGCGTATCCGGTGGACCTCGACCGTGGCGCCGGCAACCGACCCCACGACCGCCCCGACCGGCCGGCCGCCGGCGTAGGCGACGAGCACGAACCGCGCCCCGGCGGCCTCGTCCTTTTCCGGTCCGGGCGGCTCCTCGCCCGGCGTCGCCTGCGCCCACTCCGCCGTCTCGGGGTCGAGGATCGTCGAGCCGACGAAGACGAGCTCGCGTCCTCCCCGGCCGACCGTCGCCCCCGAACCGAGGGCAACGTCGGCGATGACGTGCCAGGGGTGGCGCGGGGCGGCGACGTCCTGCTCGCAGAGCACGACGGTCGCGAGCGACACGGGCAACCTGAACTCGTCGAGCATGGCGAGCGCGCCGGCGATCCGGGCCCGGTCGACCCGGCCGCCGATCGTGACGTGCGGGACGAAGGGCCGTTCGGGGCGGGCGACGCCCGGCACGAGCGGCGGCTGGCTGAGCCGGCGGCGCAGATCGGCGATCCGCGCCGTGTCCCCGCCCACCTCGAGGTAGACGACGGGGGTTCGCGGGGCGAACGTGCGCGCCGGCCCGAGCACGACCTCGGCGGGATCCGCCGCCGCGACGCCGCGGACGAGCCGGAGCACGTCGACGAGATCCTCCTCGCGGACGTTGACGGGCGGGACGAGCGTGACGTGCGGGTCGATGCGGCCGAGCCCGGAGCCGCCGAGGGCGCGCCGCAGGCCGTCGATCTCGCGGGCCGCGTCGCCGGCGACGGTCATCGCGACGAGCAGGCGCCGACGGGTCGCCGGAGCGGCGCGGCGCGGCCCGCCGGCGGGGGCGGAACCCCGGCCGGCCGTCACGTCCGGGCGGTGGCCCCCGCCGCTTCGAGACGGACTCGGGCGCGCCGGGCGGCCACCTGCGCCGAGTCGCCGGCGGCCACGACGGGCACCGTCCCGGGAGCGGGGTGACCGGGCGCGGTCGCCACCTCGGCTGGCGAGGGCGCGGCACTGATCCGCTCCTCGGCCGCGGCGAGCGCGGCGCGGGCGCGCCCGATGTCGATCTCCGGGCCGAGCTCGGCCACGGGGGCCATGATGACGACACCCCGGCGGTCGACGTGCACGAAACCCCCGTGGACCGCGGCGCGCAGTTCCGCCTGCGCCCCCCCGGTCCCATCGCCACCCTCGCCGTCCGCGCTCCCGATGCGCACGACCGTCACGTCGGCGACGCCGATGTAGTCCTCGTGGCGGGCGAGGAAGGTGATCTCGCCTTCTACCGTGCGCAACGAGACTTCGCCGGCCTCACCGGAGTACAGCGTCCGCTCCGGCGTGAGGAGCTCGACGTGGAATGGCGTCCCCACGGCCCGCGGCCCCTCAGTCGCTCTCGAGCTGCTTGGACTTCGCGTGGACGTCGTCGACGCCGCCGGCGTTCAGGAATGCCTGCTCCGGGATGTCGTCGAGGTCGCCGCCGAGGAGCGCCTCGAAACTGCGGACGGTCTCGTCCACGCCGACGTAGACGCCCGGCAGGCCGGTGAAGACCTCGCCGACGAAGAAGGGCTGTGACAGGAACCGCTGGATCTTGCGCGCCCGGGTCACCGTCACGCGGTCCTCCTCGGACAGCTCCTCGAGGCCGAGGATGGCGATGATGTCCTGCAGGTCGCGGTAGCGCTGGAGGACCTGTTTCACAGCGCTCGCGCAGGCGTAGTGGCGCTCGCCGACGACCTCGGGGGCGAGGATGCTGCTCGTCGAGGCGAGCGGGTCGACCGCGGGGTAGATCCCCAGTGCCGCGATCTGGCGCGACAGCTCGGTCGTGGCGTCGAGGTGGGCGAACGTCGTGAACGGCGCCGGGTCTGTGTAGTCGTCCGCCGGCACGTACACGGCCTGCACCGAGGTGATCGAACGGCCCCGCGTCGACGTGATCCGCTCCTGGAGCTGGCCCATCTCGTCGGCGAGCGTCGGCTGGTAGCCGACGGCGGACGGCATCCGCCCGAGCAGCGTCGACACCTCGGAACCGGCCTGCACGAAGCGGAAGATGTTGTCGACGAACAACAGCACGTCCTGGTGCTTCACGTCCCGGAAGTACTCCGCCATCGTGAGGGCGCTGAGCCCGACCCGCAGCCGGACGCCGGGTGGCTCGTCCATCTGCCCGAAGACGAGGACCGCCTTGTCGATGACGCCCGAAGACTGCATCTCGAGCCAGAGGTCGTTCCCCTCGCGGGTCCGCTCACCCACCCCGGCGAAGACCGAGACGCCGCCGTGCTGCTTGGCGACGCGGTTGATCATCTCGAGTATGAGGACGGTCTTGCCGACGCCGGCACCGCCGAACAGGCCGATCTTGCCGCCCTGCACGTACGGCTCCAACAGGTCGATCACCTTGATCCCGGTCTCGAACATCTCGCGGCGCGGCTCGAGCTCGTCGAATGGCGGCGGGTCGCGGTGGATCTCCCAGCGGTCGACGATCGGACCGATGTCGTCGGTGTCGATCGGCTGGCCGATGACGTCGAAGGCGTGGCCGAGCACGTTGTCGCCCACGGGCACGGTGATCCCCTGGCCGGTGTTGCGCACGACGGCGCCGCGCTCCAGGCCGTCGGTCGGCTTCAGGCAGATGCACCGGACGCGCCCCTCGCCGATCTGCTGCGCCACCTCGGCGGTGATGACGACCGCCACGCCCTCGAGCTCGAGGTCGATCTCGAGCGCCGTGTTGATCGCCGGCAGCGCGTGCGGCGGGAACTCGACGTCGACGACGGGACCGGCGATCGACATGATCCGGCCGTTCTCGAGCGGCCCGCCCCCGGGGTCCGACTGGGCACGTTCTGTCGCCATACCTCTACTCCTCGCTGAGACTGTCGGTCGTCGTCTCGGAACCGGCCGCGCGACCGGCGAGCCGCATCGCTTCGGCACCGCCCACGATCTCCATGATCTCGGTCGTGATCGAATCCTGGCGGACGCGGTTCATCGTCCGGCCGAGCGTCGTCGTGAGATCCTCGGCGTTCTCCGTCGCCGCCGCCATCGCCCGCTGGCGCGCGGTGTGCTCCGAGGCCGAGGCCTCCAGGAGCGCCTCGAAGATCGCCGCCTCGGCGAAACTCGGGACGAGCGCGGCAAGCAGGTCCGGGGCCTCCGGCTCGAAGTCGTAGAAGCCCACGGGCGGACCCGGCTCCGCGACGGTGCCCGCGCCGAGCGCGCGCCCCGTCGGCGCGAGCGGGAGGAGCTGACGCACCTCGACGGCCTGGATCCCGGCGGAGCGGAAGCGCGTCGAGACGAGCTGGACGAGATCGACGCTGCCGGCGAGAAACGGGACCGTCAACTCCCGGGCGACCCGACAGGCGTCCTCGTAGGTCGGCCGTTCGGTCATCTTCACGAACGCCGTCTCGATCTCCCGCCCGTGGAACCGGAAGTACCGCTGGGCCCGGCGCCCGACGGTGACGAGCGAGTAGGCGCGGCCCTCACCCTCGCCGGCGCGCATCAGCCGGTCGGCCGTGCGCAGCACGTTCGAGTTGTAGGCGCCGCAAAGCCCGCGATCGGCGACGACGGCGACGACGAGGACGTGGCGCGGGTCACCGGGCACGCCGCCGAGCGGCGAGGCCGGGCCGAGATCGGCGTTCGCGATCCCGAGGATCTCCCCGATCCCTTCGGCGTAGGGACGGCTCGCCCCGATGCGGTTCTGGGCGCGCACGATCTGGGACGCCGAGATGAGGTCCATCGCCCGGGTCAGCTTCTCGGTCGACTCGATCGAGCGGATCCGGCGCCGAAGGACGCGTTCCTGGCCAGA
>Ga0181533_1002606_pt1 | contig 20855 bp, 22 predicted proteins | sample PEATcosm2014_Bin_45_FD_119772 | JGI IMG/M metagenome (GOLD analysis project Ga0181533, IMG submission 119772) | Peatland microbial communities from MTU Mesocosm Facility, Houghton, MI, USA - PEATcosm2014_Bin11_60_metaG | ecosystem: Environmental > Terrestrial > Soil > Wetlands > Peat | place...
GACAGGGGCCATTCGACAGGGGCCATTCGACAGGGGCCATGTGACGGGGTGGCCGTGACAAGACGGAAGTCACATTCGGGCGAACGCCGTTCGACGGCGGTTTATTGGCTTGCCGCGGTCTTGCTGACGGCAACGGCCGGACCTGCGATTGCCCAGGGCACGGTTCAGCCCTTTGTACAAACTGGACAGCCGCCTGCGAGTCTGGCTGAACCTGCCGGCGCCGCGCCGATTGTGCCGCCGCCCGCCCAGTCGCCCGTTCCATCGGCTTCGCCGTCCGTCGGCCTGGTTCTGCCGCAGCCTCCCGCTTTGCCGCCGCCGCCCACCGAGAAGCGGGGTTTTCTCACCGACTTCGGCACGTGGTGGAATAAGTCGGTCGCCGACTTCAATGCCAAGATGAAAGAGCAGCAGTCCACGCTCGAGGACCTCAATAAGCAATCTGCCGCTGCCACCAAGGAAGCCATGAAGAACGCCGCCGACGCGATGGTGCGGCTCCCGTCTTCGCGGGTGATCGAAATTCACGAGGTCTGCGCGACCGCCGGCAACGGCGCTCCCGATTGCGGGCCGGCGGTAACCAATGCCTGCCGTGCCAAGGGCTTCAATAGCGGCCAGCCGGTCGATATCAGTACGGTGGAGAAATGCACGGCATCGCTGTGGATGTCGGGACAGGCCCAGGCCCGCGATTGTCCGGTCGAAACGGTCGTCCTGCGCGCCGCGTGCCAATAGACTGCGCGCCGCCAGCCGCCGGCTTTGCGTCATCGCAAATTTGCATCATCGCAAATTTGCCAGGACGTCGGCCTCATAAACCGTCGGCCCCCGGTCAATTGTCGGCTCTTTGGGCAACACCGGACATCGACGAGTTTTAGGGCGAGATGGATCAGTCACGAATGACCCGGAGCGGAAGCCGCGCCATCGAGCCAGAGTGAGCTATTTTATACAGATTTGGAAATGCGGCCGGCTAAAATTGAATATGAGGGTGCTTTTGGCCCCCACTTTAAGCGCCCGGATTTGTACGCATGTCTAAACCCCAGCCGTGCCCTCACACACCGCTGGGGTCTTTTTCATTCGGTTGGGAGCCGACCGGGAGAGTCTTATGGAGTTCCTCACGGAGAAGTTCGTCGAACGCCAGAGCATCACACGCTTCACCACTCTATTGATGACAGAAACTGACACGGCCAAGCGAGAGCTATTGCAAAAGCTTTTGACCGACGAAATGGTGAGACAAGCTGGCCAAAGCGACCCTAAGAACAAGTCCTCGCATAGTTGATAAAAGTCAACACGCCCGAATTTCAGCAGACGTATTCTAAATTTGATCTTACGAAGGAGAGAACCAATGCTAATGAAGATGACTGCTCTGGCTTTCATCGGCGCTACTGCGCTGACTTTCAGTCAAAGCGCAAGCGCTGTTCCAGTTGACGCTGCGGCTATCAAGGCGGCTGCGATTACTAGTTCGGCTGTCCAGCAGGCGCAGTATTCCGAGCGCCACACTCGGCACCGCGTCGTCAAGTGTTACCGCGAATTGATCGTTGGCCCCTACGTTTGCCACCGCTTTCATCACTGGTAAGCAGTCAACGTTGCCGTGGCGGCCAGCCAAATGACCTGAATCTCGCGCGAACCGACGACAACTAGATCAACCGACGCGCGAGAATTTATGTTTTTCAAGTCCGGTAGGACGCCCGCGGGATATCTCCTTGTGGCCCTTCGCGTCGTTTCGTGGCGGCGCGGCAATTCAGTAGTTTTCGGAGTGAAGCGCACATTCAGCGGGCCGCGCTTACAGCGCAGTATTTATGAGTACTCGCCCTGGCTAGCTGTTTGTTTTGGTGTCTCCTTTTCGTGAAACCGCCCTCCACCCTCGGATCAAGTCCGAGGGCAGGCATTTCGCGGGACATGCTACGGGACGTGCTATAAGTCTCTCCTCGCTCATTAGGGAGAAGCAAAACCGCCATGATGTCCGACGCCGATCGCAACAAGGCCGCCGATATTCTTCTCGCCGCGGAGAAGGAGCGCAAACAGGCGGTTCAACTGTCCAAGACCTGGCCCGGCATCACGATCGAGGACGCCTATGCGATCTCGACCGAGGTGGCCAATCGCAAGATCGCGGCCGGCTCGAAGCTCATCGGCCATAAGGTCGGGCTGACCTCGAAGGCGATGCAGCGCTCCTCGCAGATCGACGAGCCGGACTATGGACACCTCCTCGACAACATGATGGTCGCGGACGGCGCCCGTATCCCGCATGAGAATTACTGCTTGCCGCGGGTCGAGATCGAGCTCGCCTTCATCATGGGCAAGCCGTTGCGCGGTCCCGGCGTCGGCTTGGCCGACGTCTTGCGCGCCACCGAATATGTCGTGCCGGCGATCGAGATCGTCGACGCCCGGTTGCAGGACCAGCGCAAGATCTTCGACACCGTCTCCGACAACGGCGCCGCGGCCGGTATCGTGCTCGGCGGCCGGCCGATCGGCCCGCTCGACGTCGATCTGCGCTGGGTCGGCGGCATCATGTACCGCAATTCGGAGATCGAGGAGACCGGCGTGGCCGCCGGCGTGCTCGGCCATCCCGCGCTCGGGGTCGCCTGGCTCGCCAACAAGCTCGGCCAGCACGGGGTGACGCTCGAGGCCGGCCATATCGTGCTCGCCGGCTCGTTCACCCGCATCGTGTTCGCGCGCAAGGGCGACACGCTGCACGCCGATTTCGGCGATCTCGGCGGCATTGCGGTGCAGTTCGTCTGAGACGGACAGGCAGATTGAACATGCGTCGCCGCGGCGCGATCATGACCGCGGGCGAGGCGCGGTGGCAGGTTGGTCGTGCTCGATCGGGATCGCAGGCGGTGGATCGGGGCTGGCATTTGGGCTGCCGTCATAGCGGCATCGGCGATGGCTATGCCGCCGGCGGCATTGCAGGCGGCGCTGCCGACAGAGCCGGATATCTCGGGCCGCACCTCCTTTGCCGGCGAGCTTCTGATCGCCACGCCGGGCATGGGCGATCCGTTCAGCCACGCCGTGATCGTCATGGCGCGGCACAATCGCGACGGCGCGCTCGGCATCGTTATCAATCGGCCGCTCGGCAGTCGGCCCATTGCCGGCATCCTCGAAGCGCTCGGGGCTGACTCGAGCGGCGTCACCGGCAGCGTACGCATCTTCCTCGGCGGGCCGGTCAGTCCCGATGCCGCATTCGTGTTGCACAGCGCCGACTACCATCGTCCCGCCACCGTGGACATCGACGGCCGCATCGCCCTCAGTGACGCCGCCGACGTGCTGCGCGACATCGGCGTCGGCAAGGGTCCGCGCAAAAGCCTGGTCGCGTTCGGCTATGCGGGCTGGGCGCCGTCGCAACTCGAGGACGAGCTCGAGCGCGGCGCCTGGGTCGCGGTCAACGAAGACCCGGGGCTGGTCTTCGACGACGATCGGTCGAAAGTGTGGACCGACGCGCTGGCGCTGCATAAGACAGGGCCCTGAATGATCCAGCACCCCGACTGATTCAGTACCGTCAATGATCGAAGTTCAAACCGATTTCCACGGGGTTTTCCCCTATCTGGTTTCGCCGGTCGATTCGGCCGGGCGCGTCAAGACCGAGGTGCTCGGCGCTCTCGTTCGCGATCTCGTCGCCGCCGGGGTGCATGGCTTGACGCCGCTCGGCTCGACCGGCGAATTCGCCTACCTTGACAATGAGCAGCGCGCCGAGGTGGTGGCCGCGACCATTGAGGCTTCGTCCGGCCGCGTCCCGGTGGTCGCCGGCGTCGCGGCGACCGCGACGGCGGATGCGGTCGCGCAGGCGCGCCGCTATCAAAAGCTGGGCGCCGGCGGCATCCTCGCCATCCTGGAATCCTATTTCCCGCTCGGCGAGGCGCAGGTCGAAGCCTATTTCAGCGCCATCGCCGATGCCGTCGATGTGCCGGTGGTGCTCTACACCAATCCACAATTCCAGCGCACCGACCTCACGCTCGATGTGATCGCGCGCTTAAGCGAGCATCCGCGTATCCGCTATATCAAGGACGCCTCGACCAATACCGGCCGGCTGCTTTCGATCATGAATCGCAATACGGGGCTCAAGGTGTTCTCGGCCTCCGCGCATATTCCGGCCTGCGTCATGCTGATCGGCGGCGTCGGCTGGATGGCGGGCCCGGCCTGCGTCATTCCGCGGCAGAGCGTGAAGCTCTACGAATCGTGCCGCGCCGGCCGCTGGACGGAGGCGATGGACCTGCAGCGGCGGCTGTGGCGGATCAACGAAATCTTCGCGCGCTACAATCTCGCCGCCTGCATCAAGGCGGCGCTAAAGATCCAGGGCTACGACATCGGCGATCCGGTGCCGCCGCAACAGCCGCTCGGCGACCAAGAACGCGCCATCGTCGAAGCGGCGCTGGCGGACCTGGCCGACATCGTTTGAATTGAAGACGAGCGTCTCCGCCACATTCGTTAATTTATTCCAACCGACTGTTAACGCTTCCTTGCTAACGATTCGGTGCATGGTCCCGAGAACCGGCCGCCGGTTTTCGGAAAACATCATGCGCGAATATCGCTAGAACCTGATCGGCGCCGATTCATTCGGGGCTGATGAGTCTCTAGCCTTGTTGTTGCCCGCGCTGGCGACGCAGAGGTGGTTGTGGGATCGATCGGTTCGCAGTCCGCGCCGCGTGTCGCGCTCGAGCGCACCGCTTCGGCTATCGTGAGTGCCCGGCGCGCGACGCTTGCCGATCGCTATGCGATCAATTCCTTCGCGGTCGAATGGCGATGGCTCGCGGATCTCATTCCGGTGACCGATGCCTGGCGCGATCTCGCCTCGCGCGCGCTCGAATCGAATGTGTTCTACGAGCCCGGCTTCGCGCTCGCGGCCGCCGCCTTGTTCGGCCGCAATGCCGGCGCCGTTCTGGTGTGGTCGGGGGGCGAGCGACGAAAGCTTCTCGGCTTCATCCCGGCCTATGTCGACGAACGCCGCTATGGCTTCAAGCTGCCGGTCCTGGTCGGCTGGACGCATCGTTACGGCCCGCTCGGTACGCCGCTCGTCGAGCGCGATGCGGCCGAACCGGTGATCGCCGCGTGGCTTGCGCATGTCGCGGCCAATCCGGCGCTGCCGGGATTACTGCTGCTGCCGCTTCTCGCTGAAGACGGCCCCTTTGCGACGACGCTCGCCAGGATCGTCCGGCGCGCGCAGATGCCGAGCGCCGATTTCGACCGCCACCGCCGGGCTTTGCTCGAGCCGGGGGAGCATCGCACGGATTACCTCGAATATGCGCTGTCGACGCACCGGCAGGGCGAACTGCGCCGAACCGGCCGGCGCCTCGCCGATCTCGGCGCGCTGTTGTTCACGACGACCATGGAGCCTTCGGCAATCGCGGCCGAGATCGAGGATTTTCTGGCGATCGAGGCGAGCGGTTGGAAAGGCAGAGCGGGAACCGCCGTGGCCGACCACGATGAGATACGCAGCTTCTTCAAAGCCGCGGTCGCGGCGCTTGCGGCGGAGGGCAAAGTGCAGCTCAACCGTCTGCTGCTCGACGGCCGTGCCATCGCCGTCGCCGTCACGCTCCGCAGCGGCGAGCAAGCGTGGTTCTGGAAGACGACCTACGACGAAACCTTCGCGCGCTATGCGCCCGGCATGTTGCTCACCGGGGCGCTGACCGAACAACTCGCCGAAAATGCCGCCGTCTCCCGCACCGATTCCTGCGCCGCCGCCGGCAATGCGACGCTCAATCCGATTTGGCGCGAGCGCTTGGCGCTGTGCGACCGCCTGATCGCGGTGCGGCCCGGAGCGCCGTTCGCGCTCGGCTTGCGCCTGGAGCGGGCGCGCCGCGGCGTGCTTGCCGCGGCCAAAACGCTGCGTGAGCGTTGGCGCCGGCGTCGTTGACTTTCCTGTTCGTTTCCCGCGTAGCTGCCGGCCGGGAAAACGCGCAGGGCTTTGCAAAATCCATGGCCAAACCGATCGCAATCCGCATGGCCGGTTACGGGCCGCCGACGACCTCGTTCTCGCGCTCGCTGAAATTCATCGGCGATCGTCTGCAGAAAGCGTTCGGCGATCGCGTCGACGTGAAGTATGTCTGGAACATCATGGATTTCGGCTATCGCGCCGAAGACATCCTCTGGCTGGTCGAGGATGGCGTGCTCACGCTCGGCTATCAATCGTCGAGCTATCTGACCGACCGGGTGCCCGAATTGGGCTTTGTCGATCTGCCGTTCCTGTTCGATCACCGCGATCGCGCACGGGCCGCGATCGACGGCGCGCTCGGGCAATTCCTTGCCGAGAGTATCGAGAAACGCGTCAATTACCGAATCCTCGGATGGTTCGAAAACGGCTTTCGGCATATCTCCAACCGGCTGCGGCCGGTGCACGTACCGGCGGATCTCAAGGGTATGCGCATCCGCGTTTTGCCGAGCGAGGTGCAGGCTCGGACCTTCGAGTTGCTCGGCGCCGTCCCGGTGCGTTGCGATTTGACCGAGGCGATTGCGGGCATCAAGGCGGGCACGCTGGACGCACAGGAAAATCCGTTCGCCAATACGGTGACCTATGGCGTGCACAAGTTTCATCGCTTCCACAGCATCACCAACCACTTCTACATATCGCGGCCGATCTTCCTGCACCGACCGGCGTTCGAGGCCTGGCCCGCGGACCTGCAAGCCGCCATGCGTGAAGCGGTCAAGGGCGCTGTCGCGTTTCAACGCGATCTCGCCATCGAGGAGGACCGCGAGGCGCGCGCGGCCATCGAAGCCGCCGGCTGCGAGATCACCACGCTGAGCACGGACGAACACGCCCAATTCCGCGCCGCCGTGGCGCCGCTCCTCGACGAGGCGCGCGGGGTCTATGGCGATGCGATGTTCAATTTGATTTAGCCCATCCCCCGGCCGCAGGCGGGTCCTGACAGTCCCGGTCATTGCAAGCCCCGGGTGAACCGTTTCGCACCCGCCGGCCACTAATATTCGCGTCCGGCGCGGAACGCCGCGGCGCGATCACGTTTCCGCGAGCGCTCCGGATTGCTGTTCCGGCCGCCGCTCATTCAACGGCCCCCGACGTCGGCGCCAAGGAGAAAAACGATGACACGGAATTTCATTGCGATTGCCGTCGTTGGCACGGTTTTCTCAATTTCTTCAAACGTTTCCCAGGCAGCACCGATCGCGCCGTTGAGCGGCGCGACGGCCGCGGAGACGGTTACACAGGTCAGCTGGCATGGATCGTATGACCGGGGATCTGGCCGTCACGGCCACCACCGCGGCGGCGGTTTCGCCAAATTCGGCGGTCTGCGCTCGATCATGGCCATGATGGGCGGCTCCGGCGGGATGGCATCGATGATGAGCATGATGGGCAGCATGGGAGGCGGCGGCGGGGGCGGTTTCGAATCGATGCTCGGTTCCGGCGGCGTGTCCTCGCTCGCGAGCATGATGGGCGGCTCCGGCGGCATGTCCTCCATGATGGGCATGATGGGCGGCAGCGGTGGCGGCGGGTTCTCCGGCGGCGGATCCTCCGGCGGTGCCGGCCACGTCAGCGAGTCGGCCCGTCAAGCCTGCACCCCCGATGCGTTGCGCCTCTGTTCCGACGCCATCCCGGACGTGGGAAAAGTGAAGGCCTGCATGCAAGCGAAGTCCACCCAGCTCAGCGAGCCGTGCCGCGCTGCAATGGGCGGCGGAGGCGGAACGCCGTCCGGCGATCGAGCCGTCGCCAGTTCGGAGGCCGGCCCGCGCTCCGCGAACTACGGCGGCGAACAGCGCTTCACGAGCTTTCGAGGCGACCAAAACTTTGGCAACAACGACTATGGCAATTACGGCGGCGGTGGCCAAGGCTACGATCAGTCCGGAACGGTTCGAAGCTTCGGCGGCGGCATGGATATCGGGCGCATGATCGGCATGGCCCGATCCATGGGCTTGGGCTCTTCGGGCTTCGGCTCTCGCGACTGGTGATCGCGGCGATACGGCGACGCCGGCCTCAACCCTTGCCCTGGTCGGGGCCGGCGAGGATCAACGCCCAGTACACCTTGTATTTCGACTTCGGCGTATAGACCGCCGCGATCCCCATGCGCGTCACGCTCGCGTTGAGCATGTTGGCGCGATGCGACGGCGAATCGCGCCAGCCGGAGAATGCCTCGGCGAGGGTGTGATAGCCGGCCGCAATATTCTCGACCGTGATCGCCGCGTCGACGCCGGATTTGCGGATGCGGTCCGAAAACGGATGCGCAGTGTCGTGATCGAGTTTGTCGCGGGCCGCCATGGCCTGCGCTTGCTCGTTCGCAAGCCGCATCAATTCGGGGTCGATCGCGACCGGGCCGAGACCGTTATTGCCGCGATAGCCGGAGATCATCGATTGCGCCACGTTGGCGTCGAGAACGGCGTCCGCATGCGCAAGATCGTGATAGAAGCTGGGTTGGCCGGACGGCACCGTGCTGTCGGTGCAGGCTGCAAGCGCCGCGGCGCCCAGGACAATGCCGGCGACGACTCCCGCGGCAGATAGCCGGATCATTCTTTAGTCCCCCAGTCCCCGCGCACAGTTCCGCGAAATAATGACCGAACCGTGAAGGGGATCGTGTATCCGATCATCCCTGCCGCTTCGTAACTGAATTCCCGCCGGCGCGGCAATGTGCGGCAATCGACCGGCAGATGACACCCTGGCGCAATCCTCGACCCTCCACTACCATCGCCCGGCAATGCGTGCCCAGTTTCCGTAACGGAGTTTTGCGCATGGTCGATCAATCGCCCGAACGAGCGGCGGTGCGGACGCCTGGCGCCAAACGCGCCGGTCCGGGCGAGTACATCTTCAATCTGGCCGACATCAATCATATTCTCGGCGGTCCCGACTATTCGACGGCGAACGGTTCCTGCGTCGAGGGCGACCGCATGATCGTCGGTCTCATGCGCATGCCGGCGGGGACGGGCGCCGAGCCGCATTCCCATCCCAACGAGCAATGGCTCTACATCCTGGAAGGCACTTTTCACGCCACGATCGGCGGTCAGGCGATCGCCGCCCGGCCCGGTTCGGTGGTCTACGTCCCCGCCGATGTGATGCATTCGGGCAAGGCCGGAGTCGACGCCGATGTCGTCTTTTTCACCGTGAAGGACGCCTCGCACAGCCTGCACGGCATCAAAGCCAAATAAGCTCTGGCGCCGACGCCGGATTCGAACGGGGAGGGGGAAATGAAGCGTTTGGGAATTGTTGCGGCGGCGCTCTGCTGTCTTGTCGCGGGCGCGGCCTTCGGCCAGGCAGCGGACAAATATCCCTCGAAACAAGTGAAGATCATCGTGCCCTATGGCCCCGGCGGCGCGACCGACATCGTCGCGCGGATTCTCGCCGATCAGTTGGGCAAGAGCCTCGGCCAGTCGTTCTACGTCGAGAACAAGCCCGGCGCCTTCGGCATCGTCGCCATCGAGGAGATGGTCCGCTCGCCGGCGGACGGTTACACCTTGATGATCGGCAACGTTTCCACCAATGCCATCACGCCGATCATCTATGCGCAAAAACTCAATTTCGACTATCTCAAGGACGTGGTGCCGATCACCGATACGGTCGACATCCCGGCCTTCCTGCTCGCCACCACCAAGAATTTCGACGTCAAAAGCGTGCCGGAACTGATCGCCTACGCGAAGAAAAACCCCGGCCAGGTGCGCTACGGCACGGTCGGCTCCGGCAGCTATCCGCATTACGACATGGCTTATTTCGCCAAGCGCGCCGGCGATCTCGACATGATCGCGATCCCCAACAAATCCGGCGCTTCGGGCGTCATCAACGACATGCTGACCGGCTCGACGCAGGCAGCCTTCCTCAATGTCGCGAGCAGCGCGCCGCAGGTGAAGGCGGGGAGCGTCAGGGCGCTCGCCGTCGTCAACCACGCCCGGCTGCCGGAATTTCCCGACCTCCCGACCATGCAAGAGGTCGGTTTCCCCGGCGTCGGCACCATCGCCTGGCAGGGGCTGTTCGCGCCGGCCGGCACGCCGAAACCGGTCTTGCAGGTGATCTTCGACGCCACCGTCGCGGCGTTGAAGACACCGGAAGTGGTGGGCGCATTCCAGAAGCAGACCTTCAACATCGTCCCCAATGCTTCACTCGCCGACGCCAAGACCTGGCTCGCAAACGAGATGACGACATGGCGGACCATCACCAGCGAAGTGAAGATCGAGACGGAGTGACTCCGTCATTCCGGATCGCCGCGCAGCGGCGAGTCCGGAATCCATAATCGCCGACCTTCCGGAATCCGCGCACTACAGCGACAATCCTTCAATGACCGTGGTTATGGATTCCGGGCTCCTCGCCGCGCTCGGCCCCGGAATGACGAAAGTGCTTATCCATCATGAACACCCAGCAAGACACCAGTCCCAATTATCCCATCGTCATCGACAAAGACGTCGACGTGCCGATGCGCGACGGTGCGCGGCTCAAGGCCGACGTGTTCCGCCCTTACGACGAAGGCAAATTTCCAGCCATTCTCAATCTCGGGCCGTATCAGAAGGACAAGCTCTGGATCGTACCGGACTCGCTCGGCGAGGCGCCGAACGAATGGATGAACTGGGAGACCATCAATCCGAAATGGTGGGTGCCGCGCGGCTATGCCGCCGTGCGCATCGACGGCCGCGGCACCGGCAAGTCGCCCGGCCAATGCGAGCCATGGTCGCTCGCCGAGGCGGTTGACTTTTACGACGCCATCGAGTGGGCGGCGGCGCAGCCGTGGTGCAACGGCAATGTCGGCCTGCTCGGCATTTCCTATTTCGCTATCAATCAATGGTTCGTCGCCAATCTAAAACCGCCGTCGTTGAAGGCGATCGTGCCGTGGGAGGGATTTGCCGACCTCTACCGCGACGCACTTTACCACGGCGGCCTCTTCTGCCTGTTCATGACCAATTGGTACACGGCGCACCTTTTGCATCATCTGCTGGGACGCGCCTCGCGGCAACTCGCCGACGGCTGGCAGGTCAACACGCTGCATTTCTGGCTGCACAACAATCTGGACAGCGGCGCCTTCCGCGGCGCCCAGGCGCAGTGGGACAAGATCGACGTGCCGATGTTCTCGGTCGGCAACTGGTCGGGCTTCGGGCTGCATCTGCGCGGCAACACGGAAGCCTTCATGCGGGCGGCGACGCCGCACAAGAAATTGCGCATCCACTACGGTTCGCATGTGCACCCGTTCTATACCGAAGACGGCCGCCGCGATCAGATTCGTTTCCTCGATTATTGGCTCAAGGGCATCGACAACGGCGTGATGGACGAGCCGCCGGTCAAGCTCGCGATCCGCAAAGGCAACGACGTTGTCGAATGGCGCGACGAGCAGGAATGGCCGCTCAAGCGCACCCGCTGGACCAAGCTTTATCTCGATCTGTCGCAGTCGGCGCCCAAGGAAACGGAAAAGCAAACCGAAAAGCAAACGGAAATCGGCGGCGCGCTGGAAGTCAAGAATCCGCCGCGGACCGACTCGCGCAGCTACGCCGCGTCGAGCCTCGGCACCATGGGCTCGACCTCGGCCGCCTCGTCGCAAGTGCTGGGCGGCGGCATCAAGCCGGGCATGGGGGTGTCGCTCGTGACCTCGCGCCTTTCGGTCGACACCGAGATCACCGGACCGCTCGCCGCGGTGTTGTGGGTGTCGAGTTCGAGCGAGGACATGGATCTGTTCCTCACGTTGCGCAACATCGATCCTGACGGCAACGACGTTCTTGAAACCGGCCAGCAGGGCCAGCCGGTGCCGGTGGCGAAAGGCTGGCTGCGGGTGTCGCATCGCGAACTCGATCCCGAGCTGTCGCGGCCCTATCGGCCTTATCACAAGCACGTCCGCCGGCTTTATCTGACGCCGGGCGAGATCGTGCGGGTCGAGGTCGAAATCTGGCCGACCTCCATGGTGTTCAAGAAGGGTCACCGCATCCGGCTCGACATCCAGCCGCGCGACGGTTTGGGCAGCGCCCATTACATGCACTACCACGCCGATTACAATTCCGGCGCCACCAACACGATCCATGCCGGCGGCGACAAGGAGTCCTATCTGCTGCTGCCGGTGATTCCGGCGGTATCGGGGTGAAAGATGAAAACCCTAACGCTTCAAGTGGCAAGGCTTGAGGATGTCAAACGACGTGCGCGAGACGCCTTCAAAGGTAAGAAGCAGGGCTCGCGCATCAGCTTTGCTACGCCTGAACTGTTGTTTCGCCTCTTAACGGCAAAGCGGTGGGAGTTGATTCGTGCCTTGACCGGCGCGGGCGCGGTGACGATCCGCGAGGCGGCGCGCCGCGTGCATCGCGATGTGAAGGCCGTCCATGGCGACGTCCAGGCCTTGTTGAATGCCGGCGTCCTGAGGAAGACTGCCGACGGTCTTATCATCTTTCCCTTCGATGCCCTCCGGGTCGATGTGATGCTGCGCGCGGCCTGCAGCGCTTGACGGCCGTCTATTCGCGGCAGTCGCGGTTTTCCAAGTCAGCTTTTCAAGCCGGCGGCGCGGGCGACGGTCGACCAGCGGTCAAGTTCGCTCGCGATGAAGCGCTTGAGGTCGTCCAGGCCGCCGCCGAGCGGATCGATGCCTTGTTGCGCGAGTGTTTTCACCGCGTCGGGCTCGTGCATGGCCTGCTGCGCGGCTTTAGCCAGCCTGTCGATCACAGCCTGCGGCGTACCCTTCGGCGCCATCAATCCGAACCAGATTCCGGTATCGAAATCGGGCATGCCGGCTTCCGCCATGGTCGGCAGGTCCGGCAGGATCGCCGGGCGCTTCCCCGCCGCCGAGGCGAGCGCGGTGAGCTTGCCGGCCGCGATCTGGCCGATCACGGTGGAGGCCGGACAAAACATCATCATGGTGCGGCCGGCGATCAGATCGGCGACCGCCTGCGGGCTGCCTTGGTAGGGAACGTGCACGAGCTTGATGCCGGCGCGCTGCGAAAACAGTTCGGCCGCAAGATGCGGGGCGGCGCCGACGCCGGTCGATGCATAGAGCACCTCGCCGGGCTTCTTCTTGGCAAGCGCGACGAGTTCGCCGACGGTGTGCACATTCGTTGCCGGATTGACGACGAGGACGACGGCGGCGGTCGTGATCGGCGCGATCGGCGCGAAATCGCCGATCATGTCGAAGCTCAGCTGCGGATTGATGACCTGATTGGTGATATTGACGGATGAGCCCAAAAACAGCGTGTAGCCGTCGTTCGCGGCGTGAGCGACATAGTCGGCGGCGATGCTGGAGCCGGCGCCCGGTTTGCTTTCGACGACCACTTGCTGGCCGAGAATCCGGCTCATGCCGTCGGCCAGCACCCGCCCGGTCACGTCCGCCGCGGCGCCCGGGGGAAAGCCGACGATAAGGTGGACCGGGCGCGACGGATAGGCGCCTTGCGGATAGGCTTGCGGCGCCGCGCAAAGCCCGACCAGCAATGCCGCGAAGAGTGCCAGGAGCGCGGGCCGACAAATTCTCCGAAGAGCGATCGCAGTCACGGCTATTTCCCCCCTGGATTATGCTTGCCTTGCTTCCACCGGACGAAGGGCAAGGTCATTTTTCGTTAAGAAATTCTCCACGCTTTCTTAACTGTAAAACAACCTGTCGGTGAAAAGATACCATCGTTTATCTGGCACGGATGCGATGGTCGCCGGTCATCTCCTGTCGAAGGCCAGCCGAAACTGGAAGCTCGTCATCCTGGCGGGCGTCGTCGGTCTTGCCGTCGGCGTCGGCGTTTTCCTGGTCTACGGCACCGCCTGGATCGTCGCCATATTGAGCGACGTCTCCGCTCCGGCAGCCGCCATGTTGGTCGCGCTGCCGTTCGGATTAGGCGCCGTGGCCTTGGCCGGCTTGTTGGTCAATCACCGCCGGCGGATCGAGGCGCGGCTGTTGCGCGCCGCGCTCGACAACATGACGCAAGGCCTGTGCATGTTCGACGGCGCGGCGCGTCTGATGCTGTGCAACGAGCGCTATATGGAAATGTATCGTCTGCGACCCGACCATGCACGGATCGGAACGCCGTTGCGCGATCTGCTGGTTCACCGGCTGTCCGCGGGGACGTTTTCCGGCGATCCGGATCGCTATGTCTCGGAGTGCGTGAAGCAGGTGGCCGAAGGGCGCACGGAAACCAAAACCGCCGAACTCAAGGACGGCCGCGTCATCGCGGTCATCAGCCGACCGATGCAGGGCGGCGGCTGGGTGGCGACCCATAGCGACGTCACCGAACGCTTGCTCGCGGAGAAGGAGCGCGACTCGCTGCGCGAACGCGAAGAGCGGCGCCGCAGCACCGACACCGCGATATCGGCATTCCGCGCCCGGGTCGAGAGCGTGCTCAAGACCGTCAGTCAAAGCGCAACGTCGATGAAAGCCGCGGCAACGACTCTATTGGCGACATCGGAGCACACGCTGCAGCGCGCCGAGAGTGCGGTGAAGGGCTCCAACGAAGCGTCCGTCAGCGTCGAAACCGCCGCCGCCGCCGCCGCGGAACTGTCGGTTTCGATCAAGGAGATCGGCCGTCAGCTCGGCCAGGCCAACGCCGTGGTGCGCGACGCCGCAGCCGGCGCCGGCGCGACCAATAGCGACATCGCCGCGCTCGCCCATGTGGCGCAAAAGATCGGCGACGTGGTCAAGCTCATCCAGGACATCGCCGGCCAAACCAATCTGTTGGCGCTCAACGCCACCATCGAGGCGGCGCGCGCCGGCGAAGCCGGGCGCGGCTTTGCCGTGGTCGCTGCGGAAGTGAAATCGCTCGCCGTGCAAACCGCCAAAGCGACCGAGGAGATCACGCACGAAATCGCCGCGGTGCAGGCATCGAGCGGCAAAGCGGTGTCGGCGATCCGCGAGATCACCCAGCGCATGCAGGACATCAACAGCTATACCAGCGCGGTCGCGCTGTCCGTCGAGCAGCAGGAGGCGGCGACCGGAGAAATCTCCCACAATGTCGCCAGCGCCGCGAGCGGCGCCAAGGCCATCGCCGCGGCGCTCGGCGAAGTCGCGGGCGGCATGACGCAGACCCGCAGCTCGGCGGAGACGATGCTGGCGGCCTGCGAAGAGGTCGAAAGCGCGACCGGCAAGCTGCGCGGCGAGGTCGAGGATTTTCTCGGCACCGTGGCGGCCTAAAGAGCACGGTCTCTTGTTCGCCTGCGGCAATGCCGAGGCTTTGCCGCCGCGCGGGCGCGGTCGATTCTTTCAGGCTCCGAACCAATCCGGGTGCTGCGTGATCGCCATGACGCCGCAGGCGAACGTCAGCACGCAGATCGTCCAAAGCAACAGTGAGACGTAACGGTCATCGTTCATGAGCGCTACGAAGCAAGTCACGTGCCAAATCACCCCGTTGCTCGCGAGTCTGCTCTCACCGTCCCGCGGCGTAACCCTGCATGCCGCGGGCATTGGCGGCGGCGCGGCGACGGCGGCCGACGCGTGACGCGGCGGTGAGGCGGCCTTCCGACCAATCCGGGCCGACCTCGACGATGTGGCCGCGGCGCTTCAGCTCGTCGATCGTCTTTTTCGGCACGCGGCCTTCGACCACCAGCACCCCGGGCCGCGCCGTGCGCGGCCAGAACGAACTCGGAAAATGTTCCGAATGCCAGGCCGGCGCGTCGATCGCTTCCTGCAGATTCATGCCGGCATGGACGTGGCGCATGAAAAATTGCGCGATCCATTGGTCCTGCTGATCGCCGCCGGGCGAGCCCCAGGCCAGATACGGTTCGCCATCGCGCAGAGCAAGCGTCGGCGTCAAGGTTGTCCGCGGGCGCTTGCCAGGGGCAAGCGCTGCAGGATGCCCTTCTTCGAGCCAGAACATCTGCGCGCGGGTGCCGAGGCAGAAGCCAAGCTCGGGGATCACCGGCGAGGAATGCAGCCAGCCGCCGGACGGTGTCGCCGACACCATGTTGCCTGACTGATCGACGATGTCGAAATGGACGGTATCGCCGCGCGTCGCGCCGAGCCGGCCCACCGTCGGTTCGCCGGCGCCTAAGCGCCCGACGGTCGGCTCCCCGGCGCCGGCCGCGACCGGCACGGCCTCGCGACGCAACTGCACGACCGCGCCGAAACCGGCGATCGAGCCGGGCCGCAATTCGAGCGAAGCCTGCTCGCCGACGAGTTTCCGTCGCGCCGCGTTGTAGGCATCGGACAATAGCGTCGCCATCGGCACGTCGACAAAATCGGGATCGCCGTAAAACGCTTCGCGGTCGGCGTAAGCGAGCTTCGAGCATTCGACCGCGAGATGAATGAAATCAGGTCCGGTCGGATCGAGGCGATCGAAATCGAATCCCTTGAGCAGAGCGAGCTGCTGCAACATCGCCGGGCCCTGGCCCCAAGGACCGGTCTTGCACACCGTGTAGCGGCCGTAGTCATAGGTCAGCGGCGCTTCGATACGCGGCGTCCAGCGCGCCATGTCGTCGGCGGTGAGCACGCCGCGATGGCGCTCGCCGCTGCTATCCATGATCGCTTGCGTCCGGCAGAAGCGGTCGATGGCGTCGGCGACGAAGCCTTTCGACCATGCTTGGCGCGCCCGCTCGATCTGCGCGACGCGATCGCCGCCGGCGCTTTCGGCTTCCTTGACGATCCGGCTATAGGTGGCGGCGAGCGCCTTATTGACGAACAGCGATCCGATCGCCGGCACTTCGTTGTCCGGCAGATAGACCTCAGCCGAGGTCGGCCAATGCTCGCGGAACAGCTCGGCGACCGTGGCGATCGTGGCATTGGCGCGTTCCAACAGCGGATGACCGTTCTGCGCGTAACCGATCGCCGGCGCCATTACTTCGGCAAGCCCCTTCGTGCCGTAGTCGCGCAGCAGCAGCATCCAGGTCTCGAACGTGCCGGGAATGCAGGCGGCGAGGAGTCCGGTGCCGGGAACGAGATCGAGGCCTTCGCCGCGATAATGCGCTATTGTTGCTGCCGCCGGAGCCGGTCCTTGCCCGCAGATCACCTCGGTCTTGCCGCGTCGCATGTCGTGGACAATGACCGGAACGTCGCCGCCGGGGCCGTTCAAATGCGGTTCGACCACCTGTAGCGTGAAGGCGGTCGCCACCGCCGCGTCGAAAGCGTTGCCGCCTTTTTCCAGCATCGCCATGCCGACGGCGGTCGCGAGCCAATGGGTCGAGGTCACCACGCCGAAAGTGCCTTCGATTTCGGGCCGCGTGGTGAACGCGTTGGGATTGATTTTGCTCATAGGCGTTTCCGTGAGTGCAGCAGTGGCGGGGCGGCGGGCGCGCCGGTTGCGCGGCGCGTGGCCCGCGCATAGAGACTGTAGCGGGCCGCGCATCGCGCTGCCAGGGCGGGAAACGACCAATGCCGCGGCAAGTTCTCAAGGTCGGATTGGCCGGGCTGGGCGCCGTCGGGCTCGGCGTGGCGCGGCGGCTGGAAGCCGGCATTGCGGGCCTCGTTCTGGCCGCCGTCGCGGTGCGCGATATCGACAAAGCGCGGAAAAATTTACCGGGCGTGGGCGAGCGTATCCCGGTCGTCGCCGCCGAGGCCTTGGCGCAATCCTGCGATGTGATAGTCGAATGCCTGCCGCCGCAGCGCTTTCGCGGCGTGGCGTCGTCGGCGATCGAAGCGGCTAAGATTTTCATGCCGCTTTCCGTCGGCCAGCTTCTGGAGAATTGGGATCTGGTGGCACGCGCCAAGGCGACCGGCGCGCGCATTCTGGTGCCGACCGGCGCGCTCATTGGGCTCGACGCGGTGCGCGCCGCCGCCGAAGGCACCATCCATTCGGTGACGATGATCACGCGCAAGCCGCCCGACGGACTCGACGGCGCGCCGTATCTGCTCGAGCGCGGCATTTCGCTGAAAGACTTGCGGGAGCCGCGCAAAATCTTCGACGGCAGCGCGCGCGAAGGCGCGCGCGGCTTCCCGGCGAATGTCAACGTCGCCGCGGCACTGAGCCTCGCCGGCATCGGGCCCGACCGGACGCGGCTCGAAATCTGGGCCGATCCGGCGTTGACGCGCAACACCCACCGCATCGAAGTGGACGCCGACACCGCGCGCTTTACGATGTCGATCGAGGGTATCCCGTCCGACAATCCGCGCACCGGCCGCATCGTGCCGCTCAGCGTGATCGCGGCGCTGCGCGGACTGGTGGCGGAGCTGAAAGTCGGGACGTGAGCCGCCGCGCTATTCGATCTGCGGAATCTTGGCGTTGGCGATGAGTTCTTTGAAGAACGGAACGTCTCTTGCGATCCATTGCTTGGCGAGGTCGGGACCGCCGACGATCGGCATATAGCCGACCTGAAGCACGCGCTCTTTCAATTCCTCGCGTGCCATCACGGTCAGCACCGCCTTGGTCAGCCGATCGAGAACATCCGCGGGCGTGCCGGTCGGCGCCAGAAAAAAGTGCTCGGTGTTGAGCGTGATGGCCGGATAGCCGATCTCGGTGAAGGTCGGCACGTCAGGCAGCGTCGGCCAACGCTCCGTTGTCGTCAGTGCGACGCCCTTCATGGTGCCACCCTGGACCTGCGCCTGCGCGCCGGGCAGCGCGGTGGACAGGACGTCGACGGTTCCCGTCATCAGCGCCTGCGTCGCGGGTCCGCCGCCGTTGAAGGCAATATTGGTGATGTTGATGGCCGCTTTCAGCTTGAACAGCTCCATGGTCAATTGCGGCGTGGTGCCGTTGCCGGGGCTGGCATAGTTCAATTTTTGGGGATCGGCCTTGGCGACCGAAACCAATTGGCTCAGCGAAGCGATCGCGCCGCCGGCCTTCAACGCAAAGATATTGGGAGCGATCGGGAGGGCTGCGATCGGCGCGAAATCCTTGTACGGGTCATACGGGATGCTCTTGTAAAGTCCCGGATTGACGACGAATGCACTGCTGGTGATGAGGAGCGTGGTGCCGTCGGGTTCGGCGCGCGCCACTTCGGCAGTGCCGATATTGGTGCCGGCGCCGGCGCGGTTCTCGATGATGACGGTCTGCTTGAGTTCCTGCTGCAGCGGTCCCTGCAGCACGCGCGCCAACACGTCCGAGGATCCCGCGGGCGCGAAGGGCACGATGATCCGGATCGTTTTGGCGGAACCGGCCTGGGCAAACGCCGGCGGTGCCGCAAGGCCGGCCAGTGCCATCACCGAAACGGCAATCGCCGCATTCACTCGCCGTCGATTCATCTGTTCCTCCCGACTGATTGAGCGGCTGTTCGGACAGTATACGAACCAATTCATTGCTGCGGGTGAAGCGTCAGCTTTTGTGCCCGCCAGTTCAAAAGCTCGCCGACCCACAGAACGTTCTCGGACGGACAGGCGAGTTCGTGGATCCAGCCGAATTGCTTCAACTGCTTGCCGCTTTGGCCGAGCACGCCGAGCACGCGGCCATCGAGCGTCAGCTTGTAGATGCGGCCGGGCCAGGCGTCGGCGCTGTAGAGCACCTGGTTCGGCCCGGGCGTGATGCAGATCGTCCAGGGCGAGCCCGGCGTGAAAGTGCCGCCTGAGATTTGCGCCTCGCTCGGGATGTTGCCGATCGCGGGCCTGGCGTCGGGCGGTACCGGCACGTCGATGACGATCTGGCGCTGAAAGTTGCCGTCACCGTCGAACACCTGGATGCGGTGATTGCCGCGGTCGGCGACGTAGACGCTGCCCTTGGCGTCCACCGCGATCGAATGCGGCGTGTTGAACTGGCCCGGCGCGTTGCCGCGCGCGCCCCATGATTTGAGCCAGTTGCCGTCCTTGTCGACTTTGGCGACACGCGAATTGATGTAGCCGTCGCTGATGAAGGTATTGTCGGCGGCATCGAAGGCGACATCGGTCACTTGGCGAAAGCGGCCGGGTTCGGCGGCGAGCGGCGGATTGGGATGCTTCAGCGGGCCGGTTTCCTCGTCGGAGGCTTCCTGCTTGCGCCCGAACACCATCGCCACGCGTCCCTCGGGCGTGAACTTGATGATCATGTCCGAGCCCTTGTCGGTGACCCAGATATTGTCGTGCCGGTCGATCTTCACCATGTGGGCGAACGACCATGCGTACAGGTTGTGGCCGATCTCGCGGAGGTAATTGCCGGCGGCGTCGAATTCGAGGAGCTGCGCGGCGGCAGCGGCATAGGCCGGGCCGGTGGTGTTGCCGCGCGACAGGACGAAGACATGGCCTTTGGAGTTCACCGCGATGCCGCTGACTTCGCCGAAATAGAGGTCGGCCGGTAACTTGAGCGGATTCGGCACCGAGTCGAAGCCGATCACGGGCGGCATCTGCTGCTGCTGCGCGAATGTCGGTGAGCAAAGCAGCAGGCCAAGCCCGGCGATCCAGCCACGCATGGTTTCCTCCCTCGGCGCGCCGCGTTACGGTCGCGGTCGGCGGCCTACATTAGATCAAACGGCGGGAAGAGCGAAAGGCTAAGCCGGCATTCAAGACATCATTCAGCTCGAGCTCGCCGCTGCCGGCACGAATTTCAGCGCCACGCCGTTCATGCAATAGCGCAGCCCTGTCGGCTTCGGCCCGTCGGGGAAGACATGGCCGAGGTGGCCGCCGCAGCGGTGGCAGGAAACCGCGGTGCGGGTCATGCCGAAGGAGCGGTCCGCGGTTTCGTCGACGGCGTTGTCGAGCGGCGCCCAAAAACTCGGCCAGCCGGTGCCCGAATCGAATTTGGTCTTCGACGAGAACAGCGGCAGGTCGCAGCCGGCGCAAGCGAAGGTGCCGCTGCGGTGTTCGTCGAGCAACGCGCTGGTGAACGGCCGTTCGGTGCCTTCCTCGCGCAGCACGTCGTATTGCGCGGGGCTGAGGAGTTTGTGCCATTCTTCCTCGCTGTGGGTGACCTCGTAGGTCCGGGCGGCGGCATGGCCGGCGCGCGGTTGCGCTAGGCGGCCGAGCGACCAGGCCGCCAAGCCCACGGCACCGGCGTAGAAAACGTGTCTGCGCGTGAGCATGTCTCGTTCCTCCTCGATCCGGTCCGGCTGCTGTCGCGGCGCCAATGATTGTACGCGACTTGTAGCGCAAATCCGCTCCTGCGTGACCGGCTCCGCCGTGATTTGATGCGCGGGGACGGAAAACTCACATAGAGTTGATGTTTCGGGCCGCAAGGCTCGC
>Ga0181533_1002618_pt1 | contig 20783 bp, 18 predicted proteins | sample PEATcosm2014_Bin_45_FD_119772 | JGI IMG/M metagenome (GOLD analysis project Ga0181533, IMG submission 119772) | Peatland microbial communities from MTU Mesocosm Facility, Houghton, MI, USA - PEATcosm2014_Bin11_60_metaG | ecosystem: Environmental > Terrestrial > Soil > Wetlands > Peat | place...
AGACGTGATAGAAGAGGTGGTGAGTATTCGCGGGTTGCCGGTCAGGATGCTTGACACCGCAGGTATATGCGAGTCCGCTGACCCGATAGAACGGGAGGGGGTCGTACTGGCGCTGGAGAAAATCTCTCAGGCCGACCTGGTCCTCTTCATGGTTGACGCTTCCCGGTCTTTTGACAAAGACGACCTGTTTATCGGAGAACAAATCGCAGGCAAGAATTTTCTCCTGGTCATGAACAAGTGTGATCAGCGGGAAGTTCTAGAGATCCCGGAGATGCTGGCGTCCCACAAACCGATTAAAATATCTACCCTGAGAGGAGAGGGAATCGAGTCTCTTCATCAGGCAGTTTACAACTGTTTCCTGCATGGTCGGGCTATCGATACCAGGGAATATGTTGTGCTTTCAAATGTTCGGCATCGAGACGTACTGGAAAAATCCCGTGTCGCTTTGCGGCGCTTTATGGCAAACTCACATGCGGGATATAATCTGGAACTACTCGCTGCCGATCTGCGCGAGGCTCTCCACATGGTAGGCGAGGTAACGGGTGAGACGACGTCTGACGACGTCCTGGATCTCATTTTCAAGCGTTTCTGCATCGGTAAATAAAACATGTTCCACGTGGAACTTTTCCCGCAATACCTTGTACGGCAATGCCTTGCGGTTGGCTTGCAGCGTCCGGAAGATTTGCTAAACTGTGCACATTGAAAAGATTGTAAAGAGAAATGAAAGCATTACAAAGAGTGTTTAAAAATCCATGATCCTCTACGACAGAAAATATGACGTCATTGTCGTCGGAGCTGGTCATGCCGGATGTGAGGCTGCGTTGGCGGCGGCGCGCATGGGATGCCGTACCCTGCTTCTAACCATCAACCTGGACGCTGTAGCGCTCATGTCTTGCAATCCTGCCATCGGCGGCCTGGCCAAGGGGCACCTGGTGAAAGAAATCGACGCCCTGGGCGGCGAGATGGGGAAAAATATAGACGCCACCGGAATCCAGTTTCGCATTCTCAATATCCGGAAAGGGCCGGCAGTGCGGGCCTCCCGCGCCCAAGCGGATAAGCAGTTGTACAGACTGCGCATGAAGCATGTCATGGAGAACCAGGAAAACCTAGACCTCAAGCAGGGGGAAGTCATAGCTCTCCATGTGGAGGAGGATTGCGTACGCGGAGTTGATACACGGGCAGGGGTCCGCTACGGGGCTACGACCGTCATCCTCACCACCGGTACCTTCATGCGCGGCCTGATCCATATTGGCCTCACCCATTATCCGGGAGGGAGGGCCGGTGACACCCCATCCATCGGTCTTTCCGATCAGTTGAAAGAGCTAGGCTTTGCGGTGGGTAGACTCAAGACCGGTACCCCGGCTCGACTCGACGGACGCACCATCGACTTCAGCAAACTTGAGGCGCAGTACGGAGACGACCCTCCCGTGCCCTTCTCCTTCTCGACGGTAAGTATCGACCGCGCCCAGGTGCCGTGCCACATTGCTTACACCAATGAACGGAGCCATGAGATCATACGTGGAGGGCTGGACCGCTCTCCCCTCTATGCGGGGATCATCGAGGGGGTTGGCCCGCGCTATTGCCCATCCATCGAAGATAAAGTGGTCCGATTTCCGGAAAAAAGCCGACACCAGACCTTTATTGAACCGGAGGGGAGAGACACTGTCGAAGTTTATCCATCAGGCCTTTCAACATCGCTTCCCATCGACGTGCAATGGGCTTTCTACCGAAGCATAGCCGGGTTTGAACGGGTCGAGATAATGCGCCCGGCCTACGCCATCGAGTATGACTATGTTGATCCGGTCCAGCTCCATACCTCCCTGGAAACCAAGCTTGTGCGTGACCTCTACCACGCCGGGCAGATCAACGGCACCTCCGGCTATGAGGAAGCTGCGGGTCAGGGAATAATGGCCGGTATCAATGCAGCGCTCAGGGTTCGTGGAGAGGGTCCGTTAGTTCTCGGTCGGAGTGAGGCTTACATCGGGGTAATGATCGACGACCTGGTGACCCTCGGCACACGGGAACCCTACCGGATGTTCACCTCACGCGCGGAGTACCGGCTGCTCTTGCGTGAGGACAATGCAGACCTGCGGCTGAGGGAGAAGGGGTATGCCGTGGGGCTTGTACCGGAAGGAGAGTACAGGGCTTTCCTCAGAAAAAGGGAAGAGATTGCCGCGGAGTTGGATCGCATGCGCCAGGTAAAAATTCTCCCATCAACGACCGATCCTTTCTTCCTTAAAGAATTCGATCTGGTCGGGATGCAGAACGCCATGACCTTCGAACAGCTCCTGCGCCGCCCCGATTTCACCTATGCTGATCTTGCTCAGATTGATGCGGATAGCGGTGATATTCCTGCAAAAATTGCGGAACAGGTGGAGATCCAGATCAAATATCAGGGGTACATCGACCGGCAACTTGAGCATGTGGCGCGGGCGCGCAAGCTTGAAGGGGCGCGAATCCCGGACGAGTTCGACTATGCCGGCATTTCCGGTTTGACAGCCGAAGTACGCGAAAAACTCATGCGTTTCCGTCCCGATACACTCGGCCAGGCCTCCCGCATCCAGGGTGTGACCCCGGCCGCCATCAGTCTCCTTTCCATCTCTCTCAAGGCGCGGAGCGCTAAGTGAATGAGCAGGCTAAAGGGCAACTCGTTGCCGGTGCGGCGGAGCTTGGATTGGGCCTTAACACTTCCGAACTAGGGAAACTATATACCTTTGCGGAGGAGTTGAAGAAATGGAGCAGAAAAATCAACCTCACCGCAATCAAGAATGACGAGGAGATCGTAGTCAAACACTTCCTCGATTCCGTCACCCTCTTAAAGGCCGTAGGCGCAAAGGGGCAACTTCTTGACATCGGTTCCGGTGGCGGCTTTCCCGCCATCCCCTTGGCGATAATCCGTCATGACCTGCAGGTCGTGTCGGTCGATGCCGTCGAAAAGAAGGTCATCTTCCAGAGGCATGTGTCCAGGCATCTCGGCCTACACAACTTCGAAGCAATACATGTACGCGCCGAGGAACTTGCGGCTCGGCACGCCGGCCGCTTTGACTGGGCCGTATCCCGCGCTTTCTCCGATATTCCCACCTTTGTCCGCATTGCCCTGCCGCTTATCAATGAACATGGGAAGATCATAGCGATGAAGGGGAAGGGAGGCCGTGAAGAAGCAGATAGTGCCGGATCAACACTCCAAGAAATGGGTGTAGAAGTCAGTGGGATAATTGAATTCCGGCTTCCCGTTTCCGGCGATTCCCGTTCACTGGTTATAATGATGCGAGCCGACCGGAAGAACTAGTAATTTTTGCATCCATGAGAGTCTTTCATTTTCAGGGATCAGTCTTTTACCAAGAAAATGACTACGTTCATTTATCTTACACGCATCAAAGATAAGATTTTATTGACCGGCCTTGCCTTGTAAAGACAAGAAAAATGCAAAAAACCGTCAAAAGTAAATTTTGCGTCCAAATTTTCGATTTGAGCCGTGTCGCCCTCCTAGAAAGGCCTGAGCCGGAACTCGATCGAAAAAAGCCGGCACAACCAAAATTTGAAAGCCGGGATGGAAACCCTTGCCAATAAACAATCCAGAGGAATATGTCGCATAGTAATGTTCGTTTGCACATTCGATGAAGATTATTTACCTCTTGCCAAGGAAAAATGGACCAAAATAAATATATCTTGCCAGGTAGCTGCCGATACAATAAAGTACCACATGAACGAAGCTGCGAAACAACAGATTGATTCCCTTTGAATGAGAGCTGATTTATATTACAAACTGAGTTTCTATCAGGGAGTTAAGCAATATGGAAATAACCATGCTTACTAAGACCTCTCGATATCTATCAGTATTTGCTTTAATCAATTTAAACATACTATCTGAAATTGACGTCATGTCACAGAAATGCCTTTCATGACTAGTAACGCTTGATTATATTGTATGACTCAATAATTTAACCTTATTCTTTCTGGCAGCATCTACAGGAGGCAAAGATGATGAAGAGATTGGTACTAGTATTAATTCTCATGTTAACCACTACAAACATAGCAAACGCCGGCTATGATGAGGCCGTTGCAGCTTTTAGTAACGGAGATTATCTCAGGGCATATAATGAGTTCAAATATCTGGCGAACCAGGGAGATGCCAGGGCGCAAAATCGTGTGGGAGTAATGAATGACATAGGCCAGGGAATCCCGCAAAATTACTCCGAGGCGTTGAAATGGTACCGCATGGCGGCTGAACATGGTGTTGCCGATGCGCAATATAATTTGGGAATGATGTACGCAATTGGCAAGGGAATGCCTCAAGATCCCGGCGAGGCTGTTAAATGGCTCCGCAAAGCGGCTGAGCAAGGCCAGCCTCGCGCCCAGAATACATTGGGATATATGTACGCCACTGGCCAGGGGGTACAACAAAATTACTCAGAAGCGGAAAAATGGAACCGCAAGGCCGCGGAACAGGGGTTTGCTCCCGCCCAGTGCAATCTTGGTGTGATGTACTTGAATGGCCAGGGGGTGTCGCAAGACTACGTACTTGCGCATATGTGGTTTAATCTGGCGGCATCGGGAGGTTATTCGGATGCTCAAAAGTGGAGAGATTCCATCGCCGCGAAAATGACTCCATCTCAAATAGCCGAGGCGCAGCGATTGGCAACTGAATGGACTTTAAAAGGTAAATAACCTCTTTCTTTTCCGTAAACACTTTGCAACGGTATCATTAGGAGCTGCAAAAACTCTGTTCATATTTTTCTGTTTTCCCCGGGATTCAGGACAATTCACTGGAGAGAACACGAAATAACTAGCGGTTACCGGCATTCGTAAAATTGCTTCCCTGCTAATTGGATTGGTCAAGGGAACCAATTTTACGGGACCGATCATATTAAAAGCTTGTTTGTAAATAAGCATTCCAGTTTCGCATCCCGCCTTCACTCCTTATTTCATCCTCAGTGTTATATATAGTCTCTCACTTTGATGGCAGCGTGTGCCTGATATCTTTCCCTTTTACCATGAAGATCACCATTTCCGCAATATTGGTGGCATGGTCGGCGATCCGCTCTATGCACTTGGAAATATAGTTGATCTTGATGGCGCGGGAGATGGTTTCTGGCTCTTCCATCATAAAGGTCAAAAGTTCGCGCTGGATCTGCTCGTTCAGTTCGTCGACAAACTGGTCATCGTTGCAGACCTTGAGAGCCAGTTCATCGTCGCTGCGAACAAAGGCGTCAAGCGATTCCTTGACCATAACCGCGGCCCAGTGGGCCATGCGGGGGAGGTCTATGTAGGGCTTCAAAGGGGGCTCCTGATTGAGCTCCAAGGCACGGCTGGCGACAGCTACGCACTGGTCGCCGATCCGCTCCAGATCAGTAACGATCTTCAACGCCAGGGTGATAAAACGTAAGTCTCGGGCGGTGGGCTGGCGAGTTGCGAGAACCTGAAGGCACTTCTCGTCGATCTCCACCTCCAAGTGATTGATCTCGTGATCGAAGGCGATGGTATGTTCGGCCAGCTCCGAATCCCGCTCCACCAGGGACTTCATGGCGTTGTTGATCATAACTTCCACTTTGCCCCCCATTTCGAGGAGTTTCTCACGGATCTCGTGCAGTTCCGCGTCGTATATTCTGCTGAAATGTTCCCTTTCCATGTAATACCCCGTGAACAGGGGCCGGGGATTAGGGGTTGGTAAAAACCCGATTCCCTGCTGCCTGTTGCATGTATTTGTTTACTTTTCCTATATTTAATCCCCAGCCTCTGTCCCTAGTCCCCAGTCCCTGCCGTTACCCGAAGCGCCCGGTGATGTAGTCTTCAGTTTGCTTTTTGTCCGGGTTGGTGAATATCTTCTTGGTCTCTCCGCACTCGATTAGCTCTCCCAGGTAAAAGAAGGCGGTAACGTCGGAAACCCGTGCGGCCTGCTGCATGTTGTGGGTGACGATGATGATGGTGTACTTCTCCTTCAGCTCCTCAATCAATTCCTCGATCTTCAGTGTGGAAAGCGGGTCGAGGGCCGAAGCCGGTTCGTCCATGAGGATCACCTCCGGCTTGACCGCAATGGTCCTGGCGATGCAGAGCCGCTGCTGTTGCCCGCCTGAGAGTTCCATGGCGTTCGTCCGGAGTCTGTCTTTCACCTCGTCCCAGAGCGCCACCCGTTTGAGAGACGATTCGACTATTTCGTCCGCCTCGTGCCGGTTGATCCTGCCATTTAGTTTATACCCGGCAATCACATTATCATGGATCGACATGGCGGGGAATGGATTCGGCTTTTGAAACACCATCCCGATACTGCGCCGGATGGCGACAGGGTCGACCCGCCGGTCATAGATGTCCTTACCGTCGAGGGTGACCCTGCCGGTAACCTTTGATCCGGGGGTGAGATCGTGCATCCGGTTGAGGGAACGGAGCACCGTCGACTTGCCGCAGCCGGACGGGCCGATGATGGCGGTGACGCTATTGGCGCCAAAATCCATGTTAGCGTTCTTGACGGCGTGGTTCCGGCCGAAATAGACGTTCAGGTTTTCGAGTTGTACTTTTGTTTCCATCAAAACCTCTTCTTGCCCAATAGCATATTTGAGCACACGCGGCGTTTACTTGTAGTTGGCCCTCTCAACGTACTACGTGAACGTAATCTGGGACTCCTCATCGCGGTCTTGTGATTATCTCAAGACTGACGCTAAGTTATTTAGTCATTGATAAAAATTCCAAATCATAAATTCTAGACAATATGACCTAGTCAATTGCCATTATGCCGTTTCCTGCCGAAGTAGCGGGCCGCCAGGCTTAATCCGAACATTATCGTCACCAGGACAAGGGCGCCCGCCCAGGCGAGGCGATGCCAGTCATCGTATGGGGAGATGGCAAAACTGAATATCTGGAGCGGCATCGCAGCGATAGGTTCAGTCAGACTCTTGCTCCAGAACTGGTTCCCAAGAGCGGTGAAGAGGAGAGGCGCGGTTTCACCGGCAATGCGGGCGATGGCGAGGAGGATGCCGGTCATCACCCCGGTCAGGGCGCTCCGCAGGGTCACCTTGAGGGTGGTGCGCCAGAGCGGCACACCCAGGGCGAGCGATGCCTCCCGCAGGGTGCCGGGAACGAGCTTCAACTGTTCCTCAGTGGTTCTGAGAACTATGGGGATCATGATCAGGGCCAGGGCGAAAGCCCCGGCCAGAGCGGAAAAGCCCTTCATGGGGACCACCAGCAGGGTGTAGGCAACCATTCCGGTAATAATTGAAGGGATGCCGGAAAGGACGTCGGCGCTGAAGCGGATAAGGTCGGAGAATCTCCCGCCGCCGTATTCCGAGAGGTAAATGGCGCCGAATATTCCGACCGGAATCCCGAAGAACGATGCTAGGAGAATGAGCATGGCGGAGCCGGCCAGACCGTTGGCCATCCCCCCTCCCGTTTCTCCGGGCGGTCGCGGTATCTGAACAAAAAAATCAAAATTTATAGAGCTGAAACCCATTTGTATAATGTGGACAAAGATAAGCACAAGAGGAATGAGCACCGCTAGAGTAAACATCGCCAAGAGTAGGGTCATTGCGGCGCTCTTTCCCTTGCGCCAGGCGAGACCGGTCATATCCCGCTCCCCCCTTTCTCGCCGCGGGTGACGCTCCAGATCAGAAGCCTGGCCAGTACATTTATGATCAGTGTGACCACGAGGAGGATAAGGCCGATCTCCATCAGCGCGGCAGCATGTAAATTCGAAGATGCTTCGGCGAACTCGTTGGCAATGACGCTCGGCATGGTATAACCAGGGGCCAGGAGCGACAGGGAAATCTGGGGGGTGTTGCCGATCACCATAGTGACCGCCATGGTCTCGCCAATGGCCCTTCCCAGTCCGAGGATCACCGAGCCCAGAATGCCCGACTTGCCGTAGGGGAGGACCGCCATCCGGATCATCTCCCAGCGGGTCGCGCCCAACGCAATGGCGGCTTCTTTCTGGCTCTGCGGCACGGCAAGGATGATTTCTTTAGTGATAGAGGTTATGATCGGTACCACCATGATCATCAGTATAAATATGGCGGCGAGCATGCTCACCCCGTACGGAGCGCCGCTGAAGAAGGGGAGAAAGCCAAGGTGGTCGATGAGGAAAGGCTCGATGGTCCTCTGTAGCCATGGAGCCATGATGAGCACCCCCCACAGGCCGTAGATGACGCTAGGTATAGCAGCGAGAAGCTCCACCAGTGAGGCGACCACCCCACCGACCTTTTTCGGCGCTATCTCGGTAATGAAAATGGCGGTGCCGACAGAGAGGGGTGTAGCCAGAAGCAAAGCGAAGATGGAGGATATCACCGAGCCCCAGATGAAGGCGAGGGCGCCGAAGGAGCCCTGGACGGCATCCCAGTCCCGACCGGTGACGAATCGCCAACCGAACTTGGTAAAAGCGGGAAGGCTTTCCTTGCACATTCCTGCCACCATCACGAGAAGAATGCCAAGGACGCTGAAAGCGAACAGGACGGTTACCCCACGGAAGACGCGGTCACCCGAAAACATCTTCTTCATCTCCCATTTGCGGTTTTCTATTTGCTGAAGCACGGGATTCTCCACAAGGTCGGCTTCGTCATGAGCCATGGAATGGGCCACTCCCTCTTTCGTAAACCTTCTGAGTCACTTCTCTTAACATGGCTGTAACAAACCTATATGCGGAAAAAGAGCCCGGACAGGCAAAGGAGGTGTGTATTTTGTCCCCGTCCGGGCTTGACAGATTCTGTTCTGATCAGTACTTGATAGTTTTCACAGTCTTCTCAACCATCTTTGCCACATTCTCGGGGAGTGGCGCGTAAAGCATGGCTGCGGCCATCCTTTGCCCCTTTTTCAACTCCCAGTTGAGGAAATCAATCAGCTTCTTCCCCTTTGCGGCGTCTTTCTGCTGTTGGTACACTAGAAGCCAGGTGAAGCCGACGATGGGATAGGCGTCCTTGCCCGACTGATTGACAAGAGATAACCGATAATCGGCCGGCATATTCTTGGCAGCGCCAGCAGCCGCCGCGCTGGTGGATTTGATGGAAGGCTCGACGAAAACGCCACTCTTGTTTTTCAAAGAGGCGTAGGGAAGCTTGTTTTCGAATGCGTAGGCGAGTTCCACGTAACCGATGGAATTCCGGGTGGTCTTGATCTGGCCGGCAACCCCTTCGTTCCCCTTGCCGCCGAGGCCGACCGGCCACTTGACCGAAGCTCCCTTGCCGACGCTCTTTGCCCATTCCCCGCTTACGCTGGAGAGGTAGTCAGTGAAGATGTTCGTGGTGCCGCTGCCGTCGGAACGGTGGACGACGATGATCGGCTGGTCGGGGAGCTTGATGCCGGGGTTGTCGTCGGTAATCCGAGGGTCGTTCCATTTGGTGATTTTGCCGAGGAAGATTTCGGCCACATCTTCGGACTTGAGTTTCAGACCCTTGGGGATGCCGGGGAGGTTATAGGTAACAACTACCGCTCCCATAACGGTCGGGATGTGGAGGAGCTTGCCGGGGGCCGCCTTCAACTCTTCGTCGGAGAGGAACTTGTCGGAAGCGCCGAAGTCAACGGTCTGCGCGGTGATCTGCTTGATCCCGCCGCCGCTTCCTATGGACTGGTAGTTGAATTGCACCGATGGATCGACCTTGGCATACTCGCTGAACCACTTGGAGTAGAGGGGGTAAGGGAAAGTCGCCCCGGCGCCGTTTATGAGGGTTTCGGCATTAGCCGCACCGGCCGCGGTTACAGTCATAGCCAGGACAAAAGCCAGTATGCTTTTCCGGATCTTGCTGATCATCTTTTTCCTCCCGAATAATTTATTAAGAAACATCAGCCAAACTAACAGGGCAACGTTACAACCATGTTACGGCTTCCCAAAATTTATGTAAAATGTCCAAGTCTGGCTTCTTGAGGTTATTCGAAGAATAATTGAACATCAGACCATGAATAGTATTTTATCACAGTTTCACAATTCTTCCCGAAGCTTAGGTTGTGAAAACCTGACGGCGATAATCATTAGAAACTATTCCTTCTCCATCTTGTAGCCGAAACCGCGCACGGTCCTGATCATTTCGCCCGCTTCCCCGAGCTTGGTGCGGAGCCGGGTAATGTGAGTATCCACTGTGCGGGTGTCGCCGATGTGGCTGAACCCCCAGACGTCTTTTAGGAGCCGGTCACGGCTCTGCACTCGCCCAAGCCGTTCAGCCAGGTTGAAAAGCAGTTTGAACTCGGTTGTTGTGAGGATGACCTCAATCCCGTCAACGGTGACGATATGCCGGTCGGTGTCGATGGAGATGGGACCCACATTGATGATCCTGTTTGCAACTTCTCCTGAACCGGCGCGGCGAAGCACTGCCTTGATACGCAACAGAAGTTCCCTGGGGGAGAAAGGTTTAACCACGTAATCATCGGCCCCCACCTCAAAACCGACCACCCGGTCGATCTCTTCCCCTTTTGCTGTCAGCATGATAATCGGGATCCTGGCGGTTTTTTCTCTGCTCTTCAGTACCTTGCATATTTCCATTCCCGACATGCCGGGAAGCATGAGGTCAAGCAGTATCAGGTCCGGAGAATTCTGACGAGCTGCTTCCAGCCCGGATGGGCCATCCGGGGCGATCAGAGACCGATACCCTTCTTTTTCCATATTGAAAGCTATAAGTTCCGCAAGGTCGGTTTCGTCTTCGATGATGAGAATGGTTTTCATGGCTTGTTTCTCCTGAAGACGTTTATATACAGTAGGCTTGTTACAATCGCGTTACAACCGTCTAAAAACAAGGTAAAATCTGTAACTCTTCTTTTGTTAAGGCTGAAGGATTACGTGCTTGTCCGTAAATAACGTTAAGAGGGGCGGCACACGATTTATTCCTGACAGTCTTCAGTCTACCACCCTGAACTGTTATGATATTTGTTTGACTATGACGGCAAAAAAAAGTAATTTAATTTGGGTATTTTGTTTGGGAAACCGAGGATGTATATTTAACCGATTAAAAAGATTAATTCATGCTGAGAGCTTATCTTTTCATACTGATTTTTTCCCCCCTGACCTTCCTCCTCGCGTTGAGTGCGATACTGTTTACGCTTATCGATCCAACCGGCAAGGCCTACCATCTCCACGCCAGATTATGGGGTAGGATCGGTCTCCTACTGGGAGGTGCGAAACTCGAGGTCATCGGACGTGAAAAAGTGCCGGTCGATGGGCCGGTCATCTACATGAGCAACCATCAGGGGAATTTCGATATTCTGGCGCTGTTTCTTGCTATCCCGCGGCAGTTTTCATGGATAGCCAAGGAGGAACTGTTCGCCATTCCCGTGTTCGGCCATTCCATGCGCCGAGCGGGGTATATACCACTAGACCGGAGTGATGGCCGGCGGGCATTAAAGAGCATTGAAGCCGCCGCGGCGATGATCAGAAACGGCCGGAGCGTGGTGATTTTCCCGGAAGGGACCCGTACCCCCGACGGCAACCTCCTCCCTTTCAAGAGGGGAGGATTTCTGCTGGCGGTCAAGGCCGGGGTTCCCATCGTGCCGTTCACCATAAACGGCAGTGCCAAGGTTAATCCGTGCAAACGCCTGGAGATCTATCCCGGTACAATCACGATTCGTTTTGCGGAGCCGATAAACACGGCAGGGAAAAGCGGTTCTCACCGAGACCACCTTATGGAGCAGGTAAAGGCGGCGATAAAAGCAGGTCTCGATCAATGAGAGGACTGCTGATCCTTCATCTGGCAATGATCGGCTCTGGGTTAGGCGCCGTCGTCTGGGGGTTTCCGGCGGCCCATCGCCTGAAGAAACCATGGGATATTGCGGCTGCCATGGCAGTTCTGGCTGGAGTGATACTAGCCCTGTTCGGGACTCTGCTCACCGTTGTGCCGGGATTTTTCAAAGGGTAAGCAGGTTTTATGGAAAAGGCAAAAACCATTGCGGTTAATTTAACGGTGATCGTTTTACTCAGCGGGCTCCTGATCTGGGGGAACACTGGGTATCGGCAGTGGGTCCAGTTCAATAAAGGGGAAGAGTCTCTGGCTAGAAACGATCTCATCGCCGCCATTGCCGGCTATGAGTCGGCGATCCACATGTATACCCCGTTAAGTCCCCTTGTGGAGAGTTCGGCGGCGAAACTCTGGGAAATCGCCAGTAAGTGTGAAGCGAACGGAGATGTGGAGCGGGCGCTGATCGCCTGCCGTTCACTGCGCAGTTCATTTTACGCTGTGCGCAGCCTCTATCAGCCGGGGAAAGAATGGATAGCGCGCAGTGATGCGAAGATCGCAGAATTGGTAATAGTCCGGGAGAAGATGCGGCAACGATGACAACAGAACCAAACGAAAATTGCGGCCTGAAGATCATCCCCCTCGGCGGGCTGGGTGAGATCGGCCTGAACATGGCACTCTTCGAGTATGGCGAGGATATCATCGTTGTCGATTGCGGACTGATGTTTCCCGAGCCTTACATGCTCGGCATCGACCTGGTCATCCCCGACATCTCTTACCTGAGGGAGCGGGCTGACCGGGTACTCGGGATATTCCTGACCCACGGCCACGAAGACCATATTGGCGCACTCCCCTTTGTACTGCCAGAGCTTGCCATCCCCGTTTACGGCACGGCGCTCACCCTCGGATTTGTCCGGGAAAAACTCAAGGAGTTCGATCTGGACGAAATGGTGGAGTTGAAGGTGGTGAAGCCGAGGGACAAGGTAACTGCCGGGGCCTTCGAGGTGGAATTCATCCGCGTCTCCCACTCCATCGTCGATGGCTGCGGGCTGGCGATCCGTACCCCGCGGGGGGTGGTGGTCCATACCGGCGATTTCAAGCTGGACCAGACCCCGGTGGACGGCGAGCTGACCGACCTGGTGACCTTTGCCCGTTATGGCGAGGAAGGGGTGCTGGCACTCATGGCCGATTCCACCAATGTTGAGCGGGAAGGGTACACTTTGTCGGAAAAGCTCGTGGGGGACGCTTTCGACGAGATATTTCCCCACTGCCCTGGACGCATCATCGTCGCGGCCTTTTCAAGCAACATCCACCGGGTGCAACAGGTGGTGGAGGCGGCCGGCCGCTGTGGCCGCAAGGTCCTTTTGAACGGGCGTTCCATGCTCGCCAATGTGAGGATTGCCAGGGAACTCGGTTATCTGAGCATCCCCGATGAGATCCTGATCGATCTGAAAGACCTCCCCCGGCTCCCAAAGGAAGATATCTGCATGATCACCACCGGTTCTCAGGGGGAGCCGATGAGCGCCCTCACGCGTATTGCCATGGACGATCACAAGCAGATCAAACTGGAACGGGGAGACACGGTGATTCTTTCGTCCCGTTTCATTCCGGGAAATGAAAAGACCATCTCCGACCTGATAAACCACCTCTACCGGCGGGGGGCGGAAGTCATTCACGAAAAAGTTTCCGAGGTGCATGTGTCGGGCCATGCCAGCCAGGAGGAGCTGAAGCTGATGCTGAATCTGGTGCGGCCCCGGTTCTTCATCCCGGTCCACGGCGAATACCGGCACCTGGTCAAACATGCGCAACTGGCGCAAAAAGTCGGTATTGCCAGTGAGCGCTGCATCCTGGCGGTAAATGGCGACGTGGTGGCCTTCAACGGGGAAACCTGCGCAATTGCCGGAACGGTGGAGACGGGGCGGGTTTTCGTGGACGGCAAGGGGATCGGCGATGTGGGCGATGTGGTGTTGAAGGACCGCAAGCATCTCTCCGAAGACGGCATGGTAGTGGTAATCATTGCCATCAACCAGGCGACCGGCGAGATCATCTATGGCCCGGATATCGTTTCCCGCGGTTTTGTGTTCGAGGACGAAAGCCAGGAATACCTTGACGAGGCGAAAAAAGTGGTGCTGGACACCCTGGCAAACGTCAGTATCGAAGTGCGTGGCGACTGGGGCGAGGTCAAACAGGAAGTACGCCGCATTCTGCGCCGTTTTTTCAACAAGACCATTGAAAGAAGACCGGTTATTTTGCCGCTGATACTGGAGATGTAGGGCGACTTACCACCTCGCCCCAACTGTCGTTCGCAACACGCTTGCGCGCCGAAGCGCTACAGCGCGCAGGCACGAGGAAATATGGACAAACCCGATAAAAAAGAAAAACTCAAGCAGGAGATCAAGGGGATGGCTTTTGGGGCTGCCGGCCTCTTCATCCTCATTGCGCTCATTTCGTTCAGCACTGGCGACAGCTCCCCGAACAGCTTTTCTTCCGATTCGGGATACCACAACTTCTGCGGTCCTTTTGGCGCCGATATTGCTGACATTCTTCTTGAGGGGTTTGGTCTTGCCGCCTACCTCATCCCATTCGCCCTTCTCTACCTGGCTTATCGTCTTCTTCGTTTCAAGGAAGTGCGCTGGAAAATTTACAAATGTTTTGCCTTCATCGGCCTGCTTATCTCACTGGCGGCCATGTTTTCCTTCTGGAACGTGGAAAAGACCGACTTCCTTGGCCAGAAAGTCTCGACCGGCGGTCTGGCAGGCATCAGCACTGCACATTTCCTGAAAGGCTACCTGGGTATTCCCGGCGCGCTTCTCCTGCTCCTCCCCATGCTGGCTGCCTCCATAATGGTCCTGTCCAGATTTTCCTTTATCCTGTTTGCCGACTGGTGGATTCAAACGTTGGGAGAGAAATGGTCCCGATTCCAGGAAAAGCGTTCATTGAACCGCGAAATCCTGAAAGGCGAACCCAAAGGAGGCGACCATTCAGCCCCGGTCATCAAACCCTTGCCGGTCACGATTCCTGCGTCTCCACCTTCAATCAGGAAAGAGCAAAAGAAGGAGAGCGACAAGGTGAAGCCGGTCCAGGAGACCTTCGATTTCGCCAGGGACGACGGCAATTACCGAACCCCTCCGCTGTCGCTTCTGGATCCGCCGCCGGCCCGGGAACGGCGGCTCGACAAGGAAGTGCTGACCATGAACGCCCGTCTCCTTGAGAAGAAGCTCAAGGATTTCGGCGTGGAAGGAGAAGTGGTGGAGATCTGCCCCGGTCCGGTTGTCACCATGTACGAGTTCGCCCCTGGCCCCGGAGTCAAGGTAAGCCGCATCGCCGGCCTCTCCGACGATCTCTCCATGGCCCTCCAGGCACTTTCGATCCGCATTGTCGCACCGATTCCGGGCAAGGGCGTTGTGGGAATCGAACTCCCCAACCGGGATAGGGAGATGGTCTCCCTGCGGGAGATATTCGGGGCCGAAGAGTTCCACCGTGGCAAAATGCGGCTTCCCCTAGCGCTCGGCAAGGATATCGCCGGCACGCCACTGGTGACCGATCTCTCCCGCATGCCACATCTTCTCGTGGCCGGTGCGACCGGTTCGGGCAAATCGGTCTCCATCAACACCATGATCCTCTCCCTGCTCTATACCGCCACTCCCCGCGATGTGCGGATTATTATGGTCGATCCGAAGATGCTGGAGCTTTCCATCTACGAGGGGATTCCCCATCTTCTCCTGCCGGTGGTCACCAATCCCAAGAAAGCGGCGCTGGCGCTCAAGTGGGCGGTGGAAGAAATGGGACGACGTTATCGGCTTATGGCCGATAAGGGGGTGCGCAGCATCGACTCCTACAACAAGCAACTGGAACGGGAAGAGAAGGAACAGGAGGGAAATCGTGACCTGGGAATTGTTGACCTTGATGAGGCCGACGAAATACCGGAGAGCAGCGATGCGGCCATACGGGAATTCCTTGACCGGAGCGAAGAGCTGGAACACGGCCATCTCCCCTATATTGTGGTAATCGTGGACGAGCTTGCAGACTTGATGATGGTGGCCGGCCGCGAGATAGAGGAATCGATAGCCCGCCTGGCCCAGATGGCCAGAGCTGCCGGAATCCACCTGATCCTCGCCACCCAGCGGCCGTCGGTGGATGTCATTACCGGCCTCATAAAGGCCAACTTCTCGGCCCGCATCTCATTCCAGGTCTCCTCCAAGATCGACTCCCGCACCATACTCGACTGCAATGGCGCGGAATCGCTTCTGGGGGCGGGGGACATGCTCTTCCTGCCGCCCGGTACGGCCAAGCTTAGGCGCAGCCACGGCGCCTTCGTTTCCGACACAGAGGTGCAGCGGGTAGTGGAGTTCCTGAAAAAGCAAGGGAAACCGGTCTACGAAAAGTCGATACTTGAAATGAAGCCTGCCGGTGAGGGAGCGGTTGACGAAGAAGAGCTCGATGAACGATACGACGATGCCGTCGCCCTGGTGGCGGAGGCCCGCCAAGCCTCCATCTCCATGATCCAGCGGCGGCTGCGCATCGGCTATAACCGCGCTGCCCGAATCATCGAAAAAATGGAGCAGGAGGGGATCGTTGGCCCTTCAGACGGCACGAGCAAGCCGCGCGAAGTGTTCATCAATAAGCTGTGAGGGAAAATATTTGCCGCGGAAAGCGGGAGAAAGTCAATTAGTGAAAGATTTTTTTGCATGTTTGTGCGCTAAGAAGGAGTTTCCATGAGCGAATGCCGCAAAGACAACCTGGCACATTTCGCCGTTACGATCATCGGCAAGGACCGCCCCGGCATAGTGGCCGATACTGCTGAGATACTCTACCGCCTCGGCTGTAATGTCGAGGATTCGAGCTGCACCATGCTCGGTGGCGATTTCGCCATGATCCTGATCGTTTCCCATGGGAAGCCCTTTGTCAAGGCGCGAATGGCGGACGAATTCAAGTCCATGCAGGGACAGGGCCTTTCGGTTTATATCAGGGCGCTCAATGAGGATGAAGTCTGCTACCGGTCGCCGCAGGGAGAACTATGCCTGGTGTCGGTATACGGTTCCGATCGGCCGGGGATTGTCTATCGGGTAACCCGCGCGCTGGCCGAGCGGGGTGTTAATATCACCGACCTGAATACCAGGCTGATCGGGACCAAGGATGAACCGGTCTATGTTCTGATGCTGGAAGCGGCGCTCCCCGAGGGGCTCACCATAGAGAATGCTGAGGGGTTGTTGGAAAAACTGAAGAAGGAGCTGAACGTGGAAATCTCGGTCCGAGTCATTACGCCTGTTTCCCTTTAAATTAAATGTCAGTCAGGACGATACTTCTTTATCCCGATCCCCTCTTGAAAACGGTGTGTGGGCCTGTGGCGGCCATTAACCGGGAAATCTCCACCTTGATCGAGGACTTGCTCGACACCATGCGGGCAGGGCCCGGTTCTGTAGGCGTTGCCGCGCCGCAAATCGGAGTACCCTTGCGGGTCTGCGTGGTGGATGTTTCGGAAAACCGCCAGGGGAGGGAGAATAACCATGGCCTGCTGGTCATGGTCAATCCCCGGATCATTCATAGAGAAGGGTCCGCCATCATGCGCGAAGGGTGCATGAGTGTCCCTGACTACACCGGCGATGTGGAGCGGGCTACCTCTATCACCGCAAGCTTTCTGGATGGATCAGGAGAGTCGCGAGAAATCACCGCGAGCGGCTTTGAGTCGGTTGCCATCCAGCACGAAATGGACCATCTGGACGGCCTCCTTTTTCTCGATCGTATCGCCTCTTTAAAAACCGGCCTGTTCCGTAGAAAGAAGTATAAATAAAACTCTCATACCGAGTTGCAATCAAAATGAGTACTAGGCGGCAAGGAGGGGGCGACGCAGGCGTACATGAAAAGTACGTTGAGGAGTCCCCGACGAGGCCAACAAAGTAATCGTTTGATTGCGACTTGGTATCAGAACCTTTTAAGGTAGGCGACCGCTTCCCTCGCGCACCTTTCGGCGGCGGCGACGCAATCGTTCAGGCCGATGCCACGATATGCATTTCCGGTCAGAAAAAGCCCCGGGTGGTCTTTAAGCTTTACCCCCAGGTTTGCCAGCCGCTCTCCATGTCCCGCCGTATACTGGGGTATCGCCTTTTCGTGGCGGAATATCCTGATGAATGACGGGGGGGCTTTAATCCCCATGATCTTTTTCAAGTCCGCCTGGACCCTGTCGTTCACCTCATCATCGGATAAATTGATATATTTGGGGAAACATGCGCCACCCATCATGCTGCGGAGGAGCACCTTGCCGCCGGGTGCGCGATTTGCGAAAATGCTCGAATCCCAGAGGGTGCCAAGGGTATTCATCCTCTCCTCTTTGGGGATCAGGTAACCGAACCCGCTTAAATCATTCCTTAATTTGTTTCGTTCAAAACCGTAGCAGACCACCGTCATGGAAGCATATGGTATTGTTTGCAGCACGTGGTTGATATAGGTGTCCATCTCCTGCAGAAGTGCTGCGGAAACATCGGCCGGGGTCGCCAGCACCACGATATCCGCTTCCATTACACACAGGTCGGTCTCGACCCGGTAAGGGGAGCCTGCCCCTTTGCCGACCCGGAGCACCGCCTGCTGGGTTACGACAGCCTCGCCGAGTCTGTCAGACAGTATGTCGGTCAATGTTTGAATGCCGTCACGAAATGATGTCAGTATTCCTCCGGGGCCCGCTGCGCTGGAAACGGTCTTTCCCGCCTTCTTTTCCTGTTTCTTCTTTTTCGCCAGCTTGATCATGGCCATGATCAGGCTGCCGTACTCGCTTTCAAGTTCGGCGATACGCGGAAAGCAGGATTTGAGCGACATGGTTTCCGGATCACCGGCAAAAATGCCGGAGACCATCGGCGCTATCAGTTTAGCCAGAGCCTCTTCACCCAGCCTTCGTCGGCCGAAGGCCGCCAGGGTCTCATCCACCCCATCTGGGGCTTTGGATGCGAACAACTCCATGACAAGACGGAGTTTCCCCGGCCAGGAGAGCAGCTTGCTTTTGAGGAAGGCCGTACCATCCTCCGGCAGGCGATGGAGAGTCTTGTCGGCATAGATGAAGCGTTTGCGGGCATTGGCGTTACTGCGTAACAGCAACTCAGATGCGCCCAGTTGCCGGCAGAGGTCAAGGGTCTGCGGTTTGCTGTCAAGAAAGCCGTTGGGTCCCCATTCGCATAGATACCCCTCGTCCTTTATGCTCCAAATCTTTCCGCCAACCCGCGGTTCCTTTTCCAGCAGGGTTATTTCCAGTTCAACTCCTTCCGCTGCTGCTCTTCTGCGCAACAGATAAGCCGTGGCCAAGCCGGAAATGCCGCCTCCGATAACGATCGCTTTTTTCATAGTCGCTCCTTTGCTCAGCAATTTTCATATTACTTACGGATATATTTGTCAAGCCGTAAATGCCGCAATGATATTGACATGAGGGATAAGTCGGATTACATTCAAAGTACAGACCACGATTGAAAGGATAAACCCGATGGCTTCCAAAGATTATTACAAGGCACTCGGATTGGGGAAAGAGGCCTCTCTCGAAGATATAAAAAAGGCGTTCCGCAAACTGGCTGTAAAATACCATCCAGACAAAAATCCTGGGGACAAGGAAGCAGAGGAGAAATTCAAAGAGATCAACGAGGCCTATGCGGTACTTTCCGACCCGGAAAAAAAGGCGCAGTACGACAGGTTTGGCTCGGCGGGCTTTCATCAGCGCTATACCCAGGAGGACATCTTCCGCGGGTTCGATGTGGGGGACATGTTCAAGGACATGGGGTACGGCACCGAGGATATCTTTTCCCGCATCTTCGGCGGCGGTCATCATCCCCACGGCAGATTCCGCTATAACACCGGAAGACAGCCAGGTGAAGATTTCACCATGGAGATTCAGATATCCTTCCGGGATGCATTTTCCGGCGGGGAGAGGCGGGTTGCCTTTAAGAGGAACGGCAAGCGAGAGGATATCAAGGTAAAGATTCCCGCCGGGATTGATACCGGAGCTAAACTACGCATTCAGGGGAAGGGAGGCGATGGTCTCCACGGCGGAGAGCCTGGTGATCTGCTTCTGGTGATCCAGGTGGCCGACGATTCGCACTTTGCCCGTGAGGGTGATAATATAATCGTGGAAAAGCAGATCCGCTTTACGGAAGCTGCGCTCGGGACTGCGCTGGATGTGGAGACGCTTGACGGAACCAAAAGAATCAAGGTGCCGGCCGGTATCCAGCCGGGAACCCGTATCAGGCTGAAAGGGCTTGGGTTCCCCCATATGGGTAATTCTGGACGGGGCGATTTTTATGTGCGGATCGGGGTTAGTGTGCCTGAGCAACTCACAGTAGCGCAACGCGAACTCTTACAGGAACTGGCGGATAAAGGTGTATAAAATGGGTATATGAACCGGGCGGTCATTCAATAGTCTCTAATCCATGGTCAACGACCGCCGGTTACTACTTTATCTCAATGGCCGCGGCCTTTCTCAGTTCGGCCAGCCACTGAGTGAACCTCTCCTCGGACTTCTTTTTAAACAGTTGATCTTCTATTTCCCCCTTGACCTCGGCAAAGGGCCGCATTTTTCCGGGGGCTCTCTCTTCCAGCTTGATAATATGAAAACCGGCAGGGGTATTGACGAGATCGCTGATTTCTCCCGCGTTCATATTGATCACGGTCTCTTCTATTTCCGGCAGCATGTCCCCTTTTTTGAAAGTCCCCAGGTCCCCGCCATCTTTTGCCGCTTGAGGGTCATCGGAGTATTTCTTGGCCAGTTCGGAAAAATCCTTTCCGCTTTTTGCCTGCTGCAGTGCAAGCATGGCGGTGGACAGGACTTTTCTGAGCTCTCCGGGTTTGGCGTTCTGGTTGATCCGGAAAAATATATGGCGAGCTCGGAAGAACTCCTCCGCGCCGAAACTCTTGGGATTGGCGTCGTAATACTCCCTGATTTCCTGTTCGCCCACCTGTATCTTGGAGCGGACTTCCTGTCCCATCAGCCTTATTCTTTCAAGCTGTTCCCGGAGTTGCGCTTTATACTGATCAAAGGAAAGCCCTTGGGCACGCAAGGCGGAGATCAGGTTTTCCTGGGTGATCTTATTCTGTTTCTTAACATCTTCAATGGTTTGCCGCAGCTCCTCATCAGAGATACTAATATTGAGTTCCTTGATCTTCTGGTCGATCAAC
>Ga0181533_1002622_pt1 | contig 20755 bp, 21 predicted proteins | sample PEATcosm2014_Bin_45_FD_119772 | JGI IMG/M metagenome (GOLD analysis project Ga0181533, IMG submission 119772) | Peatland microbial communities from MTU Mesocosm Facility, Houghton, MI, USA - PEATcosm2014_Bin11_60_metaG | ecosystem: Environmental > Terrestrial > Soil > Wetlands > Peat | place...
ACAAAAGGGCGCTGCAAACGCGCCGATCCAGGAAAAACCAGACCATGTAGAAGTGCCTCGACACCAGACACTTACGAAGTCAAAAATCGAGCAAATCACTTCCCGGGAGCTGCGGAATGTAAGGTTTCTGCCTCACTTCTTGCTCCGCGCTTTTCACAACACTCTCCGTATCAACTACTTCCTCATTTCCTCCTCTCCCGATGGTGCAATTCCGCTCCACACCGGAACCTCCACAAAAAGGCGCTTCCTTTTCTCCCATTTGCACGCCCCTTCACCCTTGCCAATGGCCAGGTGCTCCGGCAACATCCCGCCCAAGTTTTATGCGAATGACAACTGATCGTTTCGATGCTTGCGCCCTGGGCGCCGCACTCCTCCTCTCACTGGAGGCCCTTGCACTGGCTGCGCCGGGTGATTGGCCCCAATTCCGCGGCCCCAACAAAAATGATGTCTCCCCCGAAACCGGCCTCCTCCAGGATTGGCCCGCAGAAGGACCGCCCCTGCTCTGGAAGGCCACCGGCCTGGGCGACGGCTTTTCGGACGTCGCTGTGGCCGGAAGCCGCATCTATTCCGCCGGAGACAAAGGCGATTACAGTTTTGTCGTCGCTCTCAATGCCGCCGACGGCCGACTTGTCTGGTCGGCCAAGCTCGGCAAAGCCGGCCCCGGCGGAGATGGGGAACCCAAGTTTAACGGGCCGCGTGCAACCCCGACTCTCGATGGCGGCCGCCTCTATGCCGTCAGCCAATACGGCGAGATCGTCTGCCTGGCCACCGCCGACGGCAAAGAACTGTGGCGGAAAGACTTCGTGAATGATTTCGGCGGCGCCTGCCCGAAGTGGGGTTATGCCGAATCGGTCCTGCTGGACGGCGACCGCCTGGTGGTCACCCCGGGCGGAACGGACGGCTCCATCGTCGCCCTGAACAAGCAGACCGGCGCGCTCCTCTGGCGCAGCAAAGGCTTCACCGATGCGCCGCATTACTCGACCCCCGTAGTCGCTGAAATCGGCGGCGCGCGCCAATACATCCAACTGACCTCCCAAAGCGTGGCCGGCATCGCCGCCGCCCATGGCAAGTTGCTCTGGCGCGCCCCCCGGCGGGGCAACGTCGCCGTTATCCCTTCGCCGGTTTATCACGACGGCTTGGTCTATGTCACCTCCGGCTATGGCGCCGGCTGCAACCTCTTCAGGATCACCGCCGCCGATGGCCAGTTCTCCGCTGAGCAGGTCTATGCCAACCACGTTATGGTCAACCAACATGGCGGCGTTGTCCTCGTCGGCAATTATCTCTACGGCTATTCCGATGGAAAAGGCTGGACCTGCCAGGACTTCGAAAAGGGCGATGCGAAGTGGCAGGAAAAGAAGTTCGGAAAAGGCTCTTTGGTCTATGCCGACGGCCGCCTCTATCTGCGCCAGGAAGACAACCAGGGCACCCTGGCCCTCATTGAAGCCTCTGCGGAAGGCTACCGCGAGCATGGCCGCTTCGATCAGCCCAGCCGCAGCTCCCAAAAAAGCTGGCCCCACCCGGTCATCGCAGGCGCAAAACTCTACCTCCGCGACCAGGACCTCTTGCTCTGTTACGATGTGAAGGCCAAGTGATGGACGCGCGGCCTCAACAGTTACTCGCGGCTCTCGTCCTTGTTCTGCTGCTTTTGGCCGGGTGCGGGCCCTCCTCGGAAAGCCGTCGTCTCATCAAGGGCCTGCGGTCCGGGGACGTTGCCCAACGTCTCAAGGCCGTCGCAGAAGTGCAATCCCAGCCGCAGGCCGAAGCACCCGTGCGGACGGAACTCTTTCGCATGTTCGAGGAGGAACGCGAAGCTCCCATTGTCCGTGGCTGCGCCGGGATGACCCTGGGCTGCCTGCACGACCCACGAATTGTCCCTGCCGTGCTCAAACGCCTGCCCAACTCGATTCTGAACATCGGCAAACCCGCCCGCCCGCAAAGCCTGGACGCCTATCTGCTGGGCAAGACACTCCTGGCCTACGGCCCCGAGTGCCTCCAACCCCTCTCCGTCCTGCTGCGCCACCCTCGCAAAGAAGTCGTTTGCTGGATCATCATGCATCACGCCTTCTACCGGCACAGCGACCGGGCGCTCGATGTCCTTGCCCATTATGCTGACGACCGCGATGCCTTCCTGAGGCAGGCCGCCTCCTTCGGCCTGTCACTCTTCGCGCATAAGCGGGCCGAAGAGTTGGTCCTTCGCCACATCGCCGACCCTGACGTGGAGGTGCGCTACAACCTGGCGCGGGCCTTGTTGAACTACGGTTCCAGCCGCGGCGTCCGCCCGTTGGAAACTCAATTGGCCAAAGAGAAAGACCCAAAGGTCCGGGAGCAAATCACCAAAGCCCTCGCCGTAATGAGAACCCGCCCCGTGGCCCCAGCCTCTCTCCCGCAGAACCCGCCCGTTCGCTCCGAGAACCTGTCCAAAAAACTCGCCGGAACGAAACCTTCGTCGCGTCCTTTGTCGTGAACTCTGTCGAATTGGCTGTTTATCGACAAAGGGTGGCGCCAAAGGCAGCGGCATAGATTCCGAACCGGAGTTTTTCGGACGGGCTCGGGGGGGGTAGTGTCCTATCAAGAAAATGTTGACGCCGCCCTTTATGCAAACCGGACAGCAATGCCACGCCCTCCGGCTTTACCGTGCCGGTTAGAGAATCAGAAGGTCGAGTGCCTTGAAGCGCGAGAACCCGTGATCAAAGGTGACCAGCCGCAGTCCGGCGCATTTGGCAAACGCGGCCAGATACGCGTCCGTCCAGAGGTTAGGAGATGTCCGGCCCATGTCGCAGAAATCCCCCAACCGATCATCCAAACCCGCCGGTTCGGCCAGGCACTTTACTTCGAGCAACGCCAGGAACTCCTGAACTTTTCTCCACGCCGCCGAGGGGCTCAACGCTCGGTCACCCATGATGGCCTTGTTAGTCAGGTGCCGCAGAAACGCAAGTTGCGTCACCCTGCAAAAAGCGCTTGCTGGGGCTGCTTCCCTTTCCCAGTAGGCCTCGGCGCGGTCGTGGTGAACGTGGGCTTCCGCCGCGAGCGCCAGCCATACGTTAGCGTCCAAAAGATCGGTGGAGCTTGGCAAGGTCTTCCTCCTCTTCCAGCCGGGCCTGCAATTCCGGGGTCAGGTTGGGGACTACGCCTTTGCCGCGCGCCCGCACTACTGGCAAGGTGCTGCGCTTGGCAGCGCCTCCGGCGGGCCGGGTTGGCTGCTGCAAGCCGCTCTCGATATACCGCCTCAGCACGTCCTTGAGCGATGCCCCTTCCAGGGCCGCTCTGGCCTTCGCCTGGCGGAACAAATCATCTGGCAAATCCAACGTCGTTCTCACAAACGCATATTCGCATCAAAGCATCGCAACGTCAAAATGTTCTTGCCCCGCCCAGCTTTCCGCTTTGCCTTCCCGGCGATTTTCCTTCATCGTGAGGCCATGGGGCCAGCCATGATAGCGGTCGTGGTGGTGATGATATTTGCCGGGGCCAGTTTCTTTTTTGCCCTCGCGGAGACGTCGCTCTTTTCTCTAAGCCAATGGCAGGCGCGGCAGTTGGCGGAGCGGGCGCCCCGGCGCGGAGGCATCGTGCTGCATCTGCTGTCCCAGCCGCAGGATCTCCTGGCGACCATGGTTCTGGGCAACACCCTGGCAAGCGCAGCGATGCTCGCCACCGCCTTGTGGATGGCCCTGGCGGGCCGCTGGCCGTTTGTCATCACCCTTGCGGGGCTTCTGGCCCTTATTCTCTTTGGCTGCGAGGTGTTGCCCAAGACCATGGCCGTGCGCGCCCCGGAACTGTGGGCCTTGCGCGTGGCCTGGCCGCTCCAATGGCTCCTGGCTTTGAGCCTGCCGCTCTGCCGCATCGGCCAGCAGCTCAATGCCGCCATCCTCAAGGCCCTCGTTCCAAAGACCCTCCAACCCCAAAGCGGGTTGACCGACGCCGATTACCAGGAACTCCTCGAACTGGCCTATCAGCAAGGCGCCCTGGCCCAGTCGGAAAAGGAAATCATCCTCCAGATCATCAGCCTCGACCGCCGCACGGCCGGTGAAGTCATGAAGCCGCGCTCCCAAATGGCCGCTATTTCCGACGACCTGTCCATCGAAGAGATGATAGCCGCGGCCCGCACAATCAAACACCGCCGCCTGCCCATTTACGATGAAACACCCGACACCATCGTCGGCATTCTCAACACGAGCGCGTTGCTGCTCGACCCCCAAATCGACCTCGCCGATGCCATCGAGTTTCCCTCGTTCGTGCCCGAAGCTATGAACCTGCTCCAACTACTCAAGAGTTTCCAGCGCCAGCAACGCGGCCTGGCAATTGTGCTCGATGAATTCGGCGGCACCGCCGGCATCGTCACTATCCAGGACATCCTCGAGGAACTCATCGGCCAAATCCGACCCGAAGTCCAGACCGAAGGCTTCCTCATGGAAAAACTCGGCCCGGGCCGCTGGCGCGTGGCCGGGACTCTCCGGCTCGATGACTTCCGGCGGGAATACCCGAGCCTCGGCGACGTGCCCGAAGTCGAAACCATGGGCGGCCTCCTGACGTGCCTGTTGGATGTCGTCCCCAACCCTGGCGATTCCGCCCACTTTCGCGGCCTTCGTCTCACTGCAAAAACCGCCGACGAACGGCGGGTCAGGGAGCTCATGGTCGAAACGGTCAAGTGATATGGGTCGCGCCACCCTCATCTGGTTCGCGTTCGTCGTCTGCCTGGCGGTGTCCTTTCTGCTGTCGGGCATGGAGGCGGGGGTGTTTGCCCTCAGCCGATTGCGCATTCGCCAGCGGATGCGGGCCGGGTTGCCCTCCGCCAAGGTCCTCCACGATTATCTGGAGAATCCCGAGAATTTTCTCTGGACCATCCTGGTGGGCAACACGCTGGCCAACTTCCTCATACTGGGGTGGCTGGTGGCCATCCTCTACCGGGCGCTGGCCCGCCACCTTTTTGTCTTTGTCGTAGTCTTTACTGCCATCGTCCTGCTGTTCTATGCATTCTTCGATCTGCTCCCCAAGATGCTCTTCCGCGCCAATCCAAACCAGCTCTGCATCCTCATGGCCAGACCCTTTCGGGTGATGCACCTCCTGCTCCGCCCCCTGGTGGCCCTGGTCCAATCCGTCTCGAGCGTCCTGCTCCGCTGGCGCGGCGGCAAGGCCTTCACCGGCTACCTTTTCGGCAACCGCGAGGAACTGCGCCAGGTCATGCAGGAATCCGCCCAGGCCTTCACCTCCGAGGAGCGCGTCATGATCAATCGCGTACTCGACCTCCAGGCGCTGACCGTGCGCCAGACAATGAAACCGTTGGCCCAAGCCGTCACGGTTACCACCCGCACGCCCCTGGACGAGGCCTTCGCGCTCTGCCGCCAACGCAAGTTCAGCCGCCTGCCCGTCTGCGAAAAGCGCGAGGGCCGACCACGAATCGTCGGCCTGCTCCCTTGCAACACCCTCCTTTATGAGGCCGGGCTGGACACGGCAAAACCCGCAGGCGATTTCGTCAGGCCGGCCCTTTACCTCGAGGAGGACCTGCGCCTGGAAGTGGCCCTGCGCCGGATGCAACGCAGCGGCCAGCGCCTCTGCATCGTCCTCGGACGCGACCGCCGCGAAACCGGCATCATCACCCTGCACGATGTGCTCAAGGTCATGTTCGGCGAAGTTGAATTGTGAGAAATGGAATCCGCACTGCTCATTGGCATCGTTCTCAAAACCTTCCTCATAGCGGGGTTGATCGCGCTTAACGGATTCTTTGTGGCGGCGGAATTTGCCCTGGTCAAGATCCGTGAAACGCAACTCGATGAACTCGTCCTCCGAGGCAACCGCCGCGCAAAGACAGCCCGCGCGATCATCGCCAATCTCAACTCGTTTCTGAGCGCCACGCAGCTCGGCATCACCATGGCCAGTCTGGGCCTGGGCTGGGTTGGGCAGCCGGTCTTCACCTCCCTGCTCTCGCCGCTATTGCTCTCCCTGCATGTCCAGTCCGAGACCCTGCGGCATTCCATTTCTTTCGCCGTTGGCTTCTTTGCTTTGACCTTCCTGCACATTTCCGCCGGTGAACTGGCGCCCAAGTGGGCTGCGATTCAAAACGCCCTGCCCATTTCCCTCTGGGTCGCCCAGCCCCTTAGATGGTTCTACCGGGCCTCTTATCCGCTCAACTGGCTGCTCAACCTTACCGCGCGATGGCTCCTGAGGCAGGTGGGGCTTGAATCCGCCGCCGAAGCCAAGCGCGTCCATTCCGAAGAGGAGTTGCGGCTGCTCCTGACCGCCGCCCAGAAGCACTCTGGCGGCACCGCCCTCGGCCGCGACCTGGTGCTCAACGCCCTGGACCTGCGCCATCGCCTCGCCCGGGAGGTCATGCGGCCCCGCCGGGAAATCATTTCCCTGGATACCCAAGCCACCATCGCCCAATGCCTCGATGTCGCCGAAAAGACCCGCTACTCCCGCTTCCCCCTCTGCGAAAGCGGCGACCTGGACAAGTCCCTCGGTGTGGTCCACATCAAGGACCTCTACGCCATGCGGCTCAAAGCCCTCTCCGGCGCCGACCTCCTCCCGGTCGCCCGCAAATTGATCTACGTCCCGGAAACTGCTCACCTGGAAAAACTCCTCGGTTTGCTCCTCGAACGGAAGATGCATCTGGCCATCGTTGTGGACGAATACGGCGGCACCGTCGGCATGCTCACTCTCGAGAACATCCTCGAGGAACTGGTCGGTCAAATCCAGGACGAGTTCGATCAGGAGAAACCCCTGCTGGTGCGGACCAGCGAAACCACCTGGGAAATCGCAGGCGCGCTCCCGCTCCACGAATTGGAAGCACTCACCCGCCAACCCCTCCGCCACGAGGCCATCAACACTGTCAGCGGCTGGGTTACCCATCGCCTCGGCGGCTTCCCCAAAGCCGGCGACACCCTGAGCGCCGGCGCCTACGAATTGCGTGTCGAAGCCATGGACGGCATGCGCGTCGCCCGCCTCAGACTGACCAGGCGCGAAACAGGACAAAGTTGACCGAACTCGCCTGCCACATAACTGCGGCGTTCCGAGCGCGAATCGGAACGCCGCGTTCACGCGGCAGTCACTTCACCTGCGCTCCACGCTCCACGCTCCGTTTTCAACTCAGTACCGCGTCCCGCTCCGCCTTGCTTAACTCCCGCCACCCGCCAACCGGCAGGGCGCCCAGACCGAATCGGCCTATCCGGACTCGGATTAACCTCAACGTGGGATGACCAACGGCGGCCGTCATGCGGCGGACCTGGCGGTTCTTGCCTTCAACCAGTTCCAGGCCGATCCAGCACGCCGGCACAGTCTTGCGAAAGCGGATCGGCGGGCCGCGGGGCGGAATCTCCGGTTGCGGAGCCAGTATCCAGGCGCGGCAGGGCAAGGCCTGCCGCCCCTGCACAACCAAGCCCTGCCCCAGACGCCGGAGCGAGTCCGGGGCGGGGATTCGCTCGACTTGGGCCCAGTACTCCCGTTCATGGGCATGGCGCGGCTCAAGCAACTGCTGGTTCAGCCCGCCCTCGTCGCTCAGCAAAAGCAGCCCTTCCGAATCCGCATCCAACCGCCCGATGGGATAGACCCTCCCGGGTAATCCAAATTCCGCCAGCGTGCGGCCCGGCGATCCGTCGGGAGTGAACCGGGAGAGAACGCCGTACGGCTTGTTGAACGCGATCAACACCACGCCTACCCTATGGCGCCTCGCCCACGGTGTCGAGACGAACAAATCAGGGTGAATCGCCAGGGCTGCGAGATTTGTCTTGGAATATTCGGCCATCAAAGCATAATTGCCGCATGACCAGATCCGATCGCTGGAATAGTGTGCCCGCCAACGGTGTGCCGGGGCTGCAGCCCGAACCGACGGGTCGAGACTGGCGAAGAGTGCTCCACCAGTTGAACAATGTTTTTGCGAGCATCCATTCCAGTCTCGATCTGGCATTGGCCCAGCAAGGGCAGCCCCAAGCCCAAACATTCCTGATGCAGGCCCAAACCAGCGCCAGGCAAGGGGCCTTGCTGGTGAATGAACTGCGCTTTGGCGGCAACGAACCGATGGTGCGCGGGCCGGTTTGCCCGACCCAGGACCTCAGGCCCATGGGGTCTCCGGAAGGGCTGGCGGCGGCCCAGACGGCTTCTTCGCTCGAGGGTTCCGGGCGCATCCTGCTGGTCGAGGACGACGAATCAGTCAGGCTCCTGGTCCGGGCGGTGCTGACTTATCGGGGTTATGAGGTAACCGAGGCCTGCGACGGCGAGGATGCAGTAAAGCTCTTTCGGCAGAGCGGTCCCTTTGACCTGGTCATCCTCGACCAGGCGATGCCGAAACTGGACGGGCGGGCTGCCCTTGAGCAAATTCGCGCGGTGGATCCGGGAGCCCGGGCGCTGGGCCTTAGCGGGCAGGTTTCGGAAAGCGACCAAGGCCCGCAGACCTCGGCCACGCGCGGGTTCGATGCGCGGTTGAGCAAACCGTTCGACAATACCGAACTGTTGGCGCTGGTGCGCCGGCTCCTGAATCGGCGCCCGCAGCGGCAGAACAGAGGCGCCTCTTGAGGATGAAACGGACTCCGCTTTTCGCCGCCCACCAAAGACTGGGCGGGAAACTGATCGAATTTGGAGGTTGGGAGATGCCGGTGCAGTACACCAGCATCACCGACGAGCACCTGGCGGTGCGCCAGGCCGCCGGCTTGTTCGACATCTCGCACATGGGCGAGGTCTGGGTTGAGGGGCCCCAGGCAGAGGCATTCTTGAACCGGGTCCTGACCAATGACCTGCGCAAGCTGACGCCCGGCCATGGCCAATACACGCTGATGTGCAACGAACAGGGCGGAGTTATCGACGATCTCTACGCTTACCGTCTCGGCCCGGATGAATACTTGCTTATCATCAACGCCTCGCGCATCCCCAACGACGTGGCTTGGCTCCAAGGGCAGTTGTCTCGTTTCGGCCCCGGCACCGGCGTCAGCCTTCAAGACGCCTCGGACGCCACGGGCGCTGTGGCGGTGCAAGGACCCAAAGTGGCCGCATTCATCAACCAATGCTTGCCCGGCCCATTCACCGCCGGCGTCGCCGTCGGGCTTCCCACCGACCTGAAGAAGAACCAGGCCGCCCGGACCCGGTTCGCCGGGCGCCAGATATGGGTTTCACGCACTGGTTATACCGGGGAAGATGGATTCGAGATAGTCGCCCCGGGCGATGTCATCGAAGCTATCTGGAACCGGCTCCTGGAGCTAGGCCGCCCGCACGGACTCAAACCCGCGGGTTTGGGGGCGCGCGACACTTTGCGCACCGAGGTTTGTTACCCGCTTTACGGCCACGAATTGAACGAGACCACCACCCCGATCGAGGCCGGGCTTGGCTTCTTTGTGGCCTTGGACAAGGGCGAGTTTAATGGCCGGCCAGTGCTGGCCGAGCAAAAACTCAAAGGAGTCAGCCGGAAGCTCGTTGCCTTCAAGATGGCCGGCAAATCCGCGCCGCCGCGTCCCAACTACCCGATCTGGAGCCAGGGCGGGGCAGGGGAGAGAATTGGCCAAGTATCCAGCGGCACCCAAAGCCCGTCGTTGGGCATCGGCCTGGGCATGGCTTGCCTGCCGTCCCAATTCGCCCAGCCCCAGACACCCCTGGGCATCGAAATCCGCGGCCAACGCACCGCAGCCCTGGTGGTGCCCAAGCCGTTTTACCGAAAACCTGATTAACCACCAATTTCATCGTTTCTCTATGGCCAATGTTCCCTCGGACTTAAAATACGCCAAGTCGCACGAATGGGTCCGGTTGTCCGGCGATGTGGCGACTGCCGGCATCACTGACCATGCGCAGCATGAATTGACCGATGTCGTTTTTGTCGAGTTGCCGGCGGTGGGCCGGCAGGTCAACGCCGGCGATGCCTGCGCCGTTGTCGAATCCGTCAAAACCGCCAGCGATATCTATTCCCCGCTCGCCGGCCAGATCATCGAGGTCAACAGGGCGGTGGCGGATAACCCCGCCCTGGTCAACACCGAGCCTTACGCCGGAGGCTGGTTGTGGAAGATTAGGCTCTCCCATCCGGACGAGTTGAACTCCTTGCTGAGCGCAGAGCAGTACCTCGCGCTGATCAGCGCGTGACCACGGCGCCCCGTCCACAGTCCGCACTTCATCCTTCATCCTTCCAAATAAGGCGCTACTCCGCATTTGATAATTCGCCCGATCTCTAGCACAGTAAGGATGTGAAATCGAAACGGATTCGCCTTTTTATCAAACCGTACTGTGGGTGGTGTCAAAAAGCGGTGCGCTGGCTGGATAATCATGGCGCGGAATACGAGACGATTGATGTTATCGCGGACGAGGCTGCATACGACGAGATGATCCGGCTTTCCGGCCAGGAGCTGGCGCCGGTACTCGATGTGGATGGTCAAGTCCTGGCGGATTTCGGCCCGGACCAGCTTGCTGAATTCTGGAGGACACTGGAGAAGAAAAATGCCCGAATCGAATCTCGCTGAACCCGGGGCGCGTCCCCGGCTCCCGCAATGGCTCCGCATCCGGCTCCCGACCTCCGACCGTTTTGCCCAAACGCGCGCGCTTCTGGACGAGCTTAAGCTGCACACGGTATGCGAGAGCGCCCGTTGTCCAAACCATTGGGAGTGTTGGGAGAAGGGCACCGCCACCTTCATGATCGGAGGAGACCGCTGTACCCGGGCCTGCCGCTTTTGCGCGGTCACTACCGCCAAACCCCTTCCGTTGGACCCTCAAGAGCCGGCCCGCGTGGCCCAAGCGACCCGGCGCATGGGTCTGAGGCACGTCGTCATCACCGCAGTGGCCCGCGACGATTTGCCCGACGGTGGGGCCGGCCATTTTGCGGAGACGATCCAAGCGGTGCGCGCCCTCAATCCAGGAATTGTCATCGAGGTGCTCACACCCGACTTCAATGATCGCGACGCTGCCATCGACGCCGTATTGTCCGCCAATCCGCACATCTTCAATCACAACATCGAGACCGTGCGCCGTCTCACTCCGGCAGTTCGTTCCCGCGCCACCTATGACCGCTCGTTGCGGGTCCTGGGCAAGGTCAAGGCCAAACGCGCCCAGGGCATCTATACCAAGTCCGGCCTTATGCTCGGTCTCGGCGAGACCGAGGCTGAAGTGGATGCCGCCCTTGCCGACCTGCGGCGCGTTGGCTGCGATCTGCTTACCCTGGGCCAATACCTCCAGCCCTCTCTGGAGCACATCCCGGTCTTCGAGTTCATAACCCCGGCCCAATTTGAGGCCCATGGCCGGCGCGCCCGGGCCATGGGCTTCCTCCACGTCGCCAGCGGTCCCATGGTCCGCAGTTCCTACCACGCTGATGAATTCAGTGCGGCCTCAGCCTGAAACGCCTGGCTGGGAAGCGGCAATGAACTAATTGATTACGCTGGCTTAGACCGCAGTTCATAAGTAGTCCTGCATCCGGGGGGCGAGTGTCGACGGTGGCACCTGGTTCCCTCGACCCTTGCCTCTGGACACTCATGTACCGATGAACCGGCGTCCGTCTCCAATTCGTTTGACGTGGAACAAGGAATTGGTAGCATCCGGCCCTTGGCGGTTTGTGCCTTGGTAAGTATGTATGAACAAGAATGCGATCTTTGAACTGAAGTTCTTTGGAAGACTCAAGCCGGGCCTCGCCCGGCGCTCGATGCTTTTGGCCGCTCTGGTGCTGTTGGCAGCGGCGGCGCAAACTGCCCCCGCCTCCGAAGACACGCCGCGCCGCCCCTTTGCAGAGTGGGCGGAGGTGCCTTCGAAGGCACAACTGGTATTCGGCGCATTCTATGAACAATCGGAGGCTTATTACATCTGGGCGGGAAACCAGCGTCACAACATCACCGTTCATGCATCCGACGGCGAGAGTTACGGCATTGACATCCGGCAGGGTTACTTCACCTTGGACTACGGCCTGACCGAGCGGTGGGCTGCGGACATCGACTTCGGCGCCACCACGGTCGGTTGGCGCGCGTTCGATGCCAATGCCGCTGTCGGGCAAACCACCGGCACGATGGACACGACGATGGGCGTCAGGTATCAGATTTTCAACGAGGGCGCGCAGAACGCGCCTTGGCTGCCACTGTGGCTGCCCACGTTGACGTTCCGAGCCGGCGGCATCGTGCCGGGCAGCTACGACCGCTACCTGGCCTTCGCCCCGGGCAATCATTCGGCGGCGATCGAGCCTTCGCTCCTGTTCCGCAAGCATGTCGGGTGGACCGGGTTGGGCGTCTGGGGCGACCTCCTCTATCGGTGGGAGCACACCATCGGCGCCGACCAGTACATTACCGCCGCGGGCCTGTTCCAGCAAATCCACGGCTGGGAACTGGATGTTGGCTACCGGCATCTCCAATCGATTGCCGGGCAGAGCATCGACCTGCCGCCGGGGTGGCAACCCGGCCAGCCGGGAATCAGCTACATGTCCGACCTGCGCGAAATCAGCGAGTCGGTGGACGCCGGGTTCAGTTACACGACTCGTCGTCGTCACCTCCGCTATGCCTTCCACGCGCGCAAAACCTTCGACGGCAATAATACCGATTCAAAACTCTGGTTGGGCGCCTCGATTGACATCCCCTTCGACCACCTCTTCGGGCGTTGAAAACGGGGTCACATCTCCACATTCCACATAACTTTGTTGACAGCACCCAAAGGCGCCACAAACCAGGAGGCCAGGGCCGCGCCGCCAAACGATTTGAGCAACGTCCGGCCAAGGAAATACCACTGCGCGGAATGATCAAACCACCCTTGGGAGAGTGTCAGATGCGTCGAATGTGGAATGTGGAGATGTGACCCCGATTTGATCATGGGGCAGGGACTCGACGAAACGCACGTCGGCCTCGATGCCAAGGTGCGCGGACAGTTCGGATTCGATGTCGCGTTTGGGGTCTTCTGCCCCGGAGAGCGTGCCTGCAAACAGGTCCTTGGAGATTTCGATGGCGAGGCGGAGATATTGTTCGGAGTCCTCGATGAGAAAACGGTGTCCGGCTGCGCGGGTTTGGGCCAGTATCCCGGCAATTTGGGCCGAATAGAAGCAGGTCTCTTTGACGCGAAAACGCCGGTCCAGGCGGGCTCCGGTCCGGAGCATGGCGCCGGTGCGGCCGCAAGGGCATTTGCCGCGGCGCAGTTCGGCGGCAACCCGGGTGCGGTAGCGCAGCAGCGGCATTGCCTCGCGGCCAAGGGTCGTGAGGATCAGTTCGTCCTCGCAAATCTCCGGAAAGAATTGGTCCTCATGGACGTGCAATTGGCCGGCCTCACATTCGACACAGAGGCCGGGGTCGAGGATTTCGCTGATGCCGAAGTTGCACTGGACGGCGGCGAAGAGACCTGCGGCGAGTTGCGCGCGAAACTCCTGGTCCACGGGACGAGAGAGCAACACGGCGCGCAAATGGAGGGACTGGGGATCGAGCCGCCGCTTTTCCAGGGTGTCAATGAGGGTGAGGGCGTTGCTGGGGCTGGTGATAAGAACCGTGGGGCGATAGGTCTGCAACATCGCCAGCTCGTAATCGATGTGGAGGGCGTCCTCGGCAATGACACAGGCCTCGATGAACTCAGCCCCCAGGACGTAGCCCGAGGCGCCGGGGTGGATGGCCCCGCCCAGGCAGATGAGCACAACGTCGTTGGCCGTGACGCCGCTGGCGGCCAATTGGCGGGCAACCAACCGTCCCCACTGGGCCAGGTCATTGCGCGTGTGGCCAATTACCAGCGGCCTGCCTTCCGGCCCCAGGGTCGAGTGCAACCGAATGACCTCACGCAAGGGAAACGCAAACAGCCCGTAAGGGAAACTCGCGGCGACCTCCTCCGGGTCGGTAAATGGCAGAGCCGCCAGGTCCCCCAGCGAGTCTAAACGGACCTCGCCCAGTTTCTCGCGATAGCGCCGCACATTGCGGCGGAGCCGGGCCAAGAGGGCTTGCAGGCGCTCGAGCTGCAGTTGCTCCAACTGCGCGCGCGGCATCAGTTCGTAACGACGATCAAAGGTGCTCATCGAGAGAAAGGATGAAGGATAAAGGCAAAAGGATGAAGTGCGAAGTCGGAAGAACAAACTTCATCCTCTTGCCCTCATCCTTCATCCTTTATCCTTTATCCTTCATCCTTCCGTCCGTTGCCCAAGTAGGCGCGTCTGACTTCCGGATTGTGAAGCAGGTCCGCGGCCTCGCCTTCCAGGATAATCTCCCCGGCCTCCATCACGTATGCGCGGTCGGCGATTCGCAGCGTGGCTGTTGCGTTTTGTTCCACCAGCAGCACGGTCAGACCCAGGTCTTTCATCCTCACAATCTCGGCGAACAACTCTTCGACGAGCTTGGGAGCAAGACCCATCGACGGCTCGTCCAGGAGGAGGAGGCTGGGTCGGGCCATCAACGCGCGGCCCAGCGCCAGCATTTGCTGCTCGCCTCCCGAAAGGGTGCCGCCCAACTGGCGAAGGCGCTCGCGCAGCCTGGGAAACCGTTCGAGCACGATTTCCATTTGCAAGGCCCGGTCTGGGTTGTGGTAGCCGCCCAACAAAAGGTTCTCCCGCACTGTCATGTCGGCAAAGATCATCTTGCCTTCGGGCACAAGCACCGTTGAATGGCTGATGCTGCGCCAGGCCGGCTGCCCGCACACATCGCGGCCCTGGATGAGAATCTCGCCTTGCCAGGGCGGCAGCAAGCCGATGATCGAGCGCAGCAGGCTGGACTTGCCTGCGCCGTTGGCCCCCAGCAAGCCGACCACCTCGCCGGCGCAGACATGCAGGCTGGCCCGGCGCACCGCCTCAAGGCTGCCGTAGCCGCATCTCAGGTTCTTTACCTGAAGCAACATGTTATTCTTTCGTGACGCCCAAATAGACGCCGATGACCTTCGGATCGTTCTGCACCATCGCCGGCGGTCCCTCCGCAATCGGCATGCCGTTGTTCATGACCAGGATTTCGTCCGACAACCCCATCACCAGCGACATATCATGCTCGACCAGCAGAATCGTAATGCCCCGCTGGCGAATCTTGCGAATCAGTTCGCCCAGTTCTTCTTTCTCTCTTGTGTTGAGCCCGCTGGCCGGCTCATCCAGCAGCAGCATCTCAGGCTCGGCCGCCAGCGCCCGCCCCAGTTCGACCATCCGTCGTTGGCCGAAGGCCAGCCCGCCTGCCGGATAGGCCGCCAAATATGCCAGGCCGATGTATTCCAATTGCGCCAGGGCGGCCTGACGGATGGCCCTTTCTTCCCGAGCCTGGCCCGGCCAGCGAAAGGCGCACGCAAAAAACTCCCGGCACGTCCGCCTGTGGCGGCCGACCATCACGTTCTCCAGCACGCTCAAGCGTGGAAACAGGCTCGGATTCTGAAAGGTCCGCGACACGCCGGCCTGCGCGACGCGGTACGGCTCCAGCCCGCTCAGCGACTCTCCTCGAAAACTGATTTGCCCTGTCTCGGGCTTGAGCAGCCCGCAAATCAGGTTGAAGAGCGTGGTTTTACCGGCGCCATTGGGACCGATGATGGCCTTGATCTGACCCGCCTTCACCGCAAAAGAGACCTGTTGCACGGCGACCAGGCCGCCAAAACTGCGACGGAGGTTCGTGACTTCAAGCAGCGCCATGGCCGGGCCTCCCTTCCGAGGCGCCCAATGCTGCGGGTCGCTCCCTCGGCGCTGCCCGGCGCAGGCTCGAGCTCGCCCCAGGGGCCAAACCCTTGCCTGCCAGGCCCTTCAACCATGCCCCCAGCGGCTTGAGAGGCCCTTCCGGGGCCAACGACACGAGCAGGATCAAAATCGCCCCGAATACCGCGTTGTCGTAACTGCCGAACCAGCCGCGCAACGAGCAATAGTTCAGAGCGGTGCTCATGACGGCCACTCCCCACAAGTTGCCCAGGCCCCCGGCGGCAGCCAGCGCCACGTAGCGGACCGACTTGAAGGCGCCCGCCTCAGAGGGGCCGATGCCGCCGGTGTAATGGGTGAAGAAGACCCCGGCCATTGCGGCCAGCAGGGCGCTCAGAACAAACGCCTTCAGCTTGTAGCGCGCGGTGTTGATGCCCATCGCGGCGGCGGCGGTTTCCCCGTCATGAATCGCCTGCAAGGCCCGGCCCACGCGGGAATGAACCAGGTTGTGGAGCACCAGCACCGTCAGCAGGACCAGGGCGCAGGCCAGATAGTAGTTTTGCGCGCGCGCCCAGCCCTTGCCGCAGACCGTCAAGCCGCCGGCGAGATGCCATTCCGGCACGCCATTGATGCCGTCAGCCGCGCCTGCCAGGGAACTGGCCAGGAGCATCTTGTTCACGATGACGCCAAAGGCCAGCGTCGCCATCGCCAGGTAGTGCCCGCGCAGGCGCAATGCCGGGTAACCGATTAGGCAGGCCACCGCCATCACCAGCAGCATCGCTGCCAAAAACGCCGCCCAAGGTGATACCGTCAGCAGAGAGTTGCCGTACAAATCCTGTCTCGCGACCAACAGATGCGCCGCCTTGAACCAGGGCGTGGGCGGGGCATTCTGCAGCCAGGAGACATCGTGAGTCGTCAGCACGGCCGAGGTGTATCCCCCCAGAGCGAAAAACGCCCCGTGCCCGAGCGACACCTGGCCCGCATATCCCATCACCAGGCATAGGCCCAGCGCCACCAGGGCGTAGTAGAGCGCCATCGTGAGCTGCGTCAGGCAGTACTCTGTCTCGGTGGCGCGCATCCCAAGCTCAGCCCCTATTACCGTCAGAGCAAACACCGCGAACGGCAGAGCAGGTCTTACGCGATTCACTGTGGCCCACCCTCCCACCCCCAAACTCCAGACTGTGACGAGTGCGGAGCCATTGCCCGAAAACTGTGCGATCTTGGCCTTCGGATTTCGGATTCCTCTCCGGGCTTAGGATTTCGCCCTTCGCGCTTCATGCTTCCCTCACACTTCCGGCGTTGCTCGAGCCAAAGAGTCCGCGCGGCCGCACGAAAAGCACCAGCAGCAAGACCGCGAAAGCGGCGACATCGTTGTAAGCAGCAGGAAGGCGGCTTACGCTGGCGGCCTCCAGGACGCCGACCAGCAACCCGCCCAGGACTGCCGCCATAGGGTTGCCCAGGCCGCCCAGGATGGCGGCCGCAAAACCCTTTATAGCCAAGGGTGTGCCCATTTCGTAATGCGTCATGGTGATCGGAGAGATGACGCAGCCCGCCAACGCCCCCAGCCCCGCGCTCAGCCCGAAGGAGAGCGTCCGCATGTTGCTCAGATTGATGCCTGCCAGCATCGCCGCTTCCGGGTTCGAGGAACAAGCCCGCATCGCCCGGCCTTGCAAGGTGTAGTGGAGAAATCCTTGCAGTGCCAGCACCGTCGCCCCTACCGTTCCAAGCACCCACAAGACCTGCGGCGAGATGGCGGCGCCCAGGAAATGGAGCGAGGAGACCTCATTGCCGGTGAAATAGGGCAGGGACCGCACTTTCTCGTCCCAGATGTGCAGCGCCGCTTCCTGCATGACGATGGACAAGCCGATGGTGATGATGATCAGATGCAGAATCGAATGGCGGCGCAACTTGCGGAAAAACAGGATTTCCAGCAGACATCCTACCAGGGCGACAATCACCACTGCGCCGGCTACCGCCACTGGCAGCGCAACGTAATGCGCCAGGCTCACCGCCACCATCCCTCCCAACATTACAAACTCACCCTGCGCAAGGTTCAGCACGCCGGTCGCGCTGTAGATGAGATTGAACCCAATGGCCACCACAGCATACACGCTGCCTTTGGTGACCCCCGACAGCAAGTATTGCAGCGCTAGGTTCTCTCCTGTCACTGCTTTTTGTATGTGGTGAACTTGCCTCCCTTGACCGTGAGCATCTCGAAGGCATCCAAATCCAGACCGGTGTGGTCCGTGGCCGAATAATTGAAGACGCCGTCAGTCCCGACGAACCCCTTGAGGCTCTCGATGGCATCCCGCACTTTCTCCCGATCCGGGCCGCCTGCCTGCTTGAGGCCCTCGACCACAATCATCAGCGAGTCATAAGCGTGCCCGCCGAACGTGCTCACGTCCTCATGGTAGGCCGCTTCGTAATCGTGCTTGTACATCGCCATCACCTTCTTCTGCGGATGGCCCTCCGGCAGGTCGTCCACGATCAACAGGCGGCCGGCGGGAAAAAGCGTGCCCTCGGCGGCCACACCCGCCTGCTCGACGTACTTCCGGTTCGCAAACCCGTGGCTCTGGAACAACGGCACATCCAGTCCGATCTGTCTCATGTTCTTGGCCACGATGGACTGGGCCGGCACGATCGACCAGTTCACCACGGCCTGAACCCCCGCGTTGCTCTTTACTTTGGTAAGGACGTCGCTCAGATCCGTCGCCTGCCGGTCATACACCTCATCCGCCGCTATCTCGATGCCCTCCGCCTTGGCCATGTCCTCCAACTGCTTCTTGCCCGCCGCCCCAAAACCGTCGTTGCTGCTCAAAACGGCGATCTTGCGAATCCCTTTCTCCTTCATGGTCCGATAAATCCAAGTCACCGCCTGGCTGTCCTTCTGCGGGACCTTGAAGACGTATTTGGCCACTGGATTGACAATGACCTCCGCCGCCGCGCACGAGATCAGTATCATCTTGTTCTCCTCGCACAGGGCCTTAATTTGCATGGTCTCCCCGCTCGTGGACGGTCCGATGATGGCCAGCACCTTGTCTTCTTCAATCAGTTGCTTGGCGAACGACACCGCCTTCTCCGGGCTGCCGGCGGTGTCCTTGAGCACCAGTTCCAGTTTCCGGCCGCCTACCCCGCCCGAGGCATTAATCTTCTCGACCAGCATGCGCGCCGTCTTGGCCTCTGGCGCCCCCAAAAAGGACGCCGGCCCGGTCACCGAGAAAAGGGCGCCGATCTTGACCGGCTTGGCTTGGTTGGCGGCAGAAGCCGTTTGGAAAGCCGACAAGACGCCGAGCAAAGAAGCTGCGGCGAAACGATGGAGAGTTGTTGTCATAAACCCTCATTTGACCACAGGCCGGAGCACCAGGTTGCGGTACTCGATGCCCGTGTGGTCGCCTTGCAGGTAGATTGGGCCGGGACGGTTCACGTCCGACCACAACGCGCCGCCGGTGCAGCCCAGGATCGGCTGATTATCGATGATGCGCGTGCCGTTCAGGATGACCGTCGCATGCCGGTCCACCAGCGTAATATCCATCGTCTGCCACTCGCCGGGAGGTTTCTCGGCCGCCGCCGTCGGCTTGATGCGGCTATAGACGGCGCCCATGTTGTGCGGGTCCAGAGGGCGGCCGTAAGTGTCCGCCACCTGGACTTCGTAGATGCCGCGCAGGTACACGCCGCTGTTTCCGCCCTTGGCGACCCGGGTCTCCAGGGTGATATTGAAGTCCTCGAATTCCCGGTCCGTGCGCAGGTTGCCATAGTTCTTGTGCGGCTTGCCTTCCTCCTGGACCACCTCGTTGACCAGGAGACCGTCTTTGACGCTCCAGCCATTGACCGCGTTGGGGTCAGTCAACCGCCATCCCTCGAGGTCCTTGCCGTTGAAAAGCTTGATCGGTTCGCCGAATTTCACATTCGCCAGGTCCGGCGCCGGCGGCACCGGGGCCATCCGTTTGCCCGAGAAAGTGCTCTTGTCTTCGCCCTGGCCGTTCTCGCGCGGCGTGACGCTGGCCAGTTGCATCGTGTCCCCATCCACCGTAGCCGTGATGGTTTCCACCAGGGTCTTTCTCACCCGTTTGCCGGCTTCGCGGCGCTGGATGTTGTGGTTGCGCGTCACCACCAGCTTGCCATCCTCCACCTTGGCCGATGCGGTAGGTTCCACACTGCCCCACCCCCAGAGCATCGCGGCCTTCAAGCCCCCGCCGGCTTCCTCGACCCCCAGCCAGCCCGGAGCACCGCCCGGCAGCGTGAGCGCCCAACCGCCTAGAAATGGATTGTCCGCAGCCACCGCCCCACCCAGTGCCGCGCTCAGGAACAGAATGCCAACATTAATTCGCAAGAAATTACGCATAAGCTTGCCGCCGTTATGCTCCCCCGCGCCCCGCAGCGCAAGCAGATTCTTGCGCTTGATCGTGTTTCGTTCTCTCTTGACACCGCCCGCGCTGGGACCATGCTCTGGCCATGAATTCAGCTAATTTACACCGCGTTGCTCCTTGTGGCCAGGGCGCGGGCGCCTCCGTGTCCCGGCGCGCGTTCATTCAGTCCATTGGACTGGGCGCCGGCGCCCTGGGATTCCATCAGTCCGCCTTTTCGCAGGAGAAACCGATCCAGGGATTCGAAAAGGCCCCCGAGGACCCAATGGCCTCAAAAGGCTGGCAACCCGTTTCAGATCGCAAAGTTCGCGTTGGAATTGCCGGCTATGGGGTCTGCAAGTTCGGGGCGGAGTTCGGCTTCCAACACCACCCGAATGTCGACGTGGTGGCGGTGAGCGATCTTTTTCCCGATCGTTGCGCCGAGTTGGCCCGAGTGTGCGGTTGCAGCAAGTCTTTCCCGTCTCTCGAGGAAATGGTCAAAGACGACCGCATCGAGGCGGTATTCGTTGCTACGGACGCCCCCAGCCATGCGCGGCATTGCATCGAGGTCTTGAAGCATGGCAAGCACGTCGCCTCGGCTGTGCCTGCCGTCTTCGGTTCCCCTGAGGACGCGCACAGGCTCTACGAGGCGGTCAAGGCCAGCGGCCGCAAGTACATGATGTTCGAGACCTCGTGCTTCCATGAAGACCTCCACGCCATGCGCGAGATCTATCGGGCCGGCGGCTTGGGCAAGCTCCTCTATTCCGAGGGCGAGTATTTTCATTACATGGAACAGCCGATCCCCTCTTACAAGGACTGGCGCGTTGGCCTGCCGCCGCAGTGGTATCCAACCCATTCGAATGCCTATTATGTGGGTGTAACGGGCGGCAGTTTCACCGAGGTGAGTTGCCTGGGCATGCCC
>Ga0181533_1002624_pt1 | contig 20735 bp, 17 predicted proteins | sample PEATcosm2014_Bin_45_FD_119772 | JGI IMG/M metagenome (GOLD analysis project Ga0181533, IMG submission 119772) | Peatland microbial communities from MTU Mesocosm Facility, Houghton, MI, USA - PEATcosm2014_Bin11_60_metaG | ecosystem: Environmental > Terrestrial > Soil > Wetlands > Peat | place...
GCCTGTGAGACCGACGGCATCGAGAATCGCGGTGAGCATGTCGATGATTTCGGCATCGCGCACCGGCAGCTCGCTGCCCGACGAAGGCGGTCCGATGACCTCGGCGTCAATCTGGAAAAACTGGCGGTAGCGGCCTTTCTGCGGGCGCTCGCGACGAAACATCGGCCCGATCATGTAGAGCTTCTGCAACAGACCCGTGCGGTTCAGATCGTGCTCGATGTAGGCGCGAACAATGCCTGAAGTCGCTTCCGGACGCAGGGTCAAGGACTGCGGCTTCTCGCTGGCGGCACGGGCGCGGTCTTCCCAGGTGAACATCTCCTTGGAGACGATGTCGGTCTCTTCACCGACGCCGCGGGCGAATAGCTCTGTGCTTTCGAAGACGGGGGTGCGGATTTCGCGGAAGTTGTAGTTGCGGAAGACCTCGCGCACACGGGCCTCGACAAAGTTCCACAGATCGGTGTCGGGAGGCAGGAGATCGCGAGTACCGCGAACGGCTTTGATCATTTCGATTCAGTTCTCAGTGTCAGTTTGGGTCTAGCCGAAGTTCGTCTCCCACCTTAGCGTCGAACTGCGCGACGCGGAAGGTGGGGCACCCTCGGCAAAATATGATCTTAACAGGCGGGAGAAGAGTGGAGCCCTTTGTTTGTGCGGACTGCGTGCCGAAGCGAATGGACTGGGGGTACGGATCAGAAAAACCTAGAAAGCGCGGATCAGTAAAGTTGGATGGGACCCTTCGCTACGCTCAGGATGACACGATTGATATTGCTGTGGCGTCGCTTCCCGTACCCCAGCAAGCAACCACCCCACTCTAGCCAACAGCGGGCTAGAATGGGCCACCCGACCGCACAGGATGACATTCTGGGGTGAGGGCTGGTTAACGTGCCTTGGTGGCCGCGAGTTCTTGCAGGTACTTCTCGCGAAGGCCGAAGTAGTTGCGTGCGTTCCAGAGAATTCTTTCGCGGTCCTTGTCATTGATAGCACGGCGGAACTTGCCCGGCGAACCCATCCACAGCGAACCCGGCTCGACAACCGCATTCTCCGGGATCAGGGTACCGGCGGCAAGGATCGAGTCGTGACCAACGCGGGCGCCGTTCAGAACGATGGCGCCAATCCCAATCACGCAGCGATCTTCGATGGTGCAGCCGTGCAGCGTGACACTATGCCCGACCGAGACCCATTCGCCGAGTTCGACGCGGTACAGGTCAGTCTGTCCATGCAGAACCGAGCAGTCCTGAATATTGCTGTTGGCGCCAACGCGAATCGAATTGACGTCGCCGCGCAGCACGGCGCACGGCCAGACACTGACGTTCTCGGCCAGCACCACGTCGCCAATCACCTGGGCCGATTCGTCCACGTAGCAGGACGGCGGAATGGTTGGCGTGATTCCTCTGTAGGAACGGATCATCGTGCTCTCTCCTTCCCACATCTCTCCTTCCCACATCTGCTAACGGCGGCAGATATGGGGCACCACCGGCACCACTGGCTCTCTCCTTCCCACATCTGCTAACGGCAGCAGATATGGGGCACCAACCTCTCTCCTTCCCACATCTGCTAACGGCAGCAGATGTGGGGCACCAACGGCCGTAGCGAGGACCCGGATCAGTCGTCAATCCGAGGCGGGTTCGGTTGCCAGCGCCGCAACCGGCTCCGGCTCCTGCGCAGTGCACGGCGGAACGTGCTTGGCCCCGGTGACGAGTATGACGCTGACTACGACAATCACGCTTCCGGCAAGAATATAGGGTGTGATTCGCTCGTGGAGCACGAGCCATCCCAGGAAAACGGCGACAAGCGGATTCACGTAAGCATAGGTCGCGACCTTGGAGGTCGAAACGTTATGCAGAAGCCAGACATAGGCGGTAAAGCCGATCCAAGATCCGGCTACGATCAGGTAGCCGATGGCAAAGACAGCCGGACGCGTCCAGTGTGCCGCCTTGAAGCTGCCCAGCAACAGGCCGACAAGACCATTCACGAGCCCCGCCATCAGCATTTGCCAGGCGCTGGCGCTATAGACATCCACTGCCAAATGCCATCGTTTGGAAATAATCGACCCGCTAGCCCAACTGATGCTGGAGATCAAAATCAAGCCGGCTCCAATCAGTTCGCGGCGGCCGAGGTGCAAACCGGCGCTCAGAGCGGGCCACATCAGTACAACTACGCCGCACAGCCCGAACAAGATTCCCACCAGGCCGCGCCTGCCGATGCGTTCGCCGCGGCTGCTAAGGCGCTCCAGAAGAAGGAACCAGAGCGGGGTGATGGCAAGCAGCAGAGACGCCAGGCCAGTCGGGATATAGGTTTCAGAGATACCCAGCAAAACGTTGCTGATGCTCAACAACACAACGCCGAGGAGGGTCAGTCGCAGAAATTCATGCAGGCTCAGCCGAACGCGCCTGCCGCGAAGCGCACACCAAAGCAGCAGGGCGGCGCCCGCGATGGAGAATCGCGTAGCCCCCATCACCACGGACGGCACATGCTCCACGGCAATTCCTATGCCCAGGTAAGTCGATCCCCAGAAGACATAGACCAGTGCGAACGCAATGATGACCTGCAACCGAAATCTGCGATTTCCCTGAGGCATGGATAGGCGAACCGTACTGCTAGCTTACCAGAGGCTTGCTGGATTCCGCACTCACCGCGACGCGATCCAACGGGGTGGGTTGAAGGATTGGCCGCTGCCAGAGGCTTGCTGGATTCCGCACTCACCGCGAGGGAGGCGCCGGTGGACCGGTCGCGCCGCTGGCGTGCAACTTGCGGCCAGTGGTCAGGATGTAATGAAATGCCGACAGGCAGGTGAGGATCAACGTGGCAACCAGAAAGCCCCGGCGTGCGGCGCCAATCCACGGCGCGGGATTTATGCGCCACAACAGCACAAAGAAGATGGCGCCGATTTGCGCCGCCGTATTCAACTTGCCGAAGATGCTGGGCCTGAAATCGCGAATATTGGTGGTTATGTACAGCACAGCCGTAATCAGCATGATGGAAATGTCGCGGCTGAACACCAGTACGGTGTATTTCCAGGGGATTTGTTTAGTGAACGACAAAACCAGAAATGCCGAACTGAGCAGCAGCTTGTCGGCAATCGGGTCCAGGTACTGGCCCAGGATCGACTGCTGATTCAGCCAGCGCGCCAACAGGCCGTCAAGGGCATCGCTAAATCCGGCGAGCACGAAGAGCAGGAGCGCCGATTTGAAATTACGATCCAGAATATTGATGACCACGAAGGGAACGAAGATAAGCCGTAAGAGCGTGATCTGATTGGGCGCGGTCCAGAACTGGGATCTCACGGCCGCACCTCATCCGCCGGGGCGCGGAAAACCGTTTCCGGATCGGCGCCCGTCTCTTGCCGAAAACGCTCCAGCAGCGAGGGCACAGGCCCGCCGGAGCGCTCTAGCTCTACAGACTGGACGCGATGCATCGGAAAGAAGATCGTGACCGGGACAGCCGCTTCGCCGTTCCGTAATTGGCGGACAAAATCGTCGAAAGAATCGAGCAGAACTCCGCAAAGCACCATGCCGCGCAGGTCGAGGTCAAGCAGACGGCCCCAGAATTTTTCGCGCGGGCCGCTGAGCGTGGCCAATACGAACGCCGACGGCGGAAATCCCTTCGCTAGTGACAGAGCGTCCAAAATTTGCCTTCCAGAGTGCAAGCGCCATTCTACAAGCTGAGTTGCACATATCAGAAGGGCACCAATTGGCCGGGCGAGTGCTTTTTCCCACGTCAGCCCAAAGTTCACCCCAGCGAGCAACTACCCCGCGTCAGTCCAAAAGCGGGGCGGGACGTGGGGCACCCATCCGCGCGACGGCAGCGATGCCTACAGCCGATTGATCAGAGTGCCGACATAGGCCGCACCAAAGCCATTGTCGATGTTAACCACCGAGACGTTCGAGGCACAGGAGTTCAGCATTGCCAGCAAAGCCGTAAGTCCGCCAAAAGAGGCACCGTAGCCGACACTGGTGGGAACGGCGATGACGGGAACTCCGACCAGGCCGCCGACGACGCTGGGCAGCGCACCCTCCATGCCGGCGCAGACAATGAGCACGCGAGCATGCTGCAAAGACTCGCGGTGGGTGAGCAGGCGATGCAGGCCGGCGACTCCGACATCGTAGATGCGCTCAACGCAATTCCCCATGATTTCGGCGGTCACGGCGGCTTCTTCGGCAACGGGTGTGTCGCTGGTGCCGGCGGATACAATGACGATCGTGCCCTTCCCCGGCAGGTTGTGGTTTTGCCTGAGCACAAGGGTGCGGGCCAATTGATTGTGCGATGTTTCGGGAATCTGCTCCTGAACGGCTGCGACCTGCTCAGGCGAAACCCGCGTGGCAAGCACGTTGTTGTTGCCCCGCGAAGCAAGACGGCAGAAAATCTCGGAAAATTGCGCCGCCGATTTGCCGGGACCAAAAATCACTTCCGGCATTCCCGAGCGCAGAGCACGATGATGGTCGATCTTGGCAAATCCGAGGTCCTCAAAAGGGAGGCCCTTGAGTTGCTCCAGCGCGTCGTCGGGAGAGGTCTGGCCTGAGCGAATTTGTTCTAGCAGCTCTCTAAGACTGTCGACATTCACTGTTTCAATTTATCATTCCGTGCGCCCGGATGCTCAAGGACGCCGCATTTCCGGGCAGGCCAGGAAAAACGGCGTTTACCGCCAGCGCTCAAGGCAACGGCGATAGCTCTCATATTTTTCCAGCGGAGTCGCGTTGAAGACACAGAAAACATCGTCGCTGACCCGCACGGCCTTGACCCGGGCTCCGGGCTCTCCCTCGGCCTTCCAGTAGAGAGAATCGACGTTTTGCAGCAAGGTCAGGACGCGAGTCTCCGGCAGCTTGCGCTTTACCGCCGCCGGGAGGTGCTGCGGAGCCATGTGGCTTTCTCCAAAGAGCACGACGAGGCGGCCATCCGGCACCTCGCGGGCAATCGTCGCAATCCGCTCCGCCGCGAGTTCATCGCGCAGGGCGACGCGGCGGAGGTCGCCACGCGGTGCGGCATCGAGGCCGTACAGGCGGGCTCCGCGCCGGCGGGCAGCGGTGAGCAGGTGTAAGAACGGGTTCCAGTCGAATCCCCAGTCCAAGTCGAAGCGAATGCGGCTGCGCAACTCGCGTTCGGCTATCTGGCCGTTGCGCCATTCATCCAAGACGCGCTGATCGCGGGCATAAATCGCCTCCAGGGCCAAAACCAGCGGCCGCTGCGGCGCAGCCGAAAGCTGCTCAATCAAGCTTGCCGTGTAGTGCTGCGAAGCCGGCAGGGCATGATAGTCGGCCACCAGCAAAACGTCGGCCTGAAGCAGCTCATCCAGCAAGCCGGAGCAGGAAAGCCGCGAACGATAGGTCTGGAAGGCTTCGGCGAATACACGGATGTATTTGCCCCCGCTATGGGGGTCAGCGGCCCTGACTTCCCGCTCGACTTGCGAAATAGCGTAAAGCTGCGCCGCGCTTCTCTGCTGGCGCAAATGCGAAGAGGTTCCCACTGTTAGTTAGTTTGATGATCGCAAGTGCCAATTCGGAGCGGCAAAACCGGACGGCTGCGAGATCCTGGTTCCGCTGTCCGGATTGAGAAATCTCGGAATTCCTTGTTGCCGATTTTGACAACCTCGACGGGCCGCGCTAGCATGGGCCTAACACTGGAAAGGAGGTGGTCCGATGCAAAAAAGTTCCGACTGTAGCATACATCTGACTAGTGAGGTGGCTGAGGCTTAGGGCGGTTTCGCTCTAACTGAAGCAGTTTCCGGGCCAGCGTATCCGGCAGCTAACAACGTTGTTGGAGATACCTGACGCGGAATTGGTACTCGCCAGATTCCCGTTGTTGTTTGCGTGTGGGAAGGGAGTCTGTCGCAGGGTCGAAAGGTTCGGTTCTGGTGCATTGGGTCACCGGGACCGGAGCTGAGAGCGCGACCTGCCTCAGGCCAAACCAAACAGCTAACCGGCGCCCCACCAGCTACAGGGTGGGGCGTGTTGTTTGTGGCGATTTCAGAATGAGTCGTTCGTTGAGAAAACTACTCCCAGGTTAGCGCCGAACAGCCGAAGGAGCTTTTCGCTACAGGCGGTATGGCCAGCCAGGCTGCGCGTATTGTCTCAAAGGAGCTTCTTGGCGGCGCGGAACCTGGGGCACCCACCGGGCAAGTTTGCAACAACTAAAAGACCCCACCCTAGTCGCAAAAGAGGCGACTAGAATGGGGCACCCGCAGTTCTTCTTCTTAATACACAAACGCTACATGCCCGGCATTTTCATGCCCGCCATGCGCCGGGCGAAATTCGGCTTCGACATGCTCTTGAACATCTTGCGCATTTGGACGTACTGGCGGAGCAGGTTGTTGACCTCCTGCACGGTTGTGCCCGAGCCGCGCGCGATGCGCTTGCGGCGCGAGCCGTTGATGACTTCGTGGTGCTCGCGCTCATGGGCGGTCATGGAGTTGATGATCGCCTCGACGCGCACGATTTGCCCCTCGTCCACCTTATCCGCCACCTGGTGCATGTTGGCCAGCGGCCCAATCTTGGGAAGCTTGCTGACAATCGACTGCAGAGATCCCATCTTCTTGACCTGCAGAAGCTGATCGCGAAAGTCCGCCAGCGAGAAGCCGCCGCCGCTGAGAGCTTTGGTGGCAAACTCTTCCGACTTCTTCTTGTCGATCTTGTCTTCGGCCTGCTCGATGAGCGAGAGAATGTCGCCCATGCCGAGAATGCGGCCCACGATTCGATCGGGATGAAAGGGCTCGATGGCATCGTACTTTTCGCCGACGCCGAGGAACTTGATGGGCTGCCCGGTGACTTTGCGAATGGACAAAGCGGCGCCACCGCGGGCATCGCCGTCCATCTTGGTGAGCACGACGCCGGTAAGCGAGAGCTTGTCGTGGAACTCCTTGGCGGAGTTGACGGCATCCTGGCCGGTCATGGAATCGGCTATGAAGAGGATTTCCTGCGGATTCAGCAGCCGTTTCAACGACTGCATCTCTTCCATCAACTGCTCGTCGATGTGCAGACGGCCGGCGGTGTCGACAATGAGCACGTCGCAGCCGTTGTTGATGGCTTCGCGGCGCGCTTCTTTCGCCAGGCGCTCGACCGAGGCGGTATTGGGTTCCGCCACCGCTCCTTCATAAATCAGGGCGCTGACGGCCTTGGCCACGATCTTCAACTGCTCGCGCGCGGCGGGCCGATAGACGTCGACCGAGACCAGCATGGGGCGGCGGCCGTTCTTTTTGAGCCATGATGCGAGCTTGCCGGAAGTGGTGGTTTTGCCCGAGCCCTGCAGGCCGGCCATGAGTATGACCGAGGGCGGCTGCGAGGCGAACTTGAGCTTGGCCGTATCGTGTCCAAGCAATTCGATGAGTTCGTCGCGAACGATCTTCACGACCTGCTCGGCCGGCGACAGAGCGGTCATGACTTCCTGGCCGACCGCCTTCTCGCGAATGTGGTCGATCAATTCCTTGACGACCTTGAAGTTGACATCGGCCTCAAGCAGCGCCAGGCGGATTTCACGCAGGGCTTCGCCGATGTTCTCCTCGCTCAGTTTGCCTTGGCCGCGGAGATTCTTGAAGGCGCGTTGCAGTTTGTCGGTAAGGTTATCGAACATAGGGATGCTCTAGGATTCCCAATAAGATTTTAGCAGTCCTCGAAGGCGGGGGCAGGGCTGGAATAGTTCCCTGTAGGCATATCCCGCCGTAAACTCAATTGTCGTGGCGAGCGAAGTCGAGCCACCTTTTGTTTCTGCTGCCAAAACAAAGGGTGGCTCCGCTCCGCTTCGCTCCGGTCGCCATGACATCCTCTTGGGAATTTGGACACACCAACAAGAGGGACTGCGGCTAGTCGGCGGCCTTGTTGCCTTGAGCGCCAGTCACTTGGGAGGGGCGCGCTTTCGCCCCTATGCCGGTGAACACTTTGGCCGCGGCGAGAACCGTATTGGCGTGAATGGCAACGGTATCCTCCAACTTCTCGGCATATCCGCCGGCGTAGGTGACCATCACCGGCACGCCCCAGTCGCGAGCAAAGCTGAGGACCATTTCGTCCCGCTGCTGAAGACCTTCGATGGTGAGGCCCAAGCCCCCAAGCTGATCGCGGCAATAGGGATCGGCGCCGGCAACATAGGAGATCAGCTCCGGCTCAAACAGCCGGCGCGCCGAGATCAGCGCTCTTTCAAGCCAGTACAGATACTCGCTGTCGGTGACTCCATCGGGCAAGTTGATGTCCATCGAGGACGCCGGTTTCCAGACGGGGTAGTTGTTCAACTGGTGCAGGGATATGGTGAACACGTCGCCCGCGTGGCCCTGAACCATAGTCTCGGAAGCAGGCGGCGGAGCCGTGTAGGAAGCGGACCAACCTGCAGGAAGCGGAAATGGCTCGGCATGTCCGCCAAAAATAACCGCCGTGCCGTTGCCCTGGTGGACATCGCAATCGACGGTCATGGCGCGCTTGATTCGTCCATCCTTCTGCATTTTGCGGATGGCGATGGCGATATCGTTGACGACGCAAAACCCCTCGCCGTGGTCAGGAAAAGCATGGTGGAAGCCGCCGCCGAGGTTTATACTCACGCCGTCCCGAAGCGCCAGGTCAGCCGCGAGAATGGAGCCGCCGGCCATCAGCCAAAACGCCTCGACCAGCAGTTTGCTGTAGGGCACCTCGAGTTCGAGTTCCTCGCGGACCGAGAGAGTCCCGGTTTTCAGCTTCTGCACGTACACAGGGGTGTGTACCAGAAGGATGTCCTCATCGGCGGCGGGCTTGGGCTCGACGAAATCCCACGGGACGGCTGCTCCGAGTTCGAGCAAACGGTCGCGAACAAGCCTATACTTCTGACTTGGAAAGACGTGATGCCCCATGGGGAGCAGATATCGGTCGCTGTAGACGAGCCTGAAAGGCAGCATAGAAGGCAATGCCCTCAACCCCAAAACATCTATTCTCCTATTCTCCGGGAAACCAGCTTCGAAACGCAACTGTTTGCGTCAGAAATGGTTAATACGAGTAGTGGGACTACGGAAATGTTGTCCTCCAGGAGTTTGTAGAGTGATGAAACGAGCAACGTGGATCGCTTTGTTTGTCGGTGTCATCGTCCTCGGCGCGGCAATCGCCGGCGTCGCCGCCTATGAGCATGGCAGGCCCGGGATGGGCATGCACATGCGGTTTGAAAGGATGGCAGTACGCCTCAAGCTGACGTCCGAACAGGAATCGCAGATCAAGGCGGACTTGAAGCAGGCGCGAACCAACGCCAGACCTGATGTCGATTCGATGAGGAACTTGCGCGCCACGCTGGCCAAGCAAATCTTTACGGACCGGCCGGACCAGGCGGCAATTCAGAAGAATGCCGACCAGTTGAAGCAACAGCTCTCGGCAATGATCGATCAATATGTCAAGGCCGGCCTGCAAATCAATGGCGTGCTTACGTCCGATCAGCGTGTCGAGGTGCAGAAGATCATAACCGAGCATCAGCAACTGGCAGAGCGGCGGCGGGCAAGGCAGCAGCACAGGATGCATCCGTCTGGCGGGCAGCCATCCGCGACCCCGGATAAGCCGTCGCACGAGTAGGACAGCGCGGAAGAACTACCCCACGTTAGCCAAAAGCGGGCGACCGTGGGGCACCAACCAACTGCCCCACTCAAGCCAACAGATGGCTTGAATGGGCCACCCAACAGAATGAGTTGGGCCTCAGAGCCGCCGATGAAAATCATCAGGCGGCTTTGCCGTCTTTGCTCTCGTTGGCCAATTGTGCTTCTCGCGCCGCACTGCGCGGCCGCTCGAAGGTGCACTCCCGTGGCTCCTTATCGTTTCTCAGCCCGAGGAAGACCGGCGCCCGCATCTTGATCGCCCCGCTTTGGCCTTCGTGCGTCCATTCGGTGAACTTGATCCGCGCCACCAACTCAGGCCGCACGAAGTGCACGGTACGGGTCGCTTCGACGCCGTTGGCAAAGGGATTTTTCGCGGTCTTGCGGGCCGCCAGCAGCTTCCAGACCTGCTGCTGCGTGCCGGCATTGAAGCCACTGCCAGCCTGTCCGACGTGGATCAGCCGGCCGCCTTCGTAGAGCCCAAGCACAAGCGAGCCGAAGTGCTCGCGTGAACCGCGCGGATCTGTGTAGCCGCCGATTACGCATTCCTGCTCATGCGTGAGTTTTATCTTGAGCCAATCGCGCGAACGCTTGGTCAGGTAGCAGGACGAACTTCGCTTGGCGATGATTCCTTCCAACTGGCGCTCGCGGGCCGCACGGTAGAGTTGAATTCCGTCGTCGAAATGTTCGGAATAACGCACCCACTGGTTTTCCGCGAGAACTTCACGCAGCAGATGTTTGCGGGTTTTCAAAGCGACGCGGAAGAGGCTGTAGCCGTCCAGGTAAAGCAGGTCGAAGACATAATAAAGGATGGGAATATCGCTGCGGCTGACGCGCAGGCGGCGTCCGCCGGAGCCGGTTCCGGTGCGCTGCTGCATCAGGCTGAAGCTGGAGCGGCCTTGCTCGTCGAGGGCGACGATTTCTCCATCGAGAATTGCGCTCTTGGCGCGCACGCAGCGTGGAATGACCGACAGCTCCGGATAGGCGCCGGTGAGATCGTTCTGATTGCGTGAAAGCAGGCGGACTTTCTTCACCCCAGCAACGGCAACAGCGGCCGTCGCTGGGGACCCCGGTGCCTGCTCGACGAAGGCGAGCGCGCGAAAGCCATCCCACTTTACCTCGTACAGCCACTCAGGGCTGTTGAACGGACCATCCACAAGGGTCGCCAGCATGGGACGAATCGAGCCCGGCATGGGCTCGCGAACGGCTCCCGGCAACGAACTCAGGCGGTAGTCTGCCGGCTCGCTCTCTTTCTTGCCCGAAGATTTCTTGGCTGAAGATTTTGAGGCTGTCTGGTTTTTGCCCGCAGATTTTCTCGCAGATTTTGAGGCTGTCTGGCTGGTTGGCGTCGAGCTCTGCCTGGGCTTCGCAGGCTTGCCGGCCGGCCGTTTTTGCCGCACGCCGCGAGACGGGGCATCAACCGGGGCCTGTTGCCGGTCATGAGCGGCAATCGAGGAAGCGAGCCATGCATTCTTTCCGGCTCGGGCAGCGGGGCGGCTGCTCTTCCACTCGGCGCTGGCGGCGTCGCCTGCGATCTCGTCAAGCGAACGGCCAGTCAGGACCGAACCGTCAAACTTGTCGATGTCATAACCGGCGGCGGCAGTGGAATCGCGATGCTTGATGAGCAGCCATTCGGTGCCTTTGCTACCGGGCCGGCGCGAGCGCATCTTGGCCAGCACGAATTCACCATTCAGCTTCTTGCCGTAAAGCCGGAACTTGAGATCGCCCTTTTCCAGCATGGCGGCCGCCAGCGCATCGGCTTGGGCGGCTGTGGCAGGCGGCTTGACACCGGGGGGCGGCGAGGGTTCCCAAGTTCCCTTATCCCACACCATCACGACGCCCGCGCCGTAATTGCCCTGCGGGATGGTGCCCTCAAAATCGATGTACTCGACCGGGTGATCCTCCACCTGCATGGCAAGCCGTTTGTCGGCGGGATCAAGCGACGGCCCCTTGGGAACGGCCCAGGACTTCAGCACGCCTTGCATTTCGAGGCGAAAGTCGTAATGCAGATGCGATGCACGATGTTTCTGCACGACGAAGCGATGTTGGGAGCGGCGAGCAAGTTTGGCCGGAGGCTCCGGCGTCTGGTCGAAGTGCCGTTTTCGGTTGTATTCCTCAAGAGCCATAGGCGGTTGGATGCCGTCAAGACGGGCGCGCGCCAGCCGGACAGGTTTAAGTCGGCGTATACTTCATTGTTTTGGTAGAGCTCGTTTCATAAATCGATGCAAGGAAACGGCGAATTCCCTCTGGGGCTAAAGCCCGTATCCTTTTTGTCTCTGGACGGCGCGGCTAAAGCCACGCCCCTTCAAAAAAGTTATTTCTGAAACAAGCTTTAGCGGTGTTCCGGGCTTCTGTACATAACCAATCTCTTGAAAGGACTGCCATATGGAAACGCGAACTGCCGAAAAGCCATTGAGCGAAGCGATCAAGTATCGGCGTGCCACGCCGAGCTTTGACGGCACTCCGGTGCCTGACGGAGACCTGAAGAAGATTCTGCAGGCCGGTCTGGAAGCGCCAAGCGGCTATAACCTGCAACCCTGGAGGTTCGTCGTGGTGCGCGATCCGGAGGCGCGCAAGCGGCTGCGGGCGGCAGCCATGGGTCAGCCGAAGGTGGAGGAAGCTCCGGTGGTGATCGTGGCATGCGGAGATCCGGAAGGCTGGAAGGGCGGCGACATGGAGGAGATGCTGCAACTGGCAGAGTTGAACGAAGGCACCCGGAACGTGATTCGACAGAACTTGAATAATTTTCTGGGAGCGCAGGCCGGAGACAAGGGCGGCGTGGCACCCGATTTCGGCCTGTGGGTGAACCGGCACACGATGATCGCCCTGACCACAATGATGTGGACAGCTGAAACGCTCGGATACGACACCGCTCCCATGGAAGGTTTTTCCGAAGCGGCAGTCAGGCAAACACTCGGCATACCTGACCGCGTGCGGGTCGTTGCCCTGCTGGCCATTGGACATCTGAAGGGCCCGGACAAACCCTACGGTAAACGCTTTGCCATGGAGAGGGTTGTGTTCAATAACAAGTGGGGCAGCGGGTTGAAGCTATGAACGGGTTCAGATGGGTGACGGTAATGGTGTTGCTGGGGTGCTCCATGCTGCTGGCGTCTGCCGCGCCACCGCAAGACAGCACGGGAACGGGGGACGCGCCGCCGAATGCTTTCTCTGCAAATCAGATTGAACAGAAGCTGCTGAACCAGGTCCGCAACGGATTCGAAACCCACAATTCGCGGCGGATGCTCGGCGCTTTTGACCGCGAAGGCATGCCGGGATACTTGGCGTTCCAGGACCAGGTGGAAGCCTTTTTTGCGCAATATGAATCCTTTCGCGCGTCCGTGCGGCTGGAGGGGAGTTCATTCGAGCAGGATAAATTGACGGCCACGGCGATTTTCAAACTGGAGGGGATTCCGCGCTCCGGCGGCCCCGCGATGCGCCGGGAAGCAGAGCTGACTTTTGAATTCAGCCGGAGCGGAAGCGGCTGGAAGATACGTGACGTGAGTCCGCGAAACTTCTTCTCATGACCAATAGCACGACAGGAACAGAAAGCGTAAGGCGCGAGTACCCGGATCGCCCGATTGTGGGCGTGGGAGGCGTGGTCGTACAGAATGGCCGCGTGGTGCTGGTGCGCCGCGCCAAAGCTCCACGCATGGGAGAGTGGTCGATTCCGGGCGGAATGCTGGAGCTGGGCGAGACGTTGCGCGACGGTGTCGCGCGCGAGATCGAAGAGGAAACCGGATTAAGGGTGAAGAGCGAAGAGGTGCTCGACGTCTTCGACAGTATCGTCACGGACGCGGAAGGGAAGACGCAGTACCACTATGTGCTGGTTGACTACCTCTGTTCGGTTACCGGAGGCGAGCTGCGGGCCGCCAGCGATGTGAGCGAGGCGCGATGGGCCACGCTGGAAGAAGCCTTGAGCCTGGTGAAACGGGAAATCACGGTCGGAGTCATCCGCAAAGGACTCGGCACGGCCGGCGATGAGAAGCGCGGCTGAACGCGAGGACGTGCCAAGGCAGTTGCCCGCAGCATAGGCGACGGCAGTCCAAGACAACTACCCCACGTCAGCCCAAAAGATGGGCGGGACGTGGGGCACCCGGCAAGAAACTACCCCAGGTTAGCGCCGAACTGCCGAATGAGCCGTTTGCTACGAATGACGCAGCTCTAACAAACCGCGCGGTGTGTCTCAAAGGAGTGCTCGTCGGCGCGGAACCTGGGGCACGCGACGACCTCTGTCGGACTAAGCCTGAGCGAAAGGGTGCACCACTACCAAGTTGAGCAAAGCCCTGCCCGCGTGTATAGTTTTGCGGTCAATATGAGTACAGCCTGCTGGATGTGAACGGGAGGAAGCCTATGCATCGCAAGACCAAGTCTGTGCTGTTGCTAATGATCTTTCTGATCTCGACTGCGGCGGTTGCCGCGACAAAGCCGGTCGTGGTCTTCATCGCCACGGGCGGGACCATCGCGATGAAGATTGATCCGGTAAAGAAAGCGCCGGTACCGGCGATTTCGGGCGAGGATCTGCTGGCGACAGTCCCTGAAGTGTCTCAGTACGCCACGGTGGAAGTGAAGAACGTTTCCAACGTGCCCTCGGACTATATGGATCCGCCGCGCTGGGTTGCTCTCACCCGCGAGGTGAATACGGCGTTGGGCCGGAGCGAGGTTGCGGGGGTGATTATTTCACACGGAACCGACACTCTCGAAGAGACCGCCTACTGGCTGGATCTTACGGTTGATTCCACTAAACCGGTTGTGCTGATCGGGGCGCAGCGCAATGCTTCCGAATCCGACTTTGACGGCCCTCGTAACCTGCTGAACGCGGTGCGCATCTGTATCGATCCGCAATCGAAGGGCAAGGGCTCGATGCTGGTCATGAACAACCAGATCAACGCGGCGCGCGACGTCACCAAGACGCACACCTCCAGTGTTGAGACCTTCAAGTCGGGCGATTTTGGATTTCTGGGTGAGGTGGACTTCGACCGCATCATTTATTCGCGCTCGCCACTGCGCCGGCAATACGTGCCGCTCAAAGCTGAGACCATGCCGTATGTGGAGATCGTCCCCATGTATGGCGGAGCCGACGGTTACCTGATAAAAGCCGCGGTTGAGCACGGAGCCAAGGGGATCGTGATTCAGGGACTGGGCTGGGGTAATGTGAACCTGCCGATGTTCGGCGTTATTAAGGAAACGATGGCTAAGGGCATTCCGCTTGTGATTACATCGCGCGTGCCCAACGGCCGCGTGCTGCCCAACTACGGTTGGGAGGGCGGCGGTAAGACGTTGGTCGACGCCGGCGCGGTGATGGGAGACGATCTCTCTCCGCAGAAGGCGCGCATCCTGCTGATGCTGCTCCTGCAAAACGGAGTGAAGGGACAAAAAGACTTGCAGGCGGCGTTCAGCCGTTAGAGCGATTCGCGGTAGATTGCATCCAGTAAAGACCCCACCCTAGTCGCAAAGAAGCGACTAAGGATGGGGCACCCGGCGACGACAGTCCAAGAAACTACCCCACGTCAGTCCAAAAGCGGGACGGGACGTGGGGCACCCGGCATGAGACTGAGACATAGTCGACGGAGTTCATCAAAAACCTTGGCAGGCGAACCAGGGGCACCCGGCGGGAACTGCTCTGAAAAGTGCGTTTCCAGCGGGTTCTGCTATCTTGTTGGCGACCACTCAAATTCACAGAAATTTACAGATCAAAATCGAAATCGGGAGGCTTGTTGTGTACGGACTGAAGGGCAAGGTGGCGCTGATAACCGGCGCCGGCGGCATGAAGGGAGTAGGCCGGGCCACGGCGTTGAAGCTGGCGCAAGATGGCGTGGATCTGGTGTTGACGGATGTTCACCGGGAAGCTGATGACCTTCCGGCGGCGGAAGTGCGCTCGGCGTGGCGCGGCATCGACAGCGTGGCGCAGGAAGCGCTGGCCATGAAAGTCCGCTGCCTGCCAGTTCCGTGCGACCTGGGCAGCAGCGAACAGATTCATGACCTGGTTAAGCGGGCAGTGGCGCATTTTGGGCGGATCGACATTCTGGTCAACAATGCCCGGGCCCTCGTCGGTAAAGATAAGGTTCCGATTACGGAGCTCGCCGAAGAGGTGTGGAGCCATGTGCAGACGATCAATATCACGGCCGTGTTTATCCTCACCAAGCTGGTGGCGCGCGAGATGATCCGGCGGGGAGAAGGCGGGCGGATCATCAACATCGGCTCGAACAGCGGCAGGCAGGCGCACGCCATGGCGGCGGCGTACTGCTCCTCCAAGTTCGCGCTTGTCGGATTGACGCAAGCATCCGCGATCGACCTGGCTCGCTACGGGATTACGGTCAATGCGGCTTGCCCTGGGGCGATTAACACCGACCGTCTGAGCTATTGGGAACGGGCGCAGGCGGAAGAAAAAGGGATTCCGCTGGAAGAGTTTCGCGCCAAGATCATCAAGCGAGCAGTGGATGCAACTCCGCTGGGCAGAATCGCCGAGCCGGAGGATGTCGCTAACCTCGTCGCCTTCCTGGCATCCGACGAAGCAAGCTTCATTACCGGGCAGGCCTACAACGTGAACGGAGGATTGCTGTTTCACTAGAGGGGTGTCGGCAACAGAACACAAACAACAAAAGGTGGCTCGTCCACCCCAACGTGCGCAACTACGGCGCATGTTGGGGCCCCCGGCTCGACTTCGCTCGCCATGACAGTCTGAGTGTTGGAACGGAACTACCCCACGTTAGCCAAAAGCGGGCGAACGTGGGGCACCCGCAGGTTATCGGATTGTGGTTTCTCTCAGGCGTTCTGTCCGATGGCTTTCCTGAGCGGGATACGCAGGGCGAAGATGGCGAGTCCCGCCGCGACACCGAGCATCGCCAACGACAAGAAGAACGACTGTCGCGACATCTTTTCGTAATAAGTGCCCAGGTATCCGGAGAGGAAGTTGCCGAAGAAACTGGAGAGAAACCACATTCCCATGAGCATGCTCACCAGTCGGGCAGGAGCGGCTTTGGTCACCAGCGAGAGGCCTATCGGCGAAAGATAGAGTTCTCCCACGGTGTAAATAAAGGTGCTGCCGATGAGCCAGAGGAAGCTGATCCTTTGGTCGGCACGGAGTCCGGTTGTAATGTACATGAGAGGCAGGAAGGACACCCCCAGCAAGCCGCAGCCCATGGCCATTTTGGTGACGCTCGCCGGTTCCTTGCCGCGGGCCGATTGCCAGCCCCAGAAAAGGTTCAGCAGCGGCGTAAACAGGAAGATGAACATCGGATTGACCGCCTGAAACCAGGTCGAGGGCATCTCCCAGCCGAAGATATGCCAATCGGTGTTTCTGTCGGCGAACAATTGAATGGTGTTGCCCTGCTGCTCGTAGACGCCCCAGAAAACAATATTCAGCATGCAGAGAACGACCAGCCCGACAATTGCCTTCCACTGGGCGGGCGTGAGCTTGGCGTGCTCGGTGTGCGTCTGCCGGGCGCGCGCCAGTTGATCCGGCACCAGGTATCTTTGCCCCCAGAGGTAGAGCCCCAGCCCGGCCACCATGCCGAAGCCGGCGGCGGTGAAGCCGTAGTGCCAGCCGAAGCGCTGCCCCAGCGTTCCGCAAACCAGCGGCGAAAAGAACGCGCCCAGGTTAATGCCCATGTAGAAGATGGTGAAGGCGCGGTCGCGGCGTGGATCGCCCGGCGGATAAAGGCTGCCGACCTGGGTGGAGATGTTGGGCTTGAAGCAGCCGTTTCCCAGGATGAGGAAACACAGCGCGACCAGGAACATCGACTCGATCGCCATCAGGAAGTGTCCGATCGCCATCAGCACTCCGCCGATGACCACGGTCTTGCGCTGTCCGAGCAGCCGGTCCGCCAGCATCCCTCCGAAGAACGGCGTGAGATAGACAAACCCGGTGTAGAGTCCGTAGATCTGGGACGAGAGCGGCTGCACTGTCATAGGCCCGAAGGCGGACTCGATGGCGTGCCGCAGCGGAGCGAATCCGAAAACGTACGAGTTGCCGGTTTCGGTGCGGCGGATCAGGTAGTCGGCCATATAAAGAACGAGCAGCGCCCGCATGCCGTAGTAGGAGAAACGCTCCCACATTTCGGTGAAAAACAGCACAAACAAACCTACCGGATGACCCAGGATCGTTCTTTGCGTGCGGACGGGCGGCAAAGCGCCAGCCGCATTGCTCTCAACACCGGTCGCATTCGTATCGCTCACAGGCCTCTCCTCAGCCAAAGCGCTTTTAGTATAGATGTATGGATCAGTGATCGGTGTTCGTATGATAGACGTGACGGCGTCCACTGGACGCGAACGCGTTCGACACGTATAAGGTTGAGGCACGAAATGAACTACCAGACACTTACGCTCGCCGAACAGGGTGGAATTGCCCTCCTGACTTTCAATCGCCCCGCCAAACGCAATGCGATCAGCTACGAACTTATCGATGAGTTGCTCGCGGCGCTGGAGGAGTTGCAGAGCGGGCCCACCAGGGTTTTGCTGCTCACGGGAGCCGGGAACTCCTTCTGCTCAGGTATGGATCTGGAAAACCTGAAAGCGATTACCGGCCGCACCGCGGCGGAAAACCGGAGGGATTCGGAAACCATGGCGCGCCTCTTCCGCTCGATTTATGAGTTTCCGAGGCCGACGATCGCGGCCGTGAACGGTCCGGCGGTGGCGGGCGGGTGCGGCATCGCGACGTTGTGCGACTTCACCATCGCGTCGACCGAGGCGAAGTTCGGATACACGGAGGTGCGAATCGGGTTCGTGCCGGCGCTCGTCTCGGCATGGCTGGTTCGCCAGATTGGAGAGAAGGCGGCACGAGACCTGCTGCTTACCGGACGCATCATTTCCGCCGGCGAAGCCTTGCGCATCGGTTTGATCACCGAAACCGTCGAACCCGCCCGGCTGCTGGAGCGGGCGCACGAAGTTGCGTTGCAGTTATTGAAGAATAGCCCGGCTTCGCTTGCGGCCACAAAAAGATTGCTGAACAGCTACTCCGGGCGCGATCTGGAGTGGCAGCTCGAAGCCGCCATCGAGGCCAATGCAGCCATCCGCGCGACGGAGGATTTCCGCGAGGGGATCAGCTCGTTTCTGGAAAAGCGCGAACCCAAGTGGACCGGGGGGTAGTGTCCCGAAAGCTTGTGACAAAACTTAGGGTGTCATGCTGAGCGTAGCGAAGCATCCCTGGAAACTGTCCCACCCCGCGCCGTGCAGGGATTCTTCGCTCCCGGCGGTCGCTCAGAATGACACAGGGTTATTACGCGAATTTCCGGAATAGGACACCGCAGCCTGATAATCTGAGGACAATACGACGGCATGTGATAGGCGTCACAGCCCCAGCGGCAGCACATCGTTATAGTCGCGCCCATCACGCCCGACTCTAATTCATGCAGTTCGTCGCCGCGCATTTGAGATTTGCGCTATAGGAGGTTGTCTATGGCATCGCCAACCACGGGTGTTGAAGGCTTTGGCAAAGCGCCGCAAGCTGACGCGCGAAACCGGCTGGTCAGATGGCTCGTGCCCATCGGGCTCGGAATCATTATTCTGCTCATTCCGCGGCCGGACGGTCTAACGCCCGCGGCATGGCACTACTTTGCGCTGTTTGCGGCGGTGATAGCCGCCTTGATCACCGAACCCATTCCGGGGCCGGCCCTGGGATTCATGGGCGTCAGCGCTGCCGCCGTGCTGGTGCTGGTGGGCAAAACGCCGGCGGAGGCGATGCGGTGGGCGCTCTCGGGCTTCTCCAACGACACGGTCTGGCTGATCTTTGCGGCCACGATGTTTGCGGCAGGCTATGAAGCAACTGGCCTTGGCCGCAGGATTGCTCTGCTGCTGGTGAAGGGTCTTGGGCAAAAGACGCTCGGCCTGGGCTACGCGATTGCGATTGCCGACCTGGTGCTTGCGCCCTTTATGCCCTCGAATACGGCCCGCAGCGGCGGCACGATTTACCCGGTCGTCAAGAACATTCCCGGGCTCTACGATTCGTCTCCCACGAAGAATCCACGCAAGATTGGCGCCTATTTATGCTGGACCGCATTCATGACGACCTGCGTCACCAGTGCCATGTTTCTCACCGGCATGGCGCCTAACCTGTTGGCGTGCGAGCTGGCCAAGAAAATTGCCCATGTCGAAGTTACCTGGACGAGCTGGATGATGGGCTTTCTGCCGACGGGTCTGCTGATGTTTCTGGCGACGCCGCTGCTGGTCTACCTCATCTATCCGCCTGAGATCAAGGAAGGCGGAGAGGTGGCCAAGTGGGCGGGCGCTGAACTCACCGCGATGGGACCCATCTCGCGGCGGGAAATCACGATGGCTTTGCTGGCCGGGTTGGCGCTGGTCGCCTGGATCTTCGGCGCCCGCTGGATCGCGGCGGTAACCGTGGCGCTGGCAGTGATTTCGCTGATGATTCTTACCAAGGTGGTCAGTTGGAACGACATCATGCAGAACAAGCAGGGTTGGAACATTCTGGTATGGTTTGCCACCCTGGTCACCATGGCCGAAGGACTGAGCCAGGTAGGGTTCCTTGTGTGGTTCGCCAAACGCAGCGCGGCTGCTCTGGCGGGCATACCGATGGTGCCGATGATGGTTGCCCTGATCGCACTGTTCTTCTTTGTCCACTATCTGTTCGCCAGCACCTCGGCCCACACCGCGGCAGTTCTACCGGTTTTCCTGGCGGCGATCGTTACGGTCAACGGCCTGCCGGTAAAGCCGGTGACGCTGATGCTTATCTACTCGATTGCCTTGCAGGGCGTGCTGACACCTTACGCGACGGGACCGGCGCCCATCTGGTACAGCGCCGGCTATATCAGCACAAAAGATTTCTGGCGGCTTGGGTTTATCTTCGGTGTGTTCTACCTGAGCATAATTCTTTTGGTCGGCCTGCCTTATGTTCTACGCTTCATGCGGTAGCATGGCACAAGCGGAACCGCTCTAGCAGGCTGCGGAAAAACTTCGTAGCAGTGTCATCCTGAGGTCACGCCGGTTTTGCGCGACCGAAGGATCTGCTTTATCTCCAGCACGCGCAAACAGCAGATCCTTCGCTCCTCCACCCCAGCAACGGCAAAAGTGGCCGTTGCCGGGGACCCCGGCTGCGCTCAGGATGACACCTCGGAGAACAGTTTTTCGGCGGCTGCCAACGCGATCGGCTACCGCATGGCTTCTTCCATGTGCTCCATCAGGGTGAACACCACCGGGCCGTCGGCGGTCACCAGCACGTTTTCTTCCAGCCGGGTCGTCTGCTGCAATCCCGGATGTCCGGCAA
>Ga0181533_1002625_pt1 | contig 20732 bp, 17 predicted proteins | sample PEATcosm2014_Bin_45_FD_119772 | JGI IMG/M metagenome (GOLD analysis project Ga0181533, IMG submission 119772) | Peatland microbial communities from MTU Mesocosm Facility, Houghton, MI, USA - PEATcosm2014_Bin11_60_metaG | ecosystem: Environmental > Terrestrial > Soil > Wetlands > Peat | place...
ACGCCTTCCGCAACCCGCTGCTGGAGCCCCTGGAGGACCAGGCGGTCTTCTCGGTGGGCTCCGCGCGGCTCGCCTTCACCACCGACACCTACGTGGTCTCCCCGCTCTTCTTTCCCGGGGGGGACATCGGCGACCTGGCCGTGAACGGCACCGTCAACGACCTGGCGGTCTCGGGGGCGCGGCCGCTGCACCTCTCCGCAGGGTTCGTCCTCGAGGAGGGGTTCCCGGTCGCCGACCTGCGCCGGATCGTGAGCTCGATGGCCGCCGCCGCGGAGCGGGCGGGAGTCCAGGTGGTGACCGGCGACACCAAGGTGGTGCAGCGCGGCAAGGCCGATTCCTGCTTCATCAACACCGCGGGAATCGGCGTGCTGGAGCGGCCGGTCCGGCTCTCGGTGTCCGGTGCACGGCCCGGCGACGCGGTGATCGTCTCGGGCCCGATCGGGGACCACGGGATCACCATCATGCTGGCGCGCGGTGAGCTGGGCATCGAGTCCGACCTGCGCTCGGACACCGCCCCGCTCACCGAGCTGGTGGGCCTGTTGCTCGACGCCGCGCCGTCGACGCGCTTCATCCGCGACGCGACCCGCGGCGGGGTGGCGACCATCTGCAACGAGCTGGCCCAGGCCTCCGGGGTGGCGGTCATCCTCGACGAGGAGGCGATCCCGGTGCGGCCCGAGGTGCGGGGGGCGGCCGAGATCCTCGGCATCGACCCGCTCTACGTCGCCTGCGAGGGCCGCTTCGTCGCGGTGGTCGGGGGCGACGAGACCGAGGCCGCGGTGGCGGCGCTGCGTTCCCATCCCGAGGGCGCGTCCGCCGCCGTCATCGGCCGGATCGGCGACGACCCGCCCGGGCTGGTGCTGGTCAAGACCGAGTTCGGCGGGATGCGGATCGTCGACATGCTGGTGGGAGACCCGCTGCCGCGCATCTGCTGACCGCCGGGAAACGATCCGTGCGACCCGGCGATGGGGTGACCACCCTCATCCCCCACGGCGCCGGCCGTGCCGGGCTACGATGGCGCCGCCATGAGCGTCATCGACATCGTGATCCTGGTCATCCTGGTGCTGGCCCTGCTTCACGGCCTGCTCAAGGGCCTCTTCCGGCCGCTGATCACCTGGGCCTTCATCCTCGCCGGGGTGGCGATCGGCTTCGGCCATCCCGGGGTCGCCGCGCGCTTCGCCCCCAGCGCCGCCTGGCGGCCGGTGATGGGGCTGGTGGTGGTCATCGTCTTCGCCGTGGTCGGCTTCCTGGCCGCCCGCCTGATCGCCCCCCGCATCTACCGGCTCATCCCCGGCATGGGCGCCCTGGACCGGCTCGGGGGCGCGGTGATCAGCCTGGTCCTCGCCCTGGTCGCGATCTTCATCCTGCTCAGCGGCATGGTCACCCTGGACCGGGCCACCGCGTCCATCGACGGGAGCGGCAACGTCTCCGCCGCGCAGCTCGACAAGATCCAGCAGTTCGTGGCCGGCAACCCGGCGGCGGCGATCGCCCTCGATCCGACGGAGCTGCAGAACCTGAAGAGCTCGCTGGGCTCGTCGCCGACCTCGGACTCCGACATCGGCCAGTTCAACCTGGTCCTGGGGATCCTGCGCAACCTCGACATCCAGATGAAGCAGAGCAAGGTCGCGCCGATCATCTTCAACGCGGGTGAGCGCGTCCCCTTCCTGGGCAACGGGGAGACCTGGCCTACCAGCTGAGCTGGAGCGTCGAGCGGCCACGGTGGCGGGTCGCCCGAAGGCACTGGCCCCCAAGGATCTCAGCCGAGCTAGTAGATGTCCTGGTTGTTCTCCATGCGCCTCTGCCGTTCTTCTCTCCACTGTTCGTGGCGCTCGTCAAATGGAATCGGTTCCCGCGCGAAGGAGAGCAGAGCCTCGAAGAAGTAGGGGCCCGACTGCGCCTCCGAGAGGGTTGAGCAAACCCGGGCTGACTTGGCAACCCCGCGCAGGGACACGCGCGACGAGTGCTCGAGGATGAGCTGCTCCAGGGGCTCCGTGTCGACGATGTCCTGGATGCGCCCCAGGTCATGAAGTAGCGGCTGCTACCGTCCTCGAGCACGACCTCGACTGCCACCACATCGTCCATGCCCCGTCACCTTCCAAAGCAGATTCGACAATCATCACGCGGCAACGGCGCATTATCGCCTCGGCCAGGCCGCGCAAAGTGAAGCTGCGCAACCCACCGGCATCCCGGGGCGTCATCACCGGGCCCTGCGGACCTCTCAGCCGGCTGAGCCCTGCCCTGCCCCGACGATCAGCTCCGCGCTGTCCCGCGCCCCCGCCACCACCGCCTGACCCAGGCTGATGCCGCCGTCGTTGGCCGGGACCCGGGAGTGGGTGAGCACCCGGAAGCCGCCGCTGCGCAGTCCGGTCACGACCCTCTCGGTGAAGACGACGTTCTGGAAGACGCCACCGGAGAGCGCGACGGCGCCAAGGCCCGTCGCCTCGCGGACCCGCCGGCAGGCGGCGACCACGCCGTCGGCCAGGCCGTTGTGGAAGCGGGCCGCCACCCGCGGGGCAGCCACCCCGCCGTGGAGATCCCCGACCACCGCCCGCACCAGTCCGCCGGTGGCGAGCTGGAAGGGCTCCCCGTCCGCGATGGCGACGGGATACGCCGAGGTCTCCGCCGGGTCGGCGAGCTGCTCGAGCTCCGCCGCCGCCTGGCCCTCGTAATTGATCCGATCCCGGACACCGAGGATCGCCGCGACGGCGTCGAAGAGGCGGCCCGCGCTGGTGGTGATCGGGCTGGAGGTCCCCGCCCGCGCCATCGCGACCACGGGCTCCCAGCGCTCGGCGTTGTCGCGCATCACCCCGAGCCCCGCCGGCACATCGCCGCCGAAGGCCGCGTCGAGGTGCGCCGCCGCCATCCTCCACGGCTCCTTGATGGCCATGGCGCCACCCGGCATGCGCACCGGGGCGAGGTGGCCGGCCCGCCGGAACGAGGTGAGGTCGGCGACCAGGATCTCGCCGCCCCACATCGCGCCGTCGGTGCCGTAGCCGAGCCCGTCGAAGGCGACCCCGATCACCGGTCCCGACTCGCCGTTGTCGGCGAGGCAGGCGGCCACGTGGGCGTGGTGGTGCTGGACCGCAACCCGCTCCACACCGTCCAGCTCGAGGGCGTGCTTGGTGGAGAGGTACTCCGGGTGCAGGTCGTGGGCGACCAGCTCGGGACGCACCTCGAAGAGACGCATGAAGTGCTCGATCCCCTCCAGGTAGGAGCGGAGGGTCTCGTAGTTCTCCAGGTCGCCGATGTGGTGGGAGACGAAGGCCCAGCGACCCTTGGCCAGGCAGAAGGTGCTCTTCAGCTCGGCACCGCAGCCGAGCACCGCCCGGCGGAAGGGATGGGCGACCGTCACCGGCTGGGGGACGAACCCCCGCGAGCGGCGCAGCGGGGTCTCCCTCCCGCCGCTGACGCGGATCACCGAGTCGTCGGTGCGCATGTGAATGGGGCGGTCGTGGGTGAGGAAGGCGTCGGCGATCCCGCCCAGGCGGTCGAGCGCCTCGTCGTCCTGGTACGCGATGGGCTCGTCGGAGACGTTGCCGCTGGTCAGGACGAAGGGGACGGTGAGCTCGCGCGCGATCAGATGGTGGAGCGGGCTGTACGGGAGCATCACCCCCAGGAAACGGTTGCCGGGCGCCGCCGAGGGGGCCACCGCGTCGCCGGCCAGCCGGCGCAGGAGCACGATGGGACGGCGCGGGGAGGTGAGGGCACGCGCCTCGGCATCGCCGACCTCGCCGAGCAGACGGGCGGTCGCCAGATCGGCGACCATCAGGGCGAAGGGCTTGTCCTCGCGATGCTTGCGCGCCCGCAGCGCCGCCACGGCGGGCTCCGAGGTGCCCAGGGCGGCGAGGTGGTAGCCGCCCACACCCTTGATCGCCAGCACCCCGCCGGACCGGAGCAGGTCGATCGCCCCGGCCAGGGGTTCCACGGCAATGGGCGCGCCGTCGCGATCGACCAGGCGCAGCGAGGGCCCGCAGGCGGGGCAGCAGACCGGCTGGGCGTGGAAGCGGCGGTCCCGAGGGTCGCTGTACTCTCGCGCGCAGTCGGCGCACATCGCGAAGCCGGCCATGGTGGTGAGCGGCCGGTCATAGGGGACGTCTCGGATGATGGTGAAACGCGGCCCGCAGTCGGTGCAGTTGATGAAGGGATGGCGGAATCGCCGGTCATGGGGATCGAACAGCTCCCGGAGGCAGGCGTCGCAGGTCGCGGTGTCCGGCGAGATCAGCGTCTGATGCTCCCCGCCCGGGTCGCTCGCCACGATGGCGAACCCCCGGCTCCCCGTGGGCTCGAGGGGCGCCGTCTCGATCCGGTCGATCACCGCCAGGGGCGGGGCATCCCTCTCGAGCACGGCGCGAAAGCGGTCGAGGTCGGCCGGGGGCCCCTCCACCTCGATGAAGACGCCGGCCGCGTCGTTGCCCACCAGCCCGCCGAGCCCGATCTCGCTGGCCGTCCGGTGGACGAAGGGGCGGAACCCGACCCCCTGCACCACGCCCTCGACCCGGAGGCGCAGGCGGCGGACGGACGGGTCGCGCTCCTGGTCAGCCATCTGAGCTCCACCATATCGAGCCCGGCCGCCCCGGTGGCGTGGGAGGTCGCGGCTCGACCCGACCGCCACGCGACCCCCACGGCCGCCGTCCGGGCCGGCGCCGGACCGGACGGGCACCGAAGGTCCTGGCGAGACTCGGGGCGATCGACCCTGGTGGCTGTCTCCAGGGTTCGGCACATTAGGAACAAGACATGACGGCGGCTGCCGCTGAGAGCCTCACCCCCCCGCCTCACGGTGGTCGTCTAGTGGCCGAGCGCCTCCGCGCCAATGGCGTGGAGGCGCTTTTCACACTCGGGGGCGGCCACATCGTCGAGCTGCTCGACGGCTGCGCCGACGAGGGCCTCCGGATCATCGGGATGCGTCACGAGGGCGCCGTCACCCAGGCGGCGGAGGGCTTCGCGTTCGCCACTGGCCGCCCCGGGGTCTGCGCGGTCACCGCCGGGCCGGGCTTCACCAACTCGGTGACCGGCTTTGCCGACGCCGCCGTCTCGAACGTGCCCCTGGTCATGATCGCCGGCCGCACCGCCCTCAAGCGGCGCGGGCGCGGGGCGGTCCAGGACGTCGACCAGGAGGGGATGCTCGCCCCGATCGCCAAGTGGTTGGCGGTCGCCTACAGTGCCCAGACCCTCCCCCGCCTCACCGACGAGGCGTTTCACCAGGCGGTCGCGGGCCGGCCTGGCGCGATCTACCTCGAGGTCCCCCACGACGTCTTCATGGCCCGGGTCCAGCCCCCGGCGGGCCCCTGGGGCTTCCCGACCCCTCCGCCCCGTTCGACCGCCTCGCCGGCTGACCTGGAGCGGGCGATCGAGGCCCTGAGGACGGCCGCGCGACCCATCGTCCTGGCCGGTGGGGGCGCCTTCTGGTCGGGAGCCGGCGAGGAGATCGCCGCCTTCTGCGCCGCAGCCGAGATCCCGGTGACGACGACCAGCTCCGCCCGGGGCCTGGTCGCGGACTCGCACCCCTGGTGCCTGGGCTCCCTGGTCCACGCAGGCACGGCGGTCGCCGCCTCCGACTGCGTGCTGGTGCTCGGGAGCGCCTTCAACGGCAACCTCGTCTATGGCGGGCCGCCGCTCTTCAACGAGGAACAGACCCTGGTCCAGGTGGACATCGCCGCCGACCAGATCGGGGGCAGCCGGCGCGCCGACATCGCCGTCCAGGGCGACGTCCGCGAGGTGATGGCCCAGCTCACGCGCAGCGGGGTGCGCAGCCGTGACGGCCGCGCCTGGCTGGCCCAGGGCCGCGAGCTGCTGGAGATCTCGCGCGAGATGTGGAACCGGCAGGTCGACGACTACCGGGGGGAGCTGGTCCACCCGGGCGCGCTGGCCCGCGAGGTCGCCGCGTTCGCGCGCGAGAGCTGGGGGGGAGCCTCCACACTGGTCGCCGACGGCGGCGACACCCTCACCTGGGCCCTCGCCTACTTCGACGCCGAGGCGCCGGGACGGCTGCTCTCCACCACCACCGCCCTGGGCACGCTGGGGGTGGGCCTCCCCTTCGCCCTGGCCGCGAAGGCGGCCCGGCCGGAGGAGCCGGTGGTCCTGGTGACCGGCGACGGCGCCTTCGGGCTGAGCGCGATGGAGATGGACACCGCGGCACGGTGTCACCTGCCGGTGATCGTGGTCGTCGCCAACAACGGCGGCTGGGGCGACGTGCGCCACCACCAGCGGGAGATGTACGGCAAGGAGGTCGCCAGCGTCCTCGCCGACACCCGCTACGACCGCCTCGCCGAGGCCCTCGGCTGCCACGGAGAGCGGGTCGAGCGGCTCGCCGATCTCCGACCTGCGCTGGAGCGCGCGGCCTCCGCCGGCGGGCCGGCGCTCATCGACGTCCGCACCGACCCCGACGTGCTCTCGGCACTGCTCCGGGCGATGATGATGGTCGGCATCATGTAGCTGGCTAGAGGGGGGCGGCCGGGGACGGGCAGGGCGAATCGGCGGCGAGTCGGTCGATTCGGCGCGGCCGCAGGGCCGGAGGAGGCGGCACGACAGCCCGAGCGCATCGACCGCCGGACCGATCGCGAGGGCCCCAGTCCTGACGCCTACGCGATGTTCAAGGAGTGTCGCAACCGACCGTGACGGTGGTGATCGAATCCGGGGCGACCGTGATTGGCGCGGAAGCCGAACAGTCATCGCCAATGTGGTTCCCAGCGCTGGCCCCCATCACCGTGTACTTGCCGGCAGGTACCTGCAGCGTGAAGGTGCCTGCGCTTCCCACCGAGACCGAGATCGAGTACCCGTCTGCGCCGACCAGGATGACTTCCCCGCCAATTGGGTAGGGGCTCGGCGGTGTGATTGAACCGTCTGAGTGGAGGATCTCGGGCCCGCCAAGCCCTTCCAGCTGTCCCATGACCGTCCCTAACCGAGCTGGGGTCACCGCCTGAGCTGGGGTCGCTGACTGGGCCGGGCTCGCCGACTGAGCTGGGATCCCCGACTGAGCTGGGATCCCCGACTGGGCTGGGGTCGCCGACTGAGCTGGGGTCCCCGACAGCGCTGGGGTTCCAGCCGCGTCGCAGCCGGCCAGCACGGCGGCCACGATCAGGAACAGCAGCGCCGAGCGGCGGGTGACTCGCACTGCTCTATCAACGCCCCCGAAGGGACAAATGTTCCGCCCACTATGAACAGGTACAGGCGAACCCCAGGAATCACGCACCGGGCAGGGGGAGCAACACAGTGCCGCTCAGCTGATCTGGGGGACCTCGACGGCCCACGTGCTTCCGCCGTCACTGGTCTGGATGAGCTCATCGGAGAGGGTCGGCATCCCGGGACCTTCCAGGAGAGGCGCCGCCCAGCCCACCTCTGAGTTGAGGAAATCGAGCTCCAGTCCGGCGAGGCTTCCCACGTCTGTGCCGACCGGCTCGCTGCCGGGCAGCGGCGCCCAGGAGCGTCCGCCGTCGTGGGTGGCGTACAGCACCGACTCTCCGACTCCATTCGCGACCTCCTCCTGATTGAGCATCAGCAGCCAGCCATCGTCGGGATCGACGAAGTCCACCGATTGCTCTTGGTTGGCCGGGGTGGGGTGGACCGTCCAGGTGCTCCCGCCATCCGTCGTGACGTAGAGGAAGGCACTCTGGAAGATCGAACCAACGATCTCCGCGACCATCACACCATCCGAGGGCGAGCTGAACCGGGGAGGGGTCGTCACCGGGATACCGGTGGAACCCGTCCGCGGCAGCGCCTGTCCCGTCCAGGTGGCGCCGCCGTCATGACTGACGTAGAAGTAATCGTCGAGGTCCCCGCAGGTGCCGGTGAGCCATCCCGTGGTGGCGTTGACGAAGACCACACCGTTGGTGTCGCAGCCCCCCGGGATCGTCGCCGTTGCCGGTCCGCCACTCCCCGCAGCGGTCCCCGGGGCCCGGGCCACCTCGCTCCAGTGGGCACCGCCGTCTGCCGTTCGGTAGAGGTAGAGATGGGACGTCTCACCGCTCCCACCCGGCATCAGGGACCACCAACCGTGCTCGGCGTCGACGAAGTCGAGGCTTTCGTATTCGGGTTCGGGTGGCAGTGGCACCACGATGGTGCCCATCCGATTCCAGCTGACACCTCCGTCGGCGGTCGCCCAGCAGTCGACCTCCTGTGCAGTGGCGTCCCCCGAGGCAGACGCCGCGCCCACGGCGGGGGCGCTCAGCACGCGGGCGGTGTCGGCGCTGAGGAAGGCGACGGCGATGGGGTGCCATCCCGCAAGCGGTGGCGACGCGACCAGCCAGCCGTCGACGCCCTGGGTGGTGTGCAGGATGGCTCCGTCCAGGGCCCGCTCCGCCCAGCCCGTGCTGGTCGTGAACATCCGGAGGTTACCAATCACATCGCCGGGTGCGGGCGTGCTCGACGGCGACGTCGTGGGCAGCGGCGGAACGAGGTTCGGCCCGGGGACCGCCGGGGGTGGGGAGACGGCGGTGGACGCCCCGCCTCGGGTCAGCAGCGCGGCGGCGCCGGAGGCCACCGCGACCGCGGCTGCCACGCCGAGAACCGCCGCCACCGCCCACCGGGGACGCCCGTGCGGGGTCACCGCGTCCGTCCCCGCCCGTCCACGCGGGGTATCGACCGCCTCGGCCGCTGAGGTCAGTCCCACCTCCCCGCGGCGACCCGCGGTCTCGACCGCACTGTCCCCCGCCGCGCCCGCGCGGTCGCGGCCGGGGCCGTCGGTCTCCAGGGCCTCGCCTCGTTGGCGTGGGGTTGGCGAACCCTGCCGGCCAGCGGCGAGCGTGCGGCGCAGCCGCACGACCGGGTGACGCAGGTCGTCGGATTCCCACCTGTGGCTCGGCGGGTCGGACGGTGGCGCGCCGTGGTCATCCCCCGCCGGCTCGTGGTCTGCCACCCGGTCACCTCACCGCATGTCCCCGGTGGCCAAGCATGGCACGCTGCCCACGAGCGCACAGGTCTCGAGCGCCCTCTCCCCGCTACCTGACCCACGGGGTTGACGCGAGCCGTCTCATCTCATCCCGTTCGAGATGGACGCGGCCGCCCTCGACCGCTGACATCGACGTCTCAGGGCAGGACGGGCTTCCGGGCCCGCACGAAGGCACTGACGACCCGCCCGTTCTCTCGGCCCGCTGTCGTGGGGGCCGTGCCGAGACCCGGGGCGGGCGGCGCGAGCCTCTCCGCCGTCAGGTCGCGGGTGACCTCCACCTCGACGCCGTCGAAGCCGGCGTCGGCGAGCAGGCTGCGGTATTCGTCCTCCTTCAGCGCCCCGGCCACGCAGCCCACCCACATCTGCAGGTCCTGGCGGATCTCCGGTGGCAGCTCGCCCTGGACCACGACGTCGGAGACGGCCAGGCGCCCGCCCGGGCGGAGCACCCGGAAGGCCTCGTGCAGCACCCGCGCCTTGTCACTGCTCAGGTTGATGACGCAGTTGGAGATCACGACGTCGACGCTCCGGTCGGCGAGCGGGACCTCCTCGATGGTCCCCTTCAGGAACCTCACATTGACCGCGCCCTGCTCGGCGGCGTTGCGCTCGGCGAGGGCCAGCATCTCGTCGGTCATGTCCAGGCCGCAGGCTCGCCCGGTGGGCCCCACCCGGCGCGCCGAGAGGAGGACGTCGATGCCACCCCCGGACCCGAGGTCCAGCACGACCTCGCCCGGGCGCAGCTCGGCCAGCGCGGTGGGGTTGCCGCAGCCGAGGGAGGCGCGCACCGCGTTCCCCGGAAGCTGACCCACCTCGTCGGCGGAGTAGAGGTCCGAGGAGATGTCGACGGGAGCCGGGCCGGAGCAGCAGTCCCCGCCATCCGAGCAGCCGCAGGCGCAACCACCGGTGGGGGTGGGAGCGGGGGCGCACGCCTCGGCATTGATCAGCGCCGCCTCGACCGCGGCAGCCGATCCCCCCTGGGCGACGGCCGCGGCCGCCGCCGCATAGCGGGCACGCACCGCCTCGCGGAGCCGGTCCCCGGTCGCGTCCGGCTCAGTCACGACCGCACCCGGGGCAAGCGAGGCAGAATCCGCGGCAATCGCAGCAGGGCCCGCGGCGATCGAAGCAGCACCAGGGGCAATCGAAGCAGCCCACACCGCGGCAGGGGCGGTCACCCGTCATCGGTCCTCTCCTTGCATTGACGTCTGTCGATCCATGGGCGATCGTAGCACAACTCCATCGGTGTTCGTCAATGGGTAGAATCGACCTCGATGCCCAACGCCACCGCCCCCACCTCCACCTCCGACGCCCCCCCGCGCACCAAGGGCTGCTGCCAGCCGGTGGCCGGCCTGCTCCCCGAGGCCACCGCCGTCGCGCTGGCCCGCGTCTTCACCGCGCTCGACGACCCCACCCGGGTGCAGATGGTCCGGATCCTGGCCGAGGCATCCGAGCCGGTCTGCGTCTGCGACTTCACCGCCACCTTCGCCCTCGCCCAGCCCACCATCAGCCACCATCTGGCCAGGCTTCGTGAGGCCGGTGTGGTCACCTCGTTCCGGCACGGCCTCTGGTCCTTCCACCAGCTCAACCCGGAGATGCCGCCGGCCGCCGCCGAGGCGGTGGCTCTGATCCGCGCGGCGGGGCGCCCGGGCGCCGGCTGAGCCGAGCCGGGTCGGGCGGGGTGACGTGACCGCCGGGAGGGAGCGTGTCTCGCTGCGGGTGATCGCCCGCGAATGGGGGCGCATCGGCTGCATCGGATTCGGCGGACCGCCGACCCACATCGCGCTGCTGCGCCGCCTCTGCGTCACCGATCGGGGCTGGCTGTCGGCGAGCGACTTCGAGGACGGGATCGCGGCCACCAACCTCCTCCCCGGACCGGCCTCGACCCAGCTCTCGATCTTCTGCGCCTGGCGGCTCCGCGGTGCCATCGGCGGCCTGGTGGGAGGCCTCTGCTTCATCGTCCCCGGACTGGTCCTGATCCTCGCCCTCTCCGCGCTCTTCCTGGCCGGCCACCCGCCCCGCGCGGTCGAGGGAGCGGCCGCGGGCGCGGGGGCGGCCGTCGCCGCGGTCGCCCTGAACGCCGCCCTCGGCCTCATGCCGGCGAGCTGGAGGCGCGCCGGCAGCCGGCGCTCCGAGCGGAGCCGCTGGGCCCTCTACGCGCTCTGCGGAGCCGCCGCCGCGGCAACCGTGGGGCCGTTCCTGGTGCTGGTGCTGCTCGCCGCCGGGCTCGCCGAGGTGGCCGCCCGCGGCAGCTGGCCGCGACCGGCCCCGGCGCTGCACAGCGTGGCCGCCGTGCCGCTGCTGGCCGTCGCCGCCGTGGGCGGCCTGGGAGCGCTGGTGTGGGAGGCGTTCAAGGTCGGCGCCCTCTCCTACGGGGGCGGCTTCGTGATCATCCCGCTCATGCAGCAGGACGTCGTCCACGTCTACCACTGGATGAGCGGTGCCCAGTTCCTCAACGCGGTGGCCCTCGGCCAGATCACCCCCGGACCGGTGGTGCAGACCGTCGCGGTGGTCGGCTATGCGGCGGCGGGTCTGGGCGGTGGGCTGCTGGCGGCGGTGATCGCCTTCGCCCCCTCCTTCGCCTTCGTCCTCCTCGGCGGCCGCCACTTCGACCGGGTCCGCCGCAGCCCGGCCGTCCAGGCCTTCCTGACCGGGGCCGGGCCGGCCGCGATCGGGGCCATCGCGGGCTCAGCCATCCCCCTGGGTCTCGCCCTCAGCCAGCTCTGGCAGGTGGGGGTGCTGGCGGCGGCGCTGATCTGGATGCTCGCCCTGCGCCGGAACGTAGTGGTGGGACTGATCGCGGCCGCCCTGATCGGGGTCGCCGTCTCGCTGGCCGGGGTCCCGGTCGGAGGCTGAGCCGGCGGTTCTGCTGCGGGGCCGCGCCCGCGTCAGGCCGATCAGGTCAGAGCCGGGGCGGGTTCAGCTTCTCGATGGTGATCTCGAGCGCGTCGAGGGCGTGGCGAATCCGGGCCAGCGAATCCTCCACCCGGTCCCCCGGCAACAGGAGGTACTGCCGCCACATGCGGGCGGTGCGGAGCTGGTTGATCCGCCGGATGTCGGTGTAGGCGCTCTCGAGATCGGCGCAGAGGCCCTCCATGCCCGGCGTGGCCTCCAGCTCCGCCCTGTTCCTGTCCCACGTCCTGGTTCGGAGCAGCTTCTCGGGCAGCCGTGTCCTCTCGAACGCCTCGTCGATCTGCCGCTCGGTGTCCCCGAGCTCCGCCGCCAGGAGACGCAGGACCGCAAGTTGCGGCGAGCCGGGCGGCGCCTGACCGCCTCGTCCCCCGGGAGGCGGAGGTCGGCGCCACCGCGACAGCAGATCGGGCATCTTGCTTCCAGGCTAGCATCCCGTGCGGGGGGCCGTCCCCGGTGCCCTAGTCCAATCAAAATGACTTGATGTAATCTACCCTGCGTGACCCGTCCGCACGCACCGCAACCCGCCCCGGAGCCGCCGGTGTTCCTGGCGGTGGCCGGCCACCCTCTCCGCTGGCGGCTTCTCCGCGAGCTTGCCGAGAGCGATCTGCGGGTCTCGGAGCTCACCACCCGTGTGGGCGAGCGGCAGAGCCTCGTCTCCTACCACCTGGGCCTGCTCCGAGACGCCGGGCTGGTGTCCGCCCACCGCAGCTCTGCAGATCACCGGGACAGCTACTACTCGGCGCATCTCATCCGTTGCGCCGAGCTGCTCGGGGCTGCGGCGACGGCACTCCACCCCGCGCTGCGCCTCCGTCCGGCCCTTCCCGAGGGTTCGGAGAGTCCGTCCGCTCGTGTCCTGTTCCTCTGCACCGGGAACAGTGCCCGCTCCCAGATGGCCGAGGGCTGGCTCCAGCACCTGACCGCCGGCCGCGTGCAGGCGTTCAGCGCCGGCAGCCAGCCCACCCGGGTGCACCCCAACGCGGTGCGGGTGATGCGCGCCCAGGGGGTCGACCTGGCGGGCCGGAGGGCCAAGCACTTCGACGAGTTCCTCGATCAGCCCTTCGACTGCGTGGTCACCGTCTGCGATCGGGTGCGCGAGGTCTGCCCCGAGTTTCCCGGGGCGCGGACGATCCACTGGAGCATCCCCGACCCCGCCGAGGGCGGCGCCACCGACGCGGCCACCTATCCGGCGTTCGAGCGCACGGCGTCGGACCTCGCCGCCCGCATCCCGCTCCTCGTGCAGCTGCTCGCGCACGACCCCATGGAGGTGAACTGATGACGCCAGGAGATCGCAAGGAGCTGGAGGGCGCCGCGCGGCGCCTGGCGCGAGAGTTCGCGGGCACATTCAGCCTCGAGACCGTCGAGGAGTGTGTGGTGGACTCCTTCGAGCGTCTCGCGGCCACCGCGACGGTCATGAACTACCTGACCATCCTCGCCGAACGCTTCGCCCGCGAGCGCCTGGAGGCGCTGGCCCAAGCGGGGAGCAAGGTGAGGCGCGACGTGCCGGAGGTCCTCTTCGTCTGCGTGCACAACGCGGGCCGGTCGCAGATGGCGGCGGTCCTCCTCGACCGGCTCGCCCACGGGTCCGTCCACGTGCGCTCCGCGGGTTCCGATCCCGCCGACCGGCTCAACCCGGCGGTGGTGGCGGCGATGGCAGAGCTGGGCCTCGACGTGGCCCAGGAGTTCCCCAAGCCACTCACCGACGAGGTCGTGCAGGCCGCCGACGTGGTGATCACCATGGGTTGCGGCGATGCGTGCCCGCTGTATCCGGGCAAGCGCTACCTGGACTGGGAGCTGGAGGACCCGGCCGGACAACCCCTGGCCACGGTCCGCCGGATCCGCGACGACATCGGGGAGCGCGTTCGAGCCCTGCTGGCGGAGCTCGCACCCGCGCCGACCCTGACCTGACCATTTCACGAAGTGGGGGCTTGCGGCGGCGGTCATCGTCGCGGCCCTGCTCACCGGCGCAGCCGCCCTGCTGGTGATCGCGAGCCTGCTCTAGCAGCCGCGAACCTCAGGCGAGAAGGCCACCTCTGACGCCGGACGGTCGGACTACCGGTGCGCGACCATGGGGTGCTCGACCACCCGGTGCAGGTGGAGGACCTCGCCGCACTGGGTGGCGTGGACGACCATCACCGGCACGCGGCTCCGGTGCAGGACGCTGAGGCTCACGCTCCCGAGCAGCAGCGAGCGCAGGCTGCCCCTGCCGCGCGAGCCCATCACGACCAGGTCGTGACCACCCCGCTCGACCTCGTGCATGATCGCGTCGGCGGGTCGCTCGCAGACCACCACGATCTCGGTGTCGATGCCGTCCGGGACCTGGTCGCGCGCCGCCTCGGCGAGGCGACGCGCCTCCGTCTCCACATCGGACTCGAGCTGCTCGACGTCGACGCCCACCGGTGCCACCGCGCCGCCGTACCAGATGAACGGCCGCCAGGCGCAGAGCAGCGTGATCTGCGCCCGCTCGCAGCGAGCGAGATCGATGGCCTGGACGAGAGCGGCGTCGGCGTGCGCCGACCCGTCGACGGGAACGAGGATGCTGCGGAACATGGGGTTGCTCTCCGCCGGTCCGACCGGATCGGAGCGGGCAGGAGGGGTGTCCTCCGGCATCACCAGTCAAGCTCGACCTGTGCCGTGGCGATAGGGTCGAGAGGGGCCATCCGCGTAGGCCCGAAGGTCACGACTCAACCGGTGGACCACCCTGGGACGGCCGGCGCCAGCCGGGACCGTGAGTGCCGCCTCCCACGCCCTCGACGGACCCGCGGCTCAGCGCGGCCCCAGCAGCTGACGCTCCAGACGCATGACCGCGTCGGCGCGACGGCTCGCCTCCCCGATGGCCTCGACCCAGACGTCGTCGATGGGGCGCGCGCGCTGCTGGAGGTAGCGCTCGAGCATCTCGCGCTCCTCGCGCTCGGCGGCTCGGGTCACTGCGTCCTTTGGCCAGCGCATCTCCGGAACCTCAGCTCAATCGGGATTGGAACACCGTCCAGTGAAACTCGGCGCCGCCACCAGCAATAGGGTCGATGGAAAGGAAGTACCAGGGTCGAAGGTCCACGAGCCGCTGCCCGGAGCGCTGCGGCGGCTCCCGCAGCCACCTGGGGCGGCACCCCCGACCCGAAGTGGGGACGGTCGGGTTCGGGAGGGGCGCGGCCGCCCGGCAGCGGTCGGGACGGCCCGGCGGGAGGGGGCGGAAGCCGGCCACCGGCCGCCATACTGGCGGGCGAAGCCACCCCTCGGAGGAGCGCGATGACCCAGACGTCCACCGCGGCGGCCGCCGCGGGACCCCTCTCCGACCACGACCTGGCTCTCATCGACGCGTACTGGCGGGCCGCCAACTACGTCTCGGTCGGCCAGATCTACCTGCTCGACAATCCCCTGCTCCGGCTGCGCCTGCGCCCCGAGCACGTCAAGCCGCGCCTGCTCGGACACTGGGGAACCACCCCGGGGTTGAACTTCATCTACGCGCACATGAACCGGGTGATCCGCAACTGGGACCTCGACGCCATCTACATCATGGGGCCCGGTCACGGCGGCCCCGCCGCGGTGGCCAACGCCTACCTCGAGGGCACCTACAGCGAGATCTACCCCCACATCACGCGCGACGAGGAGGGGCTGCGCAGCCTCTTCCGCCAGTTCTCGTTCCCCGGCGGCATCCCCTCGCACGTGGCCCCCGAGACTCCCGGCTCCATCCACGAGGGAGGCGAGCTGGGCTACGCGCTATCGCACGCCTACGGCGCCGCCTTCGACAACCCCGACCTGCTGGTCGCCTGCATCGTCGGCGACGGTGAGGCCGAGACCGGACCGCTGGCCACGGGCTGGCATTCGAACAAGTTCCTGGACCCCGCCACCGATGGGGTTGTCCTGCCCATCCTGCACCTCAACGGCTACAAGATCGCCAACCCCACGGTGCTGGCCCGGATCCCCGAGGCCGAGCTGACCTCGCTGCTGGAGGGCTATGGGCACACGGTCCACTGGGTGTCCGGGGACGACCCCGCGACCATGCACCAGCTCATGGCAGCGACCCTGGACACGGTGATCGCCGAGATCACCGCGATCCAGAAGCGGGCCCGTGAGGGCGGGGACACCACCCGACCGCGCTGGCCGATGATCGTATTCAAGTCGCCCAAGGGGTGGACCGGTCCCAAGACGGTCGACGGCCTGCCGACCGAGGGGACCTGGCGCTCCCACCAGGTGCCGATGGCCGAGGTCCGGACCAATCCCGACCATCTCGCCCTGCTCGAATCCTGGATGAAGAGCTACCGCCCCGAGGAGCTCTTCGACGAGCACGGCGCGCTGATCGCCGAGCTGGCCTCGCTGCCGCCCAAGAGCTACCGGCGGATGAGCGCCAACCCGCACGCCAACGGCGGCCTGCTGCTCCAGGACCTGGTACTTCCGGACTTCCGCACCTACGGAGTCGAGGTGGCCCGCCCGGGGACGACCTTCGCCGAGGCCACCCGGGTGCTGGGCACCTACCTCCGCGACGTGACCCGGGCCAACGCACAGCGCTTCCGCATCTTCGGTCCCGACGAGACCGCCTCCAACCGGCTGCAGGCCGTCTTCGAGGTGACCAACCGGCAGTGGGAGGGGGAGACGCTCCCCACCGACGACCACCTGGCCCCCGAGGGACGGGTGATGGAGATGCTCTCGGAGCACCAGTGCCAGGGCTGGCTGGAGGGCTACCTGCTCACCGGACGGCACGGGCTGTTCAACTGCTACGAGGCGTTCATCCACATCGTCGACTCGATGTTCAACCAGCACGCCAAGTGGTTGAAGGTCACCCGCGAGATCCCCTGGCGGCGGCCGGTGGCCTCGCTCAACTACCTGCTCTCCTCGCTGGTCTGGCGCCAGGACCACAACGGCTTCTCCCACCAGGACCCCGGCTTCATCGACCACGTGGTCAACAAGAAGGCGGAGATCATCCGCGTCTACCTGCCGCCGGACACCAACACCCTGCTGTCGGTGGCGGACCACTGCCTGCGCAGCCGCCACTACGTCAACGTGATCGTCGCCGGCAAGCAGCCCCAGCTCAACTACCTCTCGATGGACGAGGCCGTCCTCCACTGCACCCGCGGCATCGGGATCTGGGAGTGGGCGTCCAACGACGACGGCGACCCCGACGTGGTGATGGCGTGCTGCGGTGACGTCCCCACCCTGGAGACGCTCGCCGCCGTGGCGATCCTGCGTCAGGAGCTGCCCACGCTGCGGGTGCGGGTGATCAACGTGGTGGACCTGATGCGCCTCCAGCCCGACACCGAGCATCCGCACGGGCTCTCCGACCGCGAGTTCGACATCCTCTTCACCGTGGACAAGCCGGTGGTCTTCGCCTACCACGGCTACCCGTGGCTGATCCACCGGCTCACCTACCGCCGGACCAATCACGTGAACCTCCACGTCCGGGGCTACAAGGAGGAGGGGACCACCACCACGCCGTTCGACATGGTGATGCTCAACGACCTCGACCGGTTCCACCTGGTCATGGACGTGATCGACCGCGTGCCCGGGCTGCATTCGCACGCCGCCGCGCTGCGCCAGCGGATGGTCGACGAGCGGGTGCGCTGCCGGGCCTACACGCGCATCGACGGTGAGGATCCCCCGGACATCCGCAACTGGACATGGTCGGTCTGAGCTGAGGCGTAACCTCCGGCCGTGAGAATCCTGGTCGTCAACGCGGGATCGAGCAGCCTCAAGCTGTCCGTCCTCGACGACGTCGACACATCGCTGGCGTCCGAGACGGTGGACGCCCCGGTGGGCCGCATCGACGACGGCGCCCTGCGCGCTGCCATCTCGGCGAACGCCCCGCTCGACGCGGTGGGCCACCGCATCGTCCACGGCGGCACCGAGTTCACCCGGCCGGTCCTGGTGGACGCCCGGGTGCGGCGCCGCCTGGAGGCCCTCACCGACCTCGCCCCGCTCCATCAGCCCAAGTCGCTCCGCGGCCTGGACCTGGTCACCCGCCTGCTCCCCGAGACGCCCGCGGTGGCGTGCTTCGACACCGCCTTCCACGCGGGCATCCCCCCGGCGGCGTCCACCTACGCCCTGCCGCCGGAATGGCGCCACCGCTGGGACCTCCGCAGGTTCGGCTTCCACGGCCTCTCCCACGCCTACGCCTCGCGACGGGCCGCCGAGCTCACCGGACGCGACCTGGAGGAGATGCGGATCGTGACCTGCCACCTGGGCGCCGGCGCCTCCCTGGCCGCGGTGAAGGGCGGGGTCTCGGTGGACACCACCATGGGGTTCACCCCCCTCGAGGGGCTGGTGATGGCCACCCGGTCGGGGAGCGTCGACCCCGGGCTCCTGCTCTGGCTCGAGGAGCACGTGGGCATGCCCCCCTCCGAGCTGGCGACCACCCTGGAGCATCGCTCCGGCCTGCTCGGCATCTGCGGCAGCGGGGACATGAGGGTGATCCTCCAGGCCGAGCAGGACGGCGACGCGGACGCCGCGCTGGCCATGGGCGTCTACCTCCACCGGCTGCGCGCCGCCATCGCCGGGATGGTCGCGGCGATGGACGGGCTCGACGCCCTGGTCTTCACCGGCGGGGTCGGCGAGCACGCGGCCGCCGTCCGCCAGCGCGCTGCCGACGGGCTCGGCTTCCTCGGCATCGCCGTCGATGCGGCGGCCAACCGGGCGGAGGGCGCCGACCGGGAGATCGGTGCGAGCGGTGCCTCGGTGAGGACGCTGGTGGTGGAGGCGCGCGAGGACGTCGAGATCGCGCGCGGCGTCCGGCGGGTGCTCGCCGGCGCCGGGTCTCCCCCGTCGCGGTGAGGGCGGGATGACCGGTCCCGATGGGGTCCGCATGACTCCCGGCACGCCCGGCGTCAGCGGTCGGGATCAGGACGGCGTGGGCCGCCGGCTCCTGCTCTGGGATGTCGACGGCACCCTGGTGTCGTGCGGACCGGCCGGCCGGGAGGCGCTCGAGGCAGGCGCACGCCTGGCCGGCGGGCTCGACACCGTCCCGCACGTCAGCATGGGGGGCAAGACCGACCCTCAGATCATGCGGGAGACGCTGGAGCTCGCCGGAGTGGACCGCTCCGCGATCGACGGCCTGGTGCCGGTGGCGCTCGGGGAGGCCGCGCGTTCGCTGGCCGGGTGGAGGGAGCGCATGGCCCGCGAGGGTCGCGTCCACCCCGGGGTCGAGCGGCTGCTTGGCGGCCTCGCGGGTCGGCCCGGCGTCCGCCAGACGCTGCTGACCGGGAACCTGGCGGTCAACGCGGCGGTCAAGGTCGGCGCCTTCGGGCTGGACGGCTTCTTCGATCTCCCCATCGGCGCCTATGGAGACGACCACGAGGAGCGGGAGCGGCTGGTGTCGGTCGCGCTGCGCCGGGTCGGCGAGCTCCGCGGGGAGACCTACCGGCCCGAGCAGGTGTGGGTGATCGGGGACACCGCCCGTGACCTCGCCTGCGCGCGGGCGGGAGGGGTGCGCTGCCTCATCGTGGGCACGGGCCAGCACGGCTTCGGGGCCGTCCGCGACCTGGAGGCCGACGCGGTGATCGAGGACCTCGGTGACACCGCGCGCGTGCTGGAGGTCCTGCTCGGGTAGAGCGCGGGCAACCGCCGGCGATGCGTGACCCCTACCATCGCGGCGTGACCGACGACCACCCGCTTTCGGAGGCCGAGTACTGGGAGATCTACCGGCGCGTCCCCCGGCTCACCGTCGAGGTGGTGGTGACCGGCGCGGACGGGGTCCTGCTCACCCGCCGGGCCATCGAGCCGTGCCGCGGGATGTGGCACCTTCCCGGCGGGACGGTCCGCTTCGGGGAGCGGCTGGCCGACGCCGTGGCCCGGGTGGCCCGGCGCGAGCTGGGCCTCACAGTCACCGAGAGCCGGATGCTGGGCTGCATCGAGTACCCGAGCCACTGGGAGAAGGGCCTCGACTGCCCGGTCGGGATCGCCTTCCTGGTCACCCGCCACAGCGGTGAGCTGGAGGTGAGCGCGGAGGCCGAGGACCACGGTTGGTTCCGGCGCCTCCCCGGCGGGATGCACCCCGAGCAGGTCCGCTTCCTCGTGGACGCGGGGTTGGCCGAAGGCGCGGGATTGGCCGAGCCTCGCCCCGAGGGCGCAGAATCGCCGGGCATCGACCGCCGGAGGATGGACAGTGGCGACTGACGAGCTTGCGATCCTGCGCCGGCTGGCGCACCAGTTGCGGGTGCCCCCCGAGACCAAGGTGCGGCTGCCCCACGGCTTCGACCCGGGCCACACGGCGAGCTTCGTCCACGAGTCGGATGCGACATCGTCGCTGGAGGCGGGGGTGCGCCTGCTGAGCGACTACCAGGCCCGCCTCGCGGCCCAGGACACCTACGGCCTGCTGGTGATCCTCCAGGCCCTGGACGCCGCGGGCAAGGACGGCGCCGTCAAGCACGTCATGAGCGGGGTCAACCCCCAGGGTGTCTGGGTGAGGAGCTTCAAGGTCCCCTCCCCCGAGGAGCTGAACCACGACTATCTCTGGCGCTACACCCGCGAGCTCCCCCCGCGAGGTGTCATCGGCATCTACAACCGCTCCCACTACGAGGAGGTCCTGGTGGTCCGGGTCCATCCGGAGAACCTCGACCGCCAGCACCTGCCCGCCGAGGCCAGGGGAAAGGACGTCTGGGGGCAGCGCTTCCAGGCGATCAACGAGTGGGAGGCGCACCTCACCGGGAACGGGATCAGGGTGGTCAAGATCTTCCTCAACCTCTCCCGCGACGAGCAGCGCAAGCGCCTGCTCGCCCGCATCGACGACCCCTCGAAGAACTGGAAGTTCTCCGCCGCCGACCTGGCCGAGCGCGCCCACTGGGATGAGTACCAGCACGCCTACTCGGAGGTCCTCTCCCACACCAGCAGCGCACACGCTCCCTGGCACGTCATCCCCGCCGACCACAAGTGGTTTGCCCGGGTGGCGGTGTCGGCCGTGGTGGTCGACGCCCTGGCCGCGATCGACCCCCAGTTCCCCAAGCTGGGCCCGGCCGCTCACGCC